>ERZ1292629.1438-Hain-H43-01um-R1-1438-length-23052-cov-6_pt1 | contig 20057 bp, 20 predicted proteins | sample MGYA00564399_ERZ1292629 | MGnify/ENA primary metagenome ERZ1292629 (study PRJEB36523, sample SAMEA6512636) | groundwater metagenome | collected 2019-01-08 | study: AquaDiva: Metagenomics assemblies of 32 groundwater samples | reverse complement strand
AGATTTAAAAATAAAAGAAAAGAACAAAGATAAAATGAAAAAAACAGGAAATTTTTTACCTCGTTCAAATCAGGAAAATTTGAAGATGAAAAAAATAAAAAATTTTTTGCCTGATTCAAAACAGGAAATCAACAAAAACCAAGGGTTTTTGAGTGCCCCGAAAATTGGAAATTTTCGCGGTTTGAATATGAAAGATTTAAAAATAAAAGAAAAGAACAAAGATAAAATGAAAAAAACAGGAAATTTTGAAGATGAGAAAAACAAGAAATTTTTCACCTCGTCCAAAACAGGAAATTTTGAAGATAAAGAAAATATTTCTATTGAAGAAATGACTATTTTCTGCAAGAGAAAAGGATTTGTTTATCAGTCAGGAGAACTTTACGGAGGTTTTGCAGGATTTTGGGATTTTGGGCATCTTGGAAGCGAATTAAAAAATAATTTAAAAAAAGAATGGTGGAAATATCATGTTTATTCGAGGGAAGATTTGGAAGGAATTGACGGAAGCATTATCACACACCCAAAAATTTGGAAAGCATCAGGGCATGTTGATTTTTTCAGCGACGTATTTGTTGTCTGCAAAAAATGCAAGAAGCCGGGAAAAATCGACAGAGCTGAAATTGGAAAAGCAAAATGCGACTGTGGAGGAGAATACGACGAGAAAACTGCCAAAGATTTCAAATTAATGTTCGAAGTAAATGTCGGGCAAAATGACAAATCTTATTTAAGGCCAGAAACCGCCCAATTAATTTTTGCAAATTTCAAATCAGTTTATGAAAATGCGAGAATGAAACTTCCGTGCGGAATAGCCCAAATTGGAAAAGCCTTTAGAAATGAAATTGCTCCGAGAGATTTTTTATTCAGAAGCAGAGAATTTGAACAAATGGAAATTGAATATTTCATAAAACCCGGAGAAGACTGCCCCTATAAAATTCCCGACGCTGATATCCTTATTTTTTCGTCTCATGCCCAAGAGAATAATCAAGAACCGATAAAAATGAAAATAAAAGATGCTCTTGAAAAAAGAATTATAAAAAAATACTGGCATGCTTACTGGCTCGCAACAGAATTTTTATTTTTTAAAAATCTTGGAGCAAATCCAAATAATTTCAGAATAAGGCAGCATAAGAAAGACGAACTTGCGCATTATTCAAGTGACTGCTGGGATTTAGAATATAATTTTCCTTTTGGATGGAAGGAATTAGAAGGAATTGCTGACAGAGGCAATTATGATTTAAGTCAGCACGAAAAATTTTCCCAAAAAGATTTAAAGATTTTCGACGAGAAAACAAAAACCAAGTTTTTGCCAGAAGTAATCTGCGAACCAAGTTTGGGTGTTGAAAGAGCTTTTTTGGTTTTTCTTTTTGATTCTTATTTTTATGATTCATCAAGGAAAAATGTTATATTGAAACTTCATCCAAAACTTTCTCCGATAAAAGCAGCAATTTTTCCTATTATAAAAGAAAAAAAATTTGAGAAAGTATCTGAAGAAATTTTTGAATTATTAAGCAAGGAATGGAATGTTGTTTATGACAAATCAGGAAGCATTGGAAGGAGATATGCAAGAAATGATGAAATCGGAACTCCATATTGCATAACCATCGACGGAGATTCTTTAAAAGATAAAACAATAACTTTAAGAGACAGAAATACAACAGAACAAATTAAAATTAAAATTTCTGATTTGAAAGATATTTTCAGAAAGTTAATCAACGGAGAAATTAATTTTGAAGATGCTGGGGAAAAAATCAATACGAGAGTCAAATAATATTATTTTTGTGCTTCCTATAGACATATGTCCTACTATCTTTATGTGTAAAATTTTTGCCCCGCAAATATTGATAAAATTTTTCAAACTCCCGACTTCGCACGAGTTATTGATAAATTAAACACTCTCTATCACGAAGTCGCTTGCCTCGCGTCAAGGAAAATTTTTTGGGAATATAATTAATAGAGTAAATATTTTTATCGATTTATTTCAATTTCCGACGAGAAATCTATACTTGTGCGATTTCGGAGTAAATTAATTTTGAGCGACTTGTTGCGAACATTTTTAAATTTTTTATAAAAATATTTTTACGATAACTTTTTAAACTTGTTTCATTTAATATAGATACTAAAAAAGGGGTAAAAAAATGGCTAAGAAAAAAGCAGTTAAGAAGAAGAGAAGATAATAATCTATTTTATTTTTTATTTTTTTAATTAAATTTTTTAATTAATAAATTTTTAATATGGTTTTAGATTGCATTTTTTGCAAGATTGTCAAAGGTGAAATTCCGTCGACAAAAGTTTATGAGAGCAACAATTTTATTGGAATTTTAGATATTAATCCAATTTCAGAATGGCATACTTTAGTTATTCCAAAAAAGCATTTTAATACAATTTTGGATTTGCCGAATAGTTTAGGGATGGAACTCATCGAAGCTATTAAAACTATTTCCCTAAAATTTATTGAAAATTGGAAAATGGAGGGATTTAATGTTTTCCAAAGCAATTATAAATGCGCTCAACAGGAAGTTCCTCATCTGCATTTTCACATTGTTCCTCGGAAAAAAGGGGATAAATTAAATTTGAGATTTAAATAATTTTAAAAATTTCTTCCACCACCATCCCCCACCCTACTCGCGATTTCGCACGAGAGATTTATTTTTAAATTTTGTCTCTACCACGAAATCGCTCGCCCACCCAAAGGAAGAAATAAGTAATGTAAAAAATATTTGTTGTTTATTTTTTAATCGTCGGATTTATATTACTTATCAAAGAAAATCTGCGAATGAAATGAGCAGGATTATTCTTTTTATGTTAATCTATAAAAAGGATTAATCATCAAAAAACTTATAATGCCCGAATACTAATTTCAATTATGCCCTCTCAAGATACATCTCAAATCAAGGAAAAAATTCTATCGATTTTAAGAATTCGGGGGCCGTCTATTCCTGTTCAGGTAGCAAGCCAAGTGAATTTAAGTATTCTTTTTACATCGGCATTTTTGTCAGAACTTCTTTCAGAAAAAAGAATTAAAATAAGCAATATGAGGGTTGGAGGAACTCCTATTTATTTAATGTCCGGGCAAGAATATTCTTTGGAAAGATTTTCTAATTATTTGAAGAGCAGAGAAAAAGATGCATTTAATTTGTTAAAGGAAAAAAAATCTTTAAAAGATTCTGAACAAGAACCGGCAATTCGTGTGGCTTTGAGAGCAATCAAAGATTTTGCAATACCTTTCAAATACGATGGAGAAATTTACTGGAGATATTTAAAGACGACAGAATCAGAAATTAAATCTATATTTGAACCAGAGGTTGTTGTAAAAGAAAATTCAAAAGAAGAACAAATAAAAGAGAAGAAGCAAATTTCTGAAAAGGAAAATAAACTTGAAATATTTGAGAAAATTCCACATAAAAAGGAAAAATCAAAAAAGAAAATTAAGAAAAGCAGGGAAGAAGATGATAAATTTTTCAATAAAATAAAAAATTTTCTGTTGGAAAAATCAATAGAAATAATGGATATTGAATCTGTAAATAAAAATAGTTTAATATTCAGAGTTAAAGAAAATGACAAATCCCGCCTTATTATTGCTTACAATAAAAAAAAGCTGACTGAACAGGATATTTTGAAAGCAGGAAAAAAAGCTCAGGAAATTGGTTTGCCTTATGAAATATTGAGTTTTGGCGAGCCCCTGAAGAGAATTTCAAAAATGATTGAAGCACTGAAAGGAATGCAGAATATTGAGAGGATAGAATAAAATTTTCTTCCCCACCCGCCCACCCGAAGGGAAAAAATTAAATTTTGTTCGTTTCACGAGAAATTATTTTTACTCCGAAATCGCCTTTCGGCAGATTTCTCCGTCGGGAAAATTAAGTAAGCCGATAAAAATTTTACATTATATAGTTATCAAAAATATTTTACCGCATTACTTTTATTCTTAAAAATTTTTCCTTGTCGCATGACAGGAAAAATTTCATCAATTTCGAACGAAGTGAGCAAATTTCTGCACAAAAATTCTCGAACAACAAGATTTAAAAATAAAATAAATAACTCTTAATTATGGGAAAGATAAAATCCAAATTAATAATAAGAACTTCAAGGACATTGATAAATAAAGGAATTGAATTTGAAGATAATTTTGAGAGAAACAAAAAAATTCTTGGAAGCACAATGCCGAGCAAGAAAATGAGAAACAAAACTGCAGGTTTTTTAGCAAGATTGAAAAAGCAGGAAAAGATAAAATTAGCAAATAAATAATAAGATATTTGCTCGCTTCGCGAGAGATTGATATAATAAAAGTAATGTGAAAAAATAGATTATCTACTTCAATTTCGTCGTAGAATTTAGATTATTATTTAATCAAAGAAAATCTGCGAATGAAATGAGCCGGCAATAGTTTCCGGATTTTATTTAATCAGCAAAATATTTTATAAAAATTCACAACTCAAATTGTTGTAAATTTTTCCATATGCCTTGAATAATTCTGCGATATCTTTTTGTTCGTCATCTAAAAGATTATGAAATTCCATTCTCACAGGAGTTGAAACACCGACTTCACTTTGAAGTATTTCAACAACTGCGCTGCGCAATCCTCCCCTAAATGAACCAGTTTTAGTATTTTTTGATAGATAATGAATAGTATAATTTATGCTATCTCTTTCGCCTTTAGTTAACACAATTCTTGTCGATGCTTCTGCTTTTTTTTCTAAATCAGACATTTTAATTAGAAGTATATTATTCTTTATAAAAATTTAGTTATAGAGAAATATATTTTATTTGAATAATTACCTGCTCACTTCACGCTCGTGATTTCGCACGAGAGATTTATTTTTTATTTACTCTCTACCACGAAATCACTCGTCGCAGATGGATGTGGGAAATATAAGTAATGTGAATTCTCGTCGATAATTGAGATAATAATTTATAGATAGTATAAATAATTGATAGGTTTTTCCATTACCTCGTTTTTTTATCTCGAGCGATAGCGAGCAATTTTATTCAAGACTAATCTATTAACCTCTAAACTAATAATTATTTGCGTTTTTTCTTCATCATTTCTTTTATTTCCGCGATATTTGCGTTCATTGCTGCGATTTGCTCTATAACAGCGTCGATTTTTTTATTTCTTCTGCCGATGATGATTGTATTAATCACCTGAAAAATAATGTAAATTATAATAAATCCTCCAAGAGCCTGCAGAGTAATTGTCAAAAAATTTATCTGGGATATTAATTCTGGAGGTAAAATATTCGTGATGTTGCCGACGGGCATGAGGGAGAAAGGGGAGGGGAGTTTTTAAAGATTTCAATTTCAATAATTGCACTTCGTGAATTGATATTTATTTAAGTAATTGAAGAAACAATATTTTATTTAATTGCTTTGATATTTCTATATTACTTAATTAAAAAAAATTTGCGAACGAAGTGAGTAAGTTATTATTTGATAACTAATTAAAAAATAAAATTTAATTTTTAATTCAAATGTCTCTGAGGGGAATTTAACCCCCGACCTCTGCCTGTCGCAAATCAAAGATTTTCGAGCAAATCAAAGTTTGCACTTCGATTTCATGAGAGCAGCGCTCTGACTCTGAGCTACAGAGACAAAATTAATACAAGTAAATGGTTTAAAAGTTTTTGTGATGTAGCGAAATAATTTCATTTCACGAGAAGGGAAAAGGTGTGAGGGAAAACCGCAAGGTTGTCCTCATGAGCTACAGAGACAAAATTACAAGAAAGAGTTCATTTAAAAGTTTTGCTGAGAAAAAAATTGCTCGCAATAAATTGTTCGAAATATTTTCTTTCCCGCCCACCCGCCCTAAAGAAAAAAATGCTCTCCTCGCAATTTCGCACGAGTTATTACTAATTTAAATTTGTCTCTACCACGAAATTGCTCGCAACAAGTTGCTCGATATTTTCTTAACTTCGAAATCGCCTTTCGGCAGATTTCTCCGTCGAGAATTGAAGTAATGCGGTAAAAATTATTTCAATCGCTAATTATTATTTTTTACAGTTCAATTAAATAACTGATAAAAATTTAAAGAAATAAATTAAATAAATATCGTCAGATTTACATTACTAATTATTTATCAATATCACGAACGAAGTGAGTGCAATTTTTCTTATTACATAAAAAATAAATTTTTTATGGTCTTATCCATCCGACTTCGTAATAAGAAATGTCTCCTTCTTCGTCGACAATTGCTAGAAGGAGTTTCTTTTTTGTTGAGTGTGCGACGCGGTTTTTTGCGGAAAATTCGTGCCATGATGTTTTTTTTGATTCGTGGTCCACAAACAAAACCCATTTTGCGTGAGTTTTTTTCGGGCGTTTGCCTTTGTCATAAACTCTGAAATCTGCTCCGAATTTCAGCGCTGTTTTAACAATATATCCCCTTTCTCTCAAATCTTTGTAAACAGGATATTTTATTGAAAATTTTTTATCTATGCTCGAGAATTTTTCTGTCAATTCTTTTTTGGATAATTTTTTATTTTTTGAATAAATTTCTATTTTTCCTTTTTCAACTAAATACATTGTTTCAGTTAAAGTGTATTGTATTTTTTCATCTACAGGTTCTCCAAAACAGCTTTTTTCGTAGAGCGCTTTTGCTTCCTGCGAGTTGCTTGAGATTGTTTGATTTATGATTTGCGCCTGAATTTTTTCCATTATTTTAATAAGAAAGAAAGATATTTAAAGTTTGAGTTATAATGAAAATTATGAGATTGGCGCAAATGAATTTAATTCTGGAATCAGTGTTAGTCTTAGTCTTATTATAAATTTCATTTTAATTTTAAAATGGATTTAAAAATTATTTATATCGAGTATCGCGGAGATATTTCCAGTAAGAACAGGTTTGGAGTTAGAATTCACAGAGATAAAAGTGATTTTATGATTCCTACTGATTTTAGAAATTATTTTGGTTTGAATTTAGAGAATGGGTTTAAGGGGGCAGAAATAAAAATATTTTACGGAGGAATTTCATTAAAAGAAATGCATTTTGTAGAAGAATTTAAAAAAGATTTGGAAAAGATTTTGAATAGTTAAGTAAATTTGAAATCTTAACTTATCCAAAAGAAAAATTGCTCCTCACTTCGTTCGTCGATAATAAAAATTAGTAATATGAAGAATAGCTTAGATAATTTGGGATAATTTGTAGTTTATCACACTACTTATTTATATTCATCTGCGTTAGCGCAAATGTTAAATTATGAACTTGACTTAAAAAAATCAAAAGAAATTTAAACATATGAAACAATTTAAGAAAGTGGAATATAACAACAAAATTTTCAATTTTGAGTCGTAAATTTTGGAGAAATAAAAAATGTACAATTTTAAAAATTTAGAGAAGAAATGGCAGAAAAAATGGGAAGAGAAAAAAATTTTTGAGGTTAAAGAAAATTTTTTGCTTCATTCAAATCAGGAAAATTTGAAGAAGAAAAAAATTTTTGAAATGAAGGAAGATAAAAAGAAAAAAAAATATTATGTTCTTGACATGTTTCCATATCCGTCGGGAGCAGGGCTTCATATGGGGCATGCATTTGTTTTTTCTTTAGGTGATATTTTTGCTAGATTTAAAAGAATGCAAGGATTTAATGTTTTGTATCCAATTGGCTATGATGCTCTTGGCTTGCCTGCAGAAAATGCGGCGATAAAAAATAAAACTCATCCTAGAGAATACACAAAAAATTCTATAAAGAATTTTATGAAACAGCAGAAAGCAATGGGCTGGAGTTATGATTGGAGCAGGCTTGTCAATACATCTGAACCTGAATTTTACAAATGGGATCAGTGGATTTTTCTTAAGATGCTGGAAAAAGGAATTGCTTACAGAAAAAAAGCCCCTGTGAATTTTTGTGAAAAATGCGACAGTGTTCTTGCGAATGAACAAGTTGTGAATGGATGCTGCTGGAGGCATGAAGACACTCAAGTTGAAATCAAACATTTGGAGCAGTGGTTTTTTAGAATTACAGATTATGCTGAAGAACTTTTAGAAGGTTTAGAAAAAATTAACTGGCCTGAAAATGCAAAGAAACTTCAAAGAAATTGGATTGGAAAAAGTTATGGAACTGAAATTGAATTTGAAATCTCCTGGGATGAAAAAACTAATTTTATTTTACTGCATGGGCACGGAGGCTCCTCAAATAGAAATTTTTTTCCGTGGTTAAAAAAAGAATTAGAAAAAAGAGGATATAAAGTTAGTGTGACTAAATTACCAAATCCAGATAGTCCAAATATCGATGAGAAAGTTGATTATATTTTAAAACATGAAAAAATTAATGAAGATACAATTATTTTAGGGCATAGTTTGGGTGGTGCAGTTGCGTTACAAGTTTTAGAAAAATTAGATAAACCAATTAAAAAATTAATTTTAGTTGCAGGTGCAATTCGTAAAGAATTTAATTTTGATAAAATTAAGAAAAATGTTAAAGATATAATTTATTTGAGGGATGAAAGAGACACAGTTATTCCAAAAAATGCAGGAGAAATGGCAGAAAATTTACTTGGGGCAAAGGTTATTAATTTTCGAGCGCAAGAAATACATATTTGCGATTTAGAAGAGCCGATGGTTTTAAATCATTGTTTAAATTATTGGAAAATTTTCACGACTCGCCCCGATACAATTTTTGGAGTTACATTTATGGTTGTTTCAGCACAGCATTCTAAATTAATGGAGTTAGTAACTAAAGAACAAAAAAAAGAAGTTGAGAAATTTTTGAGGAAAATAAAATCTGTTTCTGAAAAAGAATTTAGAGATATTGAAAAAGAAGGGGTTTTTACCGGCAGTTATGCTGTAAATCCATTGACTAAAGAAAAAGTTCCGATTTATGCAGGGAATTTTGTGGTCGCTGATTATGGAAGTGGAATGGTAATGGCTGTTCCTGCGCACGACCAGAGAGATTTTGAATTTGCGAAAAAGTATGGAATAAAAATCAAGCAGGTAATAGCACCGTATATTCATGTAAAAAGGGAATATGAAATAAGAAAAGATAAACCTATTGTGAAAAGAAATGTTGTAATTACCATTGTTAAAAATCCTAAGACAAACAAATTTTTAATGTTAAAAAATTCTTCAGAAAACTTTTTCGTTATAGGGGGTGTTGAAGATAAGAACTTTATTGAAGAAGCTAAGAGAGAGGTTTTGGAGGAGACTGGTTATAAAAATCTAAAATTTATTAAAGAAATTGGTTGGGAACTTCATAATTCTGTTTTTGCTAAACACAAAGATGAAAATAGATACGGGATTAATCATTGTTTTTATTTTGAGATTGAAGACGAAAAACAAGAAAAAATTTCTAAAGGAGAATTAGCAAAGCATACGCCTTTTTGGGCTTTTAAAGAAGAAGTTAGTAAATTATTAAATAATGAAAATCAGATTTATTATTGGAAGATTTTTAATCAAGGTGAAAGAGCTTATACTGGCGAGGGAAAATTAATTAATTCTTCGCAGTTTAACGGCTTGTGGTCGGAAAAAGCAAAAGAAGAAATTACAAAATATTTAGAAAAGAAAAAACTTGGAAAGAGAACAATTAATTACAAACTTAGAGATTGGCTTATTTCCCGTCAGAGATATTGGGGAACTCCAATTCCAATTATTTATTGCGACAAATGCGGAATTGTTCCTGTTCCCGAAAAAAATTTGCCAGTGATATTGCCTGAAAAAGTTAAATTTGGAAAAGGAAACCCCCTTGCTACTAACAAGGAATTTGTCGACGTGAAATGTCCTAAATGCGGAGGAAAAGCTCGGCGAGAAACAGATACAATGGATACTTTTGTGAATTCTTCCTGGTATTTTTTAAGATATACTGATTCTAAAAATAAAAATGAAATTTTTGACAGGAAAAAAGTAAATTACTGGTGTCCGATTGACCAGTATATTGGAGGGCCAGAACATATAACAATGCATTTAATTTATATTAGATTTTATACAAAATTTTTGAGAGATTTGGGATTGTTTAAATTTGATGAACCTGCCTTGAAATATTTTACTCAAGGAATTGTTCACGGCAGCGACGGAGAAAAAATGTCAAAATCAAAAGGAAATGTGGTAGAACCTCTAAGTATGATTGAAAAATATGGTGCAGATACACTGAGATTGGCATTGGTAAGTTTCGCTTCTTCAGATAATGATATTCGATGGGATGAAAAGATTGTTCTTGGAAGCCACAAATTTTTAAATAAAGTTTATAAATTTTTCTCTAGTTTTAAAGATGAGAAAATTGACTTGAGAGTTGAAGCAAGAATTAATAAAGCAATTAAAGAAGTTGCAGAGGACATTGAAAATTTTAGGCATAATCTCGCTGTTATAAAAATCCGGCAGTTGTTTGAATATTTTTCTGATAAAAAAATTGATAAGAAAAATGCTGAGAAATTTTTATTGATGTTGCATGTTTATTGCCCTTTTATTACAGAAGAGATTTGGGAAAAAATTGGAAACGCTAAAAATTCGCAAGCGAATTTTGGCGCCACGAAATCTATGGCTGCGCCTGCGCACAGACAACAAAAAAATTTCGTTGGCAAAAATTTTATTTCTTTAAGCAGGTGGCCGAAGGCAGGAAAAATCGATGAGAGGTTGTTAAAGCAGGATGAAATGGTTGAAAAATTAATTGGAGATATAAATAATATTATCAGAATTTTGAAATCAAAAGGCGAGAAGAAAAACAAAGTTAAAATTTTTGCAATTCCGAATGAAGTTGAAATTTATTCCAAAGAATTAGGAGAAATTAAGAAAAGAATTAATTTAGATGTTAAAGTTTTTTCTATCAAAGACGCGAAATCCGAGGGAAAAACAATAAATGCGAAACCAGGAAAGCCGGGAATTTTGATGGAATGAAATTGCTCATCGCAGAATTTTTTGACTACAAAATCGCCTTCAGCAGATTTCTCTATAAGAAAGATAAGTAATGATAAAAATATTTTACCACATTACTTTTATTTTTTATGTTAATTAATCTGCGAACTTGTGAGCCGTCAAATAATTTAATTCTCCAAAATTGCCTTTATTCTTCTAACTCCTGCCGACGATGATTCTTCTTTTAGAATTTTGAATTTTCCAAGTTCTTTTAAATTTTTAACATGAGGGCCTGCGCAAATTTCCTTACTGAAATTTTCAATTGAATAAACTGAAACTTTTTCTCTGTATTTTTTATCGAAGATTCCCGTAGCTCCGTGTTTTTTTGCGCACTCTGGAGACATTTCTTCTTTTTTTACAGGGCATTGTCTTTTTATCTGCTGATTTACAAGTTCTTCTACTTTTTTTATTTCATCGTCGGTTAATTTTCTGTCAAAAGAAAAATCCAATCTTAATCTTTCTGAAGTTATATTCGAGCCTTTTTGAATTATGCCTTCATTTTTCAGAACTTTTCTCAATGCTGCTAAAAGCAAATGAGTTGCGGTGTGAAGTTTTGTTGTTGCTTCGGTGTTGTCTGCAAGTCCGGATTTGAATTTTCCCTGCGTTGCTGTTTTTGACAAATTCCGATGCTTTTCAAATTCCAATTTGCATTCCTCGTCGGGAAATTTCATTCCAAGCTTTTCAACTTCTTCCTTAATCATTTCTATTGGAAAACCATAACTTTGATACAATAAAAAAGCATCTTTTCCGCATAATTTATTTCCATCAGAAACAAATTTTTTTAATTTGCTTAATCCAATTTCAAGAGTTTTTTCAAATTTATTTTCTTCTTTTTCAAGTTCGTTGATTATGAATTTTTTATTTTTGTTCAGTTCAGGATAATTTTCCTTGTAAATTTTTATTATCGGCTCTATGAGTTTTGCAGTGAAATTTTTAATTTCTAGATTATTTCCGTATCTTATCGCTCTTCGGATTAATCTTCTTAAAACATAGCCCTGTTCGACATTTCCTGGAACAATTCCTTCGGAGATTATCATTACTGACGCTTTGATGTGGTCCGCAATTATTCTCATTTCTTTTTTATATTCAGAATATTTTTTTCGTGAAATTTTTTCTATTTCTTTTATAATCGGCTGCCAGATTTCTGTCAGGTAATTGTCTTCTAAATTATTTAAAATAGTTAAGGTTCTTTCAACTCCCATTCCAGTGTCGATGTTTTTTTGTTTTGCTTCAAGGTAGTTTCCCCTTTCATTTTTTGTATATTGCATAAAAACATCATTCCAGATTTCAAGCCATTTACTGTCTTTAGGATTGAAATTTTTTGGAACTTTATTCCCGACATAATAAAACATTTCTGTGTCAGGACCACAAGGTCCGGTTTTTCCGGCAGGTCCCCACCAATTATTTTCTTTTGACAAAAAAACAATTTTCTCGTCGGGGATTCCTAATTTTTTCCATATTTTTGCAGATTCTTCATCTTTGGGAGAATCTTTATCTCCTGCAAAGCAAGAAACAGCGAGTTTTTCTTTTGGAATTTCCAAAACTTTTGTCAAGAATTCAAATGAGAATTCAATTGCCTCTTTTTTAAAATAATCTCCTAAACTCCAGTTTCCGAGCATTTCAAAAAAAGTGTGGTGATAACTATCTCCGACTTCTTCTATGTCGCCGGTTCTTATGCATTTCTGGACATTACAAAGTCTTTTTCCCTGCGGATGTTTTTCTCCCAATAAAAAAGGAACAATCGGGTGCATTCCAGCGGTTGTAAATAAAACTGTCGGGTCATTTTCAGGAATTAAATTGGAATTTAAAATTTCTTTGTGATTTTTTGATTTGAAAAAATCCAAATAAGATTCTATTAATTTTTTTCTTGTCCAAACCATGAATAAGAATAGATTAAAGAGTTTTTAAAAATTTGTAAATTGCTCGCTAACGCTCGATTAGAGATTTAAATAGTGGAAAAATAATCTATTCTTATTAAATTGTCGTCGAGAATTTAGATTATTTAAATTTTTATCAATCTGCGACGGATGGGCAGTAATTTGTTTTTTTAATATTTTATGTTAAGATTTTGGATTTACCTTATAGTTCGAAGAAGTTAATTAAGTCTTACAGGAACATAAAGAACACCAGCATATTGAAATGCTTCTCTTTTTCTTAAGGCATTTGATATTATTCTGGAATTTAATTCATCTATTCCTGAAAATTCTGGGCGGGTTTTTTCTTTTAAAACGCCGAACATAGAATTATCTTCATTTAATCTCAAGACATTAAACTCAATTCGAGACTTTGTTGCACTTAAAAAAGCATCATCAGCATCATAGTATCCTATTGGATGACCAATCTTAATACTATTTATTATTGTTCCATTTGCAGAATCTATAATCTTAACTGGAATTTGCCAGCAAGGAATTAAATTTTTTCCTGATAACACATCTTCTCTTCTAAGGCATTTTTCAAAATAATCTTCTCTCGTATCTTCCCAAAAAAATTTTGCTAAATCTGAATCTTTATGAATCTCAAAATTTTCTCTTGTATCAAGAATAATCGCTCTTTGTTCTTCTGGTTTTTCTCTCTTATCTTCTCTTGCAATTTTTTCCCATTCTGCATAAATAGATTTGTCGTCGTCAAAAATGCAATATTCTTTTTTTCTATGGGCATCAACTAATTTATCAGCCATTTCTATTTTAGCGATTAATGGAGATATTTTTGCAACAATTGTCGGAGAATCTTTAGCGCAAATTGGCGCATGACAAGTTAATGTACCAGCGTCTGTAATTCCCGTTAAATTTAATCTTATATAAGAACAATCTCTAATGCTTATTGGAGTTTCTATTCCAATAGCTCTGAACATTCTAATTTGTTCGTCAAATGGAGCGTCTGTTAGATAAACACCCCCAAAATTATTGATATGTCTTATATAATTTATTTTTCCATTTTATTTTATCACAGAGCTCTTTTTACTTTTGGGTTAATTATATTAAAATTTTTGATTTAAATAGTTATCTATTTTATAATATATAGATTTAAAACATCCCACAATCCATTTCCCACCCCACCCAACCGAAGGGAAAAAATAAAAAATATACCTGCTCGCTGACGCTCGCAGATTGATGTGGGAAATATAAGTAATGGAAGAAACTACAAGTTATCTCTCATTTATCGACGATGTTTCTACATTATCAATTTTTATCAATTCGAGCGATAGCGAGGAGCAATTTTTAATAATTAATTTGCTATAAATTTAATAAATTCTTTTTTTAATAATTTATTTCATCCCGACATCTGCCTTAATTTTTCCTGGATTTCCTGAAGCTGGAGTTCTATATCGCTTGTGTTGGATTGTTTTTTTGAAAATTCTATTCTTTTTTCTATGTCATTTTTTTCTCCGGGTTTTTGCGGAAGTTCATGGATTCTTATTTTCGGAAGAATTATTTTCAATTTTTTTATATCGGCATTTACATCATTTATTTTTTTATCCATTCTTAATTTAATGTTCAGTTCTTCCTGCCTTAGCATTTTGTAATTTTTTATTGATTTGCTGATTCTCAAAAAACTTATTTCCGACGACAAAAGCCTTTTTTTATTCTCGTGAGCTTCAGAATAATCCAATTTTACATACATTACTTCTTCTTGTTTGGATTCGGTTTTCTTTTTTTTATTGGACATTTTTCATTTAATTCATTCTATTTTAGAAAAAATTTCTCTGTCTAAATCTTCGATATTTTCTTTTATTATTTTCATTTCCCTTTCCCAATATCCCATTTCTTTTTCCTCTTCTTCTTTTATTCTTTTTGTATCCTGTAGCATTTTTTCCATTTCAAATATTTTTTCTTTTATTTTTTCAAATGTCTGCACACTTTCTTCAAATTTATCTATTCTTACAAAAATCGGCTCTTCTCTGATAATTTTAGAAGCTTCTCTGAATTCTCTTGGAATTTCCCTTGATAATTTTAAAGGTTTTTTAAATTCTGAATTTGAAATTTCCCTTGTTAGAGGTTTTCGCATCATTTCCTCTTCATTTATCGTCGGAAATTCATCTGCTTCAGAAACCTCATCACCTCCTTTCCTCCCAGAAACCACTTCTTTTATAATATTCTGCGAAAATTTTTCTCCGAGTGAATTAGAAGGATAAGTTGGTAATTGAGGAAGAGAATTTTCATCTTCACCAAATTCCATTTCTAACTCTGGAAGTTCAGGAAGGCGAGAAACTTCTTGCTCAGACATAATTTGATTTAGTTTATCGTAATTTTTCTCTTTTTTACTTTTTCCAAACAACCCCATTTTTTAATTTCCAATATTTTTCTACAATATATATAAGATATTATATAGTTTAAAAATCCTTCGGGAATTTTTAACTCATTCAACTCAGGAAAATTTGAAGATTTAAAAATGCTTCGCAATTTTGAGTTAATTTAATTTTTTTATTTTGAAATAATTTTTTTGTTTAAATTTTTAAAACCGAAAGATATTTAATTGAGGGGAATTTGTTTTTAAAATGAAAAAAATAAGAAATTTTTTGCCTCTCTTGGAAAATAAGAAATTTTCCAATCCATTCAAAACAAAAAGTTTTGAAGGCAAACACAGGAAACAACAAAAACCTTTAGAAAATGGGAAATTTTCTAACTCGTTCAAAACCATTGGTTTTGAAGAAATGGTTTTTGAGTGCCCCGAAAATTATAAATTTTCGCGGTTTTTAAAATGCTGAAAAAATTTCTTAAAGATGTTATTATTCTCGTCGTGGGAAAGCAAGCAGAAGAAATATCTGAACTTTTGGACAGCAAAAAATATGTCAATGAATTTCTTATCGCGAAAAAAATGAACATAACTATAAATCAGACGCGAAATATTTTATACAAGCTTTCAGACAAAGGGCTGGTTTCTTCAATAAGAAAAAAAGACAAGAAAAAAGGGTGGTATACTTATTTTTGGAAAATAGAAACTGTAAAAACACTGGATTTTTTGAAGGATTTATTCAATAAAAATATTGAGCAGATTAATTACCAGATTAAAAGCAGGGAAATAAAAGATTTTTATGTTTGCGAAAAATGCAGCATTGAATTAAATGAGGAAAATGCACTTCTCTGCAATTTCACATGCAATGAGTGCGGAAATATTTTTTCATTGAAAGATAATTCCAAATTAATCAGAGAGATGAAAAGGCAAAAAGAAAGATATGAAAAAGAACTTCAAGAAATTGAAGAAGATTTGATGATAGAAAAAGAAAAAGATGAAAAAATGCGACAAAAAGGAATTAAGAAAGAAGAGAAAATAAAAGACGATGCTAAGAAAAAGGCAAAAAAAGAAAGGGAAAGGCAAAGGAAGAAGGAAGAGAAAAAGTCAGGCAAAAAAATCTCTAAAGTTAAGAAAGTTTCCAAAGTTAAGAACACAGTAAAAAAAGTTCTTAAAAAAATATCAAAAAAGAAAGCAAAAAAAAGAAAATAATTTTTTATAATGGTAAGCATATATACTTTTAATCCAGAGAAAAGAAGTTTTCTCGGAAGAATGAGTTTGACGAATCAGTTAATCCTATTTAATCTCGCTGTTTTTATAATATCGCTGTTTTTATTGAAGATTTATGGAGATGAAGTTTTTTTAAAAAATTTCGCGATAACTCCAAATTTAATTCTTAATTTTCAGAATTTATGGACTTTTTTGACGAGCATGTTTGTTCATGTAAGTTTTTTTCATGTTTTTGCGAATATGTTTTCATTGTTTTTTATTGGAAATTTTCTTGAAAGAATTATCGGCAAAAAAAGATTTTTTTGGTTGTATTTGATTTCAGGATTAATTGGAGGGATATTTTTTGTTTTATCTGGATTTTTATTTAAGAGTAATATTCCTGGAGTTGGAGCTTCTGGGGCGATATTTGGTTTGCTTGGAATTCTGGCAATTTTAGTTCCTTTTTCAAAAATATATTTGATTGCCGGGCCTTTATTTGCAATTATCGCGAATTTTGTTTTAATTAGTTTCTTGCCGCAATTTGCCTCGACAATTAATTTAATTTTTAATATTGCAATTCTTGTGATGATTTTTGCGATGTTTTCATGGAGTTCAAATTTTAGGAAGTTGGCTATTCCTGTAGAATTGCCGATGTGGCTTCTGCCGATTGTAGCTATTGTTCCGTTAGTTATCATCGGATATTTTATTCCTCTGCCGATAGGAAACAGTGCTCATCTCGGAGGTTTGGTTGCAGGATTAATCTATGGATTTTATCTTAGAAAAAAATATCCTCAGAAAATAAAATATATAAGCAGGCAGTTTTCATAATAAAAAATTTAAAACAATTACGCTCGCAGGCTCGCAATTGATAAAATATTTAGTAATAGAAGGACACTAATTATGAATGTCATCGACAATGTTTTTGCTTATTTCAATTATTAATCTCCGAATTTATTCGGCAATTTGAAACTAAACATTTATTAAATCTATTTTTATTTTAATTATGAAGATGCAAAAAAAGAATTTTAATTTAATTGAGCAATACAGGAAATCCTGGAATTATCTTGCAGAATGCAAATATTTTATTTTTTATGTAATTGTTATTTTTCTTTTGTTTGTTTTGATTGGTTATTTTGTCAAGGCTCCGGATTCTTTGGCGGAAATTATTTTCAAATATCTTAAAGATATTGAACTCAAGACAAGAGGTTTTTCACAGATAGATTGGATGGGATTTATTTTTTTGAATAATTTAATAAGCAGTTTTCTTGTATTAATTCTCGGATTTTTTTTCGGAATTTATTCTATTATCGGAGCAATCGCAAACGGATACATGGTTGGTTTTGTGGCGCATTTTGCTGTTTCTCAGCAGGGAATTGGCTCGTTGTGGAAGTTATTTCCCCACGGAATTTTTGAATTGCCGACAATTTTTATTTCTTTGGGAATGGGATTAAAACTCGGAACTTTTTTATTTCAAAAAAATAAATTAAAATCTTTAAGATATTTTTTAGTGAATTCTCTCTGGATTTTTTTCTTAATTGTTATTCCTCTTTTAATTGTCGCGGCAGTTATTGAAGGAAGTTTGATTTATTTCCTATCGAGTTCAACTGCGAAATAGGAAATTTTAAGGAATTTCCTTCTTCAAATTTTTGGAAATTCTTTTTATTTGCTTTCTTGAATTGGGTTAATCTTAAAAAATAAGGAATGAAGGTTACTCCTATAAAGTTTATACATTAGAAAAGTTTAAAAACTATTTATTTCTAAAAAGAATATGAAAGGACAATTCACAAAATTTGATATTGGTTCAAGGGCATTCTTACCTATTGGTGAACCTGCAAAACCGCTTTATGACGCAATAAGAAAAGATGAAACAAGATTTAGCGACGGGGTTTTGGGTTTTTTGGATTATGATGCTCAAAGAGGAATTGTTGGTTCAAATCCATTAAGAAACGGGTAAATAAATAGATTAATGGTGAATTCAGGAGCAAGAGTTATTGTTCCAACAGACGATGTTTATAGAAAAATTTTTCCATTGATACAAGGAAAATTTTATACTGATTTTAATGCATTAAATGTGAGAGATAAAACTCCTTCTGATCCTGCAGCAAAATCTTTTTGGGAAAATTTAATTAATCTCGCGAATTCATCGTTGAAAGGAGATGCAAAATTTCCTTTTAGATTGCAAGGTTTTTATGTTGAACCTTCAGAAGATAAAAGAGCACAAATTATTCCTGCTCCAAATTTCAGAATTATTGAAAGCGATAAAATAGATCTTAAAACAAAATTTAATAATTTAGATGATTCCGGAATGGTTAATCCTGAAGATAATGGAAGATATACTCAATATGTTAATCCTAATTTATCTGTGTCGGGGTTTGCTTGTACTGGAATGGCAACATGGGCTCTTATTATGTCAGTCTCGCTTATTCCAACGATAATGGTCGGGCGGTTTTCTTAACCACCGAAGGCGGTTCGCAAAAAAAACATAGAAAAATTAGGAAAATAAAAAAAAGAACTGATATAACATTGAAAATGTGGAGAAATGCTTTATCAATTAATTAAATTCTCAACGAGAAATCTGTCGCGAAACGATTTCGGAGTTAGTTAATTGAGCGAATGAAATGAGCGAACTATTTTTCTTTGTTTAAAGTTTTTCCCAATTTTATTCTTTGAGTTAATTTTAAATACTTGTTTTTCCTTGGATAAATATAAATAATTCACAAAAAAAGGAGGTTAAAAAATGGCTTGGTTTGAAAAATTGGTTTTGGTTTTAGCTGCAATTGGTGCCATTAACTGGGGACTTGTAGCAATTAGTCCGAGCGCTGAATTAATTCAATATCTTTCAGTGCCTTGGTTAATTATTTTAGTTAAGGCAGTTGTTGGACTTTGCGGTATCTATGCTTTGGTTAAAGCATTCAAATAAACCCACTTCCTTTTTTCTTTTTTATTAATTTTTTTATTGAATTTTATTTCTAATTATTTTTAGAATTTAATTTTTTCTCACTCATTAATCTCTTCCCGCCCACCCGCCCGAGGAAAGGAGAAAGTAAAACAAAAATTTTTCCAACTAAAATTGAATTAAGAGAATTAAATAAAAAATAAAGATAAAAAAGAAGTCTATTCTTTAAGGTCGGAAATTCCAAGCAATATGAATAGAAATCCGATCATTATTACGAACCAGATTATTCCGCCTTTGAAAAATTCCCAAGCAGCAGTTCCGAAGTTCCAGTTTATTCCGACACTAGTCCACGCCAGCGAATAAAACCAAATCAGAATTGCTCCTATAAGGAGAATTAATCCGATAAAAAGTTCTGCCCATTTATTCATTGTAGTATTAGTTGAATATTTTTGTTTAAAAACATTTTGATTGTTGAGTGTATATAGAAATTTGTGACTGGGAGGGAGGGAAAAATAGAGGAGAGGAAATTTAAAAGATTTATCAAACACAAAGAATATAAAATGAAAGATACAAATAATATTATGGAACAAAAAGAGGATATTAAAAATTTTGAAAATAAAATCATTTTAGGAGATTGTATTGATATAATGAAAAATATTCCTTCTGGAAAAATAGATTTAATCTTTGCAGACCCACCTTACAATATCGGAATAAAATATCATAATCACAACGACAAAATGCAATATAGAGATTTTATTAAATGGTGTGAAGAATGGATTGGGGAGTGTGTAAGATTATTATCTAATAATGGTTCTATTTACATAGCGATTAATGATGAGCACGCCGCAGAAATTGTTATGGTTTTAAAAAAATTAGGATTAACTATGAGAAATT
>ERZ1292629.1767-Hain-H43-01um-R1-1767-length-20062-cov-6_pt1 | contig 20062 bp, 17 predicted proteins | sample MGYA00564399_ERZ1292629 | MGnify/ENA primary metagenome ERZ1292629 (study PRJEB36523, sample SAMEA6512636) | groundwater metagenome | collected 2019-01-08 | study: AquaDiva: Metagenomics assemblies of 32 groundwater samples | reverse complement strand
ATGAGATGGTTTTTACGGTCAAAAATTCATCGGGCAACCGTCACCGAAGCCGATCCCGATTACACCGGCAGCATTACTATTGATCAAGTTTTGGTGGAGAAAGCCGGGTTTTTGCCCGGAGAAAGGGTTTTGGTGGTCAGCTTATCTTCTGGGGCAAGGCTGGAGACCTATATTATCTTTGGGCCCAAAAACTCGGGAAAGATTTGCATGAATGGCGCTGCGGCGCTGTTGATCAAGCGCAAAGAAATGGTGATTATTATGGGTTTTGAGCTGGCGAACCGGCCGGTGAAGCAAAAGAATATTTTAGTGGACAAAAACAATAAATTCGTAAAGTTTTTATGATAAGAGACGAAATAATTGAGCTAATCCAGAAAGCGACTGGCGAGTCTCCGGAAAAAATTCGGGTGGCCCGTCCTGAAGGTGAGGGTTTTGGCGATTACACGACAAACATCGCCTTACGGCTTAAAAAGCCGGCCGACGAAATAGTCAAGAAACTGAAATCAGACCTGTTCGAAAAAATTGAGGTAGCTGGCCCCGGCTTTATTAATTTTTTTCTATCAAGAGCATATCTGCAAAAACAAGTTGGCGCGATTTTAAAAGAAAAAGATTCCTTCGGCAAGCTTAGGATTGGCCGCGGTCAGAAAGTAAATGTGGAATTTATTTCGGCAAATCCGACCGGTCCTTTAACTTTAGGCAACGGGAGAGGCGGGTTTTGCGGTGATGTTCTGGTTAATGTTTTAAATGCGGTAGATTTTGCGGCAAACCGGGAATATTATATTAATGATACCGGAGAGCAGATTAAAAAATTGGGTCATTCGGTCATTGGCGATGCAGAAGCTGTTTATCAGGGTCAGTATATTGAAGAGCTAAGGAATAAAATAAAGGGCAGTGATCCGGAAAAAGTCGGTAAGGCCGCTGCCAAAATTATTCTGGAAGAAACGATTAAGTCGCAGGTTTCGAAAATGAAAATTAAATTCGATGTCTGGTTTTCTGAAAAAAAATTGGAAAAAGAAATAGATAATGTTTTAGATTTTTTAAAAAAGAAAAAACTATCCTACGAAAAAGAAGGTGCTTTGTGGTTTAAATCAACGCAGTTTGGCGACGATAAAGACAGGGTTTTGGTTAAAGCCGGTGGCGAAAAAACTTATTTGGCCTCTGACATCGCTTATTTAAAAAACAAATTTGCCCGAGGATTTCAAAAGTTGATTTTCTTTTGGGGCGCGGACCATTACGGTTATGTGGCGAGAATTTTAGCTGTAGCTGAGGCCTTGGGCTATAAAAAAGAGCAAATCAATATTATCGTCATGCAGCTGGTCAGATTGATCCGCGAAGGGAAAGAGGTCAGGATGTCCAAAAGGACGGGCACTTACGTCACTTTAGATGAACTAATTGACGAGGTTGGTTTGGATGTGGCCCGCTTCTTCTTTTTGACAAGAAGCGCTGATACTCATTTGAATTTTGATCTGGCCCTAGCCAAAGAGCAGTCGGAGAAAAACCCGGTTTATTATATTCAATATGCGTATGCGAGAATATGTAGCATCTTAAGAAAATCCGAAGCACGAAGCACGAAATCCGAAACAAATTCTAAATTGTTAAATCACCAAAGCGAATTAAAGCTTATTCGGCAATTGACGAGGTTTCCCGAAGTTATTGAAGATACGGCCAAGGATTATCAGATCCAAAGATTACCTCAATATGCAGTTGATTTAGCGACGACTTTCCATCAGTTCTACCGCGATTGTCATGTTATTAGTGAAGATAAGAATCTGACTCAAGCCCGTTTAAGCTTAGTTTCAGCCACAAAAATCGTTCTGAAAAATGTTTTATCTTTAATGGGCATTTCCGCCCCGGAGAAAATGTAGTCTGTTTAAAATATGCACATTGAAAATTAAGGAGGAAAGAATATGAGGGTTATGGTTATCGGGTCGGGAGCGAGAGAGCACGCTATAGTTTGGAGATTAAAGAGCTCTTCGGCGATCGATTTATTTGTTGCTCCGGGTAACGTAGGAACCGCCCAAATCGCCGAAAATCTGGATATCGATATAAGAAACAACGCCAAAGTGGCCAGAGCGGCAAAATCACTGGGAATAGATCTTGTAGTTGTCGGGCCTGACGAACCATTAGCAAATGGCATCGTTGATTATTTAGGAGATAACAACATTCCGGTTTTTGGCCCGAGTCGGGAAGCGGCTGAGATAGAGTGGCGTAAAAGTTTTACTATTGAAGTGATGCGTTCGGCTGCTGTACCCTTTCCGAGGTCGGCAGTACTTTATTCAGAAACAGACATAAGAAAGTTTGTAGTCGCCTGTTCTCATCAGCTTGTTGTTAAAGCAGATGGTTTAGCCGGAGGAAAAGGAGTTTGGCTGTCAAAGGGAAAAAGTGAGATTATAGATGCGGCTTTAAAATGCAGAGCTAATCGGCCAGAAGAACCGGTTATTCTCCAGGAATTTCTAGAAGGCAAGGAAGTGAGTGTTTTCTGTTTTGTTGATGGTGAAAATATATCTTCTTTGGTTGTCGCTTGCGATTACAAAAGAGCTTATGATGGTGACAAAGGGCCGAACACCGGCAGTATGGGCAGTTATGCCTGGCCTGTTTTTTGGACTGATGAGTTGGCAAAGTTTATTTCAGAAAAGATTATGTTGCCTGTCGTCAAAGAACTGAAGCGGCGCGGTCGGCCTTTCGTAGGCATTTTATACGGCGGCCTTATCCTCACCAAAGACGGCCTTAAAGTTTTGGAGTTCAATGCCAGATTTGGTGATTCGGAAGCGCAGGTTATTCTGCCCTTACTTGTTACGGATCCAATAGAAATCATGATGGCATGCATTGAAGGTCGATTGGAAAAGATGCCGGTTATTTGGCGTAAAGATATCAGCTGTGTTGGTGTTGTTATGGCTTCTGAAGGATATCCCGAGAATCCAAAGACAGGCTATAGAATTCATGGACTAGAGAAGACGGGCTCTATTCCCAATGCGCTGGTTTTCCATGGAGGAACAAAAGAAGTGAGACATGGGAGGAAGGTGTGGATTGAGACAGCCGGCGGACGAGTTTTGACTGTTGTCGGCGCAGGGAAGTTATTGCAGGAAGCCAGAGACCGCGCTTACTCGACGGCAAAACTTGTCAGATTTAAAGGCGAATTCCATCGCAGCGACATAGCATCGTAATTAAAATAATATTTAAAGAGCTGTTCTGGATAAAAACAGCTCTTTTTGTTTTGATAAAAATAGGATAAAATGATATCCTAAAGAAGAGCTATGGAGACGATTTTTCCTAATTTAGAGAAAAAAATACTCGAAGACTGGAAGAAGAACAAGATTTTCGAAAAAAGCATTTTAAAACGCAAAAACGCGAAGGACTTTGTGTTTTACGAAGGACCGCCGACGGCCAATGGCAAGCCGGGCATTCACCACGTTTTGAGCCGGGTTTATAAAGATATCATTTGCCGCTATAAAACCATGCGCGGTTTTCGCGTTTTAAGAAAAGCCGGCTGGGATACTCACGGTTTGCCGGTTGAGCTTGAAGTCGAAAAAAAGCTGGGGCTGAAAAATAAAAAAGACATTGAAAAATACGGCATCGCCGAGTTTAACAAAAAATGTAAGGAATCCGTCTGGCAATACAAGGGCGAGTGGGAAAAATTAACAGAACGCATCGGTTTTTGGCTGGATATGGAGCATCCCTATATTACTTACGAAAACAATTACATTGAAAGCGTTTGGGGAATTATCAAACAAATTTATCAAAAAGGGCTTTTGTATCAAGATTACAAGGTTGTGCCTTATTGCCCGAGATGCGGGACGGTTTTGTCGTCGCATGAGGTAGCCCAGGGCTATAAGAAAATTAAAGAACCGTCAGTTTATGTAAAATTCGAGATAGCGCCCAAAACCTATTTATTGGTTTGGACGACCACGCCCTGGACGTTGCCGGGCAATGTGGCGGTAGCAGTCAACCCTAAAATTATTTATATAAAAGCGCAAGTAGGCAACGAAACTTTTGTTGTGGCCAAAGAAAGAGCAGCTGTTTTGGGCAAAAACTATAGCGAGCGGTGTACCGCTCGATATATTGAGCATCCTGCTCACTATAAAATTATCAAAGAATTTAAGGGCTCGGAACTGCTTGGCGTAAAATATAAACCGCCGTTTGAATTTGTAAAACTGTTAAAACCCTCTTGGTTTGTGGTGCAAGCCGACTTTGTTTCTGTTGAAGACGGCACGGGCCTGGTCCACATTGCGCCTGCTTTCGGCGAGGACGATATGGCAGTCGGGAAGAAAAATAACCTACCCGTAATTTTAAATGTTGATGAGGAGGGAAAATTCAAATCGGAAGTGAAGCAATGGGCTGGGATGTTTGTCAAAAATGCTGATCCATTGATTATCAAAAATTTGCAAGAAAGAGGCCTGCTTTTTAAGGAAGAATTATACGAACACGATTATCCGTTTTGCTGGAGGTGTAATTCGGCATTACTCTATTACGCCAAAGAGAGCTGGTTTATCAATATGCAGCAGGTTAAAAGCGCCTTGATTAAGAATAATAAGGCAATTAATTGGGTGCCGGCTCATTTGAAAGAAGGCAGGTTCGGCGAATGGCTGCGCGAAGTTAAGGATTGGGCTTTTTCACGCGAGCGGTATTGGGGCACTCCTTTGCCCGTTTGGCAGTGCCAAAAATGCGCGCATCGGGAAGTGATCGGCGGTAAAAAAGACCTGATTTCCCAAAATTTTTCCGATAATAATTACTATCTCTTGCGCCACGGCGAATCCTTGAGACAAAAAACCAAATTGGTTTCTTGTTGGCCAGAGAAAGTTCCTTGTCCTCTTACCGAAAAAGGAAGAAAGCAGGTGACGGAAATAGCGAAAGAATTAAAAAATAAAAAAATCGATTTGATTTTCTCTTCTGATTTATTGAGAACCAAGCAAACAGCCGAAATTTTCGCCAAAGAAGTTGGAGCTGAAATCATCTACGACGAAAGGATTAGGGAGTTTAACGCGGGAATTTTTAACAACCAAAGCCCCCAAAAAGTTTGGGACTATATCCAGGGCAAGGGCGATATTTTTAACACAAGAGTCCCTGAAGGAGAAAACTGGAACGATATTAAAAAAAGAGTGCGCCAATTTATGGTGGAGATCAACGGTAAATATTTCGGTAAGAATATTGCGATTGTTTCCCACGAATGCCCGCTTACTTTATTGGAAAATACGTTATTGGGTGTGCCGAACGACGAAATTTTAAAGTGGCGTCTTAAAAACTCCTTGAAAGTCGGCGAATGGCGCAAAATAGCATTTAAGAATTTGCCGTATAATCAGCAAATGGAACTGGATTTCCATCGGCCGTATATTGACGAGGTAAAATTTCAATGTCCCAAATGCGCGGGAACGACAGAGAGAGTTCTGGAGGTGATAGATTGTTGGTTTGATGCGGGAAGCATGCCCTTTGCTTCTTATGCCAAGTTTCCGGCCGACTATATTTGTGAGGCCATCGATCAGACGCGAGGCTGGTTTTATACGCTTTTGGCCGTAGCCACGCTGCTTGGCCGCGGTACGCCCTACAAAAACGTGATTTCTCTGGGTCATGTTTTGGACGAAAAAGGAGAAAAGATGTCCAAGTCCAAAGGCAATGTAGTCGATCCATGGTATGTCGTGGACAAATACGGCGCCGACGCCGCTCGCTGGTATTTTTATACCGTCAATCAGCCGGGTGAGGTAAAAACGTTCTTCGAAAAGGAACTGCAAGAGTCCCTGAGAAAATTCATTATGATTTATTGGAACAGTTTTGTATTTTTCGAAACATATAAGCAGAAAAAATCCAATCCGCCGGCCGGCGGACCAAAACACGTTTTAGATAAATGGATTATTTCTAAGCTAAACGGATTAATTGCGGAAGCAACGAAAAAGCTGGATGGTTATGATATTACCGGAGCTGCCAGGGCTATCGAGGATTTTACGGTCAATGATTTATCCTTGTGGTATATCAGAAGATCACGCAAGCGTTTTGGCGAAGCCCAGGGCACCTTGTCTTTTTTGCTCTTAACTTTGTCTAAATTAACCGCGCCGTTTATTCCATTTTTAAGCGAAGAGATTTTCCACAAGTGTGCACCTCCGGGAAGTGCACGGTCGGTGCATTTGGCAGATTGGCCGAAAGCCGATTTGAAGCTGATTAATAAAAAACTGGAGCAGGATATGGAAAAAGCCAGGGTAGTTGTGGCCTCGGCATTGTCAGAAAGAGCTAAGGCCGGCATTAAAGTTCGCCAGCCGCTTCAAAAACTTGAAATTACCGAGAAGATAAGCAAGGAGCTTCTAAATTTGATCAAGGACGAGATTAACGTGAAGGAGGTAGTTCTTGGCAAAACTTTCAAACTGGATACTGAAATCACTTCCGCGCTGAAGGAGGAGGGCTTGGTCAGAGAAATTATCCGTCAAATTCAGGAAATGAGGAAAAAAGCCGGACTTAAGCCCCAAGATAAAATCGCAGTTCAATATACAGCTTCCGTCGATTTGGCTAAGATATTAGAGAAAAACAAACGAACCATTTTAACCGAAACAAAAGCCGAGGTTTTTAAATCAGCGGAGGTCGGGTCTCCGCTGGCTACGATTACGAGCGAAGTAACAATCGACCAACAAAAACTATGTCTCTATTTGGTAATAAAAAATCGGTCCCGGTAAAAGAACTGATTGATAGGGCGTCTCAAAGCTCGGACGAGATCCCCGGCACGGGCGGAAAAATTTATCCTCGGATGGAAATGGTGAAAACCCTGAAAGAGTTGCTGCCTTACCAAAACATCGGCAGTTATTTAAGCGAAATCGAAGCAAAAACAATCTTGCGTAAATTAAGGGGTGAAGAGTATCGGGCTCAAAAAAACGACCAGAAGTTGAAGTTTGGCCGTCTTTTGCGCCTTTTGGAAGAAGAGTGGGGCCTTCGCGGAAAATATTAGATAAAATTATGTCGTTTGAACAGCCACAATTTAAGCCGGAAGTAAAGTCGGAAGTTGGGCCGGAGGAACCCCCAAAAGACGAGAAAAAAGAGACAGAATTTCCCAAGGAGAGAGAGCCCTATCTTGATTTTGAAAAAATCCGATCGACCCATCGAGGCCTCGAAGAGGTCTGTCGTGTTTTAGATTTGCAAAAAGAGCAATTCCGAAACAAAAATGTACTTGATATCGGTTCTGGGCTTGGCGGATTAGCGCTTGACCTTGCTAATTTACCGGAGTTAAAAACAAAGATTACTTCATTAGATCCAAGATATACTAAAGAATCTTTCCAAAAATCATTCACAGATTTCCAGGAGAAATTGAGAAAAAATGGCCGTAATCCTCCAGAGACCGTAGAGGCATTGGATGAGCTTAAAAGAGAATCCCACGTTACCGAACCAGTGACACTGCTCGATGCGGCACGCGAATTGCGAAGGAAAGGGCAACCAATGGTGGCTGGATCCGCAGAAGCGCTTCCTTTTAAAGATAAGTCCTTTGACATGGTTGTTTCGAGTTACGCAATACCTGTGATCATGGAAGATAGTCCAGAACGAATTCAAAAAGCGATTCAAGAAATAGGACGCGTGTTAAAAATTAATGGAGCGGCACATTTGGGGCCTCTCTCGAATGAATTGAGGGATTTCGTCGAAGCTCTTCCGTCTGCTCCAGATATTCGGCGAGAATTCCATGGATCAAAAGAAACAGAAAAAGAAGCGGCTCGATATGGTATAGATGCGGGGTGGGTTTTGACACTGCAGAAATTAAGAAAATGGGGAAAATAGAGGAAAATATTAATAAATTTATGTTCGAAAAAGAGCCACAATTTAAACCGGAAGAAGCGCCCAAAGAAGTGCCGCAAGAAATGGAAAAAATACCCACAGCTTTACCTGAAAAAGGAGAAAAAACATTAGTTGACGAATACGAAAAGGAGGTTAAAAAATATTTCGGTGAAGCTGAAAATAGGGACTATGAAATACATTTAAGGAGAGACCAGCAATGTTGGTATTTTTCTCCTCATTCACCCGAAGAGCGTCGTAGGATTCAGCAAGAAGGCCCGGATGTTAACGAGTTGCAAAAAGAGGCAGTAAACTCCTTTGCCAAAGATGAAACCATGGGGAGAGACATTAACCGGGGAGGCGGTGCAAGATTTATGGCAGAGCATTTTGACGAAATTTGCCAGGAGTATAAAATTCACCTTCAACCCCCCATAGGAGGACAAGTATCCCGACAAGAAGACTGGCGTCCGTTTTGCGTAAATAAGCTCCTTGGGGCATTGGCCGAAAATCCTAAATTTAGAGAATCGGTAGATTGTTTTAAGGTTTCCTACCGGGAAGAAGCTAAAAGAAGCATTGGCGGGGCCATACCAGAGATTATAATTTATCCTCGGACGGGCAGAGAAAATTTTGGAAAAGCTCTCGCCCATATTTATCAATGTTTTAAGGGCGACGAGCAACATGCTAGCGACATTACTCCGAGATACAATCACAGGATTAATGAACTTATTTTTGTCGCCCAGTCGAGTGGTGATTTTAAGGATAGTCTGAAGAGACTTGGCGTGCTTGATAGATATTTTGACGAGAAACAAAATTATGCTTTTAGGAAGGGGGAAGAGCCGCCCCTTACCTTGGCCGGAGCCGAAAGCTTTCAAGAGCTTTTTGCGGCTCTTGAACGGACTTTTCCGAAAGGATTGCAAGGAACGCAAAAACCATATGAAGTTTCCGAGCTGAAAAAGCTTATCAATCAAGTACGAAGCGGGAAAGAGGGTAGTAATATCGTAACCAAAACTGAAGGATTGAGAGGAAAAGTTGAAAAATTATTAAAGAAAGAAACAAAAAAATAATGTTCGAAAAAGAGCCACAATTTAAGTCGGAAGCGGCGCCGGAAATTAAACTGGAGCAAAAAGCGGAGGTTAGAGAAAAGCCAATTGATAGATTAAAGAGCGAGATTAGAGACATGTCTTTGGGGTTGCAGAAGGAGGGCGTGCCGATAGATGAAAAAGCCAGAATTGATATCAATAAATTCGGTGATGTCTATTCTAAACAGGCGATAGAATCGGATGGCGCTTGGGTTAAGGATTTGAGGGGAAGATGGAATAGGGCCGCAGTCTCTAGCCGCCCAGATTCTTGGATGTATGGCCGGAAGCAACTTGAAGAAAAAGTTGCTCAAGAGAATCCCATGGGCGGAGTTTGGGAAATGTTGGCGACTAAAATATTGCACCAAGGTTTGGGCGAAGACTTTATTGTAGTGCGTACCTCCGAATACGATGACGCACGTTACAAGGTGGATAATCTTATCTTGGACCGGAAAACCGGCCAGATTGTTTGCGGTTTTGATGAAGTTGCGACAACGAGCGGTGAAAGGTTTGAAGACAAAAAAAGTAAGGTTTTGGAAAGAAACTTACAGAGAGGCGGCGCTGACCTTAAATACGGCATTTCTTTTGAGGAGACGAAGTCCGGGAAAATGGAATTAAAAAAGAGCTCCCTGTACCAGATCCCGCTTTTTTATCTTGCCTTATCTGAAGAAGAAATCAGGAAAACCTTAAACGATCCGAGCCAGGAAAAGAAGGTTTTTGGAGATTTTGTTGAATCGGCTAAAAAACAAATTAAAGAAATTGGGGCGGGCCCGGTTCATCCTAAATTAAGAAGCCGGCTCGACTTCTTTGGAAGTGTTCTGGAGAAACTTTAAGCGTGGTAAGATAAAATAATATGGCAGAACTAAATTTTAGTCCGGAAAAAATAGTCCCGGGCTCGGAAATCGAGACCTTAAGGGAGAGAGTTGAGAAGGTTGGCGAGGGAGCAGTCCGCGAAGGCGCTCCTGAAGAAAAAGAAAAGGCGGTCAAGCAAGAGATCAAGGATTACTTAAGGGAACTGCAGCGCATGCCCGCAACCGCCGCGCCCTTAGCGACCAGAGACGAGGCCGATGAGATCAAGAAATTTCCGGCCAGTCAGCAAATCGGCGCTTTGGTTTCTTTGGTTTTCGAAAAAAGCCTAAGCGAGGCGATTCAGGTCGCCAAAAATCTTGATAACCCGGCAATTTTGGACGAATTCCACGATATCTTAGCCGATAGGTACTATAAAATACTTATAGAGAAGAAGATTATCAAACCTTAATGGATTTCGATTTTCAAAATACGATTTTAATTTATAGCGCTGCGGGGTTGGCGTTTGTTTTGGCGCTGTATATTATTTTTTCCGTAATTCTCAAAAAGAAAAAAGAAAAAGGCTTTTTGACGAAGGGCATGAACTTAGCTCTTTTTTTGGTGACCCTGCCCCGGCGCATCAAAGATGATGGGGGTAAAGAAATTACTCTTCAAGAACACTTAAAGACCGCCGAACAATTTTATTCGTCTTTAGTCGGGATAAAAGAGCCCCGATTCTTTAAAAGATGGTTTTTAGGCAATCCGTTTTTTGTTTTTGAAATTGCGGTGCATCGCGTTGGCGAAGAAATCTATTTTTATGCCGCTTGTCCTCGTTCTGTTTCAGGAATAATCGAAAAAGAAATTCTGGCTTTTTGGCCCAAGGCCCAGGTGCAGCCGGTTACCGATTACAATATTTTCAATCCCAGCGGCGTAGCGTCAGCCAGCGAGATTAGTTTATTAAAGCCGGCTATTTTACCACTAAAGAATTACAAAGATTTCAGCACCGACCCGCCTTCGGCGATTACCAGCGTTTTTACAAAATTGGCGAGGGAGGGGGAGGGCGCAGCCATCCAGATTTTAGTTCGTTCCAGCAAAGTGAGCCAGAAAGGAATGGCCGAAAAAGCGATTCAATCTTTACAAAGAGGTGAAAAACCGGAAAAGGCGATTTACGGCGCGAAATCTGGCGCCAGTGTTTTGGGCTTACTGCGGGATATGGGGGGTACTCTTATGCAAAAACCCCAAGCGCAATCAAACGAGATGATGGGAGCCGCAGCTCCGCCGGGCCTAAATCCCCTCCAGCAAAATATGATGGCGGCTATCTCGGAAAAATCATCCCAGCCGCTTTTTGACGTTAACTTAAGGATGATCGCTTCGGCGCCGACCGAAACGAGAGCCCAGTCCATTCTGGAACAATTACAGAGCGCTTTTGAGCAATTTGGCAGTCCGGTGCTCAACCAGTTTAAATTCAAAAGAATTCGGGGCGGAAGCTTAAAAAAGCTTTTCTATAATTTTTCTTTTCGCATTTTTTCGGAGAAAAAAAACATACTACTCTCGTCGGGAGAGTTGGCGAGTATTTTTCATTTCCCGTCATCAAATCTTCTTACTCCCAACATTAAATGGTTAAAAACCAGGCAAGCTCCTCCGCCGGCCAATCTGCCGAAAGAGGGCTTGGTAATCGGAAAAAACATTTTCCGCGACGAGGAAAGAGACATCCGTATTTTAGATGACGACCGCCGAAGACACTTTTATATGATCGGTCAGACCGGCACGGGTAAATCGGTTCTTTTGCAGGAAATGATCAGACAGGATATTGAAGCGGGCAAAGGCGTTTGTTTGATTGATCCGCACGGCGATTTGGCCGAGAAAGTTTTAAGCTTAATTCCTGCTTCACGGGCTGAAGACGTCGTCTATTTCAATCCGGGCGACATCGAACGGCCGGTCGGGCTCAATATGCTGGAATACGATCCGCAATTTCCTGAAGCCAAAACTTTCGTGGTCAATGAAATGATCGAGATTTTTGAGAAGCTTTATAATTTGAAGGCCCTGGGGTTTGGCGGGCCTATTTTTGAGCAATACATGAGAAACGCCTTATTGCTGATTATGGAAGATCCCGAATCGGGCAGCACCCTGATCGAGATACCGAGAGTCTTGTCCGATGCCGAGTTTAGGAAATACAAACTTTCGAAATGCAAAAATATCGTGGTGAAGAACTTCTGGGAAAAAGAAGCCGAAAAAGCGGGCGGAGAAGCGGCCCTGGCCAATATGGTGCCCTATATTACAAGCAAAATGAACATTTTCATCGCCAATGACTTGGTGAGGCCGATTATTTCCCAACAAAAGTCCGCCTTTAACTTGCGGGAGATTATGGATGGGGGAAAAATACTAATTATCAATCTATCCAAGGGTAGGTTGGGCGACATGAACTCCTATCTCTTGGGCATGATAATTGTGGGGAAGATTTTAATCGCTTCTTTTTCGCGGGCTGATATGCCGGAAGAGAAGCGGCGCGATTTTTACCTTTATATTGACGAGTTTCATAACGTAACTACGCAGACCATCACCAAGGCCCTGGCTGAGGCCAGGAAGTACCGCCTGTCTTTGATTTTCGGCCATCAATTTATCGGGCAGCTGGACGAAGAAACCAAAAAAGCTGTTTTCGGCAACGTCGGTTCGATGTTGGTTTTTCGAGTGGGGCCCGACGATGCCAAGTACCTGATTACCGCCTTTGCGCCGGTTTTTGATGAAGAGGACTTAGTAAATATTGATAACTATAATGCTGCCTTGCGGCTTTTGATTAAAGGAGAAACTTCTCATCCTTTTAATATCGTTACCTATCCGCCTTCGCCAGGCAATCTCAAGGTGGCCGGTTTAATTAAAGAATATTGCAGAGCCAAATACGGCCGCGATCGCGCTAAGGTGGAAGAGGATCTTAATTCGAGATTGCAAAAAGATAACCCCGTGCTATAGTGAGCATGACGCTTAAATCGGGCGGCACACCGCCCGCTATAATTAATTAATCAATATTATTATGGCTGAAAAATTTGAAGAAAAAGTGCCTGAGTCTAAAACCGAGGCCGAAAACAAGCAAGAATGGAAAGAGCATTTCGGAGTTTCAGCCGAGATTCAGGAAGAAAAGGAGAAAATGGAAAAAACGGTTAAACCGGCGGAAACAGGAGAAACAAGAAAGGGGTGGGAGGATTACTTTGGAGAGATGGCCGAAGCGCAAAAGCTTAGAGAAAAAACTGGGCAGGAGCTTAAAAAAGAGCAAGAATCTATTGAATCAGCAAAGCCCTCCGAGAGAGCGATAGAGCCAAAAGAGATTTTAAAAGCGGTGGCGGTTCCCGATAGATTGGAATATTTGCGAGAAAAGTATGGGAAATTTGAAGAGGAACAGCAACAACGAGAGAAGACCATCGAATCTCTTCAGGATGTAAAAGCTGTCGGTGAGGGGAGGCTAAAAAAAGTAGTGGAGGGTTTGTCTTACGCGGCAGCTCCGGATAAACTAGCCCTTCTCGGCTTTAAAGAGGGAGGAAAGCTGGCTAAAGAGGGCGGCAAGTGGTTGTCTATACTTGGCTTGACTCCTTTAGCCGTTTTTGAAGAAACGGGAAGAGCATATGCCGGTCAGTTTGAAAACTGGAGGGGAGCCATGGGGAGGTCTTCGGCGGAAGCCAGGATAAAATCTTTGGAAGAAATTCCTCCAGATAAAAGGCCGGATTTTTATAAAGCGGCTTTGGAGGACGCTAAAGAAGATTCTGCGAAAAAAAGCGAGCAGGTGATAAGAGGATTGGGAAAGCTTCATCAAAAAGGAAAATTGTGCGATTTAGTTTTTAAATTGTGGGGTTAATTTATAAAATATTATGGATACTATCACTCAATTAAAACAATTGGTAGACGAAACGGAATTTTCCGACAAAGTAAGAGATAAAATAAAAGAACTCACATTAAAAGCTGAATTAAGAAGGGAGTCTGGCAAGGAGGAGAAGGACTGCTTAACGCCGGAAGAGGGAGAAGAATTATTGAATCTCGTTAAAGCCGATATGGTTTTAGATGCAATCGGAGTGAAGACTCTGCAGGCTTCTCTTAAAGAAACCGATAAATTGCTTGACGATTTGAAGAAATAATTTATTTATGTCATTTCCCCAATTAAATTAATAAGATTAGAAAGCGCTGTCGTAAGACAGCGCTTTTGTTTTAGATAATTTATGATATGATTTTGTAATATGCTACCACAAAGAGGAATGCCATTTAGGCCCCCGGTTGGGGTGCGGCCGCCGGTCGGGATTCCGTCGAGGACTCCGTCAGGGTTTCAATCAAGAACTTCATCTTTAGGGACAAAGAGCGCCCTTGGCGCAGTCAGGAGACCTGCACCACCCAAAGCGCCGAGTTCCTTATTTGGCGATAAAAAATACTGGAGCAAGGTTGATATGAGACAAAATATTAAAAAGCTTTCTCCGTTTATCTTAAGAGGAAAAGTGTTTACCCAACAACAACGGGAGAAAATGGTTGAGCAATGGTTTCCTCATCAAAAATTCGGCGCTTATGTTACCGAACAAGAAACAAAACAAGCTCTGCGACAGATGAGAAAAAAGGAATTTTGGGGTAAGCCGCAGGAAAAGAAATCTCTCAAATACTCAAGAAAGCTTTTGGAGGCCTTCACCAGGGTCAGAAAATACTAAAATGGCCGTTCATTATAGGACCCGCGGCTTTTTTATCAAGAAAACTGATCGGGGAGAAGACAGCCGGTTGTTTACGGTTTACACTAAGAATTTCGGTAAACTGAAAATCTTGGGCAGGGCCATCAGGAAAATCGGGTCAAAATTAAAAGGTGGAGCAGAGATTTTTTGTTTAAGCGAGATTGAGTTTATTCAGGGTAAAACCCACAAGACTTTGACAGATGCTATTTTAATTGATAGTTTTCCAAATATCAGAAAAGATCTCAAGGGGCTTAAAATTATTCATCAGGTCACCGAAGTTTTAGATGATTTTATTTCAAAAGAAGAAAAAGACGACGAGGTTTGGCAGCTATTAAACGAGATTTTCGATAAATTAAACAACCCGCAGTTTAAAATCAATTATCCAGGGCTTGTGTATTATTATTTTTTTTGGAATTTTGTTTCAATTCTTGGTTACAAGCCGGAATTTCACGATTGCACTCTTGATAAGACCAAGGTAAATTGCGACATCGTCAAAATCCTCAAAGTAATTTTAAGAAAGGACTGGCCGATACTTTCGAGGTTGAAAATTACTCCTTCCCACCAGAAATTATTAAAAATTGTCAGTGAGTGGTATTATATAAAAACAATCGTATAGCGGGCATTAGCCCGATATATCGAACATTTTGTTCGCTATGAATTACCCAAAAAATAAGCTTATCCTTTTTGCCATCGGCTTAATCGTGATTGTTGGCTTAATCGGCTTTTGGTCTTGGCAGAAGAACAGTTATTCTAAAGAAGCCCTAAAACTAGAAATTTTAGGCCCCGCGGAGGTGGAATTGGGCCAGGAAATAGAATACACTGTCCGATATAAAAATAACGGCAATATTAGATTGGAAGAACCCAGATTGACTTTTGAGTACCCGGCTTATTCGCTTATCGGCCAAGGAGAGTCGTTAAGGAAGGAAATCACCCTAGAAAGCATTTACCCCGGCCAAGAGCAAACTTTTACCTTTAAAGCAAGGATTTTGGGTAAAGAGGGAGAGATGAAAAAGGCCCAGGCCTGGTTGAGTTATCAGCCCAAAAATCTTAAGGCCCGTTATGAATCAGAAACATCTCACAGCGCCAGGATAAGTTCGGTTCCTTTGACGCTGGAGTTTGATTTGCCGTCAAAAATCGATGCGGGCAAGGAAATTAATTTTCAATTAAACTATTTTTCCAATGTCGATTATCCGCTGGCCGATCTTGGTATAAAAATTGAATACCCTTCCGATTTCGAATTTCAAAGTTCGAAACCTAAGCCCCTGGAAAAAACAGAGTGGAACATCGGTCTTTTGAACAAGGCGGAGGGCGGCAGGATCCAAATAACCGGCAACTTGAGCGGTGAAGTGGGCGAGCAAAAACAATTCAAGGCGCAATTGGGCACGTGGCGCGGCGGCGAGTTCGTCTCGCTCAAAGAAACGGTCAGGGCGGTGCAGATCGTTACCCCTTCTTTGTATATTTCCCAACAGATTAATAATAACTCGCAGTATGTGGCGAGAGCGGGCGACACTCTGCATTACGAAATTTTCTTCAAGAATATCGGCAATGACGCTTTCAGCAACTTATTTTTGGTTGTGAAATTAGAAGGAAATCTTTTTGATTTTCAGACCACGAAAGCTCCCCTGGGCGATTTTGAGTCGGGCGACAACTCCCTTGTTTTCGATTGGCGCAAGAGCCCGAAGCTCCAATTTTTGGACGCTCAAGAAGAGGGCAGGGTCGAATTCTGGGTTGACCTGAAAGACGATTGGTTGATAACCAATGCCGATCAAAAAAATCTGATCCTGAAAGACAAAGTGTTTCTTAGCCAGGCCCAGAAAGAATTTACCACCAAGGTTAGTTCTAAATTGACGATAACCCAGAAGGGCTATTATGCGGACGAGGTATTCGGCAATTCGGGCCCCAATCCTCCGCAGGTCGGCGCGCAAAGCACGTACACGATTATTTGGCAGGCAAAAAATTATTATAACAATGTTAAGGGGGTTAGGGTCAAAGCGACTCTTGATAACAACGCGAGATTAACCGGCCGTATTTTCCCGGAAGATTCTCGGCTTACTTTTGATTCTAATTCTAGAGAAGTTGTTTGGGAGTTAGACGACTTGGAGGCAGGAAAAGGCGTTTTAAATCCCGTTTCTTCGGTCGCTTTCCAAATTGCTTTAACTCCGCAACAAGGAGGCAGTTTGAACTTTGTGGGAATAGCCAGAATTACGGGTGAAGACGAGTTTACTAATTTAATTATTGACGGAGAATCTCCGCCGATTAACACGGCGGGAATTGAGCAGTAATTTTATGGAAGACTTAATGCAAAAAATTACATCATTGGCTAAAAGGCGTGGTTTTGTTTTTCCCGGTTCAGAGATTTATGGCGGATTGGCCAATTCGTGGGATTACGGCCCATTAGGGACAGAACTTAAAAATAATATTAAACAGCTTTGGTGGAAAAGATTTGTTCAAAATAGAGACGACATGGTTGGCATAGACGCCTCGCTGATTATGAATCCTAAGGTTTGGACGGCCTCCGGTCATCTCGCCACGTTTTCGGACCCTTTAGTGGAATGCAAAAAATGCCACACTCGATTCCGTGCTGACAGCATCGATCTTGATGCGCCATGCTCTAAATGCGGAGCCAAAAAGCAATTTACGGAATCTAAACAATTCAATTTGATGCTGAAAACCTTTCTTGGTCCCGCCGAAGAGCAGGCGAACGTTGTTTATCTCCGTCCCGAAATCGCCCAGGCGATGTTCGTTAATTTCAAACAGGTGCTGGATACGACGAGGAGGAGGTTGCCTTTCGGCATCGCTTCGCAGGGCAGGGCTTTCCGCAACGAAATCACGCCGGGCAATTTTATTTTCCGCACCCGCGAATTCGATCTGATGGAATTTGAATATTTCGTGGAAGAAAAAGAATGGGAAAAATGGTTTGAGTATTGGCAGAACGAAATGAAGGAATGGATAACGAAGGACTTGGGCATCGATCCGAAAAAAGTCCACGAAAAGGAGGTTTCAAAAGAAGACCGCGCGCATTACTCGAAAAGAACCGTTGATTTTGAATACGATTATCCTTTTGGCCAGAAAGAGCTTTACGGCCTGGCTTACCGCACCGATTTTGATCTGAAGAACCACGAAAAGAATTCCGGACAAAATCTCAAATACCGCGATCCGGAAACGGGCTCCGAGTTTTTGCCGCACGTCATCGAGCCGACTTTTGGTTTGGACCGTTCCGTTCTGGCCGCGCTTCTTAATGCCTATCACGAAGAAGGCGAAAGAGTAGTTTTGAAACTGCCGCAGAAGCTTGCTCCGTATAAAGCCGCAGTTTTTCCGCTTTTGGCGAACAAGCCGGAACTGGTGAAGCTGGCCCGAAAAATTTATGATGATTTGCGCAAAGATACAATGGTGGCTTGGGACAGCCGGGGAAATATCGGCAAGCGCTATTTTGCGCAAGATGAAATCGGGACTCCCCGTTGCATTACCGTTGACTTCGACAGTTTGGAGAAAAACGATGTCACTATTCGCGATCGCGACACGATGAAACAAGAAAGAGTAAAAATAACAGATTTAATCGAATGTTTAAGAAAACCACTCTAAAAAACGGTTTAAGGATTATCACCGTTCCGCAAAAGAGCACGCAGGCCGTGACGGTTTTGGCGTTGGTGGGCACGGGCTCTAAATACGAGACGAAAGAAATCAGCGGCATCTCGCATTTTCTGGAGCACATGTTTTTCAAGGGTACCAAGAAAAAACCCGATAAAATAACGATCGCCGAAACCCTTGATAAGGTCGGCGGTATTTATAACGCCTTTACCGGAGAAGAGTGTACGGGATATTTTGCCAAAGTTGCTGCCACTCACTTTGATTTGGCCTTAGATTGGGTTTCGGACATCTATCTTCATAGTCTTTTACCCGAACGGGAACTAGCCAAAGAAAAAGGCGTGATTATCGAGGAGATTAATATGGTTTATGACAATCCGATGGCTTATGTTTCAACTTTATGGTCAAAGTTGCTTTATGGCGACCAGCCGGCCGGCTGGGATATCGCCGGCGCCAAAGAAAGCGTAAGCAATATGGATCGCGAGAAGTTGGTCAGCTATATGGTAAGTCAGTATGTGGCTCAAAATACCGTTGTTTGCATCGCGGGTAATATCAAGGAAGCGCGAGCCATTAACGAAGTAAAAAAATGTTTCGCCGAAATAAAAAATACAAAATCTTTAGGAAAAGAAAAAGTTCAGGAGAGGCAAATGCGGCCAGATTTGCTGGTTCATTTCAAGGAAACTGATCAAACCCATCTTTACCTGGGAGTGAGGGGATATAATGTTTTTCATCCCCAAAGATACGCGCAGGACGTTTTAAGCGTAATTTTGGGCGGCATGATGAGTTCGCGCCTTTTCATTGAAGTTAGGGAGAAGCTGGGCTTGGCCTATTATATTAAAACGGACGCTGAAACAAACTCCGACACCGGATTTTTGGCCACACGGGCCGGCGTGGACAACAAAAACGTAGAAAAAGCCATTGCCACAATTCTGCGAGAATACCGGAAAATTTCACGGGAGAAAATAAGCGAGGGCGAATTAAAAAAAGCGAAAGATTACATTAAAGGTAAAACAGCCCTTGTCTTAGAGGGTTCGGACGAGCTAGCGTCTTTTTACGGGGCGCAGGAGCTTTTAGAAAAAAAGATTTTAACACCGAAGAAAATCTATGCTAAGATTGATCAGGTCTCCTCTCTTAACGTTACAGAGATCGCTCAGGACGTTTTCCAGCCAAAGAACCTTAATTTAGCCCTAGTGGGCCCGTTCAAAGACAAGGGTCCTTTCGAAAAAATATTAAAGTTGTAATTATGATGAATCAACCGAGAGTCCTCGATATTTCTTGGGAAACGATTTTGAAAATGGCGATCGCCTTTTTCACTTTTTATCTTCTTTATTTGATAAGAGATATTTTAATTTGGGTGATTTTCGGTTTGATTATATCGGTTTTATTCAATCCGGCCATCGATTTTCTGCAAAAAAAGCATTTTCCCAGAGTGTTGGCCACGATCTTAATTTATGTGACGCTCTTTATCAGCATCGGTTTTGTTATTTATTCCATCGCCCCGATTTTTGTGACGGAAATCCAGCAGTTTTCCCAATTTTTTCCGGAGTATTTCGAAAAACTATCAACGCCGTTTCGGGGTTTCGGCATCGAGGCCTTTGAGAATATCGACGCTTTCACTCGAACTTTTGAGCAGGGGCTGACCAAGGCCTCAGCTAATATTTTCAGCGCCGTAGGAGCGATTTTTGGAGGAATATTTTCCGCCATGACTATTTTTACCATCGCCCTTTTCCTTTCTTTGGAAGAAAAGAGCGTGGATAGGGTCATCGGCATTCTTTCCCCGAAAAAATACGAGACGTTTGCTTTGAGCCTTTGGGCAAGGTCTCAGAAAAAGGTCAGCGGCTGGTTTGGCTCAAGGATTTTGTGTTGCTTGTTTGTCGGATTGACGACGTACCTGGCATGCTATGTCTTGAATATCAAATACGCCGTTTCTTTCGGTCTTTTTTCGGGAGTTTTAAATATGATTCCCATCATCGGGCCGGTTATCGTCGGGGTGGCTGTCGCCACCGTAGTGGCGGCGATCTCCTGGACCAAGGCCGTGTTTTTTATAAAAGCCTTTATTATTTTTTAGCAAATTGAGGGCAATATCTTGAGCCCGGTTTTGACCAAGAAGTTCATTGGTCTGCCACCCGTTTTGGTGTTGATTTCGGTGATGGTCGGAGCAAAATTATGGGGTTTTATGGGAGCGCTTTT
>ERZ1292629.1766-Hain-H43-01um-R1-1766-length-20063-cov-9_pt1 | contig 20063 bp, 16 predicted proteins | sample MGYA00564399_ERZ1292629 | MGnify/ENA primary metagenome ERZ1292629 (study PRJEB36523, sample SAMEA6512636) | groundwater metagenome | collected 2019-01-08 | study: AquaDiva: Metagenomics assemblies of 32 groundwater samples | reverse complement strand
ATTTTCTTTTACAATACATGTTCCTTCACCTGCTGTCGTTGAATTTGGGGTCCATTTTATCTTTTGTCTTAAGGTTGGTTGTTCACTAACAAATGAATTACAATTTGCATTTGACATGTTTGTATATGTTATATCATCTCCATTTTCTTTTACAATACATGTTCCTTCACCTGCTGTCGTTGAATTTGGGGTCCATCTTACATTTGTTATTTGTTGACTAAGAAGTGAAATGCAGTTAGCATTTGAAATGTCTGGATATGTTATATTTCCTCCACTTTTTATTACTATACATGTTCCTAAAACCTCTGGAGCTGGGGTTTGGATAACTACATTCGATGGATCTATATCAGATTTAAGCAAATCTGGATTTATAGTAAAAAGGAGCGTGTAAGCGCCCAGAGCTAGAATAAGCCCTAGAATTGCCTGTGTTATTTTTTCCTTACCCGCCTCTTTTGTATGAGCGAGTTCGCTTGTCATATATTCTATTCCGCCCACCACAATCATTACTACGGATAAAACTGCCGCTAAGCCGATAATTATTTTTATCATTGTATTCAAGTAATTACTCAAAGGATTAGGATTTGTTGCATCTATTGTCGGATTAAAATCTGTTATATCACCAATTGGGGCCAAGAGATGATATCCTGTTACTGCGTTCTTTTTCCAGGATCCTGGAGGTGTTCTTCCTTTGCACTGCGCTTCAGTTTCTATGGCCGTATCAGGACTTCCTAATGCCGATGTTAATGGAGACCTATAAGTGCAAGTTCCCATAGATTGCGCGTTTATTTTTTCTATCGGACCAAAAAGTCCAGCCAAGAAAATTATTGTTAAGATGTATAGAAAAAGTTTTTTCATTAAAATTCTATATTTATTTCATTGTTTGTCGTCTGGAAAATTTTATCTTTGTTTTCTATTTCTAATCTTAGTTTAGATGTTCCGTGCACCTCCTCTTCCGCTTGCAGCGGCATCAAATTTTTTTTAAAACTTGTTAAATTTACCCTATCGTCGTTGATAAACCAACTCCATACGAGTGTCGGGTTTTGAATTTGTTTTGGCGAGATAAAATAAGGCGCCGCTTCCACTATCTCGCTATTTTGTATTTTATGCGGGTCGGCGAGTGTTTTTTCCCAAACTGTTCCAAGCGCATTGTCATTTTTGTAGAATAATATCTTTGGCTGGGTCATTCCTATATCTATACTTGCGCTGGATGAATAATTTTGGTCCACCGTCGAGGCCACGACCGATACATTGTTTGAATTTTCCAAATAATCATTTACAAAAAGAAAAAAGCTTTTGCCGTAGCCTGAGCCGTCCACATTATTGGTATAATCTTTTTTCCAGTAGTAAGTCATATTTTTGGGGTCAATTAAACCGGAACCAGTTCTTATTTCCGGCATTGCCACCACTTTTACTTCGCTATCGGTCGAAGGCAGGGCTTTGCCGCGGTAGAAGGGCGGAACATAAGAATCATTCGCCTGCCATAGCAAAACCATTACGGAAGGCCTAATGGTTATTTTCGTTTCAATCGTGCCATCCGGCAGAGATATGGTAGCTACCACTTTCGCTTCCTCTCCTGCGGCAGGCGCGGTGGTGGAAAATGATTTTTTCCCAATGCCAGAAGCAACCGTTTTACCACTGACCGACCAAGATATAAGAACGCTATCTAAATTATTAGCGTAACTGTTTAAAGTAATGGCCACATTTTCATTTGGAGCTGGATTGGGAGGTGTTATGTCGACTAGAATACTGCTGGACGAAGCGGCATATGCTATTGTTCCAGACAGAATGAGCATCAATATCAATAATAAGAATCTGAATCTCATAGCTTGATTATATCATAAAATTCAACCCCCTTGATCCCCCTTATCAGGGGGATTTCCCTATTTACTCTCCCATGACAAGGGGAGGGTTAGGGAGGGGTTGTGCCTCTTTTCTCTAAAGTTTCCTGCTCTTCCTTCGCTTTTTTGTTCAATAAAATTTGCGAAGGGTCGCTGGTGATAATTTGGTCTTCCGTGTAAGAAGCGATGATTTTTATGGCGACATGTTTTAAGCCGGCGAAAAATATGCCCTCCCCCACGCTCGACTCCAGCAGAAGATATTTTTCTTCATCCGTCAAATTAAAAGTTTTTTGCAGGATATCGATAGTGGTCGGCGATTGTTTTAAGAGAAGCTGGATGGAAGAGTTGGTGATGATTGGCACGCCATAGGAAGATTTCATAAAATCCGCCGCGTCTTGGGTGATGGTGGAAAGACCCAAATAATATTTTCTGCCTCTCTTGGCGATGGAGTAGAGAAAAGAAGCGGTATCTTCGGATTTCATCATCCACCAAGCTTCATCCACAACCAATAGGCGTTTTTTCAAGTTTTTTCTTATTGCGTTCCAGATGTAATGCATAATAATATACATAGCCACCGGCTTCAGTTCGTCTTCCATATCGCGGACAGAGAAAACAACAAACTTTTTATTTATATCAACATTGCTGGGCCTGTTTAAGAATGTGGCCCAGGAACCTTTGGTGTATTTTACTAGTCTCTGTACCACCGAATCGCTTCCGTCCATTCCCGAGAGCACCATTTCAAAATCGGAAAGAAGCGGCGGTTCAATATTTGAAAAATCCGATTCCGGAGTGATGTCTTTGATGGCGTAAGTTTCGGAAATAGCTCGGTCCACCATTGAATCTTCTTCGGGCGTGAGCCCTCCCAACATCAGTCGAAAAAGCCCGACCAGATTAATAATGTTTGAACGGAGAACATCCTCGGCTGTTTCGTCTTCGCGCGGGATTGGCAAATCAAAAGGATTCATATGGTGGTCGGAAGAAAGAGAAATGTTAAAATATCGCCCGCCCACCGCTTCCGCCAAAAATTCATATTCTTTTTCCGGGTCGATGACAATAACATCAACATCAAACATCAGAGACCTCAAAATTTCTAATTTGGTCGCGTACGATTTTCCCGAACCGGATTTAGCAAAAGTCACCGAGTTATAATTTTCTAGAGAAAATCTGTCAAAAATTACCAAGCTTGAATTGTGCCGATTGATGCCGTAGAGTATGCCCTTATCGGAAGTTAAGTCGAAAGAAATGAACGGAAAGACGCTGGAGAGCGGTTCCGAATTCAGTTTTTGGTGGATGTTCAGCAAGTCGGTGTTTATCGGGATGACGCTCTTAAAGCCATCTTCTTGTTGAAAAAACGCTGGTTTAATGTATATCAATTTCGACTCAAGCATTGATTTTATTTCATTTTCAACCTTAAAAAGCTCCAGATCGTTGTCGGCATAAACGGTGATATAAATACCCACGTCAAACATTTTTTCCTGCGCTTGAATCAAGTTGTCGCGCAGTCCTTCCAAGTCTCGATAAGCGGTATCCAGCATCGGGTCGCGCACCATGCCTTTTGTCTCGCGCGCGTTTATCTGGCTTTGCACTTCGGCGACCTTTTTCTGGAATTGCCGCAGCATTAAAGATGTGTCTATCGGGTGAATAAAAATTGAAATATCAAAAACTTTATCCAAATTTATTATTGGAGAAAACCAATTGTCTGTCAAAAACCTCGGGTAAGATATAATGAAAAATGTGCAAGCGATTTTAGCGCCTAAATTGATGGACTTTGATTCAATTTTAAGCATTGACGGCGCGATGACGTCTTGCAGTTCCAGACTAGCTGATTCGTAGATTTGTTCCGGCAAGACCGCCAAAATGGAAGCCCCAACACTGCCCTCTTTGAAGTCATTTTCCTTTTTTTTAAATAATTTATCGAAAATTCCCATAATTTTTTATTCCAGCTTAATTTTTCCTTCCACTTCTCCCGGGTTGAAAACTTTATAAAATACTTCCACAATCTCTTCGGTGCCCAATTGAGCCGATTTTATTCCACAGCGGCTGAGTCCTTGCTGGATGACGCTCACCCGCTCTTCCAGTTGAGACCTCTTTTCCTCAAAGTCTTCTTGGCTTGCCATTTTCGCCTCTTCTTTATTTTTTCTGGCAAAGAGCCTTTTCCATATTCCAGAATCCGATTTCAAGATAGTGTGGGTGTAGGGAATTACAATAAAAAAACTTTTGGTCATAATGCTTACGTCTTCGGTGAATTTTCTGATGAACTCTATATATTCTTTTGTTTGCAGTTTGAGCAACGGCTCGTTCTGTACTTTTATTCTGTCTTCTAAAAGCAAAAGATAAGGTCGGATATCCAGTCTTCTGCTTTGGACTGATATTTGAATGGCAAAATCCAAAGTATTCAGAAAACTTTGGAATTGAAGAATAGTCGCTTTCTGCTCATCGTCTGATTTTAAAGACAAATTGACTGAATTCGCGAGTATAATAGCCCTTAAACCGCCGTCTTTCAATACGATCACTCCATCGCGAACTTCCTTGATGGGCACAAATTCTTGAGTTGCTTTTGCGTTTAGGGGCATTTTTTTACTTTATAAACTTTATAACTTTTACTTTATAGCTCATTTTTATGTTTACTTAAATCTAACACATCTAGACTCCAAGCTAAATCTCGCAGTTTATTTCCACTCAGCCTCACCGTATTTCTATTCACTATATTTGTTCCGTTTATTGTTTTATTTTGCTGTTCGATATTGCTGATTTTATTTTTGCGTCTTCTCCAAATATAAAGTTTGCTCTGCAGGATATAATTAAATCCCGCTTCAATCATATTGATAAAAGGTTTGTTGTTTGGTCGATAACGGGCAAGGGCTATCGAAAGTCCGGCTACGGCTAAAATAGGGATAGCGCCCCAGAACAGTCCTAGTAATTTGTAGAGTACGAAACATAAACCGGCTCCGCCCGCCAGATAAACGAATTCCTTAAAAGTAAAGGGTCCAAAAATCTTATCTTCAATGTCTAAAAATTGTGGTACTTTGAATTGCATGTTACTTTTATGAACTTTATAACTTACTCCGGTATCTCTCGGTAAGGGTCGATTTTAAGAGCGGCGCTTGGCGTATTATTTGATGTCAGATTGTTCAAGGAGTGGTCTGTTTTAACCGTTGGAACTTGGACAGAGCCGGATAATTTTTGCGCCAATATAGGGTGGACCTCTTCTCTAACTTTTTCTATGAGCTCCGGTTTTTCTATTTTTTTCAGTATTTCCTCTCTATTTTGAGATATTGTTGTTGAAGGTATCTCAATAGGCGCGTCTTTGTCCAGTATTTCAATACCGGCAGTATTTAATATTTGGGTGTCGTTTTTTCCAAACCCCTCCAACCTCCCCTTATCAAGGGAGGTATTGCCCTTTTCTCCCGCTAAGGGGGAGCGTTTCGATTCCGACCGGAGCGAAGTGGTCATTTTATTTTGAAATATTTTTTTTCTTTCTGTGTTTTTAACCAGTTCTTCCCGTATCTTTTTGAAAGCCAAATCATTCATTTCATTCACCAATTCATTCGCTTGAGCTCTGGAAATTTTCATTCGGTTTTCCAATTCCCTCGGATAATTTTCCGGGCTGACAAGTCCGCAGAGCAATAATTCTGTTTCTAGCTCCAGGTCGCCCAATTGCTCAAAAGTATAACCCCTTTTTGTCCGTAATTCTAAAATAGCCGCTCGCCAATCAACCGCATTAATGGCATTGACAGTTTCCAGCGGAAGCTCCCTTTTCGCCTTTTCTATTTTTATTTTTAATAAGTCTATTGTGTCTTGCATGTTGTTTAAAACCCTATCCCAACCTCTCCCTTATCAGGGCGAGGAAGAGTATCCTCCCTGACAAGGGGGGTATGGGGGGTTGTATTAATTATATTATCTCTCTGTCCAAGAAAAGCCGAATAATCTCCGCCGGAAAGAATAAAATTAAGGGTCTGTTCCGGGTTCGGGTTTTTATTTTTTAGGCTCCTTTTAATATTTTCTTCTATGAGGTTACCTATCGGGGTAAATATTTTAGCAAAAGCTTCCGCGGCGATGTTTTTTGCTTCATCTTTTGTGGTATTTACATGGTTTTCAATGTTAACCGCGTAAAATTCCGGATCTACCACGCCGATCAACACCAACAATGTTTCCAGTTGAAAGTCGTTGATTTCCTCTTCATCTAAATTATTTTTCTTGCCTATCTCTTCACATATAGTTTCCCAGCCAGAGGCTGGTCCGCCTTGGGCGGAAAGAGCATTAACAGCCTCCTGCATTTCTTTAGGCAACTGCGCTAATTCTTCTTCAATTGTTTGTTTTAATTTTTCGGTCATATATTTAACGTTTATGTTTTATGTTCTGGAGCACTCCCTCCACTTTCTTTTGCAGGCGACGCGGGAGGAGAGCTTTTATCATGGCCATGACTGGAAAGCGCCTGCCCCAACCATTCTATTCCTGCGTGTCCAGCCAAACCTACTCCATGTCCTTCGCCCTTGCCGCCGCTTTCCGCTTTAACACCCATTCTCATCTCATGCGCAGATTTTTTGCGCGCCGCTCTGTTCCAGAATTGCATTTTGTCCCAAGTACTATTTTCTTTGTATGTATTATCAGCATAAGCTCGTATTCGCGTATCATTTACATATTTTAGTTGATGCTCTTTCTCTGGTAATATCTCATCTTCATACTTGTTTTGGGAATTTCCAAAACCACCGTTAGCTTTGGCAGCCATTGCAGCTATATTCACTTCGGCGGTTCTAGTTTTAGCCTGGTCATAAGTAGCCATAACATTGGTTACAGTTTCTTTTGTCTTTGTAACTTTAGTTGTTGCCTTAACGACAGCTTCATCAGCCGCTTTTGCTGCCGCCAGAGCCGCCTCAGCAGCGCTAGCAAGTGCCGTATTTTGAGGAGCCATGTATGCTGCTGCGCTCGCATTCTTAGCCGCTTTTGCTGCCGCCAGAGCCGTTGCCTCGGCTGCGGACTTTTCATTCACTGCGTCTGTATAAGCCTCTCCTGCCGCCACCTCTGCCTCTCCTGCCGCCACCTCTGCCCTCCTTGCCTTTTTCACTTCTTCCTCAGTTATGTTGCCATTATGTGTTCTGTATTTCCCAGTTTTTTCGTTGAATGCGCCACCTTTGATTGCACTCCTCTCATCTTTTAATTGCTTAAGCTTATTGGCCATCTCGCTGTATGCTTCCTGTTTTTCTTGATATTGAGGATCTTTATAAGTCCCGTCATCATTTTGTCCCAAGTTCTTTGCGGAATCAGCCACATCTTTGAGATACTTCACCTTACCCTCCGTAGCAATTATATCTCTATCCTTTTCATGGATATCTTTCTCATTGTTTAAGGAAACTGTTTGATGTCCTTCCTTCGCATCATTTAGATCCTGTTTTTCTTTCTCTCCCTCCTTTGTTTTCAATCCTTCGGCTCGAGCTTTTCTCTTCGCGTCTCGTTTCTTCAGGTCTGCTTCATATCCTCCGGCCTCCACTGATACTATATTGGAATCCAATTTGACCCCAGCCGCGCTTCCTACAGCCCCCAATATTCCGCCAACCGCGCCTTTTCTTACATCAAAACTGGATCCGGCCCATCCGCCTTTACCGTCATCTCCGCCCGCAATGCTTCTTAAACCAGTACCAATAAATCTGTTAAGTCTGCTTTTCTTGTCCGTTTCCATTTCCGCCAGTGTTTTAGATTCAAAAACCCTCTTACCTATATGTCCAAGACTTCCCTGCAGACCCTTTGCCGCCAAACCCATCCCGCCGCCAATTGCCAGCCCGCCTGCTATCTTAGCGCCACTAATTAACATTTCCCCCAGGGCCCCCGACGCTTCTTTGGCAAATTTTGTCGCTTTTATCAGAAGAATCAAAATTATCAAAGCAGGCAAAAAAAGGAATAACATAGTTTCAATCATCCCTTGATCTTTTGGACTTCTCATGGCTATGTCCTCCCATATACTTGTGTTCACTATTTTAAATATTAAATACATAAAGAACATAAAAATCGGCGCCATAAAAGCAGTTTTCAGTATCCTTTTAGACCAAGAGTCCCATCCTATGTATTCTGTCCCGCTCAATAATGGTATAGTTGACGACATAAAAGCAAAAGGAGAAAAGATAATCAGCACCCAAAGCTCAATTAATCTGCCAACGAAACTTATGCTTGCTATAAAAAATGCATATATGGCAAATATCATGATTAATCCAGCGCTCAAAATGATTCCCAGCATTATTCCAGGTGGCACTTCAGCACCTTTCACGAAACTAAGTCCGTAGGCAATACCACCAATGATCGCCCCTATTCCTGTTCCCACGATTGGGATAAAGCTTCCGATGAGCGCTCCACTGCCGATAGAAGCGCCAACGCCCAGAGCTGTCGGAACCACACTAGATCTTTCTTTGACTTTTGTGAAAAATTCTTGAGTTAAAAGTTTGGTGGGGTCAAATTTATATACTAGACTGCCTGTCATGTCTTTATCTTCAACTCCGCTCTTCAACATCGGCACGTATATTCTTTTACTTATTTTCCCTTCCTTGTCTATAGTTTTAACATCAATTTTATTATAAAAAACCAAAGCCAATATATTTGAAGAGTCAATAATTATTTTAGTAAAGAACATGGAAAAGTTTATAAGCAAAGCCATAATTATGACTTGGACTATCATCTTTTTGACTTCAGACCCTCCCAGTCCTAGTATTGTTTTGATGGCTATGTAAAGCAGAATAAGTATAAAGAAAATATTAGAAAGGTCTCGAACGATTGTCCACGCATCACCAATAAAAGAGGCTGTATACATCGTGCTACTTAATGCTAAAGGTATAATAATATTAAAAAAATTAGCGACTAAGTTAAGCAGAAAAGATGGCACAACATAGAAAATGTAATAAGCAAGTTTTACCAAACAGGCGTCCAAACCGCCAGTAAGGGCGCGACATTCAGAAATGTTGTTTTCAAACGCTGAACCTGTGTCTATTACTCTTACTCCCGTCACAGTCGTGGCTGTTGCTCCTGCCGCAGCTGCAGCCTCTGATGGTACCCATGTTGCACTCATAGTCCGATCAATTGTCCCATCTGCTTTTTTTATCTGTGCATCACATGCTGTTTTAGTCATTTGCCCCTTTTCTATAGGATAAGGTGCTCCCAATATAGTGACAGTACATCTTCCTAATCCTTCTTCAGCCGCACTCGCTTTCCCCACCGGTCCAAAAAGTCCGGCTAGGATAGACAGCATCACGAGGTACGGGATTATCCCAGTAGTAGAAAATGACATCCCACTTCTTTTTTTCAGTGTCATTTTCACTACGGGACTAGTTTTTTTGATTGGTCTAGGCATTTTTGACTTTTAACTTTACAAACTTTATGAACTTTAGAACTACTCAGTATTTTAACATTATTTTAACCCATTGACATTCATATTCGGTTTTGCTATACTCCAGATACAAATTGCCATTCGGCACGACTCCGCTTCGGCGGAGGTAAAAGCCGGAAAAAGCTTAAGGAAGCAAATCCTTAAGCTTTTTCTTTACTTCTTTTGACTCATTTTCCGTTATTTTCCCCATTATGTACCCCAATCTTTTGGAATCAATGAGGCGCATTTGAGATAAAATTATTGACCCTTTAGTGTTTCTAGAATTTATGGAAATATGGAACTGGTCGTTCTTTATTTTTGAAGTTATGGGTAATCCATAAAATATGTTTTTATTAAATTTTCTTAGTACCAGGACAGGCCTTAGGTAATCTTTACCTTTTCCGTCCTGTTCACTGCCAATGTTTACGCCCAAGGAACACCACCATATTTCGCGTTCCGAAAACAAAGGAGGTATGTCCTTGCTATGTGTTTCTTTTTTTATCTTATTCCACTTATCAAAATCTTTTTGCATTTTACTTTGCGAACTTTACAATTTTTCACTTTACTTGTCCCGTAGTGAGCTTTGCCCTACTACTGGGATGACTTTTTTGTACGGTAAAAATTTTTTCATTTTTATGGCAAGAATGATCCACCTAATCCTGTACATTCTGACTGTGATATATCGTTTATATTGCCATTAATCAAACAAGTTACTGTCGGATTTGATGGGTCAGTGACTGTTATATTTACGCCAACGATTTTTGCCGGATAAGATGAATCTTCTATTGCAACCGAAGTATTACCAGGCTTTTTGCCGGTAATCTTGAGAGAGTAAGTGTTATTAGTACCAGGAATTATGTCAACGGTTGCTACTGTTTCATCCAACGAGCTTTCTGCGCTGATTTTAAACTCCGATGTACCACCGATTATGGGTTTAGTGATAGCCTTGTCGTCACCGACTTCAACCGAAACATTTGGCTCGATAACCAGATCTTCGGGTGCGCGTATTTCAATATTGACAGTAAGTGTCTGAGGAAATGGCGTTGCAGAATCTGGAAGTGTCGAAGAATCTTGTATTACAAATGAGGTCTTGCCGTTTCCAACACCGGTAATAATCAAACTCGTTCCGGCCAGGCTGGCTATCGCCACCGCTCGATTAGGAACCACTTGTATTTCATAAGGCGTTGTGCCTCCATATATATTTACAATTTTTGGATTTTCAGTGTCAGTGGTAATTGTTCCCCTCGGCGGTGTGCCTGTTGGCGGTCCTATTGGCCTGACCACTAAGGCTCCCGCATAATTCACTTCAATCTCCACTCTGGCAGTTTTAGGGGTAGGTGTGGTGGAATCTTTTATTACAACAGAAGTATGACCCGCGCCCTGTAGCTTTCCGGCAACAGTAAGAGTGGCCGGGGTCGTTGATGTGGCGTTAGTAATACTCACGGTCGCTACATTGGAATTTGGTTGTGTTTGAATACCATAATTTCCTATTCCGCCGGAAATAACCGTTCTGGTTTCTTCGCCTTCAGTTATGGAAACGCTTTGGATATTCAAATTCAAGATTTCTCCAGTATTGTTATTGTCGTCAGACAGAGTGTAACTTCCGCCACCAACTGGATTATAGCTCCAATTGTCTTGTTGTGCAGGGCGCGGATTTATATTGTTTGCCGCAGATTTCAAGCCATCACCCACAAATTTATTTAACAAGGCATCAAAAATAGCAGACAAGCTGTTGCCAAACGCCCCGTCTAATATTTTTGATTGATTGGGGATATTAAGCGCGAACATCACTTGATTTGCCGCCACAGAGCCGGGGGTGGTTTTTACCAGATTTTTACAAGTGTTTGTCTCTGCCCATACATTTTTATCTGATGCTACAGCCTCTTCGTATTGTGTGTTATAAACTGTAAGACTGTGTAAGTAATTTTCATCACCCTCATCACCACTATTATTCGGAGGCGGTGTGTATTCCACTTTAGTTTTGAAGCTTGGTCGGTTAAACGCATTCGCCATAACACTATTGTATGCATTTTCACCGTTATTATCCGCGCAAGTTTCAGGCGACAAAAACCCCATCCCTTGTTGCAGAGTGTCTTTTATTTTCTGGGCTGGAGCCATTAATGTTCCTTCCAATCGGCTGGCGAGATTTTGCTGGATTATCATATTGTATCCCAGATAATTATTTTGCGGATACTGGGTGTTTATGAGAAAGCCATTCCATCCTCCAACATTGAAATCATTTCGATAACGGACGAGCAAGTCCGGGTCATTTATCACTTTACTCAAAGTGTATTGAGAGTTATCTGCCAATCGTCTCTTGTAGCTGTCTATGATTTGCAAAGCGGTATCTTTACCAAAAGGAAATCTAAAACTGTCATAACCAATCATATCCACTAATTGTTTAACCTCAAATTTGCCTATATCCTTAAAAAATGACTGGGGATTTTCTAAAAAAAGCGGCGATCCATGGAAGCCCCTATTGATCCAATTTACAGTGCTTTGAGTTATTTCCGCCAAAACTTTTTTCGCGACTCCCCTAAGAAATTGTTGACCTAAATATTCTGCCCATTGTTTTATGGTCCAACCAGCAGTTGCAGCTGAAGTTACTGCTGTTTGTGCGCCAAAAGTTTTAGTTAGAAAAGTATTGATGTTTGTGAATACTCTCTGCCCAAAAGCTGGAAGATCTGAAAAAGCGTCTGCTTTTTGTGGTTGAGAAAACAAAACAGTAGGCAATATTATTGCCATAATTAGAACAGAAGAAATTAATTTTTTTATTCTGTTTTTTCTAATCATTTTTTGTCTATATTATACAGTCTTTATATTAATTGTTCAATTTTTGCTTAACTGCGCTTGAAAAACTTTCCAAGACGGAATCCAAGAAAATAATATTATTTTGATATTGGCTCATACCCCCCAGTGCTACAATAGTATCACTATCATAAAGTTTCATATCTTCCATATTCTCGGATATCCTTTCAAGCGCATTTAGAAAGTTTATATGCAAAGACGCAAAAAATTGCGGGACACTCATTTGCGCCATTTCGGATATTATTTTGTTTGTTTGTTTTATAATTGGATCAAGTTCTTTCAAAGCATCGATATTTACAGTATTTTCATCAGGTGCAAACTTGTGAAGTATATCAGGGACACTGTTTTTTATTGGATTTTTTTGATAAATATCATTTATAGTATTGATATAGTTGCTTATAGTTTCCAAAAGATCATTTTTTATTATTTTAATATCGTTTAATGTATATACTTTCCTTGGTTTAGAGTTCTGAATATGGTCTGCCAGGGCACTACTTAATTGGTCTATTGCGGCTTGGTCCATAGTCCCGTTTTGGTTGAGGGTTGCGACTGTGCTAAAAAGCTCTCTCGCAAATTTATCAGTTTGAGTCAGTTTCTCTTCGGTTATAGATAAAGACTTCAGATTTTCACCTTGTGCTGTTTGATTTCTTAATTTTTCTATTGCCACGCTATCTGGTATGCCCGGGGAGGTTTCCTTTTTCGTCGGGTCAAGTCCGTACAAGCCTTCCTCCCAATCCAGTATGCCGTCTCCATCCATGTCTCTATTTACCAAATCTTTTATCGCCACATTGTTATAGGTCAGCCCGTTTTCTTGACTGGTTGATTGATATGTTTCTTTATTATTGAAAAATGACGGTGTTTTTAAGAAAAAAATCACAACAACAAAAACAACCGCCAAAACGATCCAAAGCATCCTTTTGTATTTTAACCAATCTGATTTAATTATGAGTTAATTATAACATCAATCAGGCTTTAGGCACTAGGCTTTAGGTTTTAGCTAAAAGGATCCAATCCGAAAGAGTTAAATCTTCCGCCCTTTTATTTCCTAAATTTGCTGATACGGAGGCAATGCCTCCGTATCTTATAGCTTTCAAGTTAGAAGAAAGCTTTTTTCGCTTGTGAGCAAAGCCTGTTTTCACTATTTCCCAAAATTTTTCTTCTTCTATCCCATTTTTCTCAAAAATTTTTCTACTAATATTATTTATTTTTATTACCGCCGAATCCACTTTTGGTGCAGGGCTGAAATATCTTTTATCCACTTTCATCACCATTTTTGGTTCCCCATATGCCTTGACGGAAATTGATAAAATACTTTCCTTGCCGTCGCGAGCCATGATTCTTTTTGCCACATCGTGTTGCACCATGAGAACCATCATTTCCGGCTGATTTTTTTCTGTCAGAAATTTCTTTAAAATCGCGCCGGTGATATTGTAAGGAATGTTGGCGATGATTTTATATTTTGAAAATTGAAAATTAGAAATTGAAAATTGTAGTATGTCTCCATGTACTAGTACAAGAGTACCAGAGGCAATTTGATTATTGAATTTAATTTTTAAGAACTCAAAAAGCTCGCGGTCTTTTTCCACAGCGATTACACAGTTACACTTTTCCAGCAATTTATCTGTCAGCGTTCCCCTGCCCGGCCCGATTTCCAAAATTACATCATCCGGTTTTATTTCTCCCGCTTCAATAATTTTTCGCAAAGCGATTTCCGACTTTAAAAAATTTTGCCCGAGCGACTTTTTAGCTTTCATCGGATAAAATGTTTTCAAGCTGGGATAAATTTTTAGGAAAGTAATCTTTTATTATTGGTTCCATTAATTTTTCCACAGGCGAAAAGTTATTCGTTAAAATCGCGGATGAAGAATTTTCAAGGGCCGTGATCGAAATTATTTTATTCGCCAGGAAACTATTTTCTCCGGCCGCTAATTTTTGACGGAGCTTCTCTGCGCCCATGGGCAACTCACCTTTAATGCCCACCAATACTACATTTTGCGCATGTTCAGGATTTTTTCCGAATGCAAACGCGTAAAAATTAGGAAAACCGATTTTAAATGTATTTAAAACGCTTTTTGTGAATTCTGATTTTGCGCCGGTGATTGAGCCTATGAAATTTATAGCGTAAACTCCATTGTCATTTAATTTTTCTTTCACTTGCTCGTTCCATTCTGCGGTTAGGAGATACCAGGGTACCGAGACAAATGAATTATAAGCATCGCCGAAGATTACATCGTATTTTCCTCTGCTTTTGTTTATCACTATTTTCGCGTCCCCGATAATCGTTTCGATATCATATTTTTTCAAATCAAAAAAAGCGTTGCCAATGTTGGTTATTTCCGGATCTATCTCTATTACGGCCACATCCGCGTTTTCATAATAATCTTTAAAATATTTTGGCATCGTATATGCTCCGGCGCCGATGATCAGAATGTTTTCTATATCTTTTTTTAAATTATCAAAAACAGGATACATCTCCGGATAGGTCTGCACTTTTTTTTCCGGCTCTACGCTATGAATGTCAAAATCCAGGGTCAATATTCTAGAATTTCCATAAGGAGGAAGATATGCGTCGACGACCTTGGCGTTATAATAATTTGTTTCTTTTTGAAATATGATTTTTTTGTTGGATTCTTTTTTTTGCGTGGCATAAATGAAAATTGACGCGACAATAATCGTTAACAGAAAAAACGAAAGGACTTTTTTGTCCTCTTTATTTCTAATGGCAAAAATACCCCCCACCAAGAACAGCAATACGGACATCAGCCATATCGTTTCGTTGCTACCTATGTTTGATATGAAAAAAAATCCTGTTAAAAACACTCCGAGTATGCCTCCAGCCGACCAAGCGAAAGACAATATGCCGTAAGAACTGCCAATTTTAGAAAAGTCGTCAGCGAATTTTTTTAAAATAATGGGCTGAATAAGTCCAATTGTGAATGTTGGAAGCAAAAACAAATAAAAAGATAAATATAAATTTAATATTAGTATCGAATCCGACGCGTCGGTTATAAATCGGGTGTTCCCCGCCAATATCGGGATCAAAGAAACAAGTATTGCCGAAATCAAAAATACCAATGAAAGCCATCTGTTCCCTTCTTTTTTATCCGCTATCTGGCCGCCGACATAGCTGCCGAGCGCGAGTCCAAGTAAGGTTGTCCCTATTACCGACGTCCAGGTGAATACTGAAGCTCCGATAATCGGAGCCACTATTCTGCTCGAAATAAGTTCAACGGTCATTACGGCAAACCCCGCCAGGAAAGAACTCAACACATAAAACATTTGCCTACTGAAAATTTCCATATCTCTATTATACATTTATATATAAATTGTTTTTATTCTCTCCTTCTCCCCTTCTTTTTCCAACAAGTCGGCTGGAATGTCGGAAATAAATTCTGATGGAGTATTTATTTGACGAGCTCCAAAGATGGTGCGGAAATTTGCGAAAGATAAAAATAACTTTTCCTTGGCGCGGGTGATAGCCACATAAAAAAGCCGGCGCTCTTCTTCCCTGTCTGTTTCCACTTCATTATTGTGTCTTTGATGAGGAAAAAGTCCGTCTTCCAAGCCGATCACAAAAACATATTTAAATTCAAGCCCTTTTGACGCATGCACCGTCATTAATTTCACTCCATTTATTTCTTTCTTTTTACTTGTCTTATTTTCATTTATCATCAAAGAATCTTGGTCCGACGCCAAAGACGCGTCTTCTAAAAGTTTTTCTATTCCTCGGCCATTTTCCAAGTTATCGTACTTGAGCGCTAAAGTAGCCAGCTCTTTTATATTTTCCAGCCTTTCCATGTCCTCTTCTGTGCCGGACGACAATTCTGCCTCAATGCCAGATTTTTTGACCACGAATTTTATTACCTCGCTGGTTTTTCCGTTCTTTATTTTTTCTTTTATTTCTTCCAAGATTTCATAAAAATTATTTATTTTAATTCTTACTTTTATCGGCAAATTTTCCGTATCCTTGGCGAAAATTTTTGCCAAAGTAACTTTACCGATACCTCGCGCCGGGAAATTTATAATTCTTTTTATATCGGAAAGACTTTCTGGATTCAAGGCCGTGCGCAGATATGCCAAAGTGTCTTTGATTTCCTTTCTTTCAAAAAATTTAACGCCCAAAACCTGATATGGAATATTGTAACGAAGCATCGCTTCCTCCAACGCCCGGGACTGAAAATTCGCTCGGTAGAGAATCGCTACTTCGGAGAAGTCAGATCCTCCCCTAACCCCTCCCTTCGCAGGGCGGGAGGATTCCTCTTCCCCTGACAAGGGGGAGTGCCTGAATGGCGAGGGGGTTTTATCGACGACTTCCAAAACTTTCGTGGCGACGAAATCGGCTTCATCATTTTCATCCAGCGCCTCGTACAGGCCGATTTTTTCTCCGGCAATATTATTGGTGAATAAATTTTTCTCCGGCCGGTATTTATTTTTCTTGATTATTTCATTGGCTGCCTCCAAAATATTTTTGGTGGAACGGTAGTTTTGCTCCAATAAAATTATTTTCGCGTTCGGATAATCTTTTTCAAAACTTAAAATATTTTTTAAATTTGCTCCGCGCCAGGAATAAATATTTTGGTCCGCATCCCCGACCACTGCTATATTTTTATGGCTTTCCGACAATAATTTGGACATCAAGTATTGCACTTCATTCGTATCTTGGTACTCGTCAATGTGAATATATTCCCATTTTTCCTGATAAATTTGCCTAATTTCCTTGTTTTCCTTCAATAATTTTGTCGCTTTTAAAAGTAGATCGTCAAAATCCAAAGAATTTTCCTTTTCTTTTTTCTTCTCGTACAAATACCAGATTTGCGCCACAATTTTTCCAAAATGATTTCCACCACCGCCTTCCCTTTCGGTATAATCCGCCAGATGCGTGAATTTTCCTTTCTCCCGCGAAATTATATTTTTTATTTTTCTTGGGTCATATTGTTTTGGGTCAATCCCAATTTCTTTCATCGCATCCTTTACGAATGATGTCGAATCATTTTCATCCAGAATAGTGAAATATTTCGTTAATCCCAATAGTCTGGCGTTTTCTTTTATAATATAGACTCCGAGAGAGTGGAAAGTGGAGACGAAAGGAGCGGAGTCGGGAATACTTTTTCGAATGGTCTGGCCGGGGGAGGGACCCGGAGAACCGAGGACCTGAGAAAAAGCATTCCCGACGAAGTTGTTTTTGATGGCGAGACTGATCCGCTCTCGCATTTCTTTGGCGGCTTTGTTGGTGAAAGTGACGGCCAGAATTTTTTCCGGAGCCACTCCGTTTTTTATCAAATTCACGATTCGATGGGTGATGGTTTTGGTTTTTCCCGCGCCAGCTCCGGCCACAATCAAAAGCGGACCCTTCATGTGAATCGCCGCTTCTTTTTGTTCTTTATTTAGTCCTTTTAAATGCTTTTCCACAACACCACCATATTAGCACACAAAAAATGGCTCGAATGTTTATTGTAGTGCCATTTAGAAATGAAAAAATATTATAATCAAACTTTTAAAGAGTTATCCACATCATACACAACCAGATTGACTTTTGGACCTTTTTAGGGTATCCTTTGGAAGTACCTTTAGATGGCAGAAAATGATAGGAAATGGCAGAAAATCAGGGATGATGGTACCATCATGAGAATTTTATCTAAAATATTCAGCTCTGTTCCGGCCTTTTCCCTGTTCTTGGGATTACTTTTGCTGTTGTCTGTACCCTCACCAGCGGAAGCCAGATTCATCTCTTCGCTTTTTGGCGATGAAGCTTATGCGCAAACAAATGCGGCAGATTCAGCCCAATCCAATAAAGACTTAAAACAAAATTCACAAACCATGACGCTTCTGCAGGCCAATGTCTCTTCCGCTTCAATTCTTCAGGAAAAAAATACTAAAAATGGCAAACAGAAAGACAATCAAGTCAACGAAAAAGTAAATGTAAATGTTTTATCCGACAACGCCTTGCTTCCAGCTACCGGTCCGCTAGGTGTTTCAGACGGGAAAGATATAGCCGATTCCGCTTCTGAAGAAACAAGCATTTATGTGGTTCGCAAAGGAGACACTCTTTCCGCTATTGCCAATATGTTTGGTGTTTCTATCAATACTATCCTTATTGCCAATGATATGAAAAAGAACGACAAGCTATCCGAAGGGGATGTGCTTTTTATTTTACCCATTTCCGGACTTGAGCACACTGTGGTCAAAGGACAGACTTTGCAGAGCCTTGCCAAACTTTACAAAGTGGATGTGAGCGATATTGCGCTTTACAATGGCATCGCCCAAGATTCTAAATTAGCCGTCGGCGATGAAATTATGATTCCCGGCGGGGACAACCTGATGGACGACGAAGGGGGCGATAAGCCTGCGTCAAACTTGGGGTCCGCCGTCGCTAGAGACGCAAACTATTATATTCTTCATCCTTTGCAGAATCTTATCGGATATTTTATAAATCCGGTGCCCACGGGACGTAAAACCCAAGGCTTGCACGGTCCGGGGAATCGAGGCATAGATATTGGCGCGCCTACAGGCACTCCTATATATGCATCCGCTTCTGGAACAGTGACCATAGTAAAAACAGGTTGTAAGGTGGGACAAAGACGCTGTGGCGGAGGTTACGGCAATATGGCCATTGTCGAACATTCGAATGGCACCAAAACTTTATACGGACATATGTCTAAACTTGCCGTCAAAATGGGAGAACAAGTTGCCCGCGGAGAAGTTATCGGTTATGTTGGTAATACGGGTAAATCCACCGGACCGCATATTCACTTTGAAGTTTTCAGCGCTAGAAATCCCGGCGCCGACTGGAGTTGGGCGAACTAAACTCGTATATCTCTATTCAAGAAAAGTCAAAGCAATCATGGCTAAAACTCCAATCATGACTGCGCCTATCTGCAGAATGGAATATTTTAACTCCTTCGTTTTATGAAGTTCAGGCATAAGGTCCGCTACAGCGATATATATGAAGCCTCCAGCCGCTATCGGTACGAGCCACGTAGCGGATATCTCTGCTATTTCTCCCAAGGAAAAAAGCGCGAAAGCGCCCAAAAGCGCGGCAAGCGCTGAAAGAAAATTGAGCCACAATGCCCGAGCTTTGGTGTATCCAGAATGAAGTAGCACCGCAAAATCCCCAATCTCCTGTGGAATTTCATGCAACACAACGGCGATGGTAGTAGCCAGTCCGACAGGCACACTTACCAGGAAGCTTGCCCCAATAATCATTCCATCTAAAAAATTGTGAACGGCGTCGGAAAACAAAACCAGCTTGCCTACAGGATGAATATGGTTCTCTGTGTCTTCCCCATGATGGTGCCAGTGAAGAAATTTTTCAAGGGCAAAAAACAAAAGAATGCCTCCGATAATCAAAGTGCTTGTAAAAGTTGCATTTTGCGAATCTTTGAGAGCTTCGGGGATAAGATGAACTAGAGCGTCTCCCAAAAGAGCTCCTACTGCAATACTGATAAATAAAAAAATATACTTCCGTAAGATTTCTTCTTTTAGAGAAAGCATCAATACCCCTACAAATGAAATGAGGCTAACCGCCAGCACACTCAGGAACGTGTATAAGTATATTGTAGTCATAAAAATTTTGAAGCATACACCGCAACTAATCTGTGCGGGATGGGAGAATCGAACTCCCGTCAGGGGATTGGAAATCCTCTGTTTTACCACTAAACTAATCCCGCTTTCCGAGAGTCTATCATGAGAGCTATAACTGCCGCTAGTATGGCGATGTCTCTTACCGTCACTTCATTTATGCCGCTTACGGCCAGGATGATGACCAGATGAATTGCACCTATTAAAGCCGCTAACCATACAAAAGAATCAATTAAGAATAGAAAGCCAAGCACAATATCTAGAATCGCTGTCCCGATCATAGCTTCGTGGATAGGCACGGGCAGTAACTTTAGAGCCCATGGCATTAAAAATCCTCCCCACGCCCCTGGTTCTTTGAAAATCAAAATACCTATCCATAAAAAAGTTATAGCCATCCCGACCCTCAAAATGTGATACGAAATTTTACTCATTTACTTTCGGGCCGCTGGGAATTGAACCCAGTCTAAATGCTCCCAAAGCACTTGTACTAC
>ERZ1292629.1338-Hain-H43-01um-R1-1338-length-24495-cov-5_pt1 | contig 20065 bp, 26 predicted proteins | sample MGYA00564399_ERZ1292629 | MGnify/ENA primary metagenome ERZ1292629 (study PRJEB36523, sample SAMEA6512636) | groundwater metagenome | collected 2019-01-08 | study: AquaDiva: Metagenomics assemblies of 32 groundwater samples | reverse complement strand
GGCGGCAAGGAAAGATATTTAGCGACGACGCAATTTGAAGCCACCGATGCTCGCCGCGCCATTCCCTGTGTGGACGAGCCGGCAGCCAAGGCCGTCTTTGACGTGACTCTTATAGTGCCCAAGGGGCTTGCGGCGGTGTCCAATACCGTCCCGGAGGTAGTGGAAGAGCACGTTCCCGGCTATCAGGTGGTTAAATTCGCGCCGACACCCAAGATGTCCACCTATCTGCTGGCGTTTATTGTCGGTGATTTGGAATATGTGGAGGGCAAGACTAAAGAAGGAATAATCGTGCGGGTTTTCACCACTCCGGGCAAAAAGAAACAAGCCGAGTTCGCTCTGGGGGTTGCCAAGAAAACAGTGTCTTTCTTCAACGATTATTTCGGTATTGCTTATCCTTTGCCGGTTTTAGACCTCATAGCCATACCCGATTTCCAGGCGGCGGCGATGGAGAATTGGGGCGCCATCACTTTCCGGGAGCGGGCGATCTTAATTGACCCGCAACACTCTTCGGAGCAGATACGCCGCTGGGTGGCTTTGGTCATTGCCCACGAAATTGCCCACCAGTGGTTCGGTAATCTGGTGACCATGGAATGGTGGACGCATTTGTGGCTGAATGAGGGCTTTGCCCGATTTTGCGAACATCTGGCGCTCCATAAATTGTTTCCCAAATGGAAAGTATGGCGGCGCTTTTCCCAATCGGTTTTGGGTGAGGCCATGAGCTCCGATTCTCTGCTTAGCACTCACCCGATAGAAGTGCCGGTTCATCATCCGGATGAGGTTAACGAGATCTTCGACGACATAAGCTACGCCAAAGGCGCGGCGGTTATCAAGATGCTTGCGGAATATCTGGGGCCGAAGGATTTCCGGAACGGCCTGCGGCATTATCTGGATAGGCACAGCTATAAAAATGCGACCACTGATGATTTGTGGGCGGCTTTTGAGCATATATCTAAGAAGCCGGTGCGGGAAATGATGCATGCTTGGACACGGCGGCCGGGCTATCCGCTTATAAATATTGTGGACAAGGGCAGGAAACTGGAGCTTAGCCAGAAAAGGTTTTTCGTGAGTCCGATATCCGCGCGAAAAGCCAAGGACCGGACCCGCTGGCTTATTCCGCTAAAGATTGCCGCGCCGGGCAGGGATAAGAAATATCTACTGGGCAAGGAGCCGCTTAACCTTCCGGACACGGGCAAGTGGCTGAAATTGAATTCCGGGGAAACCACGCTTTGCACCGTGGACTATCCGGCACCGCTCTTGCGCCGGCTGGCCGCGGCGGTCAGGGCCAAGAAACTCTCGCCGGAGGACCGCATGGGCCTCACCCGCGACGCTTTTGCCCTGGCCGAAGCCGGCCGCTTGTCCACCCGGGAGGTGCTCATATTTCTTGAGGCCTACCAAAACGAAAATGACTATGGTGTATGGCTGGAAATCGCTTCTGGTCTGGGACGATTGAACCCGCTTTTTTACGAAGAGAAATTTTATGAGGATTATCGGCGCTATGCCAGGGAGATTTTTCGGAATATCGTGAAACGCTGCGGCTGGCGCAAGCTGCCAAACGAAGATGCGGACATGCCGCTTCTCCGCAGTTTGGTTTTATATCAGTCCGGGCGTTACGGCGACACTGGTGTTATTCGGGAAGCCCAGGAACTTTTTACCCGGTCCGTCCCGCTGCGCGGGATCTCGCGAAGCGGGATAAAAAAGCGCCTGGATCCGGATTTGCGGGATACGGTTTATTATCTGGCGGCGGAGAACGGCGGCCCCCGAGAATATCGGGAGCTTATGCGCCGGTATTTGCGTGAGCCGATGCAAGAGGAAAAAGCGCGCTTGGCCGGAGCTCTGGGCCGTTTCCGGCAAAGAAAACTTCTTATGGCTACGCTGCGGTTTTTGCTTTCAGCCAGGGTGCGGGTTCAGGACATGCCTCTTTATACGGTTCATTTGATGCTCAATGTGTATGGCCGGGAATTGGGCTGGAAATTTTTAAAGCGCAACTGGCCGGAGTTAATGCGGCGCTACGGCGGCGGGGTGAAGCTTCTGACCCGGGCCATTGAGCCCCTAGCGTATTTCTCTTCGGAAGCCAAGGCGCAGGAGATAAGAAAATTCTTCCGCAAGCATCCGGCGCGCGGTGAGGGACGGACAGTGGCTAAGATTCTGGAGAAGATAAGCGGCCGGGCGGCCTGGCGGAAGCGCGATTCCAAAACGGTCGGGGAGTGGCTTAGGGCCAATTATCCGGCATAACCACTGCATTTTAGGTGCTTAGAAGCCCCTATTTGCCTTTTGGGGAGTAGTATGCTATAATCTCCACGTAGTAAGTTTCTTAGCAGTTTCTGCCAGGAACCATTTGTGGGTCTTTGTGTGGAAGTCTGCGGAGAAGTAGCCCGGCATAAAATTAATAAGATTGCGGGCGAATGTCGGCTTACACACAAAAGCTAACAAGTACAGCAAGTAAATGAGTAAACGGCTTTATGTTGGCGGCTTGTCCTATAGCACGTCTCAGAACGCTCTTCAGGATGCCTTCGCCCAAGCCGGAACGGTGGAAAACACGACTGTGGTCATGGATAAAATGACCGGTCGTTCCCGCGGTTTCGGTTTTGTGGAGATGACGAATGATGACGATGCCCAAAAGGCGATTGAGATGTGGAACGGTAAGGAATTGGACGGTCGTCGCCTGACTGTAAACGAAGCCAAACCGATGGGGGAGCGCCCTCCGCGGCGTGGTGGTTTCGGTGGCGGTCGGGACTTCGGCGGACAGAACTCTTACTAAAGTAAGGTCTGTTCTCCTACAAACCCCTCCGACCAAGGTCGGAGGGGTTTTGTGTTAAAATCTACTTGTGCCGAACCGATTTTGGTTAGTGGCAGTGGATATGGGTTATGGCCATCAGCGCGCGGCCATGCCGCTTTTGCCGCTGGCCGAGGAGGGACGGCTTATTATTGCCAACGATTACGACGGCATACCGGACACGGATTATCGGATGTGGCATAGCGCGGAGCGGCTTTATTCTTTTGTTTCCCGACTCAAGGGCAGGGGCTGGCTGGGTCGTATGGTTTTTGCGGCCTTTGATCATTTTCAGGGCATTCCGGATCTATGGAACGGCGGCAATCAAACCGCACCGACCTTCCAATTGCGCCAGATATACCGGCGGATGAGCGAGGGTTGGGGCCGGCATTTAATCGAAAAATTCTTGGCCAAGCCCCTGCCGCTCATCACTTCTTATTTCGTGGTGGCGCATATGGCCGAGTATTGGAATTATCCCGCACCGGTTTTGGCGATAGTCACCGACACCGATATCCCGCGGGCCTGGGCGCCGCTCGATTCTTCGGCAAGCCGGATAACTTATCTGGCCTCCACGCCTTGGTCGGCCCGTCGCCTGGAGCTTTATGGTGTGAGGAAAGAAAATATCGTCCTGACCGGTTTCCCCCTGCCGGAGGAACTGGTCGGCGACAAGGACAAATATGCCAAAGAGTATTTGCGCCGGCGCCTTACGCGACTGGATCCCCAAGGGGCATATCGCAAGAAATATGCGGAACTCATACGCAAGCATGTGGGAACGGACACCAAAAAGAATAAGCGCGGAGCAGTAAGTATTACCTTTGCCATCGGCGGCGCCGGCGCCCAAACCGAACTGGCCAAAGACCTTTTCGGCCTGATCGAGCTTATCCGGCGGGGCAAAATCAGCTTGAATCTCATCGCCGGAGTTTCAGAACGAGCGGCGGCTAAATTCCGCGGCATAGTGGGCAAAGCCGGACTTACGAACCTTCTGGGCAACGGGGTGGATATCGTCCAGGCGCGGAATAAGGAAGAAAGCTACCGGCGGTTCAACGAAGTTTTGAAAACAACGGACGTGTTATGGACCAAGCCGTCGGAACTTTCTTTTTATGCCGCCTTGGGCATACCTATCGTGATGAGCCAGTCCATTGGTGCGCACGAAAACCGGAACCGGGAGTGGCTTCTGGAGAACGGCGCGGCTATGGACCAGAAAAATCCGCGTCGCGCGGATGAATGGCTATGGGCGCAGGTGGAGAGCGGACGTTTGGCGGAGATGGCCATGAACGGATTCCTCAACCTGGAAAGGCGCGGGCTTTCCAACATAAAAAAGGCGCTGGCGAAAATGACAAACCGATAAACATGCTTTGGTTGATTTTAACCATCATTGCTTACGCGCTTCTCGCGCTTGTCTCTATCGGCGATAAGTATCTCTTGTCCGGCCCTCTGCCGGATGCGGCAACTTACGCCTTTTACGTTGGCATGCTGGGCGCTTTGGTTATAGTGCTCACTCCGTTTTTCGGTTGGCCGGTGCCCATGGCGGCGGAACTATGGCTGGCGCTCGCCTCCGGCGCGGTTCTGATCTGGGCGATGCTTATTGCCTACAATGGCCTGCGTCGCTATGAGGTATCGCGGCTTATCCCGGCTATCGGCAGTTTGGTGCCAATTTTCACCGCGGTGCTTGGTTATATTCTCATCGCGCCGGTTTATTATTCACCGGTAGATATTGCCGCATTTGCCGTGCTGGTCCTGGGGACACTCACGCTTACCACCAATAAGCTCCATCATATTTTTTCCCGTGGCTTAGGCATTGCGGCCGCAGTCTCCTTTCTTTTTGCCTTGAGTTTCGTCTTGTCCAAAATGGTTTATGAAGCCGGGCCGTTTTGGTCGGGTTTTTTGTGGATACGCCTGGGTGGGGGAGCGGCGGCGCTGCTTATCGCCGTTTTTTCATCCGGTTTGCGCACCAGGATATTCTCCGGCGCAATTTTTCACCCTCATCCCAATAAGCGAGAGAAGCGGACGGCGGCTCTTTTTGTCGGTAATCAGGTTTTGGGCGGCAGCGCGGTGGTTTTGCAGAGCATCGCCGTCTATCTGGTGCCGCTTGTTTATCTGGCCTTTATAAACGCTTTGCAAGGGGTTCAGTATGTTTTTCTATTCCTATTCGCGCATGTCCTCGCCGCGCACTTTCCAGACGCCCTGCCCCACGAGTATTTGGGTCAGAAGAGCGCCGTGTCCAGGGTTTGGGGTATAGCTCTGGTTTGCATAGGTCTTATAATTTTGGCCCTAGGCAAACGTTAAATGAAGATAGTTCTCAGGATCGCAAAAGTTGTTGGCATGGCTCTGGCCGCGGCGCTGGTTTTGGTAATTCTCTTCTTGACTGTTGGCAGGACCAAAGCTATGCAGCCGGAATGGGGCGTGAATTTTTCGGAAAAGCTGATTGGGGACCTGGGACTTAGCCCCCGGGAAGTGTACGCGGCGATACTTGATGACCTGGGCGCTAAGCGCGTTAAACTCGCGACCTACTGGGATATACTGGAGCCGACGGACAACAATTTTGATTTTAATAATTTGGATGAACAGTTTGCGCAAGCCGAAAAGCACAACGCCGAAATAATTCTGGTGGTGGGGATGAAGACACCGCGCTGGCCGGAGTGCCATTTACCGGAATGGGCCAAGAACTTGAACCAGAGCCAACAACAAGAGCAGATTCTGGAATATCTGCGCGCGGTGGTCAGCCGCTATAAGGGCTCACCGGCGCTTTATATGTGGCAGGTGGAAAATGAGCCGCTTTTTGATTTCGGCGAATGTCCCTGGCTGGACATCTCTTTCCTGCGCAAAGAAGTGGCACTGGTTAAGGAAATTGACTCGGCGCATCCGGTTCTGATATCGGACACCGGTGAATATTCGTTCTGGATCCAGGCGGCGCGGATAGGCGATGTGGTCGGCACGACGCTTTATCGTAAAGTATGGTTCAAACAGGCCCAAATGTATTTCGCCTATTTTCTGCCGGCTATAAGCTATAAACGGCGGGCGGATCTCATAAGAACGCTTTTCGGCAAGGAGGTTATTGACGTGGAACTCCAGGCCGAGCCGTGGGGTCCGCGCCTGTATTATGATTTATCCTTGGAGGAACAGGCCAAAACGATGAATTTGGAACAATTCCGCAAAAATGTGGACTTTGCCCGCCACACCGGACTTAAGCAGCATTATTTCTGGGGCGCGGAATGGTGGTATTGGCTTAAGGTTAAACATAATGACCCGTCTTTTTGGGACGAGGCCAAGAAGATTTTTGCTGGCAGCTGAAATTTGAGGCTGCAACGGAATTATTCCCACTTGACGGGATATGCCCATAGGTTAAATTAGTACTACTCCAACGACCGACCTCATCAATATTTTTTGAACAATGTCTGAATTCAGCGTGAAACAACAAAAGAAAGTAATCATATACACCACTCCGTCCTGCGTATATTGCAATATGGCCAAGGCGTTCTTTAAGCAGAACGATATCGCTTATGAGGAGAAAGACGTGGCAGTGGACCAGGCGGCGGTGGAAGAGATGATAAAGAAGTCCGGCCAGCTGGGCGTGCCGGTGATAGATGTAGACGGCGAAATAGTTATCGGTTTTGACAAGCCGCGCTTGACGCAGCTGCTCAAGAGTAAGTAGTCAGTTGTAAGTTGTAGGTGGTAGGTGGTAGGCAAGGTTCACATTTCATGATTCATGACCCCTACGGTCCGGAATATGTAGTCAAAGTTCATGACTCCAAAATCGGTTTAACCGGTTTCTTGGTGGTGCATAATACCGCTTTGGGTCCGGGCAAAGGCGGAATTCGGATGACACCCGACGTGGGCGAGGAAGAAATAGGGCGCTTAGCAAGCACGATGACCTGGAAAAACGCCCTGGCTGGAATTCCTTTCGGCGGAGCCAAAGCCGGGATTATCTGGCCCTCCTCCGCTGAAGCTGCGGTGGGTAAAAGCGGCAATACCGAGGACCACAAAAAAGAATTGATTCGGGCGTTTGCCCGGGCCCTGCATCCGCTACTCATTAAAAAATATATTGCCGGACCGGACGTGAACACCGGTGAAAAAGAAATGCAGTGGTTCGCCGAGGCGGTTGGCGCCTGGAGCGTGGTCACCGGCAAGCCGGCCAAGTATTGCGTTATGACCGTGGACGGCCAAAAGTGCGGCCTACCCCACGAATTTGGTTCCACCGGTTTCGGCGTAGCCCACTCTGCTAAGGTCGCCGCGGAGCTCATGGGCATGAAGATAAAGGGCGCTAAAGTGGCGATCCACGGTTTCGGCAATGTTGGCACCTTCACTTACACTCATTTGACCAAAATGGGCGCCAAGGTAATTGCCATTGCCGATAAAGACGGGGCGGTATTTGTACCGGGCGGATTTAACGCCCAGAAGATCGCTCAGCTTATACGCGCCAAAAAGACGATACGTGATTATGTTGGCGGCAAAAAAATCAGGCCGGAGGACTTTTGGAGAATCCCGGTGGACATTCTGATCCCGGCTTCGGTGACCGACGTCATTAATAACAGTAATAAAAAGCATATTAAGGCTAAGCTGATAGTTGAGGCCGGCAATATTCCCATGCGCGAGAATATTGAAGACGAGCTTTTCCGCAAAGGCATAATGTTCGTGCCGGATTTTGTGGCCAATGCCGGCGGAGTCATTTCCTCGTATGCGGAATATCGGGGTTATTCGCCGGAGAAAATGTTCCGTTTGGTGGAAGATAAAATTGTGGCGGCGACCAGGGCGGTGATAGGCGAGAGCTTGAGGCGCAAAAAGAACCCGCGGCAGGTAGCCATGGAACTGGCCAGGAAAAGAGTGGAGGCGGCGATGGCCAAACGCAAAACGGCTTTTGACAAATGATAAACATAGAAGAATTCCAAAAAATTGATTTGCGGGTAGCCAAGGTGCTTACCGCCGAAAGAGTTGAGGGTTCGGATAAGCTTATCCGGCTGGAACTGGATCTGGGCGATGAAAAACGCCAGATCGTCGCCGGGATTGCCGGAGCCTATGAGCCGGAAAGTTTGGTCGGCCGGGAGATTGTGGTAGTGGCGAATTTGGAACCGCGTACGCTAAAAGGTCTGGAGAGTAATGGCATGCTTCTTGCCGCGTCCGACGCGGACGGCAAGCCGGTCATTCTGACCCTAGATAAAGAAGTGCCGCCGGGAGCAATGGTAAAATGAACAAGGCAATCCAAGCGGTAATATTTGTGGTAATTGTGGTTGCGGCTATCGCCGGGGGCAATTGGTATAACGAGCGACTGGAGCGGCAAAATTTGGAGCGGGAATCGGCGGAACGGGCCAAGGTCGCAGTCGAACAACAAAAAATCATGGAACAATTAAAAACAGAAGACGTGGTGGTTGGCAATGGTGTGGAAGCCAAAGCCGGCAATAAGGTCTCGGTGCATTACGAGGGCAAGCTGGACGATGGCACGGTTTTTGACAGTTCCTATAAACGCGGCCAGCCGTTTGAGTTCAATCTGGGCGCGGGCGAGGTTATCCGCGGCTGGGACTTGGGTGTGGCTGGGATGAAAGTCGGCGGCAAGCGGCAATTGACCATCCCGCCGGAACTGGCTTACGGCGCGCGAGCCGTCGGTTCCATTCCGGAGAACTCTACATTGCATTTCACCGTGGAGTTATTGGGGGTAAAGTAGTTAATGTTCGACATCTCCGCCAAAGACGATAAAACCCGGGCCAGAACCGGAGTTTTGACCACGGAACACGGTCTGGTGCATACCCCGGCCTATGTGGTGGTCGGCACCCATGGGGCGGTGCGCTGTTTGGAAGCGGAAGACATACCCAAGACCAAAACCCAACTAATCATCGCCAACACTTATCATCTGTGGCGCTCTTTGGGTGACGAGGGTCTGCACGATTATCCGGGAATTCATGAAGTCATAGGTTGGCAAGGACCGCTTATGACCGACTCCGGCGGTTTTCAGGTTTTTAGTTTGGGCTTCTTGCGGGAAAAGGGCATGCGCCGAGGGAAGGGTTCAAGCAATGACGATGACAACGGCAATGACGCTGGCGCAAAAAATCTGGTACGCATAACCGAGGCCGGAGCGTATTTCCGGCCGGAAGATTTGCCGGAGGGCGAAGAAGTGTATTTAGACGCGGAAGCGTCCATAAAGATTCAGGAGCAATTGGGCGCGGACATAATTGTCGCTTTTGATGAGCCGACCTCGCCGCTTCATGACCATAGCTATACTGAAGCGGCAATGGAACGGACGCACAAGTGGGCGGAACGTTCTTTGGCCGCCAAAGAATCCAGCCAAAAAATTTACGGCGTAGTCCAGGGCGGTGCCTATGAGGATTTGCGCAGCGCCAGCGCCAAATTTATCGGCGCTTTGCCGTTTGACGGATTTGCGGTCGGCGGCACCTATGGCGATGCTTACGGCGGTACCAAAGAGAAAACGCGACAAATGCTCAAGTGGTCAACCCCGCATTTGCCGGAGAACAAGCCGCGCCATCTTTTCGGTGTCGGGCGGATAGAGGACATTTTGGATGGGGTGGAGGCGGGGGTTGATACTTTTGATTGCGTAATTCCCACTCGAGAAGCGCGCCATGGCGGCATTTGGACCGCGGAGGGGCGCCTGAACATAAAACGAGGCGTGTTCAGCGGAGACGATGACGCCCTGGATGCTTTATGCGCTTGTCCGGCCTGTCTGGACGGGCTTGCCCGCCGTGAACTTTATGAACTTTTCAAGACGAAAAATCCGCAGGCCGGGCGCCTGGCGACGATACATAACGTTTATTTTTTCAATGAATTTATGGATAAACTGCGGCAGGCGATTAAAGACGGCGGATTCGGTGAGTTTAAGGCAGAGTATTCAAGGCGTTTTTCGCCTGTGGATAATTCTAAATAGATTAGGGATATAATTACAGAGTATTCCCAAAGGTCGTAATAAAGTTCCCATCATAATGGTCAATAAACTGACTACAGTGGACTGGATCGCGCTGGTGCTGGTGATAATTGGCGGTTTGAATTGGGGGCTGGTGGCTTTCAATTACAACGTTGTGGACGCCATATTCGGAATGGGTTCTCCAGTAGCGACGATTGTCTACATCTTGGTAGGTTTATCCGCGCTTTATTTGGCAGTGATGTCCGGCAAGCTGGCCAGGAAATAAGTGTAGTTGAAAATGATTTTATGAGCGGCCCCGGATTTGTCCGGGGCCGCGGCGTTTAAGAAAACGAGCTCGGCTCCGATTTAGGGTCGGAGCCGTAACTACTAGTGGATGGGGGACGGGCGGAAGTTCTCGTGCAGTAGCTCTTCAAAACTCTCCTCTGGCAGCTCGTAGAAGCTAACCAGGGCACGAGTGTTTGTCAGAGCCTGAGTGCAGATTTGTGTCCGACAGTGCGGACAGTGCATGTCGGCATCTCCTCCGCCACTGAGGTACGCAACGACGGCATCATAGATGTCCGCCCCACAGCTGGGGCAGAGCACCTTAAGCTTGCTGGGCTGCGGCATGTGTACCTCCAGATGAACTGTTTGATATTTAACCAAGCTTTTGTCTATATGTCAAAACAACAGGCATATCTTCGTTATATTTGATAAAATATCCATATGTGGCTTTTCTACGCTTTTCTTTCGGCAATCACCGCGGCGCTGGTCGCCATTTTCGGCAAACTGGGCTTAAAGAATCTTGACCCGACTTTGGCCACCACCGTGCGCTCGGTGATTATGGCCGGATTTTTGATTATCACCAGTTTGCTCTTAAAAAAATTCCAGGGGTTCACCCTTGGGTCTTTGAGCAGTCGGGATTGGCTGCTTATAACCCTTGCCGGCATTTCCGGCGCTTTGTCCTGGCTCTTTTATTTCGTGGCCTTGAAGACCGGCCTGGCCACCAAAGTCGTGGTTATTGACCGTTTGAGTTTGATTTTCGTGATTATTCTCGCGGCGATGTTTTTGGGTGAGTCCCTGGGCTGGAAAACGGTTTTGGGCGCGCTTTTAATGGTTGGCGGCGCGGTTCTTATCTCTTTAGCCCCGTAGGAAATTGGAGAGAAAGTATTTTCTCTCCAAAGCGGTAATAACATGTAGGATATAGCAATAATCAGAAAAATGTTTTATAAAACGTCGCAGAAAAATACTTTATTTCCTACGGGGTTAGCTAAATGAAACCGAAAAAGCGCAAAGTAGCGGTCTTTGACATTGACGGGACGGTTTTTCGCTCCAGTTTGCTTATTGAACTCACGGAGATGCTCATCGCCGACAAGGTTTTCCCCGCGGAAGCCCGCCGGGTTTATACCCGGGCATATAGTCGCTGGCTGGAGCGGCGCGACCCGTATGGAAAATACATCAACGCTGTCATCCGCGCTTTTGAGCGATATATTCGCGGCGTGCGCGAGAAAGATTTTGTGAAGGTGGTGGACAAAGTAGCGGCTTTCCATCGCAACCGCGTGTATCGCTACACTCGCGATTTAATTAAGGAATTAAAACGCAAGGGTTATTATCTTTTGGCCATTTCCCATTCGCCGAAATACGTGGTGGAAAAATTCGCCAAACAGATGGGCTTTCATAAGGTGTATGGGCGGATTTTGGAGATGGATAACCAAGGACGCTTTACTGGCCAGACATCTTTTATAGAATTCATTTTTGACAAGTCCAAGATATTTGCGCGCGCGGCGGAAAAAGAAAATCTGACCTTACGCGGCTCGGTAGGAGTGGGGGACACGGAGTCGGATATCAAATTCTTGGAAATGGTGGAGCGGCCGATTTGTTTCAATCCCAATCAAGTTTTATATCAGGCGGCTAGGCGCCGTGGCTGGCCGGTGGTGGTGGAAAGAAAAGATGTTGTTTACGATATAAAAACAAAACGATGAGATTACACCGCTTTATCGGCAAATTTGACCTGAATCGCTTATCAGTGTCGCTCACCGACAAAGATATGGTCAATCAAATCTGCAATGTCCTGCGTCTTAAAGTTGGCGATCGGGTGGCGCTCGGCGACGGCAATCTGGGTGAAGCCATAGGGAAGATATCGGAACTCGGCAAAAAAGAAATCAAAATCCAGATTCAGCAAACCTACCGCAATGAAAACGAGCCGAACATGCAAGTTACGCTATTCGCCGCCGTCCTGAAACGGGAGAATTTTGAGCTTCTGGTCCAGAAGGCGACGGAAGTTGGCGTAAGCGGGATTGTGCCGATAATTACCGAACGCACGGTAAAACTCGGCCTGAATCAAGCTCGACTCCAGAAGATAATCCGGGAAGCGGCGGAGCAATCCGGGCGCGGTTTTGTGCCGGCGGTGTCGGAACCGGTGAAACTCGCGGAAGCGGTCAAATTAGCGGCCAAAAATGACACGAATATCGTATTTGATACCAATGGCAATAAATTGTCGGACACTGCAACTAAAATCAAAATAGCTAAAAACATCGGGATTTTTGTGGGACCGGAAGGCGGCTGGACCGAGGAGGAGTTGACCGCTTTGCGGCGGGAAGGGTTTATTATCGCGAGTTTGGGCAAGCTGACTCTGCGGGCGGAAACAGCGGGTATTATAAGTTCGTACATAATTGCCCAAATCGTACGCCCACTTGCATAATTCGGTTTTTTATAGTATTCTTTTTTTCGGTACAAAGCGGCCCGAGGAGGAGGAGGTGATAAGGAATGCCGCATAGTGGCTCGCTCGCGCGTTTCGCGCGTAATCAGGCGGCGATCGTCGCCCGGATTGAGCAGCATAGGGTGCGCTATCCGGACCGAGTTGAACGTGGTGAACGCCGCGAAGACAAGGTGCAGAAGGCACTCGAGCTTCTGAAAAGTAGGAGGGCGATCAATCTCTTCAGCCGTTCCGAGAGAGCATCAGACACCGACGCCTGGAAAGGCGTAGATTTTTCGGTTGCGATGATGCGGAACGGCAAATTGGTGACAGTGCACCTCCAAGTCACCGGTACCAGCTGGAGGGCCATTCGAGCACACCAAAAGAAACATTCTGACGTTCCGGTTTTTCCTGTCAGCGATAAGCGGAGCGTCCGCTGGGTCGCGTATAAGCTGCTCAGGAAAATCGAGCAGCTTGCTGACAAGAAGAACGGAGTGTGACGGGGTTTGCACTACGGATGGTGCAGGCCCCGTTCTATTTTATAAGAGTGATTTTCGCGCTAAAATGAGCTTAATGAGGCGCATTTTTCTGGCTATTCACGCATCATCGGCACTGCAGGCAGAAGCTATTGCCTGGCAAGCAAATTATGAACGTTTACCGGTGCGCTGGCTTAAAGGACACAATCTACATCTGACTCTTATCCCGCCGTGGTATGAAAGTGATATTGAAAAAGTAAAAAGTAAAATTGAAAAAGCAGGGAATACGGTAAGACCATTCGCCATAAGATTCGAGCGAGTAACGTACGGTCCGAATCCGCGTTCGCCGCGGCTTATCTGGGCGGAGGGCCGGACGCCAAGAGAAATGGAAGATTTAAAATCGAAAATTGAAAATTTACTGAGGCAGCAACCAGCCGCCTCGCAGGAGCGAGGCGAGCCTCGCCTCGGTGGCCCGAGGCGGGAGAACCGGCCATTTCGCTTACATCTTACCCTGGCCCGCTTCCACCCCGAAGATTTTTCCCAATTTCCGCTAAAACACTTGGATTCTCCGGTGGATTGGCGGAACGAGGTCAAGTCGTTTGTGCTTATGGAATCACATCTCGCGCCGGGCGGGGCGGAATACGAGATTCTTGAAACATATAGCTTGAAACCTGGAACATGAAACAAGATAAAAGACGACTTGTAGTTCGGGCGGCAAAAATAATATGCGCCTTAAAGAAGCTTTTCCCCAACGCCAAGATTGTCTTGAAGTACGGCAATAACTGGGAGCTTTTGGTGGCAGTGGTTTTGTCCGCCCAGTGCACGGATAAAAAGGTCAATGAGGTAACACCCGTTCTTTTTAGAAAATACCGGCGGCTGAAAGATTATATTAAGGCCTCCGCCAGTCGGCGGACGGTGAGCGAATTTGAGCAGGATATAAAACCAACCGGTTTTTATAGGGCTAAAGCCAAAAACATCTTAGGCGCCGCCAAAGTTGTCCAAGAAAAATTCCGCGGCAAGCTGCCGAAGACCATGGCGGAGATGCTTACTATCCCGGGCATCGGCCGCAAGTCCGCTAATGTAATTTTAGGCAACGCTTACGAGATAGTGGAGGGGATTGCGGTGGATACCCACGTTAAGCGTCTGGCTAAGAAGCTGGGATTAACCCGTCATACCGACCCGGTTAAGATAGAGCGTGATTTGATGGCGATTGTCCCCAGGAAAGATTGGTTCAAAACCACATATCTTTTGATCGACTTCGGGCGCAAGTATTGCCCGGCCCGGCCGCATGACCATAAAAAGCATCCGCTCTCGGAATTATATATTGGACAATAAACAATAAGGCGGCAGAACCTCATATAATTCAGCCGAAAGCCGCCTGATTTCATTTTGCAAAATTGGCTGTCTGTTCTATATTGAGAGCGTGGCTCAAATATGGGAGAGAATTTTTAAGGCTGAGAAGGAAACCATAGAAGCGGGGGCGTTCACTATTCCTAACCCCAAGCATCCGGACCGCAAGGACCGCAACCAGGATGCTTCTTTTGAAGATGTAGCTCATCGCTTTTTCGGAGTTTTTGATGGAGTGGGGGGGGATCGGCCGGCGGGTGATGTAGCTGCGGGAACAGCCAGGGATTTTATAGCCGGACGCGCGGATTTTTTGGAAGAAGACAATATGACTCCGGAAGAGGTTGGCGCGGAGATCGTCCAAGTATTCAAAGATGCCAACAAGCATATTCTCGGCGAAACTGATCGGAATCCGGCATTAAAGAGAATGGCTACGACCGCGGCGCTTTTAAAAATCGTAGATACGCAGGATGGCAAGAAAGGAGTCATTGGCCACGTGGGCGATAGCCGGGCATATCATTGGACTGCCGGAGGCGAGTTAAAGCAAATTACTCTGGATGACGGACCGTTGCGTGAGCACTTTCACGGCGAGGAGGAAGCGCGCCGAGCCCAAGTGCGTCTGGCCGGCGACCCGCGTACTTTCAATCGCAGCGATTTGGCCCTGTTCGGAAATCGCAATCGCATTACTCAAGTGCTAGGCAGTTTAGCGATAGAACCACATATAGAAATAGTGGATTTAGCGCCGGGCGATTACGTGCTTCTTCTAACCGATGCTATTTTCGATAATCTGACCGACGTGGAGATTGAATATATATGCCGCAATTCGGAAACACCGGAACAAATGGCGCGCAATTTGGCAGAAGCAGTCGAGTTGCGCATGCAAGAAAAACTGCAAGGTAAGGCCTCCGCAGGCATGCGCGCCAAATTGGACGATATAACTGCGCTAGCGGTTAAAGTGGGAGAATGAATAACCGCACCGCAAGTCATTCGACTCCCTCGGGACTGAGTCCTCGGGACGAATGTCTGAGAGTCTCCGACTCGATAAGCGGTGTGGTATCGCCGCAACGGTTGCGGCTAAGCGGTTATTCACCCCGTTAGATAGAGCGCAAAGCGCTCATCTAATGGGGTTATTGTTTCCTAGCCGCAATTCATCCGCGCAGCAAGCTGCACGGTATTCTTGCGGACGAAACAATAAAATTAAGCCGCTTCTTTTTTGTCGCGCCTCGGGCTTAGATTGTATCTCGGCGCTTGGAGCGCTCGCTGTTCTTTTTCGTGTTTTAGCCGTTCGTTGGCCAGTTTGATTCTTGCACGGAATTTTTCTAGAGCTTCATGCGGATCTTTGCCCTGCGCAATGGCTTCATCCTGGATTTTCTTCTCTTCTGACTTCCGTGCCGAAAAGTGCCCAGCTGTTTCAAATCCCATGTTTTTGTTTTATTGGTTTATATTGGACAGCCCTATTTTAACATATATTGGCCTATTCTTCGGTGGATAAGTTCGTCTGGGGCAGAGAGCAGCCCTGTAATCATTCCCGATAAGACAACTTCGGATACCGAGGCGTGTTCTGGTGGGGACGCGCCTCGGTCTTTTTGGTTCATTGTTTTCGCCGGTGCCGGTGATTATAATTAAAGCAAAGGTCATAAATTATTCTAAGTTTGAAACAATATGAAAGGATATGTCGGCAACATAGAAGAAGCGTCGGAGAAGAACAGTAATTTTCGCCAAGTTATATATACCGCCAAAAATAGCCAGTTGGTGGTGATGAGCTTAAAGCCGGGCGAGGATATCGGCGAAGAGATTCACAACTTGGACCAATTTCTGCGGGTGGAGAAAGGCGAGGGTAAAGCAGTTCTAGATGACGTGGAGCATGCCATTGCCAGCGGTTTTGGCATAGTTGTGCCAGCCGGTGCCAAACATAACATCATAAATACTTCGGCGGACAAGGAAATGAAGCTCTATACTATTTATTCTCCGCCGGAGCATCGCGATGGTGTCATCCACGTGGATAAGGGGGCAGCGATGGCCGATAACGAGCATTTTGACGGCAAAACCAGCGAATAAGAAAACGGGCCCCTTGAGGCGGGGCCAGACCTGACTGAAGTAGTTTTTTCACCCACTACGACGCCATGGCGTCGTAGTGGGTGAAGTCGTGAGGCGATAGTTCGGCAGTCAGTGCGAAGCTTTGGAGATGCGGTCGATGACGGAAGATGCCGTCCGAACATCCGCTCCGTTCGTCGCCATGCTCTCGAGCATGTTCTTTAGCCGGCCGACATCGCCCATGATATGGGCGTGAAACTCACCGATGACGACTTCGCCGACTTGTAGGCGGAAACAGTCGTCATTTGCCGGGTACGTCAGTTCTAGACAACCCTCCACCTCGCCGTAGCGGATCGTTCCCGTACTTTGCCATACTGTCTCCATTGTCACCCCCTTAGAGCCAATTGGTTTATATGTTTTCGCCTTTCTTTTGTCAATTTAGGTGAGGCGGCCGATGCGGGTAGAGTGGGGTATAATTAAGATATCAATCTCGTTATATGCGCTACGGGCATTTTCTGAAAACGGCGCTTAAGGATAGTAGGGTGGGAACGTTTTTTGCCAGCTCCCGTTATGTGGCGCGGGAATTGGCTTCACATTTGCGTAAAGGCGACAAATACGTGGTGGAATACGGCGCCGGCGATGGGATTATAACCAAAGAAATATTGCGTTCTCTGCCGCCGGATGGGCGATTGGTTGCCATTGAAACCAACCCGGACTTTATATCGGAATTGAAACGCATTAAAGATAGGCGCCTCGCGGTCGTTAGCGGCGATGTGGCGGATGTTCTGGAGCACATTGAACTTTTTAATCTGCCGCGCGTGGATGTGGTCATATCCGGCATACCCCTGTCTTTTTTAAAACCCAGGCAGAGAGAGCTGGTGATAGAGAAAACCGCCGCCGCACTCGCGCCCTACGGTATGCTTTTGGTCTATCAGCACCGTCTTTTGATTCTGCCGCTTCTTAAAAAACATTTCCGCCGGGTGGAGTTGGACTTTGAGCCACGCAATTTCCTGCCCTATTTTATATTTAAGGCCGTCAAATAGGTTCGACGCATGATAAAACCTTTACGGGGTAAATATGTGGTATTATCCGAAAACACCGGACGGCGTTTCGGTATCTATACCACCAAAGCGGAGGCGAAAAAACGTCTGCGCCAGGTAGAATTTTTTAAGCACCTCAAAGCCAAGAAAAAAAAGTAAGCGCTAGCGATACGAACGTGGCGTGATACCAATATACTAATGCGTGCGAATGATACAAATAATACTAATTAGTATCCATTAGCATTATTAGTAAAATTCGTATATTGGTATCATAGAAACGATGGTCCACAGAAACATAACTATTCACGGACGGGTGCAAGGCGTTTTTTTCCGGCATCATATGCGGCTTTTGGCGGAGGAATTGGGCATCAAGGGTTTCATTCATAATCAGCCGGAGGGGTCGATTTATATTGAGGCGGAAGGACGAGCGGATATTGTTGACGACTTTATAGAACAGTGCCGGCGCGGTTCGCCGAAATCCGAAGTGGAGAAAGTGGAGGTAAGCGAGGGACCGCTGGAAGGTTTTGAATATTTTGAAGTGCGTTGAGCACGCCAGTTATATGTTTTTCTGCCCTTGACGAAGGGTAGCTTTTTTGTCATTATATAGACCGCATTTACGATACCTTGAAAGCCAAGGAAGGAGGTGAATTCGCATATGGCAAGAAAAGGTAAGATCTTGGTCGTTGGGGGTCAGCCCAAGAACTGGAGAGACCTGCTCCAAGAGCCGAGGATGATCTTCTGGAGCAACGACGAAGCCGACCGGAAAACCTCAATTCCGGCTGGAGTCGTTCAGGTCATCGCCTCACGCTTTGTTTCCCACACACCGTGGGACAAGGTGAAGGAGATAGCCAGAAAGCAGGGGGTGTGTTTCTCTGTGCAGCTCATGGGCCCTGGAGAGATCAAGCAGCTTCTCCAGGCCTTTAAGACGCCTAAGGTGGTCAAGCCGCCAAGGGTCGCTACACTACCAGCGGAGCTGCTGCGCCGGATGAGGGAGGAGGAAAGAGTCATGCCCGCAGTTATCAAGCCGTCGCTTCCGGCAGAACAGCCGGGGGCACCGAAGCCGCAGAAAGGCGAAGTGTCGAAGCTCATCCGTGCGGAAGCAAACTTCGATGCTTCTTCGCATGTGGAGGAGGTCAAGCGGTTGCAGGCACTCGCGCAGTCGCGCGGCCTGTCTTCCATAGGCATTGAGAACGCCTACTACCGTATTCGTGCCGAGAAGTACGGCCGTCTGAAGCCCCAGAAGGAGGGAGCGAGGACGGAGAAGGTCAAGATCCGGGCGAAAAAATCCAGTAGTGCCCAGTACCTTCGCGAGCACGCGGAGACACTCGCCCTCCACGTTTTGGAGGTTGTGACCGAGGTTGAGAAGTTGTCGGCCGGGGTTGCGGCGCTCCGGACGCGGAACCGTGAGCTGGAGACGGAGCTCAAGCGGCTCCGCGGTATCGAGCGGATTATTCAGGCGGTCGAGAAGTCCAGGAAGTAACTTCTCGGTTGCTACGAGCAGTGCAGGTCCGGAACGCGCGGCGTTCCGGACCTGATTCGTTTTCATAAGTCAAAATTCGTGCTAATATTATTAATAATATACCTAAGGGTGCGGAAACGGATTCCGGTAGAGTTTAATTATCCTTTATGGATTTAACCCAGAAAAAACTTGTGCCATGCGAAAGGAGCACCCCGCCGATGGGCGGAGAAGAAGTTAAAAAATATCTTTCCTGGTTGCCCGACGGTTGGCAGGCGATTAAGGATGACGGACCGGAATGGTCCCGCCAAGACAGAACCGATGAGGCAAGGAAAATACACAAGGAGTTCATTTTTAAGAGTTTCCGAGAGGGAATCCAGTTTGTAAAAGAAGTTGCCGACCTGGCGGAGAAGGAGAATCATCATCCGGACATTTTCATTTTTTACAACCGGGTTATAATTGAACTTTGGACGCACGCCATCGGCGGCCTGTCGGAAAATGACTTTATTCTAGCCGCCAAAATCGAAGTTTTGTCTGATAAATATTAGTATTATTCGTATCATTCGCACGCATTCGTAGGTTAGTATTACGCTTTTATGAAACACGAACTGCCTCAATTGCCATACGCCTATAACGCCTTGGAGCCGTATATTGACGCCAAGACGATGGAAATTCATCACACTAAGCACCACCAGGCCTATGTTGATAATTTGAATAAAGTGCTTGCCGGCCGTGCCGGCCTGGAAACCAAGCCACTCGAAGAATTGATTCGCGATTTGAAATTTGTACCGGAAGACATCCGTATTGCGGTAAGAAATCACGGCGGCGGGCATTTGAACCACTCTATGTTCTGGATGATGATGGCTCCGAACACTGGTGGCGCGCCGGTCGGGAAAATCAGCGAAGCAATAAACTCCGTTTTCGGCGACTTCGGCAAATTCAAAGAGGAGTTCGCCAAGGCGGCTATGGGCCGTTTCGGCAGCGGCTGGGCCTGGCTCGTTGCGGGCAAAGACGGCAAGTTATCTATTATGTCCACCGCCAACCAGGATAGTCCGTTAAGCGATGGTCTGAAGCCGCTTTTAGCGTTGGATGTTTGGGAACACGCTTACTATTTGAAATATCAAAACCGCCGCGCGGAGTATGTTGATGCCTGGTGGAACATCGTTGACTGGAGTGAAGTGGAGAAGCTGTATCAATCGGCAAAGTAGCCCTTCGACCCTTTAACGAGTTCAGGGTCGCCCTGAGAAAATCAAACGGGCGATTTTCGCTCAAGGTCTTCGACTGGCCGGAAGGCTCCGAGTCCGTCGAGGAGTGAAATAGGCCTTTAGGCATGCGTGGATTGCCGGGGCCTTTTCAATTTGATCCCGTTAGAGGCCGCGCCCGCGCTTGTCCCGTTAGAGGTCCGCATA
>ERZ1292629.1765-Hain-H43-01um-R1-1765-length-20072-cov-6_pt1 | contig 20072 bp, 20 predicted proteins | sample MGYA00564399_ERZ1292629 | MGnify/ENA primary metagenome ERZ1292629 (study PRJEB36523, sample SAMEA6512636) | groundwater metagenome | collected 2019-01-08 | study: AquaDiva: Metagenomics assemblies of 32 groundwater samples | reverse complement strand
CCGTGATGATTTCTCGAAACAAAGAACTAGCCAGCTTCATTTTTTCTGGATGTGTCGCCAAATCCACCTTCCTTCCTATAAATTTATAGATGAACCTCTTTTATATTTCCTTAATTAAAAAATTTTGTCAAAAAAAATCACTGAACCACATCCTCTTTAATCATCCTTAAAGCCAGCTGCTCCTGTCTTGGACTAAAATCTTTCATAACTCAATCCATCCTTTCCTATAAAATTTACAATTTAACTATTTTAATCAAAGCATTTTCTTATGTTATAATCAAAAGCAAATGGCGCCAAAAGAACTCCTCGACTATATCAAACAAACCCTAAGTCAGGGCTTTACCGAAAATCAAATAAAAGAAAAACTCCTCGCGATCGGCTGGCAAGCAGAAGATATTAACGCCGGCTTTACCGAAATCAACAATTCTCTACCCCAAAAATCAACTTCGCCCTCAATCCAAACTCCAGTTCAAACACAAAAAATAAATCCCGCTTCGTTTTATAATTCTTCGCCGATTGAAATCAGTAAGCCAATTATCAAAAAATCCAAACTCCCGATTATTATAATTTCTGGAATAGCCGTTTTAGTTATCGCGGGCGCCACCGCCTATGCCTACACCCAAAAACTTTGGTTCTTTGCTCCCAAAATCGAACAACCAGCCACTGCCACAAAACAGAAACCCCAAAGTTTACTCGAACAAAAAATAAATGAGGCAGTAGCTCTCTATAAAACTCAGAATCCAACCTCAACCGAACAAGATATTGAAAACTTTAAAACCACGACCCGAAATCAAGCTCAACGAGCATTTGAAGAATTCATTTCTGGTTGCAAAAATTTTCCTGACACTGCTCCAATAATTGCAATCACTAGTAGCACAGTTCCTTCAACAAGCACTGTTTATGAATTTATAGTCCCCGGTTACGGTCTCGCCGGCAATCTTTTTGGTGGCGAATCATGTCTTTATAAAAAATCGGCTGACAATCAAACTTGGCAAAAAATAAACTCTGTTGAAGATATGCTCGCCTATACGGAAGGTGTGATGGCAGAAGGGAAGAAGATAAAAACTTGCCAAGATCTACCTAAAGAATATATCAGTGGTGAATTTGGCTGGGATAAAGAAAAATTGAATTATCAGGATTATACTCAAGAAATACCCGACAAAACAGTCTGGCTAATTTCTGTAGCACCCAGCAACCCCAAAGAAATTTACGCCACAGTCCGAGAAGATTGTCTTTATAAAAGTATGGATGGCGGAATTAACTGGCAAAGAGTAGAAATAAATACTAGTGATGTTTTCCAGCAAGATTTCAAATGGCTTCTAATTGATCCGGTTGATTCAAATCACATTTTTGGTTTCGGCGGAGCAAGTGGATTTTATAATGTGATGATTGAAAGCAAAAACGGCGGAGTGAACTGGAAACCTCTCATTATCGACTCTCTACCTGTTTCAAACATTGAGCTTGATAGTAAAGGAAAAAAAGTCATAGCCATCACAACCAATGAAATACCTGGTTATTTTTCCACAACAACTAAAAAATTAGTGCCCCCTGTTTATGAAAAAAATAAATATAAATCAAATGACGACGGGAAAACCTGGACTAAAATTGAAAATGATGAACTTAAAATATTAGACGCGAATAACCAGCCCGCAAAACAATGCTCAATAATATACAAAAAAGATGCAAAACAAGTCGCGCATTGCTCATCAGAAATATACGCCTCACTAAACAAAGGAATAACTTGGGAAAAAATTTATGACTCAAGTAAACAAATAACCTCAGTTAATTTTGATGTAGAATTTATAAACGATGAAATAATATATATAAAATACCGAGAAAGCGGAGAAAGTGATGATTTGGCCTATATTAGCAAGGATTTTGGAAAAACGTGGGCGAAAAAAATAGTCGGATTTTTAATTGCCTCTGATATTCAATGGCTGCCATCCAATAATAAGCATCTCTTTGCAATAAGTTTTAATTATTTATATGAATCAAAAGACAGCGGCTACACATGGCAAAAAATTACCAAAACACCAGAATTTCTTCTCTCGTTTAAAGTCAATAAACCCATAAATACCATTCTTTTAGGCGGCGAAACTGGAATAAGAAAAATCCCTATTCCTCACTAAAATTAGAAAAAAAATATCCCCACCCTTTTCCAACTTATCCACCGATTAATCTTCATAATCCACTCGTTATCGCTCTTTTTATTTTCTCCAAAATCTCTAATAACATCTTTGCCCTAGAGCGAGTATTTTCATTTTTAGGAAGCTTTCGGAGGCGCTAAAAGCTTGGTGTCGCCTTAGGTAACTTTTAGCACCGAGAAGCAGCGGACAGTTCGCCGCTGGAGTGAACTGAAACGCGGTTCCTAAAAATGAAAATACGAGTAAAAACTTATCCACCAACTATCCCCTAAAATCCTTGACCCCGTTAAGACACCTTCCATAATTAAATTAGGTTCTGAGCTGATCAAGAAATTCTGATTAATAATCAAAAAAACTATGATCCAACATTAAGTTTAACCCGTGGGTTAAACATGAGGATCAATAAATATTTTTACGCAGAATTCATCTCTTCAGCCGAGAACCACCCCTATAGTGAGGGGTAGGGGAGACCTCCTGAAGTCGACGAGGTCTTCTCTTTTTTCACCCGCGCCTCCGGCGCTTTTTTATTTCCTACGGGGTTTTCCCCGCACCACATTCCATTTGTAGCATTCGTATAAATTCGTAGATTAGTATTATGCTTTGAAATGCAAAAGCAAACTCCCTTTTTTATTCAGTCGTTTTACTGAAACCAATTTAAAATTCCAAATTCTGGATTTTTTTGTTTCAAATAAATTAAGCCCTTTACCAAAAACCAAGGGTTCAATCGTTAAATAAATCTCGTCTATCATTCTTTTTTCTAAAAAATAAGTGAAGGTCTGTGTCCCGCCCAAAACCACCACTCGTTTAAAACCTTTATCTTTTATATATCTTTTTAAATTTACATTTTTAGGATTTAAATAAACCAGTCCCTCCCTTTTTAAAACCACTCCTCTCACTGATCGAGTTAAAACCACACAATTCCGTTTTGAAAGCGGCTCGCGCGCTGTCTTATAAGTATTGTTCCCCACTAAAACCACGTCACTCTGGTCCAAAATCTTATGCAAAAAATCCTTGTCCTCTTTACTGGTCCAACCGGTAAATTGCCACGCGTGCGCCGCTATCCGTCCGTCAATCGTTGCCGCCGCTATCACCGAATAAATTGGTTTATTCATATCTAATATCATACTTATCTATACAATAAATTAGAAGTTGACTCATTTTTGAGTTGAGTATATAAAGACAACAGAAACTTGAAATAAGAAAGGAAATATTTATGCCCAGCATAGACCTTGAAAGACAGGAAGAGAGTTTATTTATTCCAATAAACTGCCTAGAGTCACTAATCGCCATTCTGAAAAGGCACGGCTTCGCTCTTCAACAATTTCCAAACTCACACGTCCAAACTATCTATCTAATGGACGATGAACAAACTTTGTCTATTGATACCAGCTTTAGGGCTCGTCGCTACCTACCCACCCGCTTCGACCCTATCACTCTAAAAAACATTCTTAGCGAAAAATTCTTCTTCGAAATCAAGCGGTATCAAAACCAAAATGGACATCTTGAGCGCATCAAAACGCCTCGACAAGAAACTACACTTAAGGAAGCGGTTGAAATCGCTAATTCTCTAAATCAAACTTTCCTTCCCCTTCGGCCATATTTAGCCATCGGATATGAAAGAAAGCATTGGATAAAAGGAGATAATCTCCGGATCACTATTGATTCGGCGATAAATTTCTGGTTCTTCCCAAAAGAGTCAACTGAAGCCAACCGCCTTGAAACCCCAAAAGAACATAATGTTCTAAGAATTGAAGCAAAATTCAATTCTTCATCAGAATCAGAAGCTAACAATTTTCTCATCGAGCTCGCAAATCTGGGTGCGCTACCGATTATCACAAAAAAACAGCAGGCTCTAAACATGATCCGCGAGTGGCACGACAAGCGATTTGCTTGCCTGAGGATGCAAAAAGAAATTCCGGACTCTGAGATTGAAGCTAAGATATCTGTCGCCGGCGATTCTAACCAACTCTTCTCTAATTTAATCCGAGAAGAGTTTGCTCCGTTTGTTTTCGACAATTCGTTTCCTTTCGTCCTTACCTCTGGCAGTGTTAATCACTACTGGAATAAAGAAAAATCCACAGAAACCAAGGAACAGGCAAAAGCACTTTTTCACGTAAGGTCATTCGACTTGGTCTTTAAAGATGGATATAAAGTCATCGACCCATCCTTAGGGATTATCGAACGGCGAGAAAAAAAATTGAAAGGATTTATGTATGATGACCAAGGCCTTACCGGTCTAATCCATCGACAAGGAATATTCTTAGATCCACTCAAACATATTGGATATCTTTTCCGGTCGCGCAAAGCTATCTGGCTATCCAATCCCAATGGTAGAATCTACCACGTCTCAATTGATCGCTGCCACGCAAAAAACAGAAGTCCCTTAACCCAAATAGAGATTGAATATACTGGTTGCGTTACTAATCCCTTGCCTCCAAATCAAGCTCGAACCATTATCATAAAAGATATCCAGCATCTCGCCGCAAAGACCTTATCCTTTCTCCGACCTCAATCATTTATTACCCTTGGCGATACAAAGTTTGCTTGGCTGAGCAGATAATACACTCGGCAACACGACACAAAACCCGTATCACCCCCCCTAGGTTCATCCAACCACCCAAACTAAAGCCCCGAAATCAAAATTCTAAGGGGCTTTTTATTTGACCCCTGAACTAATTAACCATACCCCCGCAAAAATTAAAACAATTGCCACATCTGCCACCAAGCTCCTTGTGAATGCGATTTTTCACTTATGGCCAAATTTCAATCATAAAAAATATTCCCAACACCCCAACATTCTCAAGTATGTTGGGGTGTTATTAAAAGAGATTCACCATCGACGGATATTTTTTTGACAAACCAAAATAAAATCTATATAAGTTAATTAGTTTTTCGTCATTCAAACCCGAAAGGAGGTCTAGGTGATCCACGAAATAAGCGCGATTGCCGTAGCCCTTCTGATGGGGCTCGCGATTTTTCACTACTGCATCCTAACTTTCAAAGGAAAAAAACAACCGACTCTCGCTACTTGGATTCTTTTTGTCTTGGCCACTAATATCGCTTTTATCACCAATCTCTTCTCTGCGCATACCGCCATCCTAAAAACTTTGATCGGTAATGCCGCCAATGTTGCTGACGTACCCACCACCTGGGCAGTTCTAATTACTATTCTTGTGGTCAATAAAAAGAATGGCTGGAAAAACAAATTCAATGGTTTTGACCTAAGTTGCATTATTGCCACGCTAGTTGTTTTGATAATTTGGGCTATAACCCAAAAACACCTTGCGACCAATCTAGTAGTTCAGATTATTCTTACTATCGGCTATTTCCCAACTCTCAAAAATCTCTGGCGAGCCAAAGGTAATCCAGAATCACTCTGGGTCTGGATAGCAATTCTAGCTGCTTCAGTCCTTGGACTCTATCTAGCCATCGAAAGCGGAGAGCTCACAGCCAAAATCTACTCATGGCGAGCGGTTATTCTGGTCTCGGTTCTGCTGATTCTTATTATCCGAGCTAACTTACGAGCAAAAAACTAAAAGGGGCCTGCTAAAATTTTAGCTCGCCCCTTTTCTAATTCTCGAAAAAATTCCAATCCCTGCCACATGTCTAAAATCTCCGTTGCTATGACACGTCATAACAACGCTACGCCACTTCTGTTTGGTAGCACTGCTCGCAGTACACAATCTCCGGTCGCTCCGGAGAATAAGACGTTTCAAATTCATTCAGACACCGCCCCTCGCCATGAAAATGCCCCGCGGTATTTTGATAAATATTATTTTTTGATTTTTTACCCGAACAATCACATTCACGGCGATAAAGTATCGGTGGGTTACGAAATATTAGCCGTTCAAAATACCGGCAATTCACGCATAAACGCGGCAGAGGTATTTCCATTCTCTTACAAAAATCCAGCTCCCGGTCAACAATCCGGAAGGCCCGGGTGCATTCATGTAAACACCCTCGGCTCGCGTGGGCGCATTCAATCACTTCGTTTAAAATGTCATTTTTAACATCTTGAATCTGATCCAGTAAATCATCCGCCTTAATTGTTGTTTTATAATCCGGTTTTTCTACTGAATACGCGGCATACCCTTTCTCTTTCGCCTCTTCCTCCGACAGCGGGATAAATTCATAAGCCGCCGAAACTTGATAAGGAAAAGGAGAGAATTCTGCCGGAAAAAATTCTCCGTAGCGATACTCCTGCCCTCCCGCCGAAATATATGGCATCTCATTCATCTGCTTAATAATTTTTTCCCGCAATTTAAAATAATCCTCTTTGGAATACTGCTTGTTAAAAATACAATACTGTTTGTTCCTTAAACTCACGCAGCCAAAAAGGTCCGAAGAATTCTGGCAAAAGATGCAGTACTCTAAGCTTTTAACATTTGGCCAAACCTGCGAGCAAAATTTAATCATCGAGACATTGTCGCCCGCAACCAAGGTTTCATACATCAGCTCCGCGTTTTGCCCCCAATTCGTGTAGTCATAACAATTATTCACAGCGCCCTGCAAAATATTCTGGCACCATTTCACATCTTCAACTTCCCTGGTCCGGAAACAATCCTTGGCGTTTTTGGAATTGTAGATATAGTCCCCGCTTACCGAAGAATTCCGCCGGCCGTGCATATACTTATGCGGATACCTCTGCCAATGCTCAAAGGCCTTTTTTTGGAGCGCCACCAACGACTCATAAGACCCAAAGTTAAGCTCTTTAATTTTCTTAAAATATTCTTCCTTTGAATATGGTTCATTGAAAATATGATACGACTTATTTCTAAGTCCGAATGACCCAAAACAATTATTCGAGCCAACGCAATCCGCGCAAAGAATCATTTCTTGGCAATCCTCCAAATCCACCGAGAAAAAAGTTTTATAGCAATTTATGGTGTTTAAATTCCCATAACTCAACTCGCAACGAATGGTCATGTGGCTATCAAATGAAAAACGTGAAGCGTGGTCCCAAACCAAATATGCCGAATCCTCGGTAAAAGTCGCCGCCCGAACAAAATAACAATTCTTCATATTGTTAGCATTCGCGCAGTACTGACAATTAGTTAAATTATGGATTGAATGTGCCGCAATCGGAACTGTTTGGTGCAAATCTCGAAATTGTTCAAAAAATGTCTTGGAAAAATCATAATCCCGGCCATAATCCATCGAATCCCAAGCATCCGAAAGCCAATATTCTTTTTCGAAAATCTTCACTGGGCTCTCCTCTGGAAACAAAGAAAATATTTCCTTTCCGGTTAAGGCGTCTTTTTTCTTAAAAACATGCCAATCATTCCGCCAAGCTAATCGCCGATAAAACCGGCACTCCGGACAAAAAGTCGGCGGAGGAACTTTTATTTTTTCATAAAACCCAAAATCTTGAACGTCTATAACGAAAGAACCTTTACAATTCTGGCATATTCGGCTTTCGGAATTTGCAACCATACAAAATATTATACACTAGTCCAAAACCATAAAACCACGCAAACATTAAACTTGCTTATATAGTAACATATGTTACTATATAAATATGCCCAAAACATTCTACTCAACTATTGAAGCAGCCCACGCTTTAAGAATAAGCCGCATTGAGGTCTTCAGAAAAATAAAATTAGGCAAGATTAAGGCCGAAAAAGTTGGTCGAAATTATATTATTTCCCATAACGCGCTCGCGGAAGCGCTGGGAAAATCAATCGGCGCTGAAAAAAAGCAAGATATTGAAAAAGTTATAGACCGAGCTCTTAGGGATTATGGAGAAACTTTTAGAAAACTCGGGAGAGAATGAGGCCAAAACGCATAACAGTCGCGGAGATTGAATACACCGCTTTCACTCTAGCGAAAAAATTTATGACTTGGGATGAACCCATCCCAGATTTTGGCACTCGTTTTCCGAAAGTTTTAGAAAGCTGCATTGACCAACCTTTTGTTCGTTTTAAAAAAGACCTTTATCGCGGTCTCATCCAAAAATCCAGCATACTTTTCTACCTTATGATAAAAAACCACCCTTTCCAAAACGGCAACAAACGAATCGCGATAATGGCACTTCTTTATTTTCTTCACAAAAACAACAAGTGGTTAAAAATAGAAAACGCAAACCTATATAAATTTGCCAAAGGCATAGCCGCGAGCAAACCTTCATCTCATGAAAAAACCTTATTTAATATTCAAAACACAATCAGAAAATATATTGTCGACTTGTAAAATTCTATTTCTGCAATAATACCTCCCTCCTAAATCCCATTTTGATGGCAACTAAAATCGCCAAGCTGGCTAAGCAAATATAAACCGGAAATGAGAGCAAAACAAAATTAAAACTCCCCACCGCTATACAAGCAAAAAAACCGCCGGCAAAAGTTAAAACCCAGGAACTGACAGTTTCAGTCGCCGGTTTCTCGTAGGACTTAATCACGGTTAAAACCGCGCCCACCGCGTCAATAAAAATCACCACGAACAGCGCCACTGCCGCTTCTTGAGTTATGTACCACAAAAAAAGTCCTACGCCCGCCCCAATTAAAGCGATAATATCTCTTTTTAAAAATCCTCCAATCCCGTGTTTAATCGCTAAGATAAAAATAATAAAATCGCCCACTGCTTGAGCGCCGGTTAAAATTAAAGAATCCGAAGCCCCTTTAGCCAACTGCGAGAAAAATGAAATCGCGCCGAGTATTGTCCAAATCAACCAAGAAATTCTCTCGGGTTTTGTCTTGCCTAAAAAAATGTCTTTTATATAAGGCACAAAAGACGCCAAAATCGCCAGCCCCGACAAATATCCAGCAATTTCCGCCACCATTTATTAAGTTTATCAGGAATCTCCAAAAATGCGATTTTATAAATTTATTGCGGAACGAGTCGGGATAACTGGCAAACTCTGATACGTATAATCTACGAGGTTTTTAGTGCTCCGGCATACATGAGGTCGGATTTGGTTTAAGGTAATTTTATAATTTTTCCAATTTATCAGAACCCAGCATTGTGGTTATATAATCCATCCTTTCGTGATATTGTCTTTCCGGCAAACTCTGTGGCCAAGGACCTTCACCAGATTTTAAGATTTTCGTGATTTCAGCATAGAAATTCGAATTATTTGTTCTCGCGAGAAGTAATACGTTTTTCAGTTTTGTTGCTTTTGATATCAATTTAAAACTTTCCAGGTCGGCAATATTTAAAAAATAACCATTGAATTCGCTAAATATTTTATATGTTTTATTATCCAATATATCTTTCATGCCGTGTCGATAAAGATTGGTGTCTATCAACGGCACATTATACGTAATGACAACGGGTATTAAATTTTTACCTTTTAGAAAATTCAATTCAGCGGAAGTATTGATATCTAGTATTTTATTGTCCAGCTTTTGGATCGTATCAATTGTAAGTTTTTTAGCTATTTCGTGTGCAACCATTTCGAGGTCGCCAGTTTGTAGTGTTTTGAAAGGAAATTGATAAGCTTTAACCTCAACTAAATACGCATCATCGCCGTCGACTACCACCCAATCAGTGAAAGCCTTCTTGCCTTTACCTCCATATATGATTTCTGGGGTTAAATGAGAATCTCCGAATATGTCACCAAGAATCAAGCCGACATATTGTTCAAATATCTCCTTACCAAATATTTCTCTGAATGTTGTCTTCGAGATTTCATGACCAAACTGCTTTTTCATGAAGAGATCGTCGAACCACCAAAACAATCCGTTGAATGCGGCCTGTATGTATGTCGGAATGCTTGGCACTAAAAACTTAGATTCAGAAAATTTTATAAGCGGCTTTTTCCATAAAGGATTAAACCTATTCCTTGTATCTTTTGGTGCTAGAGCTATATTTTGAGTAGAATCGATGGAACGAAATTCATCGTAGGTGGCGCTGAATAAGATTAGAAATCGCTCGAGTATTGAGTTGTTGATTATTTTTTGAAAATTTATACTGTCGCTACTCAAATCGCCGATAATTATGATCGGATTGACCAAGGCACATGCTAATAAGACCAATGCTGCATTTAAATACTCCTCGATAGTTAAACCTGAATTGTCGTGTAGTATCTTGGTTAAGGTTTGGTTCTTTATTATTTCCCGATCTAATTTCTGAAACATATAGATAGTTCTTCCGATAGACTGCAAATCGTTTGCCTGCGTCCTTAATTGCTCTTGCCAGAGAGAGACCATTATCGATATGACATTTTTTCTTTGGATACTCCCGATTACTAGAGAGTGTTGATAAATATTAAACAACCCCAAAAGATTATCTTTCTCCGTTATTGAAAGAGTCTTGAAGTCATTCGATCCCGAAATAATGAAGAGGTTTTCGAGGTACTCAATCATGCTTTGGCTAATCAGAAGGCCTGTTTCTTTCTGCCTTATTAAGCCCTTTCCTAAGCGCTCCCATCCATTCGGTATTTCGCCGCCGTATATCTTATTCGATAAAGACCCTAGTGCCGTCAATGCCCCTAACAGCCTAAAGCCCTTAAGGGCATTTTTGAAGTCGTCTTCGCTGATAAACGTTCTGGTCGTACCATCCAAATTAATTGCGCCAATTCTTGAATTCAGTTCTAGGTATATAGAGCCATCGGAATGTTTAATCATAAAGTTGATTATCTTCTTAAAAATAAAGATACGAGAATTGCCGTAGCTACGGAAACTAGGATTGGTACAACAATATTCCAGAAGAGTTTTGCTTTCCAGTCGTGCCTTCCATCTAAAATAAATTGACGCTTGAGTTGGAGTTGATCTTTTTCCACATCAAGATATGCAATTTCGTTTACTTCCATCTCATCACCCCAACTCCCCGAATAATTTTCTTTTGCGTTATGGACACGGGATGACTTCTCTGCATCAATCTGAAGTAATCTCTTCTCGATTTCTTTTAACGAAGATGGCCCTTTATATTCAAAAATATTTTCTTTTTTCATTATCACATCTAATATGCTCGTTTTTATCTGGTTTTTCAAGGAATTTACGATTCTCCAAATTTGCGATATTAAGTTATTAAACCAATAGTTCAGTAGTTTTTGATATTAACCATGCCCAAAGGAGTTAAAGGTTTTCAAAAAGGTCATCCACCGATCGGAGGTAGAAAGAACGCCTCTTACACTATTGAAGTGATTCCAAAAATATTTACTTTATTTTAAATCAGATCTATGTAAATTAATTCTCCAAAGAGAATGTACTATTTTCCTTTTTAAAATTTTATTTTTATTAAGCATTATAAGTTTTGGTTTTTTATTTCTTAAACCACAAACAATATATAGCCATAAATTATTTTCTTTTTTAAAAGCGGCGATATTATATTTATTAAAATTAACAAAAGGTTGATTTAATGGAGCAGCTCCTTTGACTTCAATCTTTCTCCCTTTAGATCTAATGTCATAGCCGCATTTAGTTTTTGAAACATCTTTGGGATTCCTTTTCTTATTTCTTTCAAAAGCCATGACGAAATCCATAGCCTGGCGCTCTATGGTTTTTTTAATTTTCTTCATTTTTTGGTGGAGACGGGCAGACGCTTCGCTATCGAACAAAATATTTTTCTTTTCGCAAAATATTTTCTAAAAACCTCTCGGTTTTTAGTTCCGTCAACCGACGGATTCCTACACGGGGAAACTCCCGTTTTCCCGACCCCTTTCCAGTTCGATTCTGCCCTACAAAATAAAACTACCTACCACAAGGGTAGGTAGTTTTATTTCGGTGGAGACGGGCAGAATCGAACTGCCGTGTAAAGATATTTAAACTGAACCATCTACGAGTGTATCCTCTTGCGAGGCAAAAGTGATTCTAGTTCTCGTTTTTAAATCAGAATCATCATTTAAAAACTAGCTTCCTTATATAAGACCGGATTTGAATTTCAAGAAGCCCGAAACTCACCGATCCCAACTTTACGCGTAAGCGAAAGCTGGAGCCGCAACTTTATTAGAGTTGGCAGTTATAATTTTTTTGCTAGTTTAACGAGTTGGCGCTCGACTCGCAATTCAGCTATTTATCTCTATCGAAGCCGATCGTCCCCTTATTAAATTTTCACCTATATTATACAAGATAATTCCCAAAAATGCAAATTTAAAAAAACAACATCAATTTTTTGATCTGCCTCTTTTTTACCCTAAATCCTCTATTCTAAATTCTATTTTCTATTTCACCGTCACTTTTAACTTAGCCGAAGCATAGCTTTCTGAATAATATTCGTATTCACCGATGCCCAAAACATTAGTCTCAACTGTCATTGAAGCTCCAGGAGCAAGCGTCACCGAGCTGCCAATGCCATACCCAATAATTTTATGGCTCACGGTGTCGTCGTTTTGAACAATTATTTTTTCGCCCTTATTAATAATTAAACTACTGGGTGCAAAAATTAAGTTTTTAATTGTTGCTTTATAAATAACCGGCTCTATCTGCGAAGCATATACTATCGAAAACTCACCGCTTTGGGCATCGGCTTGGTTCCGGTCAAACTTAATCTTCAAAATATACCGACCCACTGCCACTGATTTTTTTAATCCGCCTTGCCGATTAAGTAAAACATCCCGCGTGTCCCAAGTATATTCTTTCTGATGAGAAGTAATGGTCGGCGTTATCCAACCCACTAAAGTACCAGTGATCGCATCAACCAAATATATTCCTCCGGTTACTCCGGGCTCTCGATTCCATTTAATTATATTGTTTTGGTTAATCACCCACTGCGTGCCTGCCACTGGCGAAAGAAAAGTAATTGATTGACTTTGAACTTTAGGAATAGCGGACGGAATACTCTTTTTTGTATCTTGTGGCGAATCTTGATTACCTTGAATTTGCTCCTCATTTGAATTCGTATACGGACTTAAAATCTTATCAAGCTCTGTATCCGACTTCTGAAGCCCGAATATCAAAACCAAAATTACCAAAGCCGCGACCACGCCCACTAAACGATAAATATTTATTTTAGACATACCTTTATTATACCCCATTCCAAAAATCATCGATATCTCAATTATAATTAAATATTTATTCAATATTTCCAAATTGCTTCAAGGAAACAACCTTGTTTGATTTTATCACCCTCGCCAGCGCGCTCGTTTTTATTTTAAGAGAAACTATCGGACTGAAGCCGAAGCTTGGCCCCTCGCCTTGGCGAGGGTTCGGCGAAGGAGATGTAGGGGGATTTAATTTGCTGGAAATTAAATAACCCCGGTTCTCTTAAAATAAAAACGAGCGCGTCCTTGACATCCGAAACCATAAAATCATAGAATACTCTTATCAACGATTTAAAAATTTTGTTTTCGGAAACCCCAATTAAATTCCAATAAAATCCTTAGACCTCGCTTAAACAACCAAATAACCGCGCCCCAATTAAGAGTTCTTGATGACCAAGGCCAAAACCTTGGTGTTATGAGCACTGGCGACGCTCTTCGCCTCTCACTCGAAAAAGGGCTGGACTTAATCGAAACCGTCCCCAATGCCAATCCGCCGGTTGCTCAAATTATGAGTTTTGACAAATACCGCTACCAACGAGGAAAAGAGGAAAAAAAAGAACGTCTCGCTCAAAAAACCGCCGGCTCAAAACAAATTCAAATCAGCGCCCGCGCCGCTAAAAACGATCTTTTAATCAAAATCCGCCAACTCGAAAAATTCATGAAAGAAGGCCACCAAATCGAAATCAGCATGCGACTAAGAGGCCGGGAAAAATACAATAAGGACTGGTCCAATCAAAAAATAAATGATTTTTTGAAAATGATTCCTTTGGAATTTAAAGTTATTAGTCCGCCTAAATACGGCGGCCGAGGCATGTTAGTCCAAATCGCGCCTAAGTAAAATCTTGCAAAAATATTCTCGAAAGAGTATATTAGTTTGACATGAGTAAGACCAAAACCTCAAAAGCGGTGAGTAAACGCATTAAAATGACCCGCACTGGAAAGATGACCCATCGCCAAATCGGAGTCAGTCATTCTAAAACCAAACGCAGCTCCAAACAGCTTCGCAATAAACGCAAAAGCTATTCTTTAAACTACCCTGCCAAAAAAATATTCAACTACTAACAAACAAAAAATCCAATTATCAATCAAATTTCAATATCTGAATCATCAAATTGAAAATTGTTAATTGGCAACTGAAAATTTATTAAATTATGCCTCGCGTCAAACGCGGTACCACCGCCCACAAAAAAAGAGAAAAACTTTTAAAACTCACCAAGGGGTTTCGTTGGGGTCGCAAATCTAAAGAACGCGCCGCCAAAGAAGCTCTACTTCACGCTCTCTCTCGCTCTTTCCGTGGCCGCAAAGAAAAAAAGCGAACCTTTCGATCTCTCTGGCAGGTGCGCATCAACGCCGCCGTCCGCCCCCTTGGCTTCTCTTATAGCAAATTCGTCTCGGCCCTAAAAAAAGCCAACATCAAACTCGACCGCAAAATCCTCTCTGACCTGGCCCAAAACCATCCAGAGGTCTTTACCAAAATTGTAGAGAAAGTAAAAAACTAAACTAACAAAAATCATTTTACTCTTTAATATTATGACTAAAATAATAAAAGTATCATTAATTCTTTTACTTTCTCTACTCGGAATACTAGTTATCTATATCAGTTTTCAAAAAAATTCAAACAAAGATATTGAAAAAAAATCAATAACTTCAGAAAACACCACAGCCAACACAAACCAAGAAAACCCATTGGCTTTCATTGCTGTGCAAAACAGTGAAATATCAAATTCTTTCGTTGAAATTTATAACAAATATGATACTTACTTAACTTCAGAATTAACGGATTATTCTAAAGAACATCCTTTCATTGATCAATTTAGTCAAGCCTTCAAAAATCAATCGAATACAAATTCAATAATGTTAATTGCCCGTAGATATTCTGATGAAAACAACGCTAAAATCGTCAACCAACAAACCATATCAGATATCATTCAATCATCAAACAAGAATCGCATCATTTCAAAAATCCCATTGGAAAATTATATAGCTGGCACCGATATTTATCTAAGTGAAAAAAAATTAACCCCTACCATTACTCAATTCGACTATATATTCGCGATTCAAATGAAAACATTAACAATAATGCTTAACTATACAACTCTCCAAAATAATCTAAAAAATAACAATCTAGAAAACCAAACCTTTTTTACTGATTTAATTAATAAAATGTTAAATCGTATAAATAATAACCACTCGCAAAATCAATAAATTCAGACAAAAATCATCCAAAACCACCCCGAGGTCTTTGCCAAAATCGTGGAGAAGGTATCCACGTAAACCAGTTGACAGCTTTAAATTTTGATATAATATCTAAGTTACGTGTGTGCTTCAAACCTACGCACGAGCGAGCGCGCCATCGCCGTCCGGTTCACCCATTGGACGTTCAGTTTCGAATGGGCACGGTTACGGATGACGCCGTGACATGCGTTCTGCATTGTCACTGGGCTTCAGAGCAAAATCTGAAGCCCTATTTTTTTAGATTTTCGATATTCTAATTTGTTTCGAATTTCATGTTTGAGTATTCGAATATTTTAAACTTCTTTAGAATAATTAGAAATTTTCGCAAACCCTAGACCTTATTGGCTAATGGCTAATCTTGGCTCCCTCTTTCCTAAGTATTTGAATTTTTTTCTTCGTCCCGTGCGCATACCCTCCAGCCTGACCATCCGAACGAATTACTCGGTGGCAAGGAATGCCTTTTTCCATTCCGCCGTGCCGGTTTAAAATATTCCCCACTGCTCGATAGGCGAGAGGTCTACCGGCGCGCCTCGCCACTTCTTGGTATGTTAAAACGCGGCCGCTGGGGATTTTGGCCACCACTGCCAACACTTTTTCCTTGAAGGAATTGATAGACATTGCGTAAAACTTTTTGACTGTCTCTGTATTTGCCTAATATTCTACTCGCATCTCGGTATAAAAACCAAGCGTAACCCTGATGCTCATCCGAAAGCCGGATGTTCACCCGATTGGTTTCCGCTAAATAAAAAATCACAGTTTTAAAAATTGATTTCCCAGCCCGTTTAAAGGTAAATCTTTCATAGGCCTTAAAATTTCTGATAATCCGCATATCGCGCGGAGTCAGCCCCGTCTCCTCGCGCGTCTCTCGAATCGCCGCGTCAAAACTTTTCTCCTCGCTTTCAATTTTTCCTTTGGCAAAATTCCAATAACCATGCCCATGATAAAGAATTAAAAATTTCGGCCCCTCCAAGCTTTTCGTAAAAACCACTATGCCCGCTGAAATTTCTCTTGAAATATCTTTTTCCATATCCTTAGCGCCCCAAACCAGCGGGCGTGTGGTCTTTCACCAGCGGTGTAGCCGACGTTTTCCGCGGTAAAATCAACTCCGGAGCCAAAAGTAAAATAAAAGCCGCCACCATTGAAAAGACCCCGGCCAAAATAAAAACGCCGGAAAACCCCAGCCACCCCGCCACCACGCCTCCCAAAAATCCGCTGACTCCGGCCGAGAGCCCAGCCACGGTATTATCAAACGACCACTCAAAAGAAACACGGTCTTTATCAATGTGCCGCGAAAAAATCGCCGACCACGCTGGCACATAAAGCGCGAAAGCAATGGCGTGCACTACCTCCACCAAATATAGGTGCCACGGTTTACTCACCGCCAAATACAAAAACGACGCCACCGCCGCCATAAATAAGCTCGCTATAAGCGTTCTAAAATCATCGGTTTCGCCGTCGGTTTTGTCCAAGTAATTCGCCACCGGCATCTGCAAAATTGATTTCAAAATCCAGTAAATCGCCGCCGCCACACCCACTGTAACCAAGGTCGCCCCAGCCACTTTCTGAATCACAAAAACCGAAAAAACCGGCTGCACCAATCCCCAACCAGCCAGTAATGCCAAATCCGCCAGCACAAAATACTTAATCACCCGATTAACCTTAAAATCAATCTTGATATTGATATGCATTTATCTAATTCTACTCTCTATTGACAAAATAAAAAAATATAAATATAATGGGAATAAATAGAAACAGCACTTTAACAAAGAAGGGAATAAGAAATGAGGAAGTTGTTTTTCGGTATCTTACTAGTATCTCTTCTAGTCAATCAAAGTTTTGCTAGTAAACCACAATACAAGATGGTTTACGGGCAACTCGCCCTAGCTGAAGTCGATTCATCGAAAACAGATGTGGTTATCATAGTAGAAAAAGACACGATCGTAGTCATACACGAAGCCAGGTCTTTTGTATCTAAAGAAAAAGCTACTTACATCTTACACCAACTTGATTCCACCAACGCTACCTTCGTAACCCTAACAACACTGGACACTGTCTATGTTGGACAGATAGCATCCATGAATTATCAAGAATGGGTAAGTATCCGCAAGAAAGGATATTTCCTCATCAAATTCGCCACCTGGAAAAACAGGACGTACGCCCAAATAATCCAGGCCTTTCTCGAGCCATAGCCCAAGTCCGAGGAAACCCCTTTTTTCTATTACCAGCAATCAAAAACCACTCCTTAGGAGTGGTTTTATTTACAAAAGAATAAATTTTGCTATAATCCAACTGTAATATGAATAAATTCGAACAGCCACATAACTCAAACGAAGAAGAATCCGTAGGCCCTACTGATATCGAAAAAATTTTGGAAGGAGAAAAAAAGGACCCGAGAATAGAAGATGCTGAACTTATGGCCTCAAAATTAGGCGAGGTTTTTGAGGGGAAACTTCCGCCTGGAAAAATAACGACAATGTTATCAATAGAACTAAGAAAAATTTTTGATGAACAACCCACCCAAGCCGCAAACCAAAGCTCAGGAAATATCCGTACAGGTAAAAAATATTATCGTCGGAAAAATCGAAGCTTTTACCAGATCATTTCTTCCTGTTCAAGAAGAAGAACTATCTTCCTTGGAAATTTACGAACTTAAAAATAAAGATGAAGAAAAAGAACTCCAACGAAAAAAAGCTCTCGAAAATTTAGCCGACTTCTTTATCTCTCTTACAAAAGGAGCAGAATTCTTAGAAAATTCAAGAGACGCAATCAATATACTTGGTAAAATACCAAACGAATCATCTCTGGAACTCCTCAAAAAAATAGCTCAAGATCCAGAAAAAGAATTAAAACCCGAAACTAAAAAACTCGTTGATGAAAAATTTATAATACCACGATTAAAAGACGGATTAGAAAATTCAGAAATAAACCGACAATACGCTAATGAACATATTCAATTAGAAGCCTACCGATCTTTAATAAAACTTAAAAATAATATGGAATTAGAGCTCGATCCGGAAGAACAAAGTTATTTAGAAAAACATCCTGAAAAATTCTAACGCCAACCCCTCTTCAAGGGTACGAAACCGCTCTCCAAAGAGCGGCTTTATTTTTTAACTTTACCCTGTCATCCAATATTTAGAACACCTATAATAATTAGAACAATTACAACTTAAGAATTCCCAAATTCTAAATCCTCTCCCCTCTTTATCACCTTGAGCCGCGCCCCCCGCTTGGCCTCACCTTTCAAAATTTTCTCAGCCAAAGGCGCGCGTAATTTCTCCGCTATTACCCTCTCAAGCGGCCGCGCGCCAAACTCTGGGTCAAAACCCAATCGCGCAATCTGCCGCGCCGCCTCTTCCTCAAACTCCAAAAAAATTCCTTGTCCTTCTACGATTTTTGCAAAATCTCGCAGTCGAATCATGGTCACTTTCAAAATATCTTCGGACGATAGGTTATTAAAAACCACAATCTTGGTAAACCGATTCAAAAGCTCGGGTTTAAAAACATCGATTAATTTCTTTTTAAAATACTCGGCGATCTTCGCCATCGTCTCGCCCGCCCGAAGCGATTGATTAATAATGTCCGAATGCGCATTTGAGGTGGCGATAATAATTGTGTTGGAAAAATCCACCACCCGACCCATATTGTCGGTCAGCCGCCCATCATCAAAAACCTGCAGAAACAAATCCCAAATATCAGTGAACGCCTTCTCAAATTCGTCGAGCAAAATTAAACTATAGGGCTTCTCCAAAACCGCGTCCGTAAGCGACCCGGAAATTTTCCCGTCCGGCGAACCAATAAACCGGAAAAAACTCTGCTTATCTTGATACTCAGTCATGTCAAAACGAATCATCGCCTCCCGCGCCCCAAACTGCACCTCGGCCAAAATTTTAGCTAGCTCTGTTTTCCCCACCCCAGTCGGACCCACAAAAAGAAAACTTGCAATCGGGCCGCCCGAACGAGCGAGTCCACTCCGATACTCCCGCAAAACATTAGCCACGGCTTTCACTGCCTCTTCCTGGTCAATCAATTTCTCGTGAATAATTTTCTCTAAATTCAAAAGTTTTTTGGACTCCTCTTCCCCGGCCTCGTGCATCGGCACATTCACTTTGGCCTCAGCCGCAGCAATCACATCTCTGGCTTCTAAAACTTTTTTTTCTTTTTGTTTGACTCCCGCCAAAGCGCTTCGCAAAAGATCGCCGGCGCTTGAAGGCAAAAACCGATTCGTAAAATATTTTTTAGCCAAATAGACCGATTTTTTAATCGCCCCAAAACTAATTACCACTTTCGCCGACCGCTCTAAAAGCAAACTCTCATAAACCAAAACTTCCTCGGCTTCATCTTGAGTAATTTCATTCACCCGAATCACCTCAAAAGAACCAACTAAATCACTCCGAGACTCAATATCTCTTTTAAATTCTGGTGGGTAAGTGGCTCCAATCACCGGAAAAGCGCTGTTTTTTATAATCGGAACTAAAGCATCCGCGGCTGAAAGATAAGCTGTGCCCGAGGTTTTTACCAAATCATGAAACTCGGGCAAGTAAAGAATAACGTTACCAGCTGTAATAATCTCCGAGACAATTTGCTGCAATCGATCTTGAACTATCTCTGGGGTCGCTCCTGCCACTAAATCACTAATCTGAAAACTCACTAACCGTTTATCAAAAAGCGCGGCTGGCACCTGATCTTTGGAAATATTAAAAGCCAAATGAGCGATTAACGTTTCTTTGCCAATACCTTCTTCTCCCACTAAAAGCGCATTGGGATTAACTGAT
>ERZ1292629.1764-Hain-H43-01um-R1-1764-length-20079-cov-7_pt1 | contig 20079 bp, 20 predicted proteins | sample MGYA00564399_ERZ1292629 | MGnify/ENA primary metagenome ERZ1292629 (study PRJEB36523, sample SAMEA6512636) | groundwater metagenome | collected 2019-01-08 | study: AquaDiva: Metagenomics assemblies of 32 groundwater samples | reverse complement strand
CTGGATTCCCGCTTTCGCTCGCCTCGTCTCCGAGTCGGAGCGGGCGGGAATGACAAAAGGGAGTAATTAATTGTGTAGGTTGGGTTTGATTTTAGCATTTTATATTATCATTTTTCATTTTGATTTTTTCATTTTCAATTCTATTCATTAAAGTGTTTCTCTAAATTCTTAAAGCTGACCTGCGATTCGTTGAAATAAAGCTCCACGCGGCCGATGGGGCCGTTGCGGTGTTTGCCAATTAAAATATCGGCGATATTGGGGCGGGAAGAATCTTTTTTTACTTTGTCTTCGCGGTAGATTAAAAGCACCACGTCCGCGTCCTGTTCAATTGAGCCGGATTCGCGCAGGTCCGCCAAGCGCGGCATCTGGTCGGGTCGGCTCTCCACCGCGCGCGAAAGCTGGGAAAGGGCGAGCACCGGCACTTCCAGCTCTCTGGCCAGAGCCTTCAAAGAGCGGGAGATTTCGCTTACCTGCTGGACCATATTGTCGCTTGTGGTGCGGGGTTGGATAAGTTGAAGATAGTCAACAATGATGAGTCCTAATCCTTTATCCGATTGAAGGCGCCGTCCCATGGTGCGCATTTGCAGAACGGTCGGCGAAGGCGCGTCGTCAATATAGATCGGCGCTTCAGACAATAATCCAAGCGCTTCCTGAATTCGCGTAAAATCATTGTCAATTCCCTCGCTGGAAAGCCGGCCGGTGCGCAGGCGCCACAGGTCCACGGCCGCCTCGGAAGCGATCAAGCGGTCCACTACGTCGTTTTTGGACATTTCCAGGGAAAAGATGCCGACCGGAATTTTCCCTTTGATGGCGACGTGCCGCGCGATGTCAATGGCAAGCGATGTTTTACCGAGCGAAGGCCGCGCGGCCAAAATGACCAGGTCCGATTTTTGTAGCCCGCCCAAAATTTCGTCTAGATCCGTAAAGCCCGTGGCCACGCCGCGCAAAGCTCCTTCGCCTTTATGGAGTTTATCAATGCGTTCAAACGCTTCTTCCAGGGCGTTTTTAACCGGCATGAATTCTTGGGAGAGCGAACGTTGGGAAATGGAAAAGATCTTTTGTTCGGCTTCGTCTAAAATTCTTTCAATATCTTCTTTCTCGTTAAAACCGAGGCGGGCGATGTGTTCGGCCGCTTCAATCAGGTCGCGCAGGACTTTTTTGTGATGAACGATCTTGGCGTAATGCAAGACGTGCGCGGCTGTGGGCACGGTGTTCACGAGTTCCGTCAGATAAGCCGGGCCGCCGACATCCCCCAATTTTTTCGTTTCTTCCAGGCGATTGTTCAGGCTCAATAGATCCACGGGAATGCTTTTTTCAAACAGGTCCATCATGGCCGCGAAAATCAAACCGTGCGTCTGGCTGTAAAAATCTTCCGGCCGGAGAATATCGGCCACGCGGAAGATGGCGTTTTTTTCCAGCATTAAAGAACCAAGCACCGATTGCTCGGCTTCAAGGTTTTGAGGGGGAAGCCTGGTTTCAAGATTTTGAGCCATGGGTTTTTGTAAAAATCCGCCAGTGATAAAAATAAGGCAAACAAAAAACTATTTGCCCTCCGTTTCCAGTATAGCATCGCTTTTTTCTCTGGCAAGGCAGGCAAAAGAAGAAAAAGTGGATTTCAGGGGGATAAGCTCATTGGCATTGACACTTATATTAAAATATGATAATATATAAATATCCAGTTCTTCAAATAACCCATTCAAAGGAGAAAAAAGGTGTCGGAAAAAAGGACAATTTTGGTGGTGGATGACGAAGAAGCCATCAGAGAGATGTTTGCTTCTTTGGCAACATACGATTTTTTTGAATTTCCGGTTGAGGTGCTCGTCGCCAGGAATCCCGAAGAAGCGAAGAAAATTTTTCTGGCAAACTTGAAAGAAATATCGCTGGTGATCACCGACATTAACCTGGCATCTTCTCGCTACGGCCAGGGTTGGGAGATAATTAATTTCGTTTCAGGGTTTGTCGGGATAAAGGTGGCAGCGATGACCGGCAACGACGAGAATCTTCCGGCCTTGAAGGATAGGGGTATTCCTTATCTGGAAAAGCCTTCTTCCGTTCAAACGATTCAGAAGATAATCAATGACCTGCTTCGGACCGACGAATAATAATCAAGCCGGCGAATGGCAACCAAAAAGCCCCGCAGCTGCGGGGCTTTTTTCTTTAGGGACGGAGAGTCTTTATTTTTTCTTTTTTAGTTTTGGGCCCTGGGGCGTATCTTCAACCAGCCAATTTAGTTTTTCTATTTCTTCGCGCAAAAGATCGGCTTCATTCCAGTCTTTCTGTCTGCGGGCCTTTTCTCTTCGTTCCACTAATTCTTTCATTTCTTTCGGCGCCCTGGCCGCTTTGATGCCGCCAAGTTTTAGTCCAAGAACTTTGTCAAAATTAAGCAGAAGCATTCTTTTGGCATCAGCTGGCAAAAGTTCGTTTTCTATCATCTGCCACATAATGCTCAAGGCGCGGGGCGTGTCCAGATCGTCGCTCACCGCTTCTTTGAATTTTTCGCGATATTGCCGGAAAGCTTGAATCGCTTCTTTGGTTTTTTCTCCGGCCAGCCCGATTTTTTTCAAAAACATTTTCAGCCGCCAGAAAAAAGAAACCGATTTGGAAAATTCAGCCATTTTTCCGTAGAGATTGAAAAGCGCGTTTTGGGCCGCTTCCAAAGATTCCCAGGTGAGATTAAGCTGGGAGCGGTAATGAGCGGTCAAAATCAAATACCGATAAGCCAAAGGATGGAATCTTTTGGTTATTTTTTCCAAGGTGATGAAATTGCCGACTGATTTGCCCATGCGTCCGCCATCAATTAAAAGAAATTCGCCGTGCACCCAAAATTTGGCCGGAATGACGCCGTAAGCGGCCTCGCTTTGGGCGATCTCGTTGGTGTGGTGGATTGGAATAAAATCAACCCCGCCGCAATGGATATCAAACTGTTCCCCCAGATATTTTTGCGACATGGCCGAACATTCCAGGTGCCAGCCGGGGAACCCTCGGCCCCAAGGAGAGGGCCACTCCATTTGCCTTTTGACGCCTTCGGGCGTTAGTTTCCAGAGCGCGAAATCCGTCGGATTTTTTTTGCCTTCAACCATTTCCACCCGGGCGCCGGCTTTTTGGCCTTCCGCGTCAAGCCGGGCCATTTTTCCGTAGCCGCTGATCTTGGAGGTGTCAAAATAAACGCCGTCGGCGATTTGATAAGCGAATCCTTTTTCTTCCAGAATTTGGACCAGTTTTATTTGTTCTTTGATGTGGTCGGTGGCGCGGCAAAAGATTTGCGGCGATTTGATATTCAGGATTGCCAGATCTTTTTTGAAGGCGTTGATGTAAAGATCGGCGATTTCCCAGGCGCTTTTGCCTTCGCGTTTCGCGCCTTTTTCCATTTTATCTTCCCCGGTGTCCGCGTCCGAGGTCAAATGGCCCACGTCCGTTAAATTCATCACGTGCTTCACTTGGTAGCCGTTCTCTTCCAGAACGCGGCGCAGAATATCTTCAAAAAGATAAGTGCGCAAATTTCCGACGTGAGCGAAATCATAAACCGTCGGCCCGCAAGCGTAAAAGCCGACGCGCTTATCCTTAAGCGGCCGGAAAATTTCTTTTTCGCGAGTGAGGGTATTGAAAAGACGAAGCATAAACTTTTCACTTTTCCGCCTAAGGCGGATGCGCCTCGGGCGCGCAACTTTTTATCATATCCACTTTTTCCATTTGAAGACAGCGGAAATTATTATGACCGCCAGAACCATAATGCCGCCGGGCAAAAGCGCGCCGCCAAGATGAGCCGGCGAGATGGCTTTCATACTGAAGAAAGAGGCGATAAAAGTCAAGGTAAAAAGAAGGATAGAAAAATAGGTGAGAGCGTGCATCACGCGGCTGATCTGGAAAGAGAGGAGACTTTCGTTGGTTTTTTCAATGGCTTCAATCATCTCTTTGTGGTTTTCCAAAATATTCCAAACGCGGATCTCCGACCCGATGACTTCTTGGGAGATCATTTCCAGATTCTCTTTGAAGAAGCGCAGGTCTTTTCTGGCCAGGGTTTCCAAGACCGAACGCTGGGGTTTGATGGTGCGGCGAAAATCAATAATATCCCGCTTCAGAATGGCGATTTCTTTCAGCATCTGGCTTTCTTTGCCTTGGAAGATATGCTTTTCTATCTCCTCTATCTTTTCGTAGATATGGTCAAGCATCGGCAGGCAGGAATCCACGAGCTTGTCTAAAATGGAAAAAAGCAAAAAGCCGGTGTTTTTGAAATAGAGGGTTTGCAATTCGGTGCTTTTCTCGCAGTCTTTGAAGAAGCTTTCCAAAACCGGATTTGTGTTTTGATAGATGGTGATGAGCTGGCCGTCGGCGATTATAAAATCCAGTTCGGTGGGCAGAGTTTGGCGGTTTTGGGAGTCAAAAATCGGAAAGTGCATCGCTAAAAAAAGATAGTTTTCGTATTCTTCTATTTTGGGGCGTTTGTTGGGGTTTAAAAGCTGTTGGATGACCGAAGGGGCGATCTTCAGTTCGGTTTTTAAAAAATCCAGGTCTTTTTCGTCCGGATTGGCGAAATTAAGCCAGGAAACATTTTGATATTTTAGTTCCATAAAAGTTGCTTAAATTTATATCTTTCATTATACCGCATAATCGCGGTTTTGTTGAGAAGAGGATTTATTTCTGTTTTCTTTTTGTTCTAGGCACATACATATTGCACCTTAATTAACGCTTCATTAGGCGTTAAGCCATCTAAGGAGCAGTGCTCTAAATTATTATACTCTTGATTCCAAATTCTCACAGCTTTTTTCAATTCCGAGATCGTTTTGAATTTTTTCCTGTCATAAAACATCTCCTGATCCGTCCGGTGCGATCGTTCTACTTTGCCGTTCTGAGCCGGCTTGCCCGGGTCAATCAAATAATGGATGATGTTTAGCTTTTGGCACAAGATATCTAACGGATGCAGCCGCGGATTCATCGGGTCAGCGCTTTTAAGATAGCCTGTGTATCTGTTGGTGAAATTTGAGCCGTTATCCGTCTTAATGGCCCGGACGCGGAAAGGAGCAATGGCCAGCACTTCTTTTAAAAAGTCCATTGAGTTGCCGTTTGAATAGTCACCATAGATTTTTAAGTATCGCCATCTGGAGGCGCAATCAATGGCCGTGAACTGGTAATATTGTTTGTCTCCGACTAAATCCGGCACATATTTGATGTCTATCTCCACTAATTCGCCAGCCAGCAGCGGAAGCCTAAGATATCTATACTTTAATTTTCTGATTCGGTATTTCCTGACCAGGCCTTCGCTCCTTAAAACCTTGCCAATCAAGCGATCCGAGACGATAATTTTTTCCTTAACCAATTTGTAGTTTAGCTTCTTGGCGCACAGGTTCGTTGCTTTTCTCAATTCAATAATTCTTTCCTTGATGCGTATCGGCGTTTCATCCGGATGGCTCCGGGGTCTTGTCGACCGGTTAGCCAGGCCATCTATTCCTCCCTGCCGGTAATTGCTCAGCCAATACTTTAAGGTTCGCTCGCTAAACGGGCACACTTTGACCATCCGCTTAACGGTTATCTCCTTGTCTAAGATTGGTTTTATCCAGCGATGCTTTTCTTCTTTGGTTGAACTGGGCATAGTTTTTGACATATGCCCTTAGATTAGCAGAGTGCAATATGTATGTGCACATTACCCTTTTGGCTTGACTTCTATCAAGCAATGTTTTATACTATAAAAAGGCTTAAAAATGGGCCTTTAGTGAGGAAGCGGTTCTTTAAAACCACAAACAATTTACCAAACAGAAGGAGGATGACGATGAAAACATCGATCACCACAGTAACAGACGGCCAGAAGAAACAGATCAGGCGGTTCGCGGAAGATGCCCTTGACCGGGCAATCGCCGAGGGTCTCCTTGACAAGGACAGTATCCAGAATCTCATTGAAAACGGCGACGAGTTCCAGGCCGACATCGTGGCTTCCATCAAGAAGCATTCGTTGGGCAACCAGCACCCCGACGAGGAAGTCCCTTCCAACTACACATACCCGAAGGAGTATAAGGGACCAAAGCCGATCGCGGATCAGATAAAGGCGCTTGCCGAAATCTTCGGTCTCGATCCGAGCCAGGCTCTCGAGTTCGCCAAGAACCTACCCAAACTCCCCGACGGAGCCGAAGGATGGTTCGCGGTTCCCTCGGTGGATGCCATCGTCGCGAAGCACTTCCCCGAAGTGACCCCGCTAAACGGGGCCCAGAAGTACTGCCAGGCGGTCCAGCTCGTTCACGCCAAGATCGCGGCCTCCCGGTCGTTCTACAACTACCGCGAGGGACAGATCACGCCGGCGCAGTTGCGGGTTCACGCTCGCACGGCGCACGCGCTGGATCTCATCGCCGAGACGCAGAAGGGTGATCCCTCTACTGGTTCAGTACCCAGCATCCTGATCATCGCCGCCCAGCTTGGCATGCGCCATCGCGGCAAGTCCGTCCGTCGGGCTCGCGAGGTTTTTGTGCAAAGCGAGTTCGGTCTCGGAAGTCTCGCGGTCGGCTCCATCGTTCTGACCCATCCCGAACGGCTCGTCCGCTGGGAGGAACTGGACATGGACTGCCCGGGCGACGAGTTCGTTCTGGATGCCGATGGCGATTTCTCGGGTGCGCCGATCTTCGACTTCGATGATGACGGGGTCAAGTTCAATGCGAACCGGGTTGACAATGCCCTCGTCGTCTATGGTTCTGTCTCGGCATTCCTTCCGCAGTAATTGAATCTTGCCTGCCCGCCGAAGCCTTGGCGTAGGCGGGAAATCTTGTCTATCTTGGGTCTTTTGATTTGTTGACCCTTGAATTCAAAAAACGAGAGCTATCCAAAAAAATGGATGGCTCTTTTTAATTCTTTAAATAAAGAATGATCAAGCGGGTTCTTCGGCTTGACAAAATCGCGGGTTGGATTAGAATGTATTTAGCACTCTCTCTTTTAGACTGCTAACTCATCATCTATGAAGGAACGCCAAAAACAAATTTTAAGAGCGGCGGTGAAAGAATACCAGCGGACGGGCCAACCCGTGGCTTCGGGGGTTTTAACCAGGAAATTCCGCTTTCATTTCAGTCCCGCCACGGTCCGCTCGGAAATGTTGACTTTAGACAAAGACGGCTTTTTGGAACAGCCTTACACTTCCGCCGGCCGCGTGCCCACGGACAAGGCTTTGAGGTTTTTTATTGATGAGACGGAAAAAGGACAAGAAGATTGGGCCGGAAACGAACAGGAAGAAGTTTGGCGGCGCCTGGAGGCCTTCCACGAGGAATCAATGAAAGAGATGGCTCGTTTTTTGGCCGAATGTACGGGGTATTCCGGCTTTTCTGGTTTTTCCGGCCGAATGGCCGATTTTCACGGCGTCGGCTTGAAATGGCTCACGGAAGAGCCGGAGTTCAAGAGCGGAGAATTCAACGATATTTTAAAAAAATTTGATTCGCTGGAAGAAGATTTTAATCGATTTTTCGGCGATCTGGACGAGCGGGTGGAAATTTTTATCGGCCGGGAAAATCCGATAAAATATCTGCGCCGTTGCAGTCTTTTAATCACCGGTTTTGAGGATGAAGAGGGAAAAAGGATTTTGGGAATTTTGGGGCCGAAAAGAATGAATTATCAAAAAAACAAGTTTGTTTTGGAAGAAGCGCGCAAGCGCATCGGCAAACAAAATAATTAATAATTTAATGGGATTAATGATATGAGAGAAGATAAAAAAGAAAAAGACGGCGAAATGAGTTATGAAGAAGAGAAAGAAGGAAATGCTTCGCTGGACGAAGAAAATAAAATAGGAAAACTGAAAGAAAAATTGAAAGAATGTCAGAAAGAAAAACAAGAGTACCTCGCCGGCTGGCAGAGGGCGCAGGCGGACTTTATCAATTTCAAACGGCGCCAGGAGGAACAAATGGGCGAGTGGCTGAAAATGTTCGGCGAGGGGCTGATGCGTGATATTTTGCCGGTTTTGGACAGTCTGGAAGCCGGGATAAAAAATCAGGGGCCAGGAATAAAAGAACAAGAATTAGGGGGACTCGCGGGCGTTAGAAAACAATTATTGGCGATCCTAAAAAAACATGGCTTGGAAGAAATGAAGTCTGTCGGCGAAAAATTTGATCCCGAACGCCACGAGGCGGTGGAAGAAATAAAAAGCGAAGGCAAAGTCGGAGAAGTGGCGGAAGAAATGCAGAAAGGATATTTGTTGAATGGGAAAATTTTAAGAGTAGCAAAGGTGAGGGTGAATAAGTAAAAGATTAAAATAATAAATTTTCAATTTTCAAATCTCAATTTTCAAATATTGAAAATTCATTGTAAATTGATTATTGAAAATTAAAAAAATATGTCAAAAATCATCGGTATAGATTTGGGCACATCTAATTCGGCGGCCGCGGTGGTGGAGGGCGGCAAAGCCATGATTATTCCTTCGGCTGAAGGTACGACCGTGGGCGGCAAGGCCTTTCCTTCTTATGTCGCTTTTGCCAAGGACGGCCAGTTGCTCGTGGGCGAGCCGGCCCGGCGCCAGGCGGTCACCAATCCCGACCGCACGGTGCAAGCCATCAAGCGCAAAATGGGCACCTCGTATAAAGTAAAAATAGAAAACCCCGCGGCTGCGGGGCAAGCTAAAGAATATACGCCCCAGCAGATTTCCGCGTTCATTCTGCAAAAGATTAAAAAAGACGCCGAAGCGTATCTTGGCGAGCGCATTGAAAAAGCGGTGATCACGGTGCCGGCCTATTTTAACGACAGCCAGCGCCAAGCCACCAAAGACGCGGGCGCGATCGCGGGGCTGGAGGTCGTGCGAATTATTAACGAACCGACGGCCGCGGCCTTGGCTTTCGGCATTGATAAATCCGGCCGCGAAGAGAAAATTTTGGTTTTTGATCTGGGCGGCGGAACTTTGGATGTCACAATTATGGATTTTGGCGGAGGCGTGTTTGAAGTGATCTCCACTTCCGGCGATACAGAGTTGGGCGGCACGGACATGGATGAATTTCTGGCCAATTATCTTTTGGATGAGTTTAAAAAAGAGACGGGCCTTGATTTGAAAAAAGACAACATGGCTTTGGTTCGCTTGAGAGAAGCGGCGGAAAAGGCCAAAATAGAGCTTTCCTCGGTTTTTGAAACCGAGATCAATTTGCCGTTTATTACCGCCAATCAAGAAGGACCGAAACATTTACAGCAGAAAATTACGCGAGCCAAGTTGGAAGAACTTGTTCGGCCGATCGTGGAAAAATGCCGCGGGCCGGTGGAGCGGGCTTTAAGCGATTCAAAAATTGCCCCGCAAAATATCTCCCGCGTCATTATGGTAGGCGGGCCGACGCGCATGCCGATAATTCAAAAATTCGTGGAGGATTTCGTGGGCAAGAAAATTGAACGCGGCGTGGACCCGATGGAATGCGTGGCGCTTGGCGCCGCGATCCAGGGAGCGGTCCTGACGGGCGAAATGAAAGATGTTCTGCTTTTGGACGTGACTCCTTTGACCCTCGGCATTGAAACCATGGGCGCGGTGGCGACTCCTTTGATTGAACGCAACACCACGATTCCGACCTCCAAATCCCAAATATTTTCCACGGCTTCCGACAACCAGCCGGGGGTAGAGATCCATATTTTACAAGGCGAACGCCCCATGGCGCGTGATAATCGGACGCTCGGCCGATTCCTTTTGGACGGAATTCCGCCTTCGTCTCGAGGCGTGCCGCAAATTGAAGTGGTTTTTGACATTGACGCCAACGGTATTCTGACCGTGACGGCCAAAGATAAGGCCACCGGCAAATCGCAGAATATCACGATCAAAGACACCGCGGCTCTTTCCAAAGAAGAAATTGAACGAATGAAAAAAGAAGCGGAAATGCATTCAGTTGAAGACCGGAAGCAAAAAGAGCTGATTGACCTGCGCAATCAAGCCGACGCTTTGGTTTACAGCGTGGAAAAAACTTTGAGAGAAGCGGGCGATAAAGTTTCCGCGGACATAAAGAACAGCATCCAAGAAAGAATTGAAGCGGTGAAAAAGGTCAAAGACGGCCAGGACGCCGAATCTTTGAAAAAAGAATTGGACGCTCTTTCGCAAGAGGTCCAGAAGATCGGTTCCGCTTTGTACAGCCAGCAAAAAGCCGCGGAAAAAGAAGTGACCGAAGAGCCGGAAATTGAGAAAGGCGGCCAAGGGCCCATCAAGGGCGAATTTGAAGAAGGCGGAAATAAGAAGTAAGATAGAGGTAAAATTAATCCCTCCAACCAAAAATGTCCAAAAAAACGATTTTTCGGGCGGTTCTTGTCTTTTTGATCGTTCTATTTTCTTTTTTGACCTGGTTTTCCGTTTATGATTCTTTTTGGCGCGACAGCCAGGATTATTTTTGGAGAATATTATTGCCCTTGATTTCTTTCCTTGTTTTGGGAATTTTGACGGGTCTTTGGTTTTTGGCGGAAGATGAAAAATGGATCGTTTGGGCGGGGCCGATTTCTATTTTTGTCCCCTTTCTTTTTATTTTTTCTCTTTCGTGGATAAAATTGCCATCGCCCTGGAATTTAACCCTGACGGTTGCTTTGGCTTTCGTGATCTTGCTTTTTTGGTGGGGGATAAGAAGTCTGCGCGGGGAAAAAGAGTCAAGATTCAAAATTTCATTGTCGGCCATCGTCTCGCCGGCTTTAAAACACGCGGTCACGGCCATAATCTTTTTGGCGTCAATCGGTTTCTATTTTTCGCCCTTGGCCCAGCTTGATTCAAAAGAATTTTCCCTGCCGCGGCCCTTTTTTGACGCGATTTTCAGTCCCGTCATCAAGGCGATGGATGTAAGTTTATTAAAAAACGGTTCAACTACGAGCTCGGACACTTTATCATCGGAAGTTTCTCTACAATTAGAATCGCAGAAAAAAAATCTATCCGAACAGGTCTATGGGATGATAAATCAAGTGATCTCAAATTCCGGCAAGCCGTTCAAAAAATATATCCCGCTTGGCATAACCTTAAGCTTCTTTTTTGCTTTAAAGATTTTTGAAGGATTGTTTTTACAGCTGATGATCTTGGGCGTTTGGGTCTTGTGGAAAATTTTAAGATTTTTCGGCGTTTTGAGGATAAAAACCATTAAGGTTGATAAAGAGATAATTGAAATATAATAATGGATATCTATCTGTATATCTGTAAAAATCTGTAAATCTGTAAGTTATGTCAAAGGATTATTACAAAATTTTAGGTTTGTCAAAGAACGCTTCGGCCGACGAAATAAAACGCGCCTATCGGAAGCTGGCCCAGGAATTCCATCCGGATAAGGGAGGAGACGCGGAAAAATTCAAAGAGATAAATGAAGCTTATCAGATTCTTTCCGACCCGCAGAAGCGTTCCCAGTACGACCAATTCGGCACGACTTTTGAACAGGCCCGTTCGGGCGGCGGTTTTTCCGGTTTTGAGGGCTTTCGGGATTTTTCATCTTTTGCCGACGCTTTTGATTTCTTCGGGGGCCGCGCTGAGCGCGCCTCGGGCCGCGGCGGACGCAAGAGCGGGAATTTCGGCTTTGAAGATATTTTTGAAGGAGTTTTTGGACAGGGCGGCCGGGCTTCAAATCGCGGCGGCGGCCAGGATATCGGTCTGGACCTGGAAATAGCCCTGGCGGAGGCATTTTCTGGTGTGGAAAAAGAGGTCAGCCTTTTTAAAAACGTAGTTTGTGCGGAATGCCAAGGGACGGGCGCTTTCTCCGGGTCAAAAATGAAAGAATGCGGCGCTTGCCGCGGCCGGGGAAAAATAGAAGAAAAACGCAGCGGCGGTTTTTTCACTTTTTCCCAGATCAGAAATTGTTCGGTCTGCGAAGGGAAGGGCAGGAAGCCGGAGAAAGAATGCGCAAAATGCCGCGGCGAAGGCCGTTTGAAAGAAAATAAAAATCTGCGCGTTAAAATCCCGGCCGGAATTCAGGATGGACAAGTGATGAGTTTGGCCGGTCAGGGCGAAGCGGGACGCGTTTCCGACCAGGCGGGCGATTTGTATATTACGATCCATATTAAAAATGATCCAAGATTCAGGCGGGAAGGCGATAATTTGATCCATGATCTTTCTTTAAATTTTTCGCAAGCGGCGCTCGGCGGGAAAGTGGAAGTGCCGACATTAAGCGGCCAGGTTAGCCTCAAAATTCCCGCGGGAGTTGAAAACGGCGCGCAGATTCTGCTTGAAGGAAGGGGAATGTCGCGTTTACATCGCCGAGCCTGGGGTGATATGATAGTGAGAGTAAAGGTAAAAACTCCAAAAAAATTATCTCGTCGCGCCAAAGAACTATTGGAGGAGCTTGAAAAAGAAATTTGACCGTAATTTGAAGATTAAACCTTTTATTTCAGGAGGGTTATGAATTTTTCTTTTTTTCAAAATCTGGATTTGGCCAATTCCTTGAATTGGACCGCCATTTTTATTTTTCTGGCCGTGGCTTTTCTTTACGGTCTCTCCATGGGCCGTAACCGGCTGGTCGTGGTGATACTCGGCACTTATTTTTCGTATCTTCTGGCCAAAAATATTCCTTGGAAAGAGCTTGATATTTTGGGCTTTAAGGAGGCGCCCTCAAATTCCGTCCAGATCTTTATTTTCTTGGCTTTAATCTTGGGCTTTTATTTTTTGATCCCGCATTCTTCGCTTCGGCATACCTTCCGGCTTGGTGGGAAAAACAAGGGAAATTGGTGGCAGGCGCTTCTGTTAAGCATTTTGCAAATAGGCCTGATTCTGGAAATGGTGATGACTTTTCTCTCGGTCAAATCTTTGAACAATTTGAATCCTTTGGCCAAGACGGTTTTTTCCGGGGATTGGCCAAAATTTCTTTGGTTCCTTTTGCCGATTCTGGTTTTGATGTTTTTGCGTTCCCGCGGTCACTACGATGTGGATTGACCGTTTTTTTAAAATAGTTTAAAATGAAAAATCTTGGGCGCCGGTAGCTCAGTCGGTAGAGCAGCTCCCTTTTAAGGAGACGGTCGTGGGTTCGATTCCCTCCCGGCGCACTTTTGAAAATATCAGCTCTGTCAATTTTTTGATGAAGCTGATTTTTTGTTTGGTGCGAGCCAAACAATCGGCTCGCGCGGGGAATCGAACGCCGGAGCGATGTTTCGCCAACAGGCGAAACCGCGAGGCGGTGGCCAGGCCGAGGAGCGCGACGGCGCGACGAGAGCCGAGGCCGATTCCCTCCCGGCGCACCATTATTTATAAAAACGGCTTCGCGCGATGCGGAGCTGTTTTTTATTTTATTCTTGCTTTTCGCTTTGATTTATTATAATTTGTATTGGAAGAGTTATAAGCCCAGCACTTTAAAAACCGAAGCACATAAAAGGAGACGCAGTCATGGAACCAACAGATCTGTATCAACACGGCGAAGGAAGAACGGGGATTGGTCAGGCGGTTGAATTCACTTGCCCTTCCGACGCGGCAGAGGAAGTCCGCGCTTTTTTGCGGGAAAAAATCCGCACAATCAACACTCCAACCACCCATCGGGTTAATGTTGCCCATGGCGGATATGGCCGGTACACGCGTTATGATGTCGTCCAACACGATTATGCCGGGGGCGGGTCCGGAGGCTGTTGCGGCTTTATTGAAGTTTTGGAAATCAAAAATCCGCCGGACGGCCGCTGGGGGATTGTATTTCATGAACACACAAATTATAAGGGCTCAAACTTCACCGAATGGGAAACAATTGAAAACGCTTTGGCCGCCTTTGCCAATCGTGTTGTCGCGGAGGATTTTTCCAGCCTTCCTGGCTTCAAACGTCGGGTCGTCTGCGGCCTTCTGACGCCCTGGTTTTATGCCATCGGCGATGAAGAGCTTATCGGCGATTACACTTTCCCCGACGGGTTGCAGGATGATGCGGTGTTTCGTTTCGGACAAAAATTTGTCGTCTTTGACAATGACGGCGTCCCGTCCGTAAAAACCTGCATGGGGACGCGTTTAATCGGCCAGAAACAGCCAGACGGTTATTTGGAAAAGGGCGTCTATCGACTCGTCTACTGGGACGACGGAAGTGTCTGGAATGAAAGCAACAATCGCGGCGATTTGCCTCGTCCGGCCGAAGATGGCGAAATGTGGATCGCGGAAGCGGTTCAACAATTCCGGAAGTTTCTTTCCGGCCAAAGCACGGAATTTGCCATTGATTTCACCGACGGCTTTAAATTCGTCGGGAGATTGGTGAGACCAAAATGCCGCGTTTCTTGCCCCGAAGGTGATTATCTCATCGCCGTTCATTTTAAAGGGGGAAGGATACAAGAGGGGTGGGTCAACGATTTCAAACCCACGGACGAAAATCCCGATATTGTGCAACTTGTCACTCAACGCCTCACGCGGAACGGGGAAGAAGTAGAGCGCGTTGAAATCAAAAAGCGCCGGATCAAAAGAGGAGGCAAGAAGTGGCAGGGTGTGTTCTTTCATATTTCCCATTGATAAAAAACAATGATTCAACCGCGGGTAGAAGGAGCTATCCGCGGTTTTTTATTTTCTTGAAGAATTTATTTGGATGATCTATAATCAGTTTATTCTTTCAGATGTCCTTTAAAAATAGCCCAAATAAACTTCAAACCAGGAGGTTAGTATGTTAACCGGAAATTTCTGTGAAGGGCTTTCTTCTTCCGCGGCGTTGTTATTTTTTCTTCTTGTCCTTTACGCCGTCTGCAATACCTCTCTCTTTACGCGTCACTGGCCCAATCTGATTTGCGCAATTTGGCGGGGAAGGTTTTCCACTAAGGCGATTATCGTCGTTTCTGTTCTCCTTCTTTTTATTCTTTTTCCATTGGTACTTTCTGAGGGAGTTTCCTGGAAGGCGATGATGGGCGTCATCACGACGGGTCTATTTGTAGGAATAGTTGGGGCGCTCCATTCTTATCGTTTGATTGGAACGTGGTTCCCTACTCTTCCTCTTTCTTTGTTGATTGGAGTTTATGCTCTATTGATTTTGTCGATAGGGTTTAGTTACCTCTAAAATCTTGATCTTTCAACCAACCCCGCCTTTGGCGGGGTTTTAGTTATCCACAACAAGGAGGTGGACGGGGTTGACTCGTTTGTTATACTTAAATTAATGGCTATATTCGGCTTAAGTTTATATTTTTAATTCCGGGCTCCCTTTCCTCAGGGAAAACGGTTTTTTTGTTTGAAAGGAGGTGAAAAGAATGGTTTTAGAATCTTGGACGGAAGTGACGGTGAATTCTTTCCAGTCCCTCTGGGAAGGATTTATCGGTTTTTTGCCCAATATCCTTGGCGCTTTAATCGTCTTTTTGGTGGGTCTCGCAATTGCTGTGGGACTTCAAAAGCTCGTGGTTCAAATTCTGCGAGTTTTGAGAATTGATCCGGCTCTGGAAAAAATGGGCGCGGGCAAATTCTTTGAACGGGCGGGCATTAAAATGGATTTCGCCGGTTGGCTTGGATCGCTTGTCAAATGGTTCTTGGTTTTGGTGTTTTTGATGGCGGCCACCGATATTTTGGGATTGTCCGAAGTAACTTCTTTCTTGAAAGAAGTTCTATTCTACATCCCCAATGTTATCGTTTCAGTATTAATCTTGCTTGTGGCGGTTTGGTTGGCTAACGTTTTGAAGAAAATCGTTCAGGCCAGCGTTTCCGCTTCCAGTATCAGAGCGGCGGCGTTTTTGGGAGCCGTGACATCATGGTCCATCATGGTTTTCGCGGTTTTCGGCGTTTTGATCCAGCTCGGCATCGCGCCGGCGGTGGTTCAGACGTTGGTTATGGGGATTATCGCCATGTTGGCCATAGCCGGAGGCTTGTCTTTCGGTTTGGGCGGCAAAGAAGCGGCGGCTGATTTTTTGAAAAATCTGAAACGAGAGATCACTGATTGATTCTTTGTTTTCTTGCAAACAAACTAAAAACCCCGCGAGATGCGAGGGTTTTTAGTTTGGACTTTTAATTGAAAATTTGGCCGATTATTTCTTGGTGGCCGCGCAGAAAATCGGCGGTTTTTAGGATTTTGCCTCCCTCGCTTTGAAGAACTTTTAAAACCAGACAACCTTCTTCAGTTTTAACGCAAAGTTCGTTTTCTTTGTCCAAAAATATTTCTCCCGTATTTTTAGCCGATTCAATTTCGTCTTTCGCGTCGGCTTCCATAATTTTTATTTTTCGGCCGTTAATCTCGCCAAAACTTCCGGGCCAAGGATGAAAAGCGCGGATCTGCCGTTCAATTTCCGCCGCGCTCTTTGACCAGTTTATTTTCCCATCATCTTTTTTTATAATTTGAGAAAAAGTCGCTTCATTTTCATTTTGTGGTTTGGATTCTATTTTTTCCTCAACCCAATCGGGAAGAATTTTAAGAAGAAGATCGGCTCCTTCGCGCGCCAAGACTATTGAAAGTTCGGGGGCGGAAATTTTATCGTTGATTCCAATCTCTTTTTGGGCGACGATCGGGCCGGCGTCAACTTTTTCAGCCATCTTTATAATAGTAACGCCGGTTTTTTTCTCGCCGGCCAGGATCGCGCTTTGCAAGGGCGAAGCGCCCCGCCAGCGAGGTAGAAGCGAGGGATGGACATTCAGGCAACCCAGTCTTGGTTCGGCCAAAATCGGCGGGGTTAAAATCAAAGAAAAGGCCGCGCAAATTATTAGATCGGGTTTTTCTTCCAAAATCAGTTTTTCCAATTCTTCTTTTTTTTCGGTCTGGAAAATTTTTAGGCCGAGCTTTTCGGCCGCGATCTTGATCGGCGGCGGCGTTAAAATTTGCGCCCGGCCCGTCGGCTTATCGGGCGCGCAAACGACCAATTCCGGCCCAAATTCGCTTTGAGCCAATTTTTCCAGGGTCGGCACCGCGAACTGGGGCGTACCCAAAAAGATAATTTTTAGATCTTTTCCCATACTTTTAATATACTCCGGATAATAAAAATTGAAAAATTAGAGAAGATTGATTGGGTCAGCATCTATTTCAAAATTTGAGGGCGTGAATTTAAGCAATGAATCTCTGGCAGTCAGAAATTCTCGGTCAATCTTTCGGGATTTTGGATCCGCGATCGGAAATTTGAGGATGATGTTCCAAATGTATTTCCCTTTCTCTTTGGAAATAAAAGCGGGCAGAGCTTCGCTGATCTCAACTTCGGGATTTTTATTGGCCCGATCCAATTTTAATTTGAGAATTTTGGCTTCTTGCCCCGCTTTTTGGGGATTTTTGTGGCGGAAGGTGATTTTTACCAGTTGCGAGAATGGAGGATATTTCAAGATTTTTCGCGTTTCTAACTCTTCTTTGAAAAATTCTTCCCATCGGTTCTTGGCGGCGAATTCCAGGATCTGGTTTTCGGGATTGTAAGTTTGGATCAAAAAATGTTTTTTTGTCAGAGCGCCCAAGGCTTCTATTATTCGAAAAGCCTTTTCGCCGGCGCGAAAATCAGGCAAGTGAAAGATCGTTTCCGCCGAAATCAGGGCGGAAAGTTCTGTTTCCGCCCGGCTCAATTTTTCTTGCCAAGAAAGAAAGACCGGCGTCGCGATCAAAATATCGGCTTCTTTTTTCAAAAAAGATTCAATGATTTTTTCTTGCTGATCCGCGGTCGGCGCGCTGTCGGAATCAAGTCGAAGGATCTTCGCTTCGGAATATATTTTGGCCAGTTCCGTCTCCGCTTTTTGAGCGCCGCCGCCCGCGTTTTTAAGCCGCCAGCTTTGGCAGGCGGGACAAACTTGGGGCGGCGCCTGTTTTAAGCCGCAATGATGGCAGAAAAGCGAAGGTCGGCCGTTCAAAAGGTGGAAAGCCGGCGGCGCGGAACAATTTCGGCATTTTAAAACTTCGCCGCAATCTTGGCAGAAAACAAAATTGGCCGCGCCGCGCCGGTTAAGAAATAAGATCGATTGTTTTTTGTTTGCCAGGGCTTCTTTTATCAGTTTTTGAAGCTCCCGACTGAAAAGGGAAAAATTGCCGTTTTTGCGTTCTTCTTTCAAATCAATGATCTTGGGATCGATTTGATGCTTGGAATTGGAAAACGATCTTGGGTTAAAAAAATAGGATTCAATTGAGGGCGGGCCGTTTTTAAAAATTAATTCGGCCTGGAAAATTTCCGCGAGTTTCTCGGCCGCGCGCCTCGCGTGCCAGTGCGGCCACATGTCCCAGGATTGATGGCTTGGGTCTGTTTCGTCTTCAATAACGATCTTTTTAAGATTAATAAAAGGCAAAAAAACAGCCGAGCGGGTGCCAATAACGGTTTTTATTTCCCCCCTTCTGATCTTTTGCCGGATTTCATTGCTTTTTTTGGAAGGAATTCCCGAATGCCATAAAACGGCGCCTTTTTCGTTTTTAACTAAATTTTCCGCCCAAGCAATCGTCGGCGCGATTATTAATTTTTGATTTCCTTTAACTTTAAATTTTGAACTGTAATTTTTAACTTTTAATTTTAAACTTTTAACTGATTTCGGCAGGGCCATTTTCAGAAAGATTCCCGGCGAAGCGAAATAATATTGGCCGAGCCACAAGGCGAGTTCAATCTGTTCTTGGGTTAGAACCGGCTGGCTGGAAATAATTCCGGAAATATTGCGCAATTCAAAACCGGCTTTTTTAATTTCCATTTTTTTCTTTTCCAGGGGTTCGCAGGTCAAAACCAGGCCCTTTTCTTTTCTTCGGTTTAGAGGAATAAAAACTAAGGCGCCCGGCGCGAGGGCCTTCGCGGAAAAATAAGTGAAGATTTGAGGCTGGGCCAGGGGAATTTTGGCGAGAGGAATGATTTCTAGGAGATACATGTTTTTAATGATTTCGTTGTCATTTTATCATCCCGTATGATAAAATGTAAACAATGAAAAAAAGAGTTTTTATCGCCGTAAATCTGCCCGAAAGGCTCAAAAAACAGGCCAAAAGTTTTCGCGAAAAATACGACTATTTGCCCGTTCGCTGGACGAAAGAAAATAGCCTTCATTTGACGCTGGTTTTTATCGGCTATGCCTCCGACGAACAAATATTGGAAATTTGTCGCCTTTTAAAAGAAACAGCGGCTGAAACCGATCCCTTTTCAATCAAATTCAAAAAAATAGTTTTGGGGCCGCCCGGAAAACCGCCGCGATTGATCTGGGCGGAAGGCGAACTAAACGAGAAATTCAGCAAATTGAAAAATAAATTGGAAGAAAAGCTATTGGCGGAAAGCGCGGCTTTCAGCCGCAAGGAATCAAGGCCGACAAAGCCTCATATCACTTTGGCTCGCTTAAAGATCGGCCGTTGGCAAAATTTGGAGTCGCCGCCCCAAATAGAAGAAGATTTTAATTTTGAGGTTCCGGTGCAAAGCATTGAATTGATGGAAAGCGATCTGAAAGGCGATGGCGCCGAATACGCGATAATGGAATCGGCGGAATTGGGGGAAAATAATTCTCAATGAAAATTCTCGGCGTTCGTTTTGACAATTTGAATTTGGCGGAGGTTTTGCAAAAAATAGCTGGTTTTTTGGTTGATGGCCAGCAACATTATATCGTTTTACCCTACGCGGAATTTTTGGTGGAAGCGCAAAAGGACGAAGAGTTCCGGAATATTTTAAATCAGGCGGATTTGAGCTTGTCTGACGGCGTGGGACCGGTGTGGGCGTCTCGTATAATCGGTCAAGAGGCGCTTCGGGGGCGGATAATGGGAATAGACTTGGTTTGGGCGCTTTTTGTCGAATCGGGCGTTCAATCCCGCGTATTTCTATTCGGGGCGCGCGAAGGCGTGGCACAAGAAGCGGCCGAAAAAATTCGGCAAAAAGCGCCCCAAGCCCAAATTGTTGGCACATTGAACGGCTATGTCGGCGACGCGGAAGCAATTGCGGCAATAAACGCCAGCGGCGCGGAAGTTCTATTGGTGGGGCTCGGTATGCCCAAACAGGAAAAATGGATTTATGATAATTTGAAGAAAATGCCGGCGGTAAAAGTGGCGATTGGCGTGGGCGGGGCGTTTGATTTTATTTCCGGCCGGGTTAAGCGCGCGCCAGGAATCTTTCAAAAAATAGGACTGGAATGGCTTTGGCGGTTAATTATTCAACCTCGGAGAATCAAAAGAATTTTTAGGTCAATAGCAATATTTTTATGGTTGGTGATAAAAGATAAATTTGTTTGGTCTAATTCGCGCGAATAGGCGAATAACAAAAATAAAGATTATGCATATCCATTTTATCGGCATCGGCGGGATTGGCGTCAGCGCGCTCGCGCGGTATTTTTTGGCGCGCGGTTTTGAGGTCAGCGGGTCG
>ERZ1292629.972-Hain-H43-01um-R1-972-length-30273-cov-7_pt1 | contig 20095 bp, 23 predicted proteins | sample MGYA00564399_ERZ1292629 | MGnify/ENA primary metagenome ERZ1292629 (study PRJEB36523, sample SAMEA6512636) | groundwater metagenome | collected 2019-01-08 | study: AquaDiva: Metagenomics assemblies of 32 groundwater samples | reverse complement strand
ATTCCGGCACCTGCGACTTTTCTTTTTCGGGACTCAAGACCGCCGCGCTGTATGCTCTGCGCGACCGCGGCGGCGTGCAAAAGCTTTCGGCCGACGAAACCGCGGCCTTTGCCGCCGAGTTGGAGGACGCAATTGCCGAGGTGTTGGTGTCTAAAACCCGCAAGGCATTGTGGGACACGGGCGCCAAAACATTTGTGATAGGCGGCGGGGTTGCGGCCAACCGCTACGTGCGCGAGCAAATCGAAAAAATGATACTCGAAGAGTTCCCCGACGTCGACCTGCGCCTCCCCAGCCTCGACATCACCGGCGACAACGCAATAATGATTGCTCAAGCCGCGCTCGCCCGCGCCCTGTCCGGCAAAAACGACGCCGCTGACGGCACTTTGCGAGCCGTTGGAAATCTTTCTATAGCAAGTTGAAATGAGCCCTCTTACTAACAGCCTCTGAAAGTCCGCGCGTATTTCCGTGCGTCAACATTCCTTGATAAGAAACGAGCTGAGCAGGGTTCGAGTTGTCAGCCAACACTCGAAACATCCGCCGCTTTGTGCTTGTCCGCAATACTCTATGGTCAGGGAAATGCACCCAGCCTAAAAAGTCGACGCCGGAAGCGAGTGTCTTGATAAAAACTTTGTCGGGATGCAACTGTAGTTTTAGTTTGTCACACAAAAACACTTCGATATATCGTAGTGTTTGCTCTAACTCTTGTTTATTTTGCGAGAGCAGTACAAAGTCATCAGCATATCGGATATAGTATTTTGCTTTGAGTTTCTGCTTAACAAACTGGTCAGACTCATTCATATAAATATTCACTAACAACTGCGAAGTAAGATTGCCAAGTGGAAGGCCTTTAGCCAAAACTCGGACATCGGATGTCCGAGTTTTGAAGCTGTCGACCACCTCGCGCAGGAGCCATAGGATTTTTTGATCGGATATGCGCTTTTCAAGAATTGAGAATAGTATTTGGTGGTCGATATTTGCGAAAAATTTTCTGATATCACATTTCAAAACCCAGAGCGTTTTTGTGTTGTTTTTGCCCGCCTTAGCGGCATATTTTTTAAAAGCCTCCACCGCCCGGTGCGTCCCCTTATATTTTCGGCACGAGTATGAATGGGAGATAAATGTCTTGTCAAAAAACGGATAGAGTTGGCGGTAAAGCGCGTGGTGCAAAAGCCGGTCGCGCACGAGCGCTTTATGGATATTACGCGGTTTTGGGTCAGAGATGTTAAAAGCATAGTACCCGCCGTGCCTGTACGACTGACTCACTAGGTCGCGGTGGAGGGCAAGGACGTTGTCCGACAGCCGGTATTGGAACTCGCGCACATCCCTCTTGCCGCGTTTGCCTTTTAGGAACTCGCGCCACGCCGCGAGCAAATTTTCGACAGAAATGATATCTTCATACGTATGATTACAAACAATCCGGCTCATGTCTTTGAGCGTACCCCCCCCCGACCATTTCGCAACCGAAACTCATCCCTGTGATATTGAGTCTTAAGGATGCTTATGGCACTTGGCAGCAGTATTTAGTCGACTTCCCCAAATCAACCCGCTTTACCCTCGGTAGCAAAATAGACGACGTGTTGCTTGCGGCTATTGAGTACTGCTTTCTTGCCAGCTACTCCGCAGGCTCCGACAAACAGATATTCGTTGACCGGGGCATAGCAAGAGTCGACTTAATCAAGCTACTCCTGCAGCTTGCTTGGGATATAAAAGCTCTGGATGACAAGAAGTATATTCTCCTATCAAACCAACTCGGAAAAATCGGCCAAATGCTCGGCGGCTGGCGGCGGCAGATACTAACCAAAACTCCCGCCCACTGAAGGACGGGAGAAATCGTGACAGTGGCGAACGGCCAGGAAACGGTAGTTGTCGTTCCAGTCGTTGTCCCACCAATTGAGGTTGAGGTTGCGCTTCCGGTCGTCCTTGTCGAGATACGGCACGTTGCGGTTGCCGTTGACCTTGGCGACAGAGCCTTGTGCAGGAGCGCCGTCCATGCCACCACCCGTCGAGTACTCTCCGGGCTGTATCGTATTCGCGACCTTGTATGTCGCAGAGCGCTCCGCACCAACTGTCTTGTTTTTTGACGGACCGCGCGGCACTCTCCGGACAGCCGTAACCATCCGGACTCTCGCTCGCGCGGGTTGCGGACAAATTACCCGGAGCCGTGACCCCGGATTTCTCACTTGTCGTTTTGAGTATATAAAAATAGAACCGGCGCATGCAAGCATGCGCCGGGTAGAAGGGCCCAAGTGTCCGAGGGCCCGAGTGCAGAGTCCTTAGGCCTAAGCGGCCGAGGGCAGTTTGCGAACGGCCAGGAAACGGCAGCCGTCGCTCCAGACGTCGTCCCACCAATCGAGGTCGAGGTCGCGCTCCCGGCCGCCCTCGTCGAGATCCGGCACGTAGCGGTAGCCGTCGACCTTGGCGACAGAGCCTAGACCGATAATCGGATACTTGCGCTGCTCCTCGGGGTATTTCGCCCCGAAGGCAAGCAGGTGCTCGATCTTGCCCGGCTCCCAGCCTGCAACCTTGATCGCCTCGACGGCCGCTTCCGAAGAAATATTGCGGTCGAAGTGGAAAATCTTGGCCTCGAACTGCTCGGTGCCTTCGCCTTTGGGGCTAAAGCGCTTTGCGGTGATGTCGCTATTGGTCCAGTCATAGTTACCGGCGGCGATCATCTGCTCGAGGCTCTGGCCGTAGTCGACCGAAAGCACAATCTGCTCCGGCATAGCCACGCCGAGCTTGAGCGCAATGCGGATGGCACTGCGGTCGTCGAGACATGCGGCCGGGTCGAGTAAGTCCGACAGGATGCCGGAGCCGTAGAGCGCGTCGAGGCGTTCCAAGGACGGATCCTTCGCTTGGATGAGGTTGAGCGCGTGGAGCGCCTGACCGAAAGTTGGCTTGCTCATAGGATTCCCCTATTAAGCGCTACTCCCGAAGGGTAGCAAATGCTAGCGGGCAACGGGATTGTTGCCATAGCAAACTCAAAGAACTACACTTCAATTATAAACCCGATTAACCTTTTTGTCAATAGCAACCCGAGGCTCCCAAAAAAGCCTTATTTTTGCTAGTATTTAGGGCATGGCTGACTTGCCGGAGAAATTTCTTAAACCCTACGACTCAAAAGCGGTTGAGGCCGCTATATATAAAAAGTGGGAGGAGTCGGGGTATTTTAATCCGGACAAATTGCCAGCACTTGCCGATGGGAGCCCGCGTAACGAGCCCTTTTCAATAGTCCTCCCCCCGCCCAATGTCACCGGCACACTGCACCTCGGGCACGCGGCCATGCTTGCGGTCGAGGATATTGTTGTGCGCTTTGAGCGCATGCGCGGCAAAAAAGTTTTGTGGGTCCCCGGCACCGACTCGGCCGCAATTGCAACGCAGTCGAAAGTTGAAAAGGATATTCAAAAAAAGGAGGGGAAGTCGCGCCACGACCTTGGCCGCGAGAAGCTGCTCAAGCGTGTAGAAATGTTTGTCAAAGAAAGCGAGAGCACAATACTCAACCAACTGCGCCGCATGGGCTCATCGCTCGACTGGTCGCGCTACGCCTACACCATGGATGCCCCGCGCTACAAGGCGGTGATGGAGGCATTTGTACGCATGTACAACGCGGGCCTGGTGTATCGCGGCAACCGCATCGTCAACTGGGACCCAAAGGGTCAGACGACCATATCGGACGATGAAATAGTGCACGAGGAGCGCCAGGCAAAGCTGGTGACCTTTAAATATTCGAAAGACTTCCCCCTAGCGGTTGCCACCACGCGGCTCGAAACAAAAGTCGGCGACACTGCTGTCGCAGTGCACCCCGACGACGCTCGCTACAAAGAGTTTGTGGGCAAGGAATATGATGCGGTTTTTTGCGGCGTGCCCATGCATATTAAAATAATTGCCGACGAGTCGGTGGACCCGGCATTCGGCACCGGCGCGCTCGGCGTCACCCCCTCCCACAGCCAAACCGACTGGGAGATAGCCGACCGGCACGACTTGCCGCGCCCTCAAGTCATTAACGAATACGCGAGGATGACCGTCGACGGACCGCTCAAAGACAAAAAAGTACTCGAGGCGCGCGCGATGGTGTTGGAGTGGCTCAAACAAGAAGGGCTGTTTATAAAAGAAGAGGCTATTGTACAAAACGTCTCTACCGCCGAGCGCACCGGCGGCATCATCGAGCCTCTGCCCAAACTGCAGTGGTGGATAGCAGTAGACAAGCCCGTGGCGGAGCGTGGGGGCAAGACGCTCAAAGAGCTTATGCGCGACGCGGTCGCGAGCGGCGCCATCAAAATCACTCCCGACCATTTTGAAAAGACGTACTACCACTGGATAGAAAACCTGCGCCCGTGGTGCATCAGCCGGCAAATCTGGTTCGGACACCGCATCCCCGTTTGGTACCCCGCAGGACAGCAAGCTGCCAACGGGGCAGGCAATGGCGAAATGCGAGTGCAAGTTGAGTGTCCTGGGCCTGGGTGGGAGCAGGACCCGGATACGCTCGACACCTGGTTCTCCTCCGGGCTATGGACCTTTTCCACCCTTGGCTGGCCGGAAGAAACCCCCGACCTCAAACTTTATCACCCGACTAACCTGCTTGAGACCGGCTACGACATTCTTTTCTTCTGGGTGGCGCGCATGGTGTTAATGAGCCAGTTTTTGCTCGGCGAGGTGCCGTTTAAAAATGTCTACCTGCACGGCTTGGTGCGCGACGGCAAAGGGCAAAAGATGAGCAAGAGCCTCGGCAATATCATCGACCCACTCGACATGATAGAGAAGTACGGCGCCGATGCGGTGCGCCTGTCGCTCATTATGGGCGCGGCGCCGGGCAACGACTTAAAGCTCGATGAAAACCGCATCCGCGGCTACAAAAACTTTGCCAATAAAATTTGGAACATCGCCCGATTTGTACTCTCGCAAGAAAACGCGGGCGAGATTATGCCGGAGCTTAAAAAAGAGTTTGACGCGATGAGCGAAGAGGTCACAAAAAATATTGCAGAGTACCGCCTCGATTTGGCCGCGGAGAAGCTCTACCACTACGTGTGGGACCGGTTTGCCGCCGAGATTATCGAGGAGAGCAAACCCGCCCGAACGACTGAGGGCGTTCAGTCGGGCGGGGGCAAGCCGGAATACGCCGCAACACTCCACTATCTGCTTGAGGGCTCGCTCAAGCTCCTCCACCCCTTTATGCCCTTTGTGACCGAGGAGATTTGGAGCTCTTTGCCCGATAAAAAGGACTATATAATGGTGGAGGCATGGCCAACCCGCTAATTTTTGTTGCCCTCCTTGGCGGCGTGCTCCCGGCGCTCCTGTGGCTCACGTTTTGGTTGATGGAGGACCGCTGCGAGCCGGAGCCCAAGCGCTATATCTTTTTTGTATTTGTCGGCGGAGCGCTCTCTGTTTTTGCAGCGCTGTGGCTCGAGCAGCGCGCGATGACGTTGTTTGAGGGCACTACCCTGCTCTTCTCCTGGGCGGTCATAGAAGAGCTGCTCAAGTTCGGCGTGGCGTACTTTATAGCCTTCCGCTCGCACGTGTTCGACGAGCCGCTCGATGCGGTCATATACATGGTCACCGCGGCACTCGGGTTTGCCGCGTTTGAAAACATGCTCTTCCTGCTTACCCCGCTGCAGAGTGGAGATGCTCTGCGCACCATCATCACCGGCGACCTGCGCTTTATAGGCGCAACGCTGCTCCACAGCCTCGCCTCGGCCACCATCGGCATCGCGCTCGCGCTCGCGTTCTACAAGAGCGTCGGCGCGCGGCGCCTTGCAACGCTGTTGGGAGTTATCCTTGCGATTTTCTTGCATACGCTCTTTAATTTTTTTATACTGGGGTCAGGGGGAGGAGCCACTTTTTGGATATTCCTCTGCATCTGGTTCGGCGTCGTGGTTATGCTCTTTTTGACCGAGCATATCAAACAACCCGCCCGGGATTTCTGCTAATATAAACTCATGGCTAAAGAAAAAAGAGGATTATTTGAGTGGCTTACCGGTAGCCAAGCCGACGAGGATTATACCTTTGACGAGCTCGAGCAGGGCGGCGCGTCCTACTCCCCCGTGCCCAAGGGCAAAAGCATCCCCATCACCTCTTCCTCGTCGGCGCCCGGCGACTTGGCAGAAGAGGAAGAGGCCGGCGAGCTTGCGGTCGACGTCTACCAAACCCCGACGCACATCGTCATCAAAGCGATGATAGCCGGCGTGCGCCCCGAGGACCTCGACGTCTCTATCACCCGCGATATGGTCACTATCCGCGGCAAGCGCGAGCGCCACACCGAGGGCACGGCCGGGGACTTTTTCTTCCAAGAGCTGTACTGGGGCTCGTTTGCCCGCAGTATTGTACTCCCGCAGGAAATAGAAATAGAGGAGGCCGAAGCGACAGAGAAGCACGGGCTCCTCATCATCCGCCTCCCCAAGCTCGACAAAGGCCGCCAGGCCAAATTGAAAGTTAAGTCAAACTAGGTTTAAAATCCAATCCTTCCTGAGCAAAAATTGTGTAGTCCTGGGTTATTTCCTCACCAGGGTGAATATCGCGAGCTGCAATATTAAGATCTTCTTCTACTCCCTCTCTGTATTCTGTCCGAAGATTTGGATGGTCAGAGTGGTTGAAATAACCAGCACTATCACCATGCCAAACATATCTACCAGTTTGTTTACTTATGTAAGAATGGTAAAGGCTTAATATTTCAGAACGTTTTGGCTCTGGCAAACCCTCGACCTGTTTCCTTGTATAGGCATCGTCTTTGCCCGGTATAAATTGCCAGACGACAGTATCGGCTGGAATAAATTCATCCGCAAAAATTCCCGTACCCGCAATAGTACTCGGCCCTATCTTTGTCTTAACTAAAAGCATATTATTTCCATTCTCCTTTTATTAATTTCTCCTTCTTTTCTCTACTCCACTTTTTAAGTTGCACTTCCCGTTTCCTTGCTTCAGATTTATTCGGAAAAGGTGATGACATATAGAGTAAAACAAAAGATCCGTGTTGTTTTGCCATCTGCGAACCTAGTCCGGCATTATGACGAACTATTCTTTCTTTTGGATTAGGCGAAATACCAACGTAATAATATCCTGACCCAGCTTTTGCAATATACACATACCACTGCATATTTTAAGAGCCCCTCGATAGGACTCGGGGTACTTCGCCTCGCTGCCCAGGTTTACACTGAGCGAGCAAAGCGAGTCGAAGTGTGCTTGGGGCCGGAAGTGCGCCGGCGACCTTCCCGTCTTCAGCGGGACGCTCTAACTAACTGAGCTACCCAAGCAAGCAAAAACACTTTAGCATATTACAAGCCGTTTTTCACTCCTTGTTTTTCCATGGCTGGCGTGACGTGTGGCGTAAGTGGAGAATCCACACCTCCCCAGCTTCTATACTCCAATAAATCAAATACGGATAGCGGCCGACCGGCAAGACTCGCGTATTTTGCTCTTCTATCGTTCTTCCGGAATGCGGATATTCACCGATTAACTCAACCACGCGCTTTATTGAATAATGAACATGTTTTGCGCCCTTTGGGCTTCTTTCATCTAAATAGACAAGAATTTTGTCCAAGTCACCGCGTGCACGCGGTGTATACCGTACAATCATAGACCGTGTCTTTTCCACAAGGCCTTCATTTCTTCATCCGATGCAAACTCTCCTCTGCGAGCCTGTTCTAAACCCTCCCGTATAGCGGCGCGTGTTTCTCCATCTAGTTCAACCGGGACATTCTCCGACTCGGTAATTAGAAGCGTGGCCAGGGCATCCTGCTCCGCTTCTGATAGCTCACGTACTTTTTCAATGGCTTTTTCAAGCAATTTCGTCATACTACACAGTATACCACAAATATTCTTACTGCGTCGTGGAGCCTTGTTTAAAGTATTTGTCCAAAAACTCCTGCGCTTGCTGCTGCCAGGTGCGCGCCTGCTGGGCGCTGTCTTGCACCTGGGTGTAGGTCTGCAGCGCACGGTCCACGTAGGGCTGGATGTAATAGTAGTATGCGGCGCCGGTCACCCCCACAATGGTGAGCCACCATACAATCTGAAACACCGTGTGCCAGCGCTGGCTGCGCCGCATTTTGTGCATCAAACGGTTGGTGTCGTGCGTGACCTCTTTTAATTCTTTTATTTCCTCTTTTAATTCCGTTATTTCGGGATCCATATGCTGTAATTATATCATCGAGCGTGGTACAGTTTTTGCGTCTGCCCCCGTAGCTCAATGGATAGAGCACCTCACTCCTAACGAGGCGATTCAGGTTCGACTCCTGGCGAGGGCACTAGTTAAATTCTAGCCAATGTCGTTTGATGTGACGTGTTTCAAAGACTAACCAACCTATTGCTATCAACGGCATTAAAAGGAGGGGTATTTCTCCGAACCCAGCAAGAATAAGAACGGACCAAATAAGCACAAAAACCGAGACTCCGGCGGTTGAAATAATCAGAGCAATGGCGCCCCATTTTTTATTTTTCCAAAAACCGATTGCTGCAAGAATAGAAATAACTCCGATTAAAAAGAATAAGATGCTCGGCGCGAGCCGCGAAACTAAATTGTCTCTCTCAAATTGGGTTGTTTCTCTATTGCTCTTTTCAATATTTTTTACGATTTGCTCATACTCCGTTTCGCATTGGGGGGTGTTTCCTCCCAGTTCTAGACACTTATTAACATAATTTTGGGGTGATAGAAAAATGTTTCCAACTTCCCCGCCTTTCGGGGAGAAATCGCTTCTAAAGGCCAAATCAAGAGTCCTACTGGCATATGTAAAACCAGTAAAAACAAGTACAACTCCGAACACAAGATGAGCTAAAATAATTAAAGTTTTCATGCTTCAACGCCAAGCTTGGCGGCGATTTTGGCGCGGTCAAAGCCGACCATTATTTCGCCGTTGATGACAATTACCGGAACGCCGAGTTGGCCGGTCATCTTTATCATCTCTTCGCGCTTTGCCGCGTCGCTTGCCACATCGTAGCTGGTGTATTGCACGCCCTTTTCGGCAAAGAACGCCTTGGCCGCCTGGCAAAAGTGGCAGGTCGGGGTGGTATAAATTATTACTGATTTATCCATATGTTTCCATTATAAATTATTTTCCTCTTCAGTGCGAGTGGGGAGAATCGAACTCCCGCCCGATGCTTGGGAAGCACCAGTTCTGCCACTAAACTACACTCGCGAACGCAAACACTTTACCACACGAAGAGCGTCTGCCACAGCTTTTGCCAGATGTTTTGGCCCCCTTCGACGGCCGTGGTCGAGGCGGGTTGGCGCACGATGTCTATCTGCCCCTCGCCGGGCCTGGCGACGCCGTAGCGCTCGCGCATGGCCGCCTCTACTCCCCGCTCGGTGGCAAGCGCGGCCACCTCCGCCCGTATTGCTTCGTCCCGCACCTGGAGCTCGCCGAGCTGTGCCTCGGCCCCCGCGCGCGCGGCGGCCGCCTCGCTGAACTTGCCGTACATGTCCGCGGCGGCCCGCGCCGCCCCAAAGGCCACCAAGGCAAGCGCGAGGACCCCAACGCCCCCCAGCGACATCCGGGCTATCTGCGCGGCAGGGGTCCTCCTCCTCTTTTTAAACTCCCACATATACGCTATAGTACCAGCATGTTTGGCAAAAAGAGAGACCGGCTCACAAGAATATTCGCCATAGTCATAGGCACCGTCGTCATAGTGTCGATGGTGATATCCTCCTTCGCCCTCCTCGCGTACTAAACTCCCTACTCACCTTTTACCATCTTGAGGAAGACGTCCTCGGGGATATTGACCTTGCCGCGCGCTTTCATCTTTGCTTTTCCTTTTTTTTGCTTCTCGCGGAGCTTCATCTTACGGGTAATGTCGCCGCCGTACATGTGCTGGGTGACGTCCTTCTTCATCGCCGAGAGCGTCCGGCTCGCGACAATGCGCCCCAGAGCCTGGCCTTGGATTTTTGTAGTAAACATCTGCCGCGGCAAAATGCCGTACAATTTTTCCACCGCGGCGGTAGCCTCCTCGTCCACACGGTGCCGCGCCACAATCCGCGAGAAAGCGGGCACCAGTTCGTCGGCGACCAAAATGTCGAGCCGCGCCACGTCGGCCACGCGCAACTCGCGCATGTGGTAGGACACCGATGCGTAGCCGGAGGTCGCGCTTTTAATCTTGTCAAAAAAGTTGCGCATAAGCTCGCGCAAAGGCATCACCACCGTCAGTTTTATCCGCCCTTCAGAAAAGTTTTCTGTCGACTCGGTTGCGGCCTCGTGCTCAAACAACAATGTCACCGTGTTGCCCAAATACTCCGACGGCAAAAGTACCTCCACTTCGACAAACGGCTCCCACACTTTTGCAATAAGCCCGTGTTCGGGGAATTGCGGCGCCGAGTAGACGCTCACGCGCTTGCCGTCTTTTGTCTCTACTTCGTACTCGATGCTCGGCGTGGTGACAATAAGTACCAAGTGCGCCTCGCGGCGCAAGCGCTCGGTCACAATCTCCAAGTGGAGCATCCCGAGCATGCCGCACCTAAAACCACGTCCAAGCAGGCCGGAGGACTCTTCTTCAAACGACAGCGATGAGTCGCTCAAACGCAGTCTCCCCAGCGCCTGCCGCAAGGCGGTAAAGTCGTCTTGGCTCTCCGGGTAGATGCTCGCCCACACAACAGGCTTGGGCTCGTCGTAGCCCGGCAGGGGCGGCGTTTGACTCTTGGCCGTGCGCACGGTGTCGCCGACACGGGCAACCCCCGGCTCTTTGATGCCGGTCACTATGTAGCCTATCTCGCCGGAATTCAGACTGGCCGCGGCTTTTGGCGTGGGGGAAAAAGTGCCCACCTCGAGCGCGTTGAACCGCCGGCCGCTTGCGGCAAACTCCAACGCATCGCCTTTGGCAACCGAGCCGCCAAACATGCGCAAAAATACAATCACCCCCTGGTGGTCGGAGTATTGGAAGTCGAAGATAAGCCCTTGTGTTGGCTTGGAGGAAATTTGCCCCGGAGGAGGAACTCTTTCAATCACCGCTTTCAGTAGTTCCTCGACCCCCTCCCCTGTCCGCCCGGAACAAGTAAGTACCGCGTCGGGAGAAACACCCAGTAATTTAGAAAGCTGCAGCTTGGTGTCCTCAACCTGCGCCAAAGGCGAATCTATTTTAGAAATCGCGGGGATTATGACGAGCCCTTGCTCGCGCGCCATGCGCAGGGTCGTCAAAGTCTGCGCCTGCACGCCCTGCGTCGCATCGACCAAAAGTATCGCGCCCTCGACCGCAGTAAGCGCGCGCGACACCTCATAACTAAAGTCGATGTGCCCAGGGGTGTCTATCAAATTTAGTTGGTATGTTACGGGTCCTGACCCGTTAGAAGTCGTATACGACATTCTAACGGGTTGCATTTTGATAGTAATCCCGCGCTCGCGCTCAAGGTCCATCGAGTCGAGCACTTGCTCGCGCATCTTCCGCTTTTCTATCGTATGAGTAGCCTCCAAAAACCGGTCAGCCAGCGTGGACTTGCCGTGGTCGATGTGGGCGATGATTGAAAAATTTCGTATGTGTTGCACAAAGAGAATTTAACAGTTTTTCGCTGATTACGCGACATCGGTGGCTTCGACCGCCGGGGGTTCTTTTACAAGACGTTTGCGGAGTGAGGCGTAGGCTTCGATTATTTCTCTATTTCCAAGCAAGACTAAAGTAGCGGCAGTTATGATGAGCCCCGCTACCCCGCCAGCGATGCCTTGTATCACGACGCCGTGCGCGGTTGTGACGTCAACAAAACCTCCCACGAACGCAAGCACACCATACGCCGCAGCGCCGCCGATGACGGAGGCGGCAAAGCTTTCAAACACCAGCCGGCGCAAGCTGCCTAGGTCCATAACAAAGTCGCGGGAGAAGCTCCACAGCGCCGCGGCGGCCTGCAACACCGCGCCCAGCGCGTACGCGAGCGACAGCATAAGCACCGTGGTGCCCGCGATGCCCGAGACGCGTAGGAGCGACTCCGAAAAGTCGCGCCACAGCGGGCTCCCGAGGAATGCGGCCGTCAGCAAGGATGCCGCAATGACCGTGGCGACCACCGAGAGCAGGGCAAACAAAAGCGGCCGCGCGGTCTTGCCCGCGGCGTAGTATGCGCGCGCCACAAGCAGGGTGATGCTCTGCGCGCACAGCGAGACAATAAACAACGCAAGTGCCGCCGCCACCAAGCGCGTGTCGTCCCAGTTGAACGCGCCCGCACCAAGTATTGTGCGCACCAACTGCGCGCGCAGTACTATCACAAACACCGTGGCGGGGATGGCCCAAAAGAGCATGTGCCGGAGCGCCGCTTCTACATGGCGCATAAACTCGCTGTGCTCGCCCTGTGCGTGAAGCCGCGAGAGCGTTGGGAAAGCGGCCACCGAGTACGACACGCCAATGATAGCGAGCGGCACGGCCTGGAGATTAAAGGCAAAGGCAAATACGGCGATAGAGCCGGGGGCAAGAAACGACGCCATCGCGGTCAAAATGAGCAGTGATATCTGCCCGGAGGCAAGTGCGAGTGTGCGCGGCACACTAAGCGCAAGCACCTGCCGGACACTGCGCAACGCTGTGGCCCACGACTCGTGCCGCCGTGGCTCGCGCGCAAAATACGGCAACTGGACGGCAAAGTGGAGCGCGGCTCCGGCAACCACTCCCCATCCCAAGCCTGCAAGCCCGAGGTGCGGATAGAGCGCGACAATGCCAAAGATAATGCCGAGATTGTAAAGCAGCGGCGAGATAGAGTAGAGCACAAAGCGGTGCCGCAGCTGCGTCAAAGACGCGGTGATGTTGGAAGCGCCGAGCAGTATCGGCTGGAGCAGCAATATCCGCATGAGCGTCACCAACATCGGGCTGTCCAAGCCCGGCGCGATGAGCGGTGCGAGGTACGGCGCCAATACAAAAAGCACCGCCGCAAACGCCGCCATCACTACAAAAAAGAGCGACAGCACCCGGCTCAGAAACCCCGCGCTCCCGTGCCCTTCTTGCTCGAGCTTGGAGAGCACCGGTAGTAATGCATAAAGCGAGAGGAGCGAGGCCACTGTGGCAAAGAGCAGGTCCGGCACGCGGAACGCCGCGTAGTATACGTCGAGCGTGTGCGACGCACCGAAGGAACTCGCGAGCAAGCGGTCGCGCACGAGCCCCAACAGTTGAGAGAGCAACGCAAAGAGGGCCAAAAGGTACGCGGCCTGGTGCATGCCGCGGACCTCAAGCCCCATTGCAGAGAGGAACGCTCTCATTCCGTTAGAGGCAAACTGCAAGGGAGTCATACCAGCCTATACTACTATTTTATTGGCTCACGGGCGCGGTCTGGCGGTTTTGGGGCGCGGTGGGCGGTTGGAGGCCCTTCAACGGGTCCTTCCCCGCCTCCAGGTTTGCAACAATTGTCTTGACCTCCGCATTGTCCGGGTTGCTGACCACCAACTCCTGGAAAAGTCTCAATGAGTCGTTCTGCCGGCCCTCTTTGTAATATGCCAGACCGAGGAAGTACTTGGCGTTGGCGTAGTCGGGCGCCAGTTTGAGCGCCTGCTCAAGCGGCGCTATTGCGTCCTTGGAGTCGTCGCCGGCGTAGTACAGAAGCCCGAGCTCAAACCATATGCTTGCCACGCCGGGAGCGGTTTGTACCGCCGCCTTGGTGTTTGCTATCGCGGAGTTAAGGTCGTTTTGGGCGACATTGATTTGCACTACAAACAATATTGCATCGGTGTAGTCGGGTTTTAGTTGCAGGGCGCGGGTGATTGCAGTCTGCGTAGCATCAGCGTTGCCTTGCGATGCTTCGAGGCGAGCCACGGCCAGCGGGATAGCGGGGTTTGTCGGGTTGCGCTCGGCTGCTGCGGCGTAGGCATCCACGGCGCCCTGGTAGGCGCCCTCGACTTTGAGCGAGGCAAGCAGGTCATATACGCGCGCAAGCGAGTAGTGGGCGCGGTAGTCGGCTGGAACCGCCGCTATTGCAGCCTGCGCGGCGGGGATGACCGACTGCACCTGCGCGGTAAAGGCCGCCCGCGCATCTTCGGGTTTGAGCGTGGTGTCCTGCGCTATTGTGGCTAACTTCTGCACGCCGGCATCAACCTGCAGGCGCAGGTCATTGGCCGTGCGCTCCACGCCCTGTGCGCGCGCCGCACTGGCAAGCGCCGTGTCGACATCGCCCACTCCAAGCGCGTAGAGTCCGGCGCCGGTGTACCACTCTGCTACCAGGCGGCGCACCGTGACAAACCCCGGTGCGATCGTAAGGACAAGCAGCGCCCCGGCCACGACCAGAACTCCGATGCCTTGGAGTACTGTCGGTGCTGTTGATTCCTCCCGCGCGGGCTGGCCCTGGCGCCAGAGGAATCCGAACGCCGCGCCCGACAACACAAAGGCGAGCAAAATAATATTTTGGCTGGGGACGTACAGCACAATGGCGGCAAGGAGGAAGAGGCTCCCCACCCCGAGCAAGGTGGCCGCTGTGCGCTCATCACGGGAGAGCACCCTAAGTCTGACCGCGCGGACAATGGCAAACGCCAAAAGGATGAGCGTAATGAGCCACGCAAGAGCACCGAGAAAGCCAACGCTCCCGAACGCGGTCGCAAGCGTCGAGTACCCGACGTTGAAGTCAAGATTCCAGAACGGCGTTTGGTTGACCTGCGCGGGTTTGTGCGCAAGCCATGTAAGGCCAAACGTGTTGGGACCACTGCCGAGCAGAGTCTCACGCACCGAGCCTTGGCGGGCCGCGCTGACGACGTCGAGCGTGGCCTGCAACCCGGGCCGCACCTCAAGCGAGGAGACGGGGAATACGCTTGTAAAGCCTGCGTTTATAGCCGAGCCGTAGAGCAAGAAGAGTACTGCAACCACGATGCCCGCAAGGGCGTACCAGGGGATGAGCCCTGCGATGTCGGCAGCGGCAGCGGGGTCGACGCGCCGCTCCGCCTGCTGGCGCATGACGGAGAGGAATCCTATTACTACGCAGCCCGCGAGGAACATCGCCCACGCGGTCGGGAAGTTTATCAGACCGAGCAGCGCTACCAACACCACGCCGCCGACAGCGGCGACTATGTGCCAAAGGCGCGATGCGGCGCCCAACTCTACGCGCACAAACACCAAGAGTGCCAGGAGCGTCGCAAGGAGCCCAAGGTCGTTCCACTTGCCGATGAGGTTGACCGAGCGGTCGGCAAAGGCCGCGAGCGGGATGGCGGAGGAGCCGAAGATAATCGAGATAAGTTGAAATACCACCGCCGCCGCAAGCGCCCATAGTACAGTCGCAATTAGCATCCGGGCGGTGCGCAGGGTGCGGAACAGCGTAAAGGAGAGCAGGTAGGCTACTGCGGCCAATACCACAAACACCAGCGTGTCTGTCTCGATGCTAAAGCCGCTGATAGAGAGACCGCGGTCGATTGAGAAGAACGACGAGACAAGGTAGACGAGCGGCAACAACCCCGCCAAAAGTGCGGCATAAAAGCCGTGCGTCCGGATGAGGTCGCGGGCGCCCCCGCCCGCTATAAAGAGAATAGTGGCGACCACTAGGGCCACGGCAAAAGCCGCCACCTTGGCAAGCTGGAACGGGAACCACGCGGTCGGGATGACGAGCACCAAGGCGAGTACAATACCCGCGAGGAGCGCGTAGCGCGACCACTCAATGAGACGTGAGTGCATAGAGCAATTACAATAAATACGGAGGAACAATACCTCCGAGCTACTATTAATTTCGAACAACTGCCTGGCTTTAGTATAGCCCCTCAAAGTGCCACGGGTGCAAAGGTTGTGAACTAGTGATACAATGCTTTTAGCGCGTTGAACAGTAGCCCCGACGTTACAGTCGGGGAGGAAAGTCCGAACATGTACCCGGGCAACCGGGTTAAAAACCTAGCGGGTAACTCCCGTCGTACGCTTTTTGCGGGCGTAAGAGGTGCGAACAGTGACGAACCGATTTAGTTCGGGTGAAACGGCAAAATCCTTAGGCGCATGCAAGGCCGTGCCGCAGCAATGCGGAGTGCCGCTCGAGCCCCACGGCAACGGGGGGCCCAGATAAATTACTGCTCAAGACAGAACTCGGCTTACAGACGCGCGCGCAGAATGTGAAAGCCCCGCTACCGCGGGGCTTTCGCCTACCTATAACTTAAGCGTTGAACCCACTTTTATCCCTTGCGCCGCGGCAAACCCCGCCGGCAACTCCACTACATAGCGCACCGGCGCTGTCGGATAAAAAACTTCCGGATACGAATCGGGCGGGATACTACGATATATCGTAGTGATTACGCCGCCTGCGTCGACAAAAAGTATATCGATGGGAAACTGCATATTCTTCATCCAAATCCCCCACGAGCCGTCGGTGTCGAACACAAACAGCATTCCCTTTCCATTGGGAAGGTCTGACCTTCCCGAAAGCCCCTGCCCGCGCAGGGCTTCAGTATCCGCCACCTCGACCATGACCGCGACCTGCCCGACGGTTATTTGTTTTTGCACTAGCTGCTGCGGGGCGGGCGCTAGTGCCATAGCCCCAAAACGAGTGACATCACTTCGATACTCACCAAAGCGTAGGCCGCGTTGAAGGCAAAGAGTTTGGGCGACTTGCCCTCCCACAGCCATCCGTTGGCCAGTGTGGGGGCCAAGAAGCCGAGCCACAGCCAAAAGCCCAACTGCAGTGCCACCTCCCATGTGTTGGCCCCAACGAGCACCACAAAATGCGCCAGCACATATGCGGTGAGCAGGGTGACGACAAATCCGATACTCATCGCCTGTGCCGCGGTGAGCGGCATCTTGTGCATGCTCCCCTCGTCAAAGCCCATCGCGTGCATCCACCACTTGCCAAACCCCACCGGCGAGTGCCACAGCGCCCCGACCGCGTAGGCAACGACCGCCGCCACAATAACCGCGAGATAATTAATAGGCATATTTATAAAAATAAATTAAAAAATAATAAAAACAACCTGCTTGTAGTATACCAAACCGGCGATTGCGGAGGCGGTGAGATTTGAACTCACGATACCTTGCGGTATGCCACCTTTCCAAGGTGGTGGAATAAACCACTATCCGACGCCTCCATTTTTAACTTACAACTAACAACTTACAACAAATAACTACCTATTACCAATCAATGCCGCGATGCGCTCCTCGACGGGCGGGTGGGTCATAAAGAGTTTGGCGAGACCGCTCACTTTGGCGCGCGCGCCAAACGGGTTTGAAATGTAGAGGTGGGCTATCGCATTGTTGGCGCGGCGCATGGGCTGTTGGTACGCGCCGATTTTTCGCAACGCATTGGCCAGCCCCTCCGGGTAGCGGGTCAAGAGCGCGCCCGAAGCATCAGCCAAAAATTCGCGCTTGCGCGATATAGCCAACTGCATAAGTGTTGCGACAATAGGTGCCAGAACAATCAGCACCACCGCAATAATCATTAGCACCGGGTTGCTTTTGTTGTCATTGTCTCTCCCCCCGCCGCCAAACAGGCTTGAGCGTAGAAAGAAGTCTGACACCAGTGTCACAAACCCTACCAGCACCACCGCAACGGTCGACACCAGCATGTCGCGGTTGCCTATGTGGCTGAGCTCGTGCGCCAAGACGCCCTCAAGCTCGGTTTTGTCCATAATTGCAAGTAGCCCGGTCGTGACCGCCACCACCGCATGATTTTTGTCGCGCCCGGTGGCAAACGCGTTCGGCGCCGGGTCGTCAATAATATAAATTTTGGGCTTTGGCAGGCCGGCAGTGATGGCCAGGTTTTCTACGGTGTTATGCAGGTCGGCGTACTGCGCAGGGTCGGCGGGTTTGGCCCCCGCCATCGCGACCACCACTTTGTCGGAGTTCCAATAGGCAAACACGTTCATCGCCACCGCAAATATGACCGCAAAGACAAGAATGCCGGGGCTGTGGAAGTAGTAGGACACCGCCCACCCTATCGCCATAACCACACCCAAAAACCCGGCCATCAACAACCAAGTTTTGGCGACATTTTCGTCTTGGTGGGTGTAGAGGTTACTTGCCATTGATTAGTGCCGCTTCCATTCGTATCGCTCGCCCTTTTGCAAAGCGTCTGCCATTACCAGCTCGTCCAAAATGCCGTCAAGGAGGTCGTGGCCTTTTGCCTCCTCGACACTCACCCACGCCGCCCGGTCGGTCTCCTCTTCCTGGAGCTTTACCTCGCCGCTTACATAGTCGGCAAGGCAAGAAATGACTATCGAGGCGGCGCCGTCTTTGTGCTCGGTCGCAAGAGAGGTGACGTAGCGGACGTTCTCAATCTTCAAACCCACCTCTTCCTCAATTTCGCGGGCGAGGGCTTTCTCCAGCACGTTATACCAATAGTGCTCGGTTTCTTTCGGATAGCCCATAAAGTCCGCCGGCTCCAAATGACCGCCGGGCACGGTCCACTTGCCCGGAAAGCGCTTTTTGCTCATCGAGCGGCGGGTAATAAGGTACTTTCCGTCTTTTTGGATGATTGCGGTGATTACTACTTCGAACGGCGTGTACTTGTCCGCCATAGTTTAGAATTTTACCGCGACAGGGTTGCGGGCCGCGGCTTCGGACTCGTTGAGTGCAAAGAACTCGCGCGGCTCAAAGCGGAAGAAGTCTGCTATCACATTGCCGGGGAAGGATTCTAGCGCAGTGTTTAGGTCGCGCACCACTGTGTTGTAGAAGCGGCGCGCCGATTGGATTTTGTTTTCGGTGTCGCTCAATTCGCGCTGTAATTCCAGAAAGTTGGTGTTGGCTTTAAGCTCCGGGTAGGACTCGGCGACGGCAAAAAGGGACTTGAGTGCGCCGGTGAGCATGTTCTCGGCCTTGCCCTTTGCCTCTACCCCGCCGGCGTCCATCGCGGCTACGCGCGCGGCGGTGACCTTCTCCAACGTGCCGGCCTCGTGTTTGACATAGCCTTTGACCGCCTCTACAAGGTTGGGGATGAGGTCGTAGCGGCGCTTGAGCTGGACGTCGATGTCGGCCCACGCCTCTTTGACCCGCATGACAAAGCGCACAAAGCGGTTGTAGACCGCCACCACCCACACGAGCGCCAACAGCACTACTGCTGGGAGTATCCAGCTGAGATGTATCATGCCGTCTAGTATAGCAAGTCTGTGTAGATTGCAAGGGGTACGAAAAAAAGCTTTACCGGAGGAGTTGGGGTCGTGTTTATATCTCCGGAGGGAAAGCTTTTTTTCGTACCCCTTTTACTTTTAGTAATACATGCCGCCCATGTAGGGGTTGGACCCTTCTTTTTATTCTTTAGGCTCCTCGGCTATTGCCGCTTCGGTCGTGAGCAGGATTGCGGCGGCGGAGGCGGCGCGCTCAAGCCCCGTGCGGGTCACCTTGACCGGGTCGACGATGCCCGCCACCACCATGTCCGGCACGATTTCGTTTTTGACCGCGTCGTAGCCCGCGTTGCCTTTGGCGTTTTTTACTTTATCAACGACAACGCCCCCATCGGCTCCGGCGTTTTCTGCAATCAAGCGCAGTGGCATCTCAAGCGCCTTCAATACCACTTCGTAGCCGACACGCATCGCGTCATCCATTTTGTCTTTTGTTTTTGCATAGCTCTCGGCAACCTTCTGCGCCGCTTTGACCAGCGCAACGCCGCCGCCGGCGACAATGCCCTCCTCTATCGCCGCCTTGGTCGCGTTGACCGCATCCTCAATTTTGAGTTTGAGATACTTCATCTCCGTCTCGGTCGCAGCACCCACGCGTATGACCGCAACGCCCCCGGCCAACTTGGCCAAGCGCTCCTCCAATTTTTCTTTATCAAACTTGCTCGTCGTGCCGGCAATCTGCTTGCGCAGTTGTGCGATGCGCGCATCAATATTCTTTTTGCCGCCCTTGCCGCCGACAATAACGGTCTTATCTTTGGTAGCAATCACCTTGCTTGCGCGGCCGAGCATATCCAAGGTCGCGTTTTCAAACTTGACCCCCGTCTCTTCTGAAATAACGGTCCCGCCCACCATCACCGCAATGTCCTGCAGCATCTCCTTTTTACGATCGCCATAGCCCGGCGCTTTGACCGCCAGCACGTTGAAGGTCCCGCGCAGCTTGTTGAGCACAAACGTAGTCAGCGCCTCGCCGTCCACATCTTCGGCAATAATCACCAGCTCTTTTTTGCCGGACTCGGCTATTTTTTGCAGTATCGGCAAAACTTCTTGCACGCTCGATATTTTTTTGTCGGTGATGAGCACGAGCGGGTCTTTGTAGCTGGCCTCCATGCGCGAGGCGTCGGTGACCATGTAGGCGCTAACATAACCGCGCTCAA
>ERZ1292629.1761-Hain-H43-01um-R1-1761-length-20101-cov-16_pt1 | contig 20101 bp, 30 predicted proteins | sample MGYA00564399_ERZ1292629 | MGnify/ENA primary metagenome ERZ1292629 (study PRJEB36523, sample SAMEA6512636) | groundwater metagenome | collected 2019-01-08 | study: AquaDiva: Metagenomics assemblies of 32 groundwater samples | reverse complement strand
TAAATTTCGCATACTCCAGTCAAACATTCCTGTGAATTAGCTTCTATACTATATTTTTCTTTTATAATAGTCTTAAATTCATCAGAATCAATCCTAATGGGACTTAACGGCTCGTCTTTTCTACTATTCTCCCTATATAACGTAAGACTTTTAATAAATGGCATATATTGTAAAATCAAGTCAGATAACTGATCATCACTAAAGTTTTTGGGAATATTAGTCGTTTTTGATATTGACATACACAAATAATTCTGTGCAGTACTTAGAACTTTCAAATGTTCTTCTACAGAAATATCATACGCACCAACAAAAAAATCTGGAACATTACCGTTTTTAATATATTGTTCAAATAATGGATCTACCAAAACCTCTTCATATAATGTCTCACCTTTTCTATATTTACGTTTATATATTGGTGCAAAAATAGGTTCAAGAGAACTAGATGTATTAAGTACTATACTAGTTGTACCAGTTGGTGCCAATAAATTTATGGCGACATTGCGTAAACCATATTTTACAATATTTCTCTGAATAGATGATGGAAGTTTTTTAATATATGTATTTTTAATATGTTCGTCTGCCTTAAACGCTGGAAATACTCCTTTTTCTTTAGCCAAACTTATACTAGCCTTATAAGATTCATTGCGCATTGTACTCATAAAACGGTCCATAAAATTCAAACATTTATCGCTACCATAACGTATACCCATTTTAATAAGTAAATGTGCAAATCCAGTAAATCCTAATCCAATACGTCTCCCACGAGAGGCCGAAGACTTAATTTCTGGTAATGGATAATCATTTATGGACAAAATATTATCTAAAAATCTAATAGCTATATGTATAATTTCTTGCATTTTTGCATAATCAATATCATTGGTAGATTGATCGTATAGGGCAGAGAGATTTAAATGTCCTAAACAACATACATCAGATGGTGCGCCTGCAGTCACTTCACAACAATTTGAAACAAGTAATCCTCCAGTCCAATAAGTATGCTCAATATCTTCAACTGTTAACTCAAATACTTCTTCTTCCCCAATATAATCTTGCGAAATTATATCATAAGTTTTCTTATTTTTAATATGTGCGAATTTAGACTTTCCTATATTATTACATATTTCTTGTAATCTATCTGTTTTATACTTCTGTATAAATCCCACCTCATTTAAAAATACATTTCTATCAGTCGTAATATTAACATCATAACTTTCTTTACAATGATAAATGCCATTTGAAAACTCAACGTCTTTCGCTCTATCAGTAGTAATATAAGATCTTATACCAATAGCGGATAACATTTCCTGAACATATTCAACAACTTTAAAGCTGGTGGCCCTCAGACAGACTCTAGGGCCATTTATAGATCCATTTGCACTAAATAATCCACGCAAAAATCCTTTAGCTTTATTGGTATTACCAAATCTAAAGCGACTCGGTATTGATCTAAGATAAGTTTTTGGTATTTCGTTATAAGTAATAGTCGTTTTGACCTCCCATGCCTGATCTAATCCACCATGATTAGATAATCCATCTCTTTTTCTTTTAAGCAATGGTTGGATTTCACTATTAAAATAATCATAATCTTTTGCGCCAATAATTAAATAAACTAAATTATTAGAAGCTTTATGTACAGAGCCATCTCCCAAAACTAATCCATCCATAATATCTTGTGGATCTAGTTTATCTTGAGAAATTAATCCACCAGCACAAATATCAATAGAATCAGCGTTACTAGCTAAAATACGCTCTTCTCCTGAAATTAACTGATGATTTTCAGTACCATAGAATATACCAGCATTGGTTTTATAAGCAAAAACTTCTTTTACACCAGTAGACCATTTTTTGACAATTTTAGTCCATTTTTTACCAGACCAAATAATATCACCTACATTAATGTTTTCTATTGTAGAAATTCCATTAGGTGTTAAAACCGTAGCCCATTTTGGCTGACATCCATTCATTCCTATCCATTTTGTATAATAACTAGCGGTAAAATTTTCTTGAATTAAACTTTCATTTATAAGACCTGGCTCGCCTCCAGCATCATGACTAGCGTTTCGAATGATTTTATCCCAAAAAGTTCTAGCCAAAAATTTATCTTTTTTAATATCACTAAACTTATCTCTATAATCTTTCTTAAAAAACGTTTCTGCTATATTTTGTGCATAATCCGCATCAGGCGCAACTGTCTGTATAAATTCTGATTCATTCTTATAATTAGTTCGTTTTAAAGAAAATACATACCAGTCTTTATTATTCCACTTAAAATTCATTTCTTTATTTTGTTTAACCAGTTCAATAAATTCATTATTAATGATAACACTAATATTATGATTATGAAGTGCACTAATATCTTTTTTGGCATCTATCCAGTAGAAACAATCTGGATGAAACACTCTTACACCACACCAGATTGCGCCCCGCCTCCCCCCTCCACTTCTTGTATATTTTCCTATATCATCAATGCATCTAACAGTACTAATTACTCCTGGTGCGGCAAAGTCAACGCCAGCGATAGGTGACCCTAATGGCCTGACATCCGCGATATATCCGAATCCGCCTTCATAAACACCAACCATATAGGTAGTTTTTAAAAAATCACCTATGCCATTTGAATCGTCGTTTAATTCTGAAATAAAACAGTTTATCATACTCTGGCGCTTACGGCCAGCATTTCTAAGAATTCTCCCACCTGGAATAAAATATCCATCATTGATAATATTAAAAAATTTCTCTTCCCATTTTGACATTTCTAGATCATTTTCGGCACTCGCTACAGTTTTAGCAACACGTCTTGCCGTATCTTCCCAAGATTTTTCTCCTGGGAAAGCATATCTATTTTTCCAAATTTCTAACTGAAAATCATTTAGTTTTAACGACATTTTTTTCTCCGATATGACAAAAAATTGATACTTACTTATACCCTAATCTTTTGTCACATCTTAAATTATTAAAAATGACTTACGTTTCCAATAAATCCATAATTTTTGCCATTAAAATGTTCGTTTAACTCATCAATATTCCAGATTTCTATTATTAAATTTTGGATATCCTTTCCGTCTTTTTCTTTATTACAAAATCTTCCGTTTAGTTTTTGAAATGCCTTTTTGACTTTGCCCAATGAACTAAATATTCCTCTTAAAGTAGATTCTTCACAAAAACCGTTATATTCAAACAGAACATAAACCTTATTGCTCATTAGTTTTATCCTAAATCTTCACCACAATTGCTACAATGCATATCTGGTTCTAATCCGCCAGGATTATGCCACACTATACCACATGAATGACCTTTAAATCTACAAAAAGCATTCCTGAAATAATTTACTAGTCCTGGTTCATTATTTTTATTACTTTCCAAGACATATACCAAAAAAGAAGGCGATAGCCAGGATGGCACAAACCCCAAACATCTATAATAAATCTCTCTAATATTCATGTTAATATTTTGACTCATTTATTTTTTCAATATATCCATAATCACCATCATCTATTAATCTAGATAGCATTTTGTACTTATTTTTTGATTTTTTAAATTTAATTGCGGAATCAGTTCCCTCAACACATAATTGGTCATTCGGATCTCTTATAACAGCTTCATCTGAATAATCCAACAGTTCATAGTCCTTCAATATTTTAGAACATATCTTGTCAAGTTGTTTACTTGTCTTATATTTAAAAATATTATTTTCGCCATCTCTTGAAGTATAAAGTATATATTTATTCATGAAAATTATTACACCTACAATCAAAACATGGCCCACGTCTTGGTAAACCAAATCCATCGGAATGTAATGCTCTCAAATGCCCACACTTACATATATCACCAGAATCTTTTTCTTTAAGAGCTTCTAAAATCATGAGACAGCGTACCCTTATTGCATTTTGTATATCATTCATAAATTTTAATATCACTTTCTGGCACAATTTTTGCAAGTCGTTCTTTAGACATTTTAATGTACTCAGGATTAATTTCAATGCCTATATAGTTACGTTTATGTTTTAGAGCACATTCTCCGCTCGAAGAAGCTCCAGAAAAAACGTCCATTACTGTGCAAGGTAATATCTCTATATCAGAACACTTACAGCTTGGAATCCACCCTATAGTATACTTTTCGCGCAATCCATCAAGAATTCGTCTCTTCAATGCACTGGGATCTTGAGCACAACTTTCCGCATAGTTTTTAGTTGCTTGTCCTTCATATTTAGGCCCACCACAACTCTTTTGCCAGTCTAAGTTTATATCACCTTTTTGAATTAGTCTTGTAAGTGGTGCGCCACATTTATTACAACAACCTTCTTGAGAAGTACTGCTCAAAATACAAGGTTCAATTACGTGTACTGGAAATAAAGCTACATGCTTACCTTTAAATCCAGTATTCGTAATCATATTCCATACACTTCGTTTATTTTTACCCAGTGGATTACATCCTAATCGTTTTCCTTGGCCATCAATCAATTGTTTATGTGCATTATTATGAAACTTACCACCATATTGAGTACGTGGGCGCTCATCTTTTAATTTATGCGGCTCTCTTATTGCATATGAGTCAAAATAATAATTTTTCTGTTTAGTAAACATCAAAATATATTCATGGGCAATAGTAGGACGATTTTTAGCAGGACTAGGTAGTCCATTTAATTTATTCCAAATACAATCTGCCCTAAATATCCATCCACGTTTCTGCATCTCAGTCCATAACATAGACGCACAATGAATTAAATTACCATCTTTCCCGTACTTGTTACCAATAACTATCCAACAAACACCATCATCACGCAAAACTCGTTTTACCTCATCAAAAATATCTGCTAACTTATTTATATATTCTTCTGGAGTTTTCTCCCATCCTAATTCATCAGGAGAACCATATTTGCGTTGTTTATAGTAGGGAGGACTACACCCACAAACATGAATTGATTTATCTGACAATCTCTTCAAAATTTCAAGAGCATCACCCTGATATAACTGTACTTTCGGCATAACTTATTTCACTTTAAAATCTTCTGGTAAGACTGATAAACGACCAGTATTAAGTGGATTAACTTTTCTGTCTTCTCTCACCCATTCGCAGTACCTCTCATAAACTCGCGGCGCATTCTTTTTGAGTTCTGAAATATATGACATTGCCACGAAAGTTGGAGTATCCATTAATTCGCTATGTATTCTATTGATATCTACTAGTTCTGAATCTTCCTGAAATTCCCATTCTTTCATATTAATCTATCCTTCTATTACAGGTGGGACAAATTTCCGACTTATCAAAATATTTTGGAAGAATTAATGCTAAAAATAAACTAATTGTAAAAGGAATTCCCATAACATGCCATATATTTTCATTAAACGCAAGTGTCACTGTAGTAATAAAACATATCATTACGCTTATTGACCAAATATATTTAGAAATTCTTTGAGACCGAGTCATTTATATAACCATTACCATAACATTTATCACAATAAACATACCTATAATTCATAGTTATGTCATCAAGTTCCTGATAATTTCCCTCACCAAAACACTTAGAACATCTTTTTTGCGTATTTCTTTTCATATTATTTTCCAAAATTCTTTTATATTCCCGTGCCATTTGTCTCGTCAGAAATGATGCTAACCAAGAATATGTTTTGCCACGACCTCCCCAAAATATTACTTTCCAAACTATCCAAGATCTATCGTCGTAATTATAGTCTATTTGATATCTAATCATATTATTTTTCCTCAAATCCTATACAGTTACCATCATGATTAATATCTTCACAATTGTTGTAACGATATCTGAATTCTTTTACGCCAGTTTGATAATTAAACTTTATTGACCACATTTTTTTATTTTGACACGCCCACCAACTCGTATCTATTTCAACATTACCTTTCGTATCAGTTTTTATTCCTTTTTGGATATCAACGTGTTTACATTTTATACAAAATTTAGTGCCAAAAATATATTCTATTGTGCCATCCACTTTAACAATCTCAATCATACTTATATTCCTTTAAAATAACTCCAGCCTCACCAAATTGTTTCTTTGCGATACTAAAACTTTCTTTCCATCTACCAAGTTGTTCTTTGGTAGCCTTAGGAAAAACACATCGTTTAATACCAGATTGTATTATAATCGATGAGCAACTTGAACAAGGCATCATTGGATAAGTTATTAGGCCACAGCCAGTTAAATCTTGTTTAGCGAATAATATTGCGTTCATCTCGGCATGAATAATTTTTTGTAACTTCAATTTTCTATTATCTAAATCAACATCCTTTACGCGAGTTGCATACCCATTGAAGCCTGTGCTAATAATTCTTTTATTGCCATCTATAATTATTGCGCCAACCTTAGTATTTGGGTCTTTTGAGGCTGTTGAAATGTATTTGGCTAGTCCAAGAAAAAATAAATCCCATTTCTTAATTTTTGTCATTTTTAGAACTCATTTTGTTCCATTCATCCATTAATTTCTGGTTATCATGTGTTCCCGTTTTTTTATTAAAATATCCTTTTCTGCGACCATATTTGCCTAATTTTTTTTTCTTTTCAGTAAATTGAGTTTTCTTATCCCAAGCACTATCTTCTTTTAAATCTTTACCTGGCCAACTGCCTTTTAATATAAAACCAGAGTTCTCTGCCACCAAATCTCTTTTGGCTGAGTGCTTTTTGCAACAATCTATAAAAGGTGGGGCCTGGGCAATAGAAAACTCGGCTTCTAGTGTTTTGTAACAATATTTACAAGTAAATAAATATACTATCATTAACCACTAACCTCAACCAACTTAATATTTGGTACTTTCTCTTTGATATATCCTATATTACCTTTTTGAACTGCAATACGAGCCTTACCTTGACTAAATCTCACAATGAGATTAACATTGCTCAACCTAAGAACATCCTTTATATTTTCGGCCGAACCATGAATATCGTAAGTTACGAACCTAGGTTCTTTAGCGCGTCTATCTGCATCAATTTGATTTTCGAGTTTAAGACGCTCACGAAGCTGTAGAAGTTCCTGTTCGGTCATATAATATTCCTTATACAAATTAGAAGTTCAGACTTGATCCTAGTCCCCCTTTTCTTTCCGAATCATCAAACGGCGAACTATTATGTTCCCATTGTTTCATTTCAACTGAATAAACAGGCATAAATATAGCCTGCGCTATCGCAAAGTGTCGTTTTAATAAATATGATTTTCCACTATTCTTTCTAACAATAAGTTTCCAAGACTGCCTATATGAAGAATCAATTAGACCAGGTGCGTTCAATAATGACATATCTTCTCGTTTAGAAATACCACTTCGAATCATGACAAGACTGCACCATCCAGGACTTATTTTACTACGGAATCCCAAATCTATAGTATACACTTGTCCCTGTTCAATAATCATATCATCAGCATTATGGAAAAGATCCCATCCCGCACTATCTCTTTCAGCCTTCTTGGGCCAAATGAAATTTTCAGCAATCGTTTCAATAGGATCAATAGTCCACTTACAATCCAGCGTTTCAATATTTGTCATAATATCTCCTATAAATAACTATATATCGACTCAGTATACACTTCTTTATTTTTCACTAGAAATATTGTAGCGTTCCACGCATTTCCACTCTGGCCTTTAATCGCATGAAACACATCCATCTGATTCGAATAGTCAAAAAACATCATTGAGAGACTATCTGTAGTAAAACAATTATTATACTCGGGATTTCTGTTCGCCAAAAACATCGTTACAACATAAGCAAGCCCCCCTGATTTTAAAACTCTCATTGCTTCTTTTACAAATCTATCTGGACTTTCAACATATTCTAAAACATGCCGCATGAAGACTACATCAAAAAAGTTGTCTGGCAAAGAAAGACCACTCTCGACATCTTCGCACAAAAAGTTTATATTAGGAATTTTATCTTTATTGATTTGTATTGCTACTTCGCTAAAATCTATGCCATAAACTTCGCAGTCTGGTCGCCATAACTTAATTTGTTTTGTAAAGCCACCAATACCACATCCCAAGTCAAGAATCTTGCCGCCTTGAGGAATTTGTTGTAATGGGAACCCATGTTTGGTACCATTAATATCATCAAAAATATAGTCGCCGCGAGGTTGTATGGACTGTATATCTTGATTTTCTTTTAAAAACTTATTGTTCCAATATTCCTGGCAATTATTAATCATGTCTTATTCGCATACCACACAATGTTACCAAATATAGTAAGATTATTCTGTGCCAAGATCTTATTAACAACATCGCTAACGGATGTACGGCAGTAATCATGTCCAGATATTATGCCCCCAACTCTTACTTTTGGATACCATAATTCTATGTCTCTCTGAACACTATTGGAGTCATGACTCCCATCTATAAAAACTATATCTATATAATTATCTGGAAATATCTTTGAGGCCATTTCTGATGAACAGTTCATTTGAACTATATGATTCGATAAACCAGCATTATAAATATTTTCGGCCACCTTACCAGCCAAAGTAATTCCGCCACAACTTTCTTTAATATATTTCTGTTGATCTTCTTCCCCAGATCCGAATCCATTATCAAGAGTAATAAAGTTTATCTTTTTATTGCTCTTTTGAATTAATTCGCCAGCAAATATCGCAGACTGCCCTGCGTAAGTACCCATTTCAACAAATATTGCATCATCACGCAAAACTTGTATAATGCGTTCATAAAATCCAAGAAGATAAGTTTCATTCCATCCAGCAACATCTTTCCATGTAATATTCATGTCTTTTGTCCCATGATTATCATTCTCCTTTTAAGTTTACAAATATATTTTTCATTATAGTAATAAATTCTTCGTCCATTAAATTACCCTTCATTCGATTTACATTAATATCCACCATCCTTAAATTACTAATGTCATTCGATCCATTCCTAGATATAGGCGTGATATGATCAATACTTAAGTTTTTGCCAGGAACGAGATCAATATTTAGAAATGGGCACTTACGATTTTGTTTATTCCAAATTTGATAATAATCTATCCATTTTTGCCGATTGCCCAAATCACTAGCTCTAGATTTAAACCAACACTTTGCACATATTTTAATTCCCATTTCTTCATTCTTCCCACAAATACCACATTGATTATTCTCAATATTTTTATGGCGCCTATTAAAAATAGATTTTGTATGCTTCAATGTACAATCTGTACACAGCTGTTTATATTTTTGATTAATTAATAGTACACCACACCTTACACATAAATTATTATTTTTCTTGCGTATATATTGTAATTTTTGAGAATTTCTGCTTGTATTTTTACAACGATAACATCTATGGAATAGTTGTTTTGAAATTTTAAATTCTTCTTCGGATATTTGAAATTGACTTCCACATGATCTACATATTTTATCTTTAGATAATTTATCATTAAATAATAGTTGTATCTTTAATTTCTGAGCTTTGTAAACTATAGCACTAATAGTTCTATTAATTTTATTGGATATTTCGAGTACAGTAAGATTATTTGATTTCAATAATTCTATTTCTATCGAACTCCAATTCTTTCCTCTATATTTTACGTCCAACAATTTGCATCCTCCCTGGCATATGACTAACATACCCTATGAGTTTCATATTTACCCTATTAAACAATTTTTCAAAATTCTTATAGGAAAACAAATATAAATGTTCAAATGGTTTAATATGTTTCCAGTTTATTCCTTGAGAAATAGCATCATGAGATAGTGGATCTGGCTGCTCAACTATGAATAAACCACCACTTTTAAGTGTACCAGATATATTAACCATTTCTTGAACTGGATCATGGAAATGTTCAAAAACATCGTAACAACTTATAATATCAAAAGGAATAGTACTAACTTCTAATACATCAAAATCTTCGTATTCATGTAATTGATACTTTTCATTGCCATTTAAAATATATTGGCGTGACCACCTAACAATTAATTTATTTTTTTCTACAACATGCATATACAAGTTGTTGAACTTTTGTGACGCCCTTATCATCGAGCCAGCATATCCACCTATATCTAACCAGAATAATTGCTTATAATCTCCAATAGAACTTAGAACTCTCTTAATTCTTTCCTCTGAAATTTCCAAGTCTCTATTCCATCTATCCATCCTGCCTTTGGTATCAGTAGTATTACTTTTCATTTTGGCATAAGTTTTATAATAATCTTTTTTATATTGATTAATATAGTCATATAAATAAAAGGGAGAAGTATAGATAATTCCACAAGCTGGACATCTGAAATAAGTAAAGTCTTGTTTATTACCAAGATTTATTATACTATCCTGCTTGCAATCAATACAAATCATTCAATTACCCTGAGATCTAGAGCTTTACGCACATTACCGCTCTTATCAATAAATTTATCAATATCATATATTATATTATTCAGTTCAGTCGAGTCAGAAAATAATGCCTCGGTTTCCAAATAGTTTTTTGTACCTTCCATATCGTAGCGATAAACTTTCTCATATTCCTTAGCGCCAAATGCTATTGTAGGACATCCAGTATAAAGTGATAATATGCTACCTCCAGATACATTAGTGATGCATGTCGTACAATTTGATAATATATCTATAGTCTTATTAACTCTATCGACATCCTCATATAGATAGTATACATTTGGAAGTTTAATAGATGCCCTAGTCTCGCCTTTTACGCCACCGATATATACAAAATATTTCTCGGCTAGATGCCTAATCACCGAATTACATGTTTCTTCTGACCAATTTTTATGTTCGGTCCAATAGTTTTTCCCACCTCTCGGAAATATCACTAAAGAATTCTTATATTCTAAATTTATTTTTGACATTATCTTTTTAGCTATCCTTGGTCCAGAACGTATTTGGGACATAAATTTTTCATTTGACATATTGAAAGTATCAATAACAAGATCATATTTACTAGGATCGATGGATCTGTACAGTTCTTTAATATAGTCAGGTATATCATCGCATTTCGCCACGCCTCTGTTTGATGGCCACCAAGGATATGTAATTTCATGTCTTAAAATATATGGGCCAAATTGTTTTTTAATATATTTAATATCGTCTTCAAAAGTGGCAAAAGTAATGTCATATCCTTCGTCATATAATCCATTTAACTTAGGAAGGACATGCATTAGGAAGTGGCCATACTCCCCCAAATAAAGTCCCACAAATACTTTTTTCATATTATTCCGAAGTCTTGTGTTTCTTAAATCTTATCACTTCTTTACCAGACACAATATTGGATAACTTAATATCCATTTCCTCTATTAGTGCATTTCTCTGCAAGTTCAAGTCAATTTCTTTTTTAAGTAGATCTCTAAGTTGTTGTTCATTCATTTTATCTAATCTTTCCTGATGATAAAAATTCTCATGATTCATAAAAAGTTTAATAATAACTGTAACTAGTTGATCACAGATATCTCCGAAAGTTTGCATATTTCATTTATCCTTAGAAAATACCATAGTAGCAAAACTATATCTATATATATCCCAATCAAAATCTGGTGCCCCAACCCAGTTTGGCGAATCCAAAAATTTGCACCCATTAACGCTTAATATATCACCTAGTCTACATTCCAAATCATGTTTTTTATAAAATTTTGTATTACAATTTTTAGGTTGATCTTCCCAAAAATCACATGTTAAAATACCATATCCACCACATATAAGCATTTTACAGATTTCATCTAAAAACTGGACATCATTCTCAACATGTTCAATAACAGAAGTGGAAAAAATAATATCAAACTGAGTTTTATTATTCAAATAATATTCATGCAAATTATAATTATAAACTGGATCAATACCAAATATGTTATATTTCATCGCCTGCAAGCTAAAATATGCTGAATCCTCATAACAACCAACTGATAATATTTTACTATTTTGGGTAGTCAACTTCAATATAGTATCCAAAACGAATGCTTGTTGCACATTAGCTCTAGATGGCTTTCTGTTCATCAAGTCGGGACATAATTGAAACATTTTATTTATTAATGGTCGATAAAATTCTCTATCAGAATCATTTAACACTTTATTATATAACATGTATATCTCTCAAAATATTTTCGAACTCTAGAATAAAATTTTCCTCATTCCAATTATAAAACTCTTGTAGTGGTAATGTACCGAGATCCATTATGTTTTTAATTGTATTATTTTCCAATAATATGTTTGATTTAATGATATGTCTAAACATATAAGAATTAGTAATACCTATAGGTCTTTTAACTGATAAAGCATAATCAATAACACTAGATATACCACATCCTTCATGCCTATCATACATGAATAGATTAATATCATTACTAGCTAAAAACTTTAATAATTCAGAATTATGCAAATACTGACTGGTAATATTAATTCTAGTATCATTACCATACATATTAGTAATTTTATTCACTACACTACTAGGACAATACGTTGACTCAGGAATATGAATATTAACTATAAAGTCATTAAATTCACTCAAAACTCTATCAACTATTTTTTCAAATCCCTTGCCACCCCTAGCTAAACCAAATGTACCTATTATTGGTACATTATTAATACTATAATCACCACTATAGTCAAATAATAATCTACCAATTTTAAATTTATTATTACAAGAAATAAATGTTGGATCTGGGACTATATAATACTTAAAATTCAATAAGCAATTGTCATGAGCGATTGATATAGTAACCTTATCTTTATTAATAATAGAGATTATCTCTTCATTAAGATAAGGCATAGTAGCTGGATGATAGTTAAATAAAAGTACATCATAATTATCATAATTTATATTAAATTTATCTATTTCAATATAGTCAATTTTATATAGTTTAGATTTACAAATCCCATCATACATATTCTTACCATATTGGAATACTCCACATTGGGCCGTCTTATTATTAATGAACAATATTTTCATATTAATTTATCTATTATATTTTCATAATCTTTAATAACGTTTCCACATCTATACTTTTCATAAAATGGCATCAAAGGAAAAATGCCATTATTTAGAATAGTTTTCAAATTATTTGTATCCAAACATATACTAGGATCAGCCTCTAATATATGATCAAACATAGTAGATCTAGTAATTGCTATGGGTCTCTTAACTGATAGTGCCAAATCAATTGCACTAGAAAGTCCAGTACTTCTAGTACTGTGATAACAAAATATATTAATAGAATTTCCAGCCAAAAAATCTAAAGTCTGAGGAATAGATAAAAAATCATGAGTAATTTGCAAATGTATTTTATTTTTTCGCATAGCTTTTTGACATAATTTTGCTGTTTCTTTAGCTATTACGCAGTCGGGATCGCCAAAATAAGATGGAGTTAAATTTAATCGTATAATAGCCTCGTCAAATTCATCATTCACAATAGTAACTATTTTATCATATCCTTTTATTGGCAATCCAAAACCAAAACTCCCAATTACAGGGATATCATTATTTTTGTACTCATCTTCATAATTTAAGATAAGCCTATTAGTAACAAAATTATTGGAAGACTCTTTTAATAGTGGATTAGGATGAATATAGAAATCAAATCCATCTACTGGATGATGATGATATATAGCTCCTACTTTGCACGTTTGTCGACAAAACTCAAGAATATGTTTATTTAACCAAGGCGATGAAGATGGATTATAGTTAAATATTATAACTTTTGGAGCATATAATGCAAAATGATCATAAAATTTATCAGTTGAATCTATTTCCTCATATTTAAATTTATATTTTGAGGATTTAATAAGTGCATCACCTAACATTTTCCCAAATTGATAAATCCCACATTGTTCATAAATATGATTTACAAATAATATATTATTCATTTATCATACACTCATTAACAGGTCTCAAATAATTATAATATGCCGCTACATCTGTCATATGAATTATATATGGAGCAAAATTTTCCCATACTTGATTATAAAACACAACATCATTTAATCTAGGACTTAAATGCCATCTTATATCATTTATGGCTTCTCTTTTAAACACAAAACAAGAAGTATCTAATTGATTTTCTCCGTAAGGATATGGGATAATTCGAGGAATATTATTAGAAAAACAAGTAATTACTGTAAAACCAAGAGCATATGGATAAAAATTATTAACTTTACTAAAAGTATTATAAAAATTTGGGTGCATAATAGTATCATCATCTAGAAAAGATATCCATCCACTGTGAATATTATCAATAGCTATATTTCTACCAGCACTACCACCATCGTGACCAAATTCTGAATTTTCTGAGAACAATATTTTACACTCAGGCCAACAAATTTTGGGAAGATCTATTAACTTCGATTTATCTAACACAAGATACCAAATCCATTTTGATTTCATTGTATTTTTAATACTATAATATATAATTTCTAAAAAATCATATCTTGATACAGGAGTAACTATATTCAATATATTATTCATTTATTGCCTCATTAAATATTCTTTCATATCTAATATAAGCAAACCTTTTGGATCATCTAAGTGCCCCCCATTAAACATTACAAATCTCTCATTTATAAATTTCTTATTATCAGCAAAAAATCTATCAGATATACTCTTAACTACATGATTACACAAATAGTTATCTATAGCTATAATTTTAGGTCTAAGTTGTACTGCAAACTGAAACTCCTGCACAAATACATTAGGATCGTTATAATTCTTATCTATATGTACAAAGTCAACTAAAGAATTAACTTTGCCTTGATCTACATTAAGAATATTAAATTTAGTCTTTGTGGCAAAACCTTTTTCCATAACTTTCTGAATATAGTTAGATATTTCAACATAATTAGTATTAACTGGAATACAATCAACAGTTTCTGGATTACATGCTATGGCCATAGATATTATAGGCCATCCTTTTTCTGTTCCTATGTCTAGGATACTTTTAGGTTGATAAAACGCTCCTAATGCATAATAAAACTCATAACATGAGCCAATATCTAATCTAATACGGTTATATGGATCTGTCTCATTAATAAAGAAATCTTCACCTAATATTTGTTTAATCTTACGTTTTGGTTTTAATTCTAATATTTTTGCAAACGTATCCATTAGTCTAGTACCTCTGGCCTAATTTTAAAAAAATCATAATAAGCCGCTATTTCACTAATGTGCGCTATATATAACCAATATTTGTTATACATATCATTATAGAACTGTTTGTCACAAAGTCTTATTGTAGGATCAAATCTTAAATCATCGATAGCGTCTCGTCTAAAAACAAACGCGGCAGTATCAAGATGTTGTATTTGATGTTGAAATGGCACAGATCTAATTTTTTTATTTGGAAACTCTTGTATAAAGGTATATCCAATAAGCTGAGGATAATAACTTAGAGCTTTAACCATTGCATTATTAAAATTAGGATGTAAAATATTATCATCATCCAAATTATATATCCATCCATCTTTTATTAAATCTAATCCCATGTTTCTACAAGAATTGCCCCAATCTGTGAAATTATTAACTTTTTTATCACAATATTCTACTATATGGTTTTTAGAAAAAGGTGTTATGATATCCTTAACAATAACTGAATCTATTATTGTATACCATTTCCACGGCATCTGAATAGTTGATGCTATACTGTGATAAATTATTTCGAGAAATTGTGGTCTAGAAACTGGCGTAATAATATTTAACATTTCATTTCAAGTACAGTGAGACCTTTCTCTTCCTCTTTAATACCACCATTCTCTAATTTATATATATTAGATATCTTATCCTTATTATGAAATATAAATTCTTCCATGGCGTTTATAGTGCCTTCTTGACATTTTGTATCATCAATTAAAATAACTTTTGGGTTTACTGATAATGCAAGTTGTAAATCATGTTTTACACTAGTATAAATCCAATCTCCGTCTATGTGTACTAAATCAAAATGCCCTTCAATTTTCTTAATATTCCAGGTATCTTGTCTAATAAAGTTAAATTGCGTATCCTTACAATATCCTTTAGATTTTAAATTATCAATATGCTTATTTGCATTTTTAAGTGAAACTGGAGCTATCTCGGAATCATATCCTTCAATATATTCTATCTCGGGGTACCCCAGAACCATAGCAGTTACACTCCATCCATTCGCAATTCCAAATTCTAATATTTTTTTAGGTTTATAATAATTGCTTAAAGCATAATATATCTCATAACAAGACCCTTCTTGGATTCTTTGGATAATATATGGATGATCTTCTGTTTTATAAAAATCTTTCCCAAGTATATTAACCAATTTATCTAATGGTTTATATTCTGATATATTAATCATATAATATCCTTTTTAAATCCTATAGTTATGATATTAGGTACATTATTAATATCATTTCTAACAATATCTTCTATAGAAGAAGAAAACATTTTGTGATAACCAATCCTATTTAAAGGATATACAATATTTTCTTCATTAAAATGCCATAAATGTTCACCTGGTCTTCTATGTTTCCATTTCATAAACCATTCAGCACTTTCGAGATATTTACAATTAGGGAAACTCATTAATATGTATTTCGCATTTATCTCAGAAATAATATCAAATGGATTAATAATATGTTCTAAACTATCAAAAAATGTTATAATATCCCAAGGTTTATATTTCAATATATCCGCATAAGATATTTTTCTAAAATTTGTCTTATAATTAGAAATATCATGGCCAAATGCGTTCATGCCAATAGCATTACATAATTCAATAAAAATACCATTCCCGCAACCAAAATCAATTATTTTATTAGCATTATTAGTTATAAAATTATCAACTATTATATTTAATCTTAGTATATTCAAGCGTATACAATTAATATAATTATATCTACCATATCTAGATTCAACATAATTTTCGTCATAAACAATATCAGTTTTCATATCTTTCTGTCGCCAGACCTTCCAAACATCATCAAGAATATATTCGTTATAATTAAGTTCCATAAACTTCATCTTTCGCAATTCTATAATGACTATATTTTTTGATAAAAGACTCAATTCTATTAATGCAATTAGAAATATCGATTGTTTTCAAGTCACATTCATAATATTCTACAAATGACTCAAGATAATTATAATAATAACCAGGCCTAGGATCGAAATTTATTCTATAATACAGATGTTTGTGTCTTGCATTACCTATAACAAAAGTAGGACAGCCACAAGATGTAGCTAGAACACTTCCTCCACAAGTAGTTGTAATACATGCTGCACAATTATTTAACATTTCTATGGATTTTAATAATTGATCTTGAAAATTATATAAATAAAAACAATTTATTAATCCAAGAATAGTATTATGTTCTAGACCTCCTATATAAATGGATAAATTACACGAAACTAAAAAATCAATTATGTTTTGCCAAATACATTTTGGAATATTTTTTTCTTGAAATCTAGAACTACCTCTAGGAAAAATTATCACTGAATTTTTATATTCTTTATTATTTGTATATGTTAATCTTCTAAAAATTTTAGGAGCACTTAAATAAATAGAAACATTTTCATCATTAGATATATTGTGCATAGGCCAAAAAAACTTATATTTTGTTTTATCAATTGAATTAAAATATTGACTTATTTCAGTTGGCAATGGATCTAATGTAGTATTTAATCTTTTAATATTATTATAATAATCAAACCCCACAAAGCTGTTGATAGCCTTTGAATTAATTCTATGGTTTAAAATATATTTGAGATCATTAAATCCAGCAAAATCAATATTATATCCATTATTTTGTAGTCCATTTATTACCGCTGGAATATATTGAACAAAGTTTCCAAATTCACATAAATAAACTCCCACATATCCAAACATTATTTAAACTTTATTATCATTAATCCAGTAAAACTAGGAATCAAAAATGAATATTCGATATTATTTTTAAAATCCGAAATTAATTCATCTCCAAATATATGTTCTGGTATTACAGAAAATATAGAATCAATTTTATTCTTCTGAATTTTGATTATCATTTTAGTTTATATACCTAATCAACTATAACCTCATTTAATACATTATCCATTTTTATAAATATTTTATGATCAAAAGTTTGTTTGTTGGGTCTAAATAATACAAATGGCACTTTAGCTAAAGATAATGCCACTCCAGCAGCATCTTTCCAACAATAAGCAACTTTAGCAGATTTAAGTATTCTTAAGTTATCTAACACTTTTAGATTTAAATCAATCATTTCAGACTGCGGAATCATATCTTTTATATTATTTCTGGCACATAATATCTTATCGGTTTTAGGTAGATCGTCTCCTAAATTTAAACAAAAATCTTCATCATATCCTATGTTATATTCTTCAGCCATAAATTCACATGCATATTTATCTGGCGGGCCTCTATATCCAAAATTATAATATTTTTCACAATTAACTCCAAATAAATTAGGATCAAACTTATACGGTTGCCCACCATATTGGGAAAAATTGACATCATAATCAATATAAGTTAACTTTCCAGTCATTTCTTGATTCATAATTAAAGTGTCACATTGTTCTGCACCAGGAAAGTTTTTAGTAATTACCCAGTGGATCTTTTTATTATATCTTTTATAAAGCCAAGATGCCACGGGAAAACATAACATAAAATCTCCCAGTTTACCAGTATTAGTAACAATAATAAAGTCATCCATTTTTATAAACTAACCAACATAAATTATCGGTAACTTCAATAGGCAATTTATATATTATCAATTTATCCCCTATAAAATATTTGTTTACTACATCGAAAACATCTGGATAACTATAATCATGTCCAGATAATATACCACCATTTTTAATCTTGCGATACCATGAATTAATATCTAATGCAATACCATCTTTTGAATGGTCTCCGTCTAAAAATACAGCACCTATACTATTATCACAAAATAATTTTGACGACTGATAAGAAGTCCCTACTATTTGTATAATTCTATCTCGAAAACCAGATTTAAATATATGATCGGCTATTGGTCCAGCATAAGTTAGTCCATTGGGCCTATATACATGCTCATACATATTTACATCACCCAAAACAGCGTTAGGACTTCCACAAGCAGTATCTATTGTTACGAACCTAATATCTTTATTAGAATATAATATAGATTGAGCAGCAAAAATAGCTGAATCTCCATGTAATGTTCCGATTTCTATAAATATATCATCATTTTGTAGTTTTGAGATAATATCCAAATATATCTTTTCTATACAAGGACATACAACCCAATTATAAATTTTACTCATAATTAGCAAATATAGGATCTAAATCCCATCCTTTTTCTTTTTTAAAATCATAGGGATAAGGATAATAAAATTCTGGTCTATAGTAATATCTCCCTATCCTTATTGTAGGTTTGTATCTCCATTTCAATATATTATTAATTATTTTATCATCCAATAAATTTAATTTTTTAATTAATTCTATAATCTCGTCTATATAATAAGCTCCTGGATGTGGACCATCAAACCAAGTTCCGTTATTATTCCACATTGTAAAATCTGTAACATCATTAATCATACACTCATCCGAATTTTTAAGATAATATTGATAATATGATGATTCCATTGTATTTGGGAGATTAGATGTATATTCCATGGCAAATTTATGTAGACTGTTCGCCTTAATGTTATGGATAAGATAACTAGAAGTCATACGCATTGGATCATTTAGTCCAAACACATTCCAAGGAATAAATTCTATTAATTTGTTTGACTTTTCCAATCTATCAACAGCATTTTTAAAAAAATTTTTCCCCACTGGAACATATCTAGCATTAATATGAAATATATATTCAACTCCCAGTTCTTGGCAGATTTTAGAACAACGAAATTTCATATATGCATCGGCATATTGTCTTTGTCCATTTCCAACATAACCAGAATCAATAACATTTCTTAATATATTAGAAATTACTATCATTTTATTGTCTAAAACTATTTCATTAATTTCTCCTATTAAATCATATACATACCAATTTGAATTCTCGGCCAATATAAAATATATGTCTTTAGGATCAAATCCAGAATGTTTCTTGCATATTTCTAATGTTAAATAAATATATTTCAATCTATCACGCAAAAGAACAGTTTGTTTTTTATTAGGTCCATATCCTGGTTTTCTATCCACAGAATCCCAATCAGTGTG
>ERZ1292629.1760-Hain-H43-01um-R1-1760-length-20104-cov-17_pt1 | contig 20104 bp, 17 predicted proteins | sample MGYA00564399_ERZ1292629 | MGnify/ENA primary metagenome ERZ1292629 (study PRJEB36523, sample SAMEA6512636) | groundwater metagenome | collected 2019-01-08 | study: AquaDiva: Metagenomics assemblies of 32 groundwater samples | reverse complement strand
TAGAAGTTGCACAATCTTAATTATTTTTTAAAGTTAGGAAGGTTTTATTATAACCACTATTATAATACTCTATAAATTTAAACTTTTTACATCTTTTAACAAAATCCCAAAAAGCCTTCTGTTCTCCCTTATCTGGTCTTCCTTTAAAGGCATTCCAATCATCAAAATGGATAATTGTTCCTTCTTGTAAATAAGGCTCAATAAAACCTAATACCTCTTTTGTGGATTCATATAAATCACAATCTATGTAAGCTACAGCTAATTTCTTCATTTTATATTTTTTCTTTAAAGTTTCAGAGTAAAAACCTTTCACAGTAAAAACTTTATTTAAATCGACCCTGTTCTCTCTAAGAGTTTTCATAAAATTTTTTAATGAATAAGAATATTCTCCTGTTTTCCATATACCTTCTTTGTCTATTCCTTTTATCTCTGGAAAACCTTCAAAACTATCAAAAGCCCAAAAATTCATATTTTTTATTTCAAGTTGCTCCGCAAACTTGTATGCCGAAATAAAAGAATGCCCTTCATAAACTCCAAATTCTGCATAATCTCCTTCTATTTTTCCAAGTGCAATAAATCCCATAGCTCTCCTAAGCACTTCTTCGGCGGTGCTATAAAGAATTAAGTTTCTTAACCAATAAGTTGGTTTTGACCATCTAAATCTTACAAATGCCTTTTTTAGTAATTCTTTCATTCCACTAATTTATGGAATGTTTCTTTTAAACCTTACCATTTATTTATGGAATGAAAAGAAGAGATGGTTTATCTATAAAAAAGAAAATTTTACAGGTCTTAAAAGAAAATGGTGAAATGTCTTTAGGAGAAATAGAAAGAAAAACAAATAGTAATAACTTAACAATTAAAAACCATATTAAAGAACTTGAGTTTTTTGAAAAGATTGACGTTATTAAGCATTCTAAAAGTGAAAAAACTGGAAGACCTTATACAAGTATTAGATTAAAATAGTAGACCGACTTTTTTCTTTGTGCAAAAAACTATGTTGCACACCGTCGATAATTCAATTGTGCAAAGCCATTAAAATCAAAAGGTTTATAAACCGAAACCTTTTTAAATACTTCGTGAACTCTAAATCTTAAAAATGGCCTTTATAAAAAAATGTCCTGAATGTGGAAGTATTCATCTTACTTATGATTCTCATCTTGGAGAAATAATTTGCAATGATTGTGGACTTGTCGTCGAGGAAAAGATGGTTGACACCGGTATTGACTTGCAAAGTAAATTCGATAAAGGTGAAAAAAAGGGGCGTGGCGGTGCTCCAACAAGCATTCAAAAGTTCGACAAAGGACTAACAACCAACGTTGGAGAGATTTCTGATATATACAAGCTTGAGCCGAAACAAACTAGAAAATTCTTAAGATTAAAAAAGTGGCAAGAGCGTGTCTCAACGAGCATTGAACGTAATTTACGTCTTGCAATGGCCGAACTTAGAGTTATAGCTTCTTATCTTAATCTTCCAAACGTCATTAGAGACGACGCAGCAAGAATTTACAACTATGTTCTTCAGCGTGGCCTCGTTCGAGGCAGAAGCATGGAATCTGTTATCGCCGCATGCCTTTACGCAGCTTGTAGAAGTTACAACATCCCAAGAACATTAGATGAAATGGCAACAGCTTCCGACGTTGAAAGAAAAGAAATAGGAAGAACATATAGGTTCATTATAAGAAAGCTTGGAATAAAAGTAAATCAGAGTTCTCCAAAAGATTACATCTCTCGTTTCTCTTCTGTCCTAAAGCTATCTCCAAAGACACAGAATGATGCTCTTAAAGTTCTAAAGAGAGCGGAAGAAGTTGAATTGACTTCAGGACGAGGCCCAGCAGGAATTGCTGCAGCTGCTTTATACGTCGCTGCGCTGATGAATGATGAAAAGAAAACTCAAAGAGAAGTTGCAGACATTGCAGGAATAACGGAAGTTACAATAAGAAACCGTTACAAAGAATTAATTGAAAAGCTTAACCTCGAAGAAAAAATCAAACAGAAAGAAGTTGAATCTAAGAAGAAAGTTTGATTTTTCTAGTTTCTCAAAGTTAGTAAGAACAAAAAGTTAGCAAGATAAAAAAGTTAACTTAAATTAGCTGTTTAGATTAAAAATATTTCTTTCCCGTTGCTAAAACTCCGCTATTACATTAAAAGTTATTTAATTCCTTTCTCAAAGAAAATCATGCGGACGGAAGGATTCGAACCTTCGTAAGCACTAAGCTACTAGCTCCTAAGGCTAGCCCGTTTGACCACTCCGGCACATCCGCATAATATTATCATTTTTCATCTGTATAAAAAGCTTTAGAATTAACACTAAGCGCATTCAGGGAACAGTGCTATCACTTCATCCTTAAAACCAAAAACATCCGACACATATCTATTATTTCCTGTACAACCCCACCCATTATAATTTCTCAGAGCTCTTCCCCAACCAGAGTAAGATTCACCAGTACACTTGAATGGTGTGGAATTAGGACTGTATCCATTTATTAAAATGTTTAATCCAACATTTACATTTGTCTCAAAATCTGAAAGTTGTTTCTTACATTCTTCTAGGTTAGATGAAAGTCCATAAGTACCACAATGACCGATAAGTTGCCCAGCATTATTTTTGAACGCAATATTTATTTCCATGGTTCCTACACTCCCAAAGTTGTCACCATGAACAGTTTGAGTATAATCTCCTTCACAATACAAAGGATTTCCATTCTCTTGTGTCGGACTACATTGATGTATATCACTTTCCCTATATGCAACCTGTAAGGCCAAGCATTCAAAGTTTTTTGCTCCTGTTTGTTGTTTTACAACAGCATCGCTAAATTTAGCATCGCTTGTTTTCTTTGCTTCTGCTAGCTTAAGGATTTCTCTACCTAAAATTATTGAAGATAAATTCCTCTGACAAGCAGGTAAATCTAAGCATTTCATTTTTCCATTTGTTTCTGTCGTTACTTCTTTTTGACAATCTTCAAATGTCGTGCATGTGAATGTTGCTGCTGTTACTGTTATAGTAGGCAGTGTTTGAGTTTGGGCGACAGTTGAAGTAAACCCACTAGGAGAATCAATACTGAAAATAATCTCTGCACCCTCAATGAAGTTTTTTTCCTGAAGTGCCATTACTAAGTCAGATAAAACTCCAGCAGACAAAGATTTAGATGAATCAGAAGATGCGGGAATCCAATTCTTTCCGTCAAAAAATCTCCATCCAACGGGACTGCCAGGAGCGGTGTAACTTATTTTTAATTCTGGCTGTGCTATTAGCTTTATTTTAAAGATGCCCTCATAAGAAAAATCAACACTATTTGTAACTAAGTTAGTACACCCTCCGAGCCAACAGGGAAGATTACCTCCTTGATCGTTGTCTTTTGTAATCTTCATTAAATAAGTTAAACCTTGGCTGTAGTCTTTTCCAACTAAACCATCAGAAATAATCCATTCTTTAGCATTTTTATTTTGAGAATAACGCCAGACATTATCAGTGTCAAAAACATAAAATGTATTTGATTTTCTTGTTCCATCCTCGAATTTAAATATTGGAGAAGCAAACTTAGGAATCAATGATGAAACTCTTTCATCTGGAGCAACCAAAACATCCCAGTGATCTAATTCTAGGGCATAAACTGCACCACTGACTTTATTTTTGAACATTTGGAAACCATCACTTCTTTTTCCAACATCTTCAAAATTAGTTTTTATGTAAGCATCAAGTTGTGTGTTTAAACGTAAGTCAACTTTGTATCCGTTAGAATGACTGTACTGTCCTTCTGCATGATTCCCTTCCGTACCGCTTGTGATTGTTATTTCACAACCAGCGCATGATTGTTTAAGGTTCTCAATTTCTATTAACGTTTGTTCTCGAACTCCTTGAAGGACAACTGTTCCATCTTTAACGCTGATTCCAGCACCAATCAAGGTTTTACGTGCAGTAGCTTCATTCACTGGAAGATTGGATGGAGCTTCTGGAGTAGCAGGTTTTGCAGTTGTAGAAGTATCTGTAGCTTTTGTTGGTCGTGTCGCTCGATATGCACTCACGGCAATTGCTTTGTAAGCATCTGCCCTTAGAAGTGTTAGATAACCTTTTTTATCATTCTCTGAAACTCTATTATAAGCAGTAACAATCAATGTCACTTTTTTAGAAAAGTCTTTTTCTTTATTGACTGAATCAACAAGATTGGTAAACTCTTCTTTAGTAAGTTCGGTACTTGAAAGAGCTTGATTAACATTCTTCACCGCATCATTTACTCCCTTCTCAGTTGAAACAGATCTTATCGTATCTTTAACGCTTTGTCCATCAAGCCAACATTTCATCTTTTCGTTTCCACAAATTCCAACTTCCGTCCATCTTTGATTTGCAGTTCCAACACCGGAGTCCGTTCCCGTTCCAGGATTAGTTGTTGCACAAACTCTCGTTATTCCTTGATTGTAAATTGCAGGATTAGCAAGTCCTTCTGCAGCAGATTGAATATTAGGAGTTAACAAATTCAATGCACTTGGAGTTCCTGAAATGCACGCTGCTTCAGTCTTTATGTTTGTTTGACTTGCTTGTGATGCAACTGCCTGTTCTGTAAGATAATTAATTCCAAACTCCGTTGTAACTTGTTTGAATCCACATTCTTCTTGATTGTTTACAACTATACAAAGTTCTTTGTATCCCGCAGGAGCGGGGAAGTCGGGAGTATCAGTTTTGAATTCTCCTTGTTTGATAAATCCATTTGCAACAATTCTTCTTTGGCCTGTATCTTCAAAGAAAGATCCTTCAGCTCCCTTAAGATAAACTTGATAGTAAGCTGGGAAATCTTTTCCTGCATATATGTGATAGAAAACTTTATACTGTGACATTGGGGGGTTCGTTGCAGTTGTTAATGGAATTTCATCAAATCTCCCATAGAATTGTGGAGGCACATCCGGAGTTGTTAAAGCATCTAATAAATTTCCTCCTTTTGGAGAAGCTATTGAAATCCAATTGTGACAAACTTCAGTCCCCACACCTTCCACTGTCCTTAACTTAAATGCATTGAATGAGTTTGATGCATAATACTGTGTGAAGAAATCAATAGAGTCTCCAGCTTTTTGCATTGCGTCCTGAACACCAAGATATTCTCCTCCTCCCCGAGTATTTTGTCCAAGAACAGAACCAATTATTTTAGGAGCAGCTATTTTTACAAGAGGAAGACTCTGTCTCCAGAAAAAGTCACACATATAAACAGAATTTATTTCATCACAAATTCCAACTTGCTGTCCAGTTTCTAAACTAGTTTGTAGGCATTGTTGGTAAGAGTTTGCAACACTCAAGTATCCAGAAAGTCCAGCATTAACTGCTGACAAACAAATAGGCACTTTAACATCGGGATAATTTGGGAGGCAAAGCATCAAGCCACCAATAACTCCCGATTGTATAACGTCTGCAACAGGGTAATCTCCCCCAAGGTCACATCTACTCGACGGACAGATCACAGGGTCACAAACATTGAATAACAAGTTACAATCTGAGGGAGACATAAAATCTTGGCACTGAATACTTGGAATGTTTACTGCGGGAGAACCTACCTGAATTTTATTTCTTGCTATGGTTACTTTAGTGATTCCAGGAGTACGCGCTCTTGCTTGTGATGCTTCTACAATTGCACTTTCTGCTCTACTGAAAAGATCAGAAGACTCTCCAACACTAAGTCCGAATGCTTGTGTTTGTCCAGTTGCTCTTGGAACGAAATATTGACAGTCATCGTCCGAGGTACTCTGCTTTCTGTCTTCACCTATATTGCAAATGTAGAAGCTTGAAACTCTCCCTGAATCATCATAAGGTTTTATTGCTCCCCCAACAGGAAGTATAGATTTAATTGCAGCATACCATCCATTCTTCAGATCAAATGGAACAGCTGCAGGAAGTCCTTTGTAAGGTCCACTTTCAAAGTATGTAACTCTAGCGCTTCCGTCTGGATATGAATTCTGATATTTGTTGAGTACAAAAGAAGAGAACATTTCTTTTATCTTTTTAGATAATGGATTGTCTGCTGCTAAAAGATTTCCTGAAGAGCTATCATAAACGTTCTTTATTGTGTAAACATTCTGTCCTGCCAATTCCAATTCTAAAAGATAGTCAACATTGTTTAGATTAATTAACTTAACAGGTGTGCCTGCAGAAATTCCTAATGTATTTCCCTCTTTTGCAGTTGAGCCATAGTACACTCCTTCCTTTGAAAATTGGTCTTTGATAATTTCAGATAAAGGGTTGTCTACTTGTGCCTGCATTTTTTGTGAAAGAGCAGTTATAGCACTAATCTTTTCTTTGTTAGCATAAACACCCGTCAAAATCGAAGTTACTTGTGCTTTTGCAATCTCTCCAACTATTCCCGGTTGATTCAGAAGTCCCGCATTTAATTCAAGGTCTCTTAGTTGAGTCGCAGAGATGCTTTCTGAATTGAGGGAAGCAACAATTTCTGAAGCAGAAACATCTTTTCCCGAAACTTTGATATTAGGTATACCTGCAACATCTGTCTTAATCTTTTCTTTAGATGTCGTTAATTTTTGTTCTACATATTTTTTAGAATCAACAGTCTGCTCGCCCGTAACATCTGTAGATATGACTGATTCTGTTGTAATCTCTTTATCATTCTTTGTTTGTTGGTCCATTGCCTGCGCATAAACATTTACTGATGCGTCTATCTCATCAGAATTTCCAGTTAAACAAGAGTCAACACTCTTCCAAGGCCCCTTATTATTAATCTGAGCTCCTTTTTCAACAGCGTCCTTACATTTTTCAAACCATCCGTTAGGCCCCCTCATGACTGTTTGTCTTGCAATTCCTTGCCCCCCAAGATTTGCTAAAAAGTTCTTTGCAGTAAGGAAAGCCCCAGTAGCAGCACAAACTTTTTTTTCCGTTTGTACTAATGTTCCAAGTTTTGAATTAATTCCTTCCCATTTTTCAATAGTTTTATTTAAGGATTCTATTCTGCTTTTTGTTTTTTCCGGACTTAATTGTATTCCCCTCTTTTCAATTCCTATTTTGAAAGAGATATTTGCCTTGGATGTTTCATAATTTACATTTGGACTTATAGAAACACTTGCAAGTTTTTTCAAAGTTATTTTATTAACACTTATTTGGTACTTATTTGTCCCAACAATTGCATAAGAGTTCAGGTTTATCTTTACTGAATTAGAAGCCGTTCTCTCTTTTTGTACACCACTCACGTCAAATTCAGCATATTCATCTTCAAGTTTTGTCAAGATAATGAAGTCTGTAGCAGAAAGATACACTTTCTGGTATTGAGTGATTTGGTTAGGATAGTTTTCATATCCTGGTGCCACGTTTGTTACAGAAATGTCAGTGCTGTAGTCATCAAGACTAGGCTCTTCTGCACCGTCAAATTCTATTAAGTAAGTTTTTGCACCAATAGTAACCTCGCCTACTGAAACTTCCATGCTTGAAAGTTCCAAAGCATTCTTACAGATTGGGGGAATGTCTGAATTAGGATAACTCTCGAAAAATTCTTTGCAAAAGGTCGTAGCAGTTTTCTTTTGATTAGTTGTCCATGCTAATTCTATAATATTTGTTAATGCTTTTTCTCCAAGCATTTGCATGTCTTCAGGAGGGTATGTTTCTGAAGCAAATTGATTAAGGATTGTTTCATAATCTTTCTTTGAACTCTCATAGTTCACTCTTGCTTTTACACCTTCAGGGGTAGTTGGAAATTCAGAATCAACAGCACTTGAAAAATTCATTATACCAACTTCTTTTCCGCCAACCGTCTCTTTCCCTTTTCCATAAAGAACCCTATTGAAATTCCAGTCGTTGTGAACTTTATTGAAAAACTTTGTAGTAATTGACTTAACCTTATCCAGCGCTCCACCGCCTTCTTTGACAACGGTTGCAACATCAGAAATTTCACTTTCAGTCAGACTATTTGAATTTGTTCTTCCTGCCAAAGGCAGATCAACAAGCATAGTATAAGTAGACTCTAAAGTCTTGACGTTTTCTTCATTTCCTATAAATCCGATGTATACTCCTCTGTCCTTGTCGTCTTTGTCTTTGAATGTATAAAGTAAGTCTCCTATGCCAAATTCTTTTTCATTCTGCCCAGAAACTGAAAGGTTTAATTTAGGACTTACTGTCAAAGAGATAGTTGGAGACTTTGAATCCTGTTTGCAACTAATATCCACTTTTTCAAAAAGGCCTCTTTTGTCTATTTTTTTAACGATACATTTATTCTCGAGGAATCTTTCTCCTTCTTTAATTTCAATAACATCTCCATTAACAATCAGTCTTGCCCTCGTGCCTGGATTCTCCAGCCCTAGAAGTGTAACCTTCAAATTTCCTAAACAATAATTAAATCCTGGTAAAGGAACTTGCATAGACTGGCCAATTTTTAAATTTGAAGAAGAAATTTTTATTTTTTCAACTGTTCTTCCTGTCCCATAACTGTTTCTATCAGAATAAATAGAAATGGTTGCACTATCGTCTCCAATTCCTTCTGCTCTCAAAAATCCTTTTCCCCTCCAGAATCCATACTGTTCTTGTCTTTCATTCCAATCAGAATCGCTCATCTCGGGAAGATAATATGAAGATGCTCCAACTCCAAATGCATTTTTAATATCATACATCAAAGTTGCCGTCAAGTTTCCTGACACATAACAAACTTCTCCAACATCTAGTCCCAAAAGTTTGGAATCAACGCAATTAGTAAGGGCACTTTCATTTGGTTGTCTTCTTAAAACAATTACTGCGTAACCCATGTTATTTAAAATAGGCTCATTCATTTTTACATTCGAACCTAATAATGATGTTTCTAAAGCCGCTCTTGCGGGCGTATATGAAAGTCCTTGAACTTCCTTAGGGGCGTTGCCATTATACGAAAAAGAAATTCTGTTTATTGCTTTAACATCTATTAGGGGGTTTACCTGCATACCAATAATTGGGCAAAAAACTGGAACGTTATTCTCCTCCAATAAGTCACTTCTTACAACTGAGGGTTGACATCCATATGGGGAGATTTGAAGAACAAAATCCTGTCCCGTTTGGCACATCTCTTGATTAAATGTAAATAGAGAACTAGGCACCCCCCCTAATGGTGAGGCTAAAGGAGTATATGCAGTACTTGTTCTAGAATATGAAGCTGCTGAAATAATGTTTAACAAGGACAAAACTAAGAATAAAACAGCAAAGGCTAAAACAAAACCTTTAACATAATTTGTACTTACATTTTTTCCAATTAAAAGTTCACCTCTTTTTCTTCTCATCTCGTTTTCTCTTTTCATCATTTTAATTTTTTATTTAAATCACTTAAAGTTTATATCCAAATTACTATCGCCAAATAAAACATAATTGTTTTGAAGTTTTTCAATTGTATCTGGCGTTGGAAGGCTCTTTGTATTTATCTCTAAAGTGTTTGAACTTGATAATTCAGATTCAAGTATATACTGACTCTGATTTCCTCCGCCAGCCAAAGCATTTGAAATAACTTGTGCAGGAACGGCTATATCAAAGCACTTCTTTTCTTCCAACCCTGCTATTCCCAAAACTCCTGCTCTTGGAACATTTATGCATTGCTGCGTTGTCGTTGCCCCTATAGTTATTGAGGTGTTCTTGTATACGTAAACTTGAACTTCATATTGCCCTTCTGCAAGTTGCACACTTCTCTGTTCAGGATAAGCAACTGTTTTAGAGAAATCTTGAGAAGTAAAGTAAATCATTGCTTCTCCATTATAGTTTACATTGTCTACTTTCAGTTGAATATTTTTATTGTAAAGTTTGTCCATAATAACATTAACGCTTCCTCCAGAAACTGTTGAAAACAAATACTTTGTGTCTTTAAATCCTGAAGCTTTAGCAATAACATATCCATTCACACATTGAGGGAAGTTGTCGTCAAGCACTCCAGTCTCCGAAGTTGTACCAATAGCACAAGTATTTCCAAAACATTCGTAAGAAACATCTGCCTTCACCGCATGTCCATCCGTATCTGCTGTGCTTACCTGTACTTTTGTATTCTTGTAGGTACAGAATTCAGAATCACTTTCTGCAATAGCTGTTCCATTCAAAGAAACTCTTGGATTGTTATTTTGAAGAACAACAGCCATTGGGAACTGGAATGTTTCATCACCAGAAGAAACTTGAACTAAAACGGGATACTTCACACTGTAAACAAAGTGATATGGAACATAACAGAATCCTAGTATACCCAAGCCTTGTTGGTTCCCAACGGGATTTGAAACGAGCAGCGCTCCATCCGAAGGACTAACCTCTAAACTGCTTGTCCAGTTTCTTGAATTCAAAAATCTCACATCTTCCGTAACTCCGGGCACATTGACATTAAAGTAATCTTTGTCCCCACCACTATTCTTCAACGCAAGAGTGTTTACTTCTATAGCTTCTTGTAAGTCATCAAAGACTTTATTTGCATTCCACACCATCGGAGAGCAAGTAACTTCAACCCCATCAACAGGAGCATAAAGTCTTAAAATATCAACAGAATAATTCTCCAAGAATAAACTTTTTTGCTCTTCATTATAAACTTTGATTGAGGAAGAATATAACTTTCCAAGATCAGAACTTACTATAACGTTATGTTTTTTCACAATGACGCTTTCATTTCCTATGGCAATATTTAAGTTAAAGTTAAGTGTAACATCAACCTTATTGTTTTGGATGGAAACGCTTGAAGTAACAGGTTTTTCAAGATTAATTTCAAATCCTTGTTTGTAATAAGAATCAAAGTTACAGTTATCTACTTTTTCAGAAACAAACTGCCCAAGCTGTGTTTCCATACTTGTCTTTGTTGGAACTTGCTCTTTCTGAATGTTATTTCCAGAAACATAATACCAGTATGGAACAGGGTTTCCTAAAAAGTTAAGCTGAGAAGAAAAGGGCATATACTTCGAACCAGGTTCAAATTTAGGAAGATAGATGTAACCGGCTTGACTTTCTAAAACACGAATTCCCGTTAAGGTATCTTGTTCAAGGCACGAAAGAAGAGTCGTATAAACTGGTTGAATATCTGCCGGAATTTCAGGGTTTCCTAACGAGCCTCTCAAAAGAGCATAGGTTAACGCAGTTCCAACAACAAGCACTGCAATGATTATGAAAACGGTTACCTGCCCTTTCGTTTGGTTTGGTAAAAGCGAACGAGACCGAACTTGTGAGAGTCCTTTATTTTTCATTTTTCTCTCCTTTCTAATTTTTTCTTTATCAATTCCAAAATTTCCGTATTGATATCTTTCTCTATACTTTTTTTGAATTTTTTCCAAAGCTCTTCATCTTCCACTAGAAGTAAATATTTTTTCATAGTCCTCTTAGCTCACCAAGTCAGAAATGTTAAATTTTAGAAATATATAAATGTTTCTTAGTTAATTACTTAGTAAGTTAGTTACTAACAAAAAAGGAGAAATAGTAAGCAGTTGAAAAAATTGTTAAAGAAAAGAAGATAGTTACAGCTTAATTGGATTTTTTGGAGTGCATTCTGCTTCCATAAAGTATCACCAGAATCCCCACAATCGTCAGCATTAAAGACCAGAATGAGCCCATACTCTCAAAAACCATCTTAATCAAAGTAGGAACTTCTAAAGAACCAGAGTTTACAAGAAAAGAGGAAGCGCCCATAACAGTTAGTACCAATCCAACAAAAAAAGCTTTCATTCCCATAAAACGAAAGAGTTTTTCTAATTTATAAATTTATTGATAAAAATGAAAAAGAATTAGTAAGATCTTGGTCGAATTACACTGGCTAACCCCAGAACAATTAATAGAACTCCGACAGTGACATTAAATGGCTTTACAACTGCAACAGGCAAAGCCGGAACTTTAACCCACAAAAAAGTCAGATTTAAGAAGTAAAGTCCTAAAGCAATTCCTAAAATCAAAAGGAAAATTTTAAGTCCACTCGTTCTTGGAGGAACACCCATTCCCCCCATGTAAGGATTTCTATTGAACAGTCCCATAAAGAGAAGTAACAAACATTATATTTAAATATTTCTGAGAATATTTAACGTGAATAGTCCCGTAGTCTTTTATTTGAAACAGGAAAGGTTTAAAGATTTAAATTTACCATTCAATTTAGGGGGCGTATAAGCTAGCGGTAAACTGTGTCCTTGACGTGGACAATTCCCAAGTTCAACTCTTGGTACGCCCATCCTTGACGTGGACAAAGCGCAGGTTCGATTCCTGTCAGGGCCATTTTTTAACAACCTTTAAAAAGCCATTTTATCTTTTTCAAATATGAAGATTCCAAAGACAGTAAATAGGTACTGCCCACATTGTAATAAAAAGACAACTCAAAAAGTTAAGTTAGTCGGAACGGGTTTTAAGCGTGGTGCCTTAACAAGAGGAAGTATTATCAGAGCAAAGAAGAGAGGACGTGGAACGGGAATAGGAAACAAAGGAAAGTGGGGTTCTAAGCCAGCTATTTCAAAGAATAAAAGAAAATCCAAAACAACAAAAAAGACAAACATAATGTACGTCTGTGGTGTTTGTGGAAAAGCAAAATATAGACAGGGAAGAAGAAATAAAAGAACAGGGAAGGTAGTACAAGAATAAAATGGCACAAGCAAAAAAAAGACAAAGATTTTTCGATGTGGACATGCCAATAATCGGCAAAGACACACAACTGTATGATTATGAACTAGAAAATCTAAACGGTAAAATAATAAGTTATGACTTAACACGTCTTCTTAGAGGAAAAAGTGTTCTTTTAAAACTTAAAATAAAAATAGAGGGTGGCAAAGCTATTGCAGAACCTATTGAAATGGTCGTTCTTCCATACTTTATCAGAAGAATGATGAGGAAGGGAACAAATTACGTTGAAGACTCATTTTCTGCTGAATGCAAAGATGCAAAAGTAAGAATAAAACCTTTCCTTATCACAAGGAAAAAAGTTTCAAGAGCGATAAGAAAGGCTTTGAGAGACAAAGCAAGAGAAGAGCTAACTAACTATGTAAAAACAAAAGACACTGAAACTCTTTTCAATGAAATTATACAAAGTAAAATTCAGAAAAATTTGTCATTAGCTTTAAAAAAAGTTTATCCTCTTTCTCTTTGTGAAATAAGAATGTTCAAAGTAGAAAAAAAGTCTGGTGATGGGAAGTTGACGGTTAAGAAACCGTAGGTGTCTTACCATGACAATCGAAAAAACATTAGTTCTTATCAAACCTGATGGAGTTCAGCGTGGTTTGATTGGTGAAATAATAAAAAGATTTGAACAGCGTGGTTTGAAAATTGTTGGACTAAAACTCGTTAACCCTGATAAAAGTGCTGCTGAAGAACATTACACTGAAAGCATAGCAACAAAACATGGAAAGCATGTAAGAGACTATCTTCTGGATTACATAACAGAATCACCAATTATCGCAATAGCCATTCAGGGAGATAATGCAATTAAAGCAGTAAGAAAGATTGTTGGTTCAACCTACCCTGGAGAGGCAGACATTGGAACAATTCGGGGAGACTTTGCTCACGCAAGTAAAGAGTATGTAAAAGAGACTAACCAAGGTAAAAATCTTGTTCATGCATCAGAAAACGAGGAAGACGCTAAGAGAGAACTTTCAATATGGTTTTCTATTGACGACATCCATGATTACACTCGTTCTGATGACAAGCATCTCATATAAGAAATTTTATATAACTTTGAATTCTTACTAAGGCATATTCCAAAAAAAATATGAAAAGAGATTCTACGGACAAGCTGAGAAAGTCTATCAACAAAATAGACGAAGAGATGTTAAATCTTTTATCAAAAAGACAACATCTGGCCAAAGAAGTAGGAACACTTAAGAAAAGTTTGAATATCCCTATATTTGATAAAGGAAGAGAAGAAGAAATTCTAAACAAAATTTCTAAAAGAGCGAAGAAATTAGAGTTAAACGAAGAGTTTGTCGAAGAAATCTTTAGTGCAATATTCAAAAATTCAAGAGCTTCACAACAAAGGCAGTTTAAAAATTTAAGTTGTAAAATAAAAATGGTTGGACTTATAGGCTTTGGAAGGTTCGGGAAATTAATTGTTAAACATCTTTCTGGCGATTTTAAATTTTACGTGTATGACAAAGCGAATAAGAAAGAAGAAATTAGAAAGAGTTATGCTACTCCCTCATCCCTTGAGGAAGTCTGTGAAAAAGAAATAGTGATACTCGCAGTTCCGATCTCTAGAATGGAACGCACTCTAATAAAAATTAAGAATTTACTGAAAAGAAATGTGCTTGTTGTTGATGTATGTTCTGTAAAAGAATATCCTGTAAAATTGATGAAGAATATTCTGCCAAAGAATGTTCAAATACTGGCAACACACCCTCTTTTTGGACCAGATACAGCTTCTGATTCTCTCGAAGGAAGAAAAATTGCATTATGCAAGGTTAGAGTTTCAAGCAATTTGCACTCTCAGATCAAAAGGTTTCTGGAAAGCAAAGGTTTGTTAGTTATAGAAACAACTCCAGACAAACATGATAGAGAAATTGCCAAGTCACTTGTTTTGACACACCTTATAGGAAGGGCTTTGATTGACATGAAAGCTTCTAATGTCAATATAGACACAAGAGGTTACAGGGATTTAATGAGAATACTTAACACGGTAAAAAATGATGTATGGCAACTTTTTGAAGACATGAATCGCTATAATAAACATTCAAAAAAAGTAAGAGGAAAGTTTGTTAAATCGGTGAGTAGAATAAACAAAAAACTAAACTAAAACAAAATTTAAATACCCAAACATTTTGGTTCAAACATGATATTTCAGCTACAGAGTTATTTTTGGTACTTTTAGGTAGCTGATGCTTTTAGCTCTAAATTCTTTTTAAATCTAAAATGACTTCAAAAAATAATCACTCATGTTTAGTAGTAGATCAACGTATTCTTGAATATAAAACTCTAATTAGTCCTTACGATCTGAAAAAAGACTTGCCTCAAACAAGCAAAACAAAAGAAACAACTATTTATGGAAGAAAGAGTATAGAAGACATCTTAGACGGGAAGGATTCTAAGATTACAATAATTGTCGGACCCTGTTCAATCCACAGTATTGAATCTGCTAAAGAGTATGCAACAAGGCTCAAGGAGATATCAGATAAAATCTCTGATAAGTTTTTGGTTGTGATGAGAACTTACTTTGAAAAGCCAAGAACAAGCGTCGGATGGAAAGGTTTCATCTATGATCCTCATCTTGACGGTTCAAATAACATAAATTGGGGCTTACACCTTTCTCGTGAATTTCTCTTACACAATGCAAGAATCGGATTACCTTCTGCTACAGAATATTTAGAAACGTTTACTCCGCAGTATAACTCGGATCTCATTTCTTGGTCGGCAATAGGAGCGAGAACAGTTGAATCTCCACAGCATAGGCAGTTAGCTTCGGGACTTTCAATGCCAGTAGGGTTCAAGAATAATACAGAAGGGAATGTTAAAGTTGCAGTAAACGCTATGCTGTCTGCAAGAGAAGAGCACTCGTTTTTAGGAATAAATGAGCAAGGAACTCCGTGTGTTGTAATTACTTCTGGAAATCCATACACCCATATTGTCCTTAGAGGAAGCGAAACAAAAACAAATTACGACTATGAAAATGTTCGTGAAGCACAAAGTCAGCTTGAAGCTCACAAGCTTTCTCCAAAAATTATGATAGACTGTAATCATGGAAACTCTAGCAAAGATTACAGAAATCAAGCAAGAGTCTTTGAAGATATACTCAACCAAATCAAAGAAGGAAATAAAAACATAATAGGAGTAATGATAGAGTCTAACTTAAATCCGGGAAATCAGCAAATACCTCATAATCTCAACGGTTTTGATGCGAAAAAGTTAGCGTACGGAGTTTCAGTAACGGATTCATGTCTTGGATGGGAAGAGACTGAGGCTCTTCTGTTAAATGCCCACAGAAGTCTTTGAAATGAGTCATTTACAAAACCTGAATTGAAAAGATTGGTTCAGGCAAATAAGAAATCTTTTAAACTGCTTCTAAAAAAATTTCACAAAAATTATATAAAGACCAATCACATAGTTAGTGATAGGTATGACACAGAAAAAACAACTGGCAAAAGAGGGAGAACTAAGGTTTGCTGCAGAATTCTTGAGAAAGGGTTGGCAAATCTTCTTACCCTATGGAGAAGATAGTCCTATCGATTTGTTAATAGAAAAAGATGGAATTTTCAAAAGAGTTCAGGTTAAGTCTACTTCTCCTATCAAGGGCGCTATTCACTGTAGGATAAAATCATCTAACAACTGGCAAGTTAAAAAATACAGCAAAAAAGAAATAGATTTTTTCGCAATTTATGATTACTCTAACAAAAAAGGTTATTTGATTCCTATTGAAGATTTTGAGGGGATGACGGAAGCCATAATTAGGTTAGACAAAGCAAAAAATAATCAAATTAAGGGAGTAAGGCAAGCAGAGAAATATGCCTACTTTTGAACCTAAGGAAAAAACTTTAAACTGTCATTTCTCTGATTTCATGTGCCTCGTTAGCTCAGGGGTAGAGCGGCAGTTTTGTATGATTTTGTAAAGAATTCAAGCGAAATTCAAATGAACTGTAGGTCGGGGGTTCAAATCCCTCACGAGGCTTTGAATAGAGTGAAAAGACGCGTGTAGAAAAATTTCCTATTTTTACTCACGAGGCTTTTGAACGAAGTGAAAAAGCAAGTCGACAAAATTTATTTCAGTCACGAGGCTTTTGAATGAAATGAAAAAGTTCGTTGGAGAAATTCATTTCAACTCAGAGGCTTTTGAACTCAATCAAAAATCTTCTAAGATTCTTTCAAGTCTTTTCTTACCGCTTACTACAACATCTTTAGTAACATAAGCAGCATTAGCAGCAACAGCAATTAATCCAACAGCGCCAATAGCTTTCTTAGTTTTCTGAGCATAACTCATACGGAAAACTCCTTGAGCAAGATAGAATCCTTGATATCCCATAAATGCATTAGTTGCAGTTTCACCAAACTTGTCTTCAAAAAAGTAAGCAAAAGCAGCTTGGCTTAAAGCAGGAATGATAGTACAGATAACTGCATGCCCTATTGTCAAATCTTTCTCTTTCCACCCAATCCCTTCGGCAAGTCTCTTTTGGTACCTTCTCATTAACGCTCCACCTATTTCAAGAACATAAATGAAGTGGGCAATTTTTTTTGTTTTTTCCCAAGAAGAAGTTTCTGGGAGCTCATTAAATTCCGTGATTATTCCATCAACTTTAGTTTCGAGGTCATCTGTCATTTTTCAAGAATCTCAGCATTTCCATCTTCAATCAGAATTTTGGCAATTTCTTTAGAAATATTTGAGATTTCTCCCTTTGCAAAGGGTCCAACTCTTTCTCCATCCATACCCATAAATTCTCCAATATCATTTTTGAAAACAACAAGTTCATTTTTGGAGTTGTCTTCTTTCTTACCTCCAAGAAGTTCAGCAAGGCTTTTGTCTGAAGTTTCTATATTCTTCATCATTTCTTCAAACAAAGATTTCTCAAATGAGAGCATATTATCAAAATCTTGTTTTGAAATGCCCGTTTCAGCAGCAATCAAAACTAAATCAAGTATTTTCTTCCTTCTTCTTGTCATCAATTCTTTAAACAGAGTTGTAGCATTCTCAAGCTGCTTTTTTGTTTTTGCAATTATATCTGAAAAGATGTCATCATCCTTCGAAACAATCTCTTTTTTATCTTTGAGGTATTCAGCTATTTCTAATATGAAATTCTTTGAAAGAACTTGTAATTGGTCAGAATACCTCTCTTTTCTTGCAGCTTCATATAAGTCATTGTAGGTTATCATAAAAATACAAATAGTAACGATTTTTAATAATTGTTGTGTTGGAAAAGGTCTAAAATTATTATTTATTGAACCCTAACTTTTCAAGGAGTTCCTTTCCAGAAATCATCCCAAGTTTCCCGTTTCGCGCATTCTTCTCACAGAATTTTTCTCTTTTAATCAGGGTCGTATCAGGGCTTGTTGAAGGGATTGACATTTCAGTCTCGCCCCTATTAAGGTTTACAAGAGGGTTTTTCTTTGGATAAGCAGGTTTGAATTTCTGAAGAAATGATGCAAATCCAGTAGTTCTTGATTTTGGAGGTGAGACATTATAAAATAGAACAGGAACCGGGTCTGCAGAGTGGTTTTTTAGTTTACAAGGAGTTGAATGATCTGCGGTAACAATCACTTTTATTCTATTTGGGGGAGCAAATTCCCTCAAAAAATTAAAAAGAGTTTTATCGACATACTCTATCATTGATTTTTTCTCAAACGGTTTGTTATCATGCCCCGGAATGTCTGTTTCTTTTATATGAATGTAAGCATAGTCTACATCTTTATAATTTTTTTTCAATACTTTAATTGAAAAGGCACATGCTTCTTCCAGTCCTTCACGAAGGTTTTCATATGAATCTAAACTTTTCAATTTGGGGTAATCAAAAGAAAAAACTTTCATTCCACAAGTTTTGGCAAATCCAATTTCTAAAGGCATGTAAGAAACAGAAAGCCATCTCTTGTAAAATTTTAATTTAGGGGTTTCAATGCCCGGACCCCTCATAAGAATATAATTAGCAGGTAAGAGCCCTTTGATTCTTCTAGATTCATTAATAGGATGATGATTCAAAACCTCAAAAACCTTTTCGGTAAACTCTTTTAGTACATTAACTGTGTACTGAGCATTATCTTCCTCATCTAAAGCTCTAATCATCCCTAATCTTTCTTGGCTCAACATTCCTAAAGAATATGCAGGGTCGTTTCCCGTAATGTTATCTGAGAACCCTCCACGCAAAACCAAAACTGCTCTATGCTGAATTGTTGGTTTGAAAACAAATTCACAAGGAATCTTTATCTTACTCACAGCCTTTGCCAAAATCTCTGCTTCATAAGTAGTTAATGTCCTTCCCGCCCTTCTATCAATGATGTTCCCGTCTTTTGGAGAGTCAATCGTAGCAAAGTCCACTCTCAAAGCCAAATCCCCTCTAACAAGTTTGATGTCCGTCCCCCTTACTTCAAGTTGCCCCCTCGTACTATCATTCAGATTGTTTCCGAAAATAGAAACTATTGCTTCATCAGATTCTGGAACAAACCCTGGCTTCACAGAGTACATGTACCCCATCTCCCCGCGTGCAGCTAAAAAGTCTAAGTTGGGCGTCTCAGCTGCCTCCAGCGGAGTTTTATCACCCAGTTGTTTACAAGGTAAATCCCCCATACCGTCCATTATCACAAGTATCCCTTTCATGAAATAAACAGAAGACTTTTCTTTATAAAAATTTATGTTTTAGTTGAATAAAAATTCAGTAAATACAAAGGGTTAATGTAAAAAACTGTTATAGTTAAAACTCACTTAATTTTGCACATAAAAGTAAGTTGAAAGTCTTATAAATATCTCAATCTTCTCAGAATCATGTTCAAATTTCTTAAGGAAAAGCTCCAAAACTGGACAAAGAAGTTCTCGGAAGAAGAAAAGCCAAAAGAAAGGGCTAAGGGAAAATCTTCAAAGGCAAAGCCCCAAATGAAAAAAAGAGCAAAAACTCAACAACAAAAATCAGTTAAAGAAAGAGAGTACCGACAGCCAGAACTTAAAGAACTTAAAGAAATAGAGGAAGAAGAAATAGAAGAAAGAATAACGGCGGAAGAAGACCATGAAAGGCTCGGTTCTTTGTCCCTTTTCGATAGAATAAAATCAAAACTCACAAAAATAAGAATTTCTGAAGAGGACTTTGAGCCATATGCGGAAGAATTAAACATGCTCCTTCTTGAGAATAACGTAGCTTTTGACGTTGCAGAAAAAATAATCTCTAAGTTAAAAGAAAAAATCTCGAACAAAGAACTTTCACGTAAGGAAGTCGGTCAAGAAATAAAATTAGCTTTGAAAGAAACGATAGAAGAAATCTTGATTGAACCTTTTGATGTTTTAGACAAAATAAAAAGGAAAAATGAAAATTTCCCTAAAGAACCCTTTGTAATTCTTTTTGCAGGAATAAACGGAAGTGGAAAAACAACAACGATTGCAAAGATTGCTAATTTCTTAGAAAAAAAAGATATTTCGTGCGTTCTAGCTGCGGGAGACACTTTCCGTGCAGCAAGCATTGAACAAATAAAGAAACATGGAGAGAAGTTAGGAATAAAAGTGATAAGCCAGCAGTATGGCGCTGACCCTGCTTCTGTTGGCTTCGATGCAATAAG
>ERZ1292629.1759-Hain-H43-01um-R1-1759-length-20112-cov-7_pt1 | contig 20112 bp, 23 predicted proteins | sample MGYA00564399_ERZ1292629 | MGnify/ENA primary metagenome ERZ1292629 (study PRJEB36523, sample SAMEA6512636) | groundwater metagenome | collected 2019-01-08 | study: AquaDiva: Metagenomics assemblies of 32 groundwater samples | reverse complement strand
TCCTGTCCTGTTGGCGACTGCGACGAGGTGGTGCCATGTGCCTGTGATTATGTCTGTACTGAAAGCTGTGGTGCAATCCTTTGCACTCCCAGTGTCTCCTACTCTAAAGCTTAATATGTCATTTGCGAAGTCGTCGATTCTGATAATTACGTGCCGTTCTGCAAATACATAACCTTTTCCTATAAGTGCTGTATAAAGAGTGTTGGGGTCTGTGGCTGTATTCATCCACAGGCTTATCGAAAAGTTTGTAGTGTTCTCGAAGTCAAAGGGATCGTCCACGTTACTGTTTATGTAGTCAAAGGAATTGTTGTTGAAGAATTGTCCGCTGCCTATTTGCCCTGTCTGGTTATTTGTTCCATTTTGACTGGCGTTGTAGCTGTTTGAGGTTGAATCTTTGTAAAGGCCTGTTACATTGCCTCCGTCTGTGGCTGTTTCACCCAAGTGCCAGACAGCAAGATAGCCATTGCTCCACACCCCCGCCTTGTTTTGCTGATTGGAAGCAGCAGAATTGTTGTAATACATGAATATGCTCGTGTTCGTTGTCTGGTTTCTTAAGGTTGGTATTCTTACCCAGGCCACAAGCCACCCTGTTGTTGAATTGTAAAATTCTATTTCGTGGTCAAGCTTGGTCGAGCCGTCTGATTGTGTGAAAAGAATGTCGTCACCATCGGCCTGTGCGTATTGTGATAGGTTAGCATCTGTTATGTTTATCAGAACAGGAAAGTCGGTCAAATTGTCTTCGCCAATTTTATTACCATCAAAGGTTATGTTTTTTCTGTACCCCCAAGATGAATTATACCATGGATCTATGTAATATAATGTCTGACTGGCAATCGCCTGTGCTATCGTATCCTGGCTTCTTTTCATTCCAAAGAAATATTTCCCTGATTCGTTGAAACCTATAGGAGTGCTCATTTTTATTTGTAATAAGTATTCCTGCCCTGCTGTGACCGGAAAATTCTTTATATACCATACCTTGTTCATTCCTCTAAAATTTATGTCTGCCGAATTTGGGATATTTGAAATATCTTGCCATTCAACTAATTTTGTTTCATTCCAATAAATTGTCTTTGAAGTTAAATTCCCCCTATCAAAATAATGTTCAAAAAGGATCACCTGCCCATCTCTTATTATTGTCCCGTTTAAATGAGCTATTGTTTCGTTCCTAAAACACCAAGAATAATTTGGATTTGAGGTGAAATTAAATGAGGAAGCGGAAAAATTGTAAGTTCTGATAGAATCATTATTATTTATTGCTTGGAAATCACAAGTATGGGATTTTTCTGTTGTTATGTTTGTAGGTTTGTAATATAATGCCTGTCTTGGCTTTACTTTAGTTGTGTCAGTCGCAAAAGCGAGGTCTATATCTCCTGTGAACTGCTTGCTGATTAATTTTATTATTATTGGCCCATCCCCTATTAAAGTATGCGGCGTGATGTTGATAGATACAAAAGAATCATTGGTTATTACGCTGTTTCCTATTATCTCATATGAACCATTGCTGCTGTTTGTCAATACTTCTCCCTGCCCAAGAATAATATTCCCTAAAAATCTCGGATTAGAAAATAGGCTAATTACCTGTTCTTGTTTTATATAAATCAGACCTGCTATTGCTCCAAGCAATAAAACACCTATTAAAATAACATGTTTCCATTTCATTTTGCCCCCCTTTAAACCTATTTTATCTGTTCAACCTCCTCTTTGTTTTTATTTTTGGTCTAACATTTTCTTTATTTCAGTCAGTGCCTCGTCAAAAGAGACGGGCTTGCCGACTTTTTTTTGAATATCAGATGCTTTTTTAAGAAGCCAATTATAGTTTTCTTCCTTTACTTTGATTGCTTTGGATCCCATGGTAACTAGGTTATCAAGTTGTAAAGTAACTAAGTAACCATTACTTATAAAACTTCCTCTCTGGCCCAAATTCTCAAATAAGTAAGGACCATTTTTATAAACCATCTATTTTCTCCCTTAATTCAAATCAGAAGAGAAAGAACTATTTAAAGTTTATTTTAGAGGAAGAGCTATTTCAATCTGTCACATAAAAGAGCATTTTTTACAAATAAGAATATCTTAACTTTATTTGATTATCCAATTATTTTAACTATTACAAAATTATTTTTGAGCAACCCCTTTTTCTTTTAAACAGCTTTTGGCTTTGCTTTTTCCTTTGGCTTGTTTTGTTCTGGAAAAATTTCCGAAAGCATCTTGCTTCCTTGCTTTAAGATCTTAAGATTAATCTGCACTGTTTCCTCTGAAATAGTTCTTCCCCTGACTGTTCTTCTCAAACGAAGGCCTTTTGGTTTCATGTTAGATCTTTTCTTTTTCCCCTCTTTTCTCGGCCTTTGGTGCATGGCTTTTCCATAAGTTAAAAGTATTTTTTTAAGACCGATTCCCTGGACATCTTTGTGGCTCGTGAAGCCAGAACCATCATTGGCTCCTGCAATCTCCAGCTCATATCCTTCAAGGCCAGGAAGAAGATCTTTTCCCTGAATCTTGTTCCCCAATTCATTTCCGAGAAGACTTTCACTTTCTGCATCAAGCTCAAACTTGTAGGTTTTTCCCGTTTTGTCTGAGACGTTAATCTTGAATGGCATGATACTTAACGGAAAAACGGGTTTTTAAAACTTTATTTTAATTGGGTTTTTCTTGATATTCATTCTATCCATATATTACACAAAAATTTATAAGAAATCCCGGCTATTTTTCTGTGCTAAAATGGGATATATTGATTACTCCTTTTCTAAACTGGACGATGCCAACTATTGCCTTATGAGGTATTATTTAAGATGGATTGAAAGAGCACCATATCCAAATCCCCCCTTTTTCTTTAAAGGGAGATTTTTTCATAGCCTCATGGAGAATTTTTGGGAAAGATTAGGAACTTCTGAAGAAGTTGCCATGTCTAGGAATAAAAGAGATAAAAATGGAAAAAAATATTCCTCAAATGAAGAATTTGCCGATTATGTCCGCAGACAATGGATACATGATATAATTCAGAACAAGAATTCCAAAGTTCCCGGAAATGTGGTAAATTGGGATTTCAAAGGCCAGGAATTTTTGATGGCTGAGAAAATGAAAGAAATGGCATACCATTTTTTCAATCCTTTGATTGGCCTTGGAAAACCTCTATATCAAGAAAAAAAATTTGAGTTTGTTTTTGGGCACAGGAAGTTCAGGGGAAGAATAGATGCAATAAGGTTTGTCAATGGAAAAATTTTAATAGATGATTACAAGTCTGGAAGTCCCTGGATTGGCCCGATGAAAATTAATCATGACCCGCAGATGTCTATGTATAACGTTGGTTTGGCTGCAATATGCTCTCAAGATGAAAATTTTGCAGAATCCCTTGGCTTGAAGGAAAACAGGAACGAATTTCTCAATGACCCTGCTTATCTTGTTGAAGAAGTTGAAAACAGATTCGTCATGGTGGAAGCTCCGGCATACTGGGCAAGAACTGAAGACAAGAAAAAAATTGAGAGAGTTCCTTTAATACACTCGACCAGCAGAAAAAGAGAACATTTTTATGATGGTGTTGAAAAATCAATAGAGCAAGGGATTATTTATCCTGAAAGAGGAAGAAAATGCGACGGATGCGTGATGAAAAAGGCCTGTGAAGAAAAATTGGAAGATGCACTCAGACAATTTCCCCAGATAAGAGGCCAAGGCCTTTTTGCTTTTGTTGCCCCAATTTTTACCATGCCTTCACGAGATGAAGATTTAGGCGTCTTAGTTAGCCAGGAAGGATTATTCAAAAAAGGGCAGAGAGGAATCAAAGTTTCTTGATGTTTTTTATCTCCTCTATTTCCTGCAAGACCTTGAGCTCTTTTCCCGAGAGAAGGTCCTTGTTTTTCCTGAGGTTTTTTATCTGCGCTGCTGTAATATCTGAATACAGAAAATTTTTGTCTCTTAGTTTTCTCTCGAAATTAATCCCCGGAACAGAAACCGAGATTTCCTGGCCTTCAGAAGCTTCCTCGACTGATTTATTCTCTGACTGCATGTTCTTTATTTTTCCGATCTTTTCTCCCAATTCGTCTATCATGTGAAGTCTTGGAAAAACTTTTCCCGCTTCAACTTTAACGCCAAAAATAGCAGGATTGGTATTCCTGAAAACATACTGCTTAAGGATTCTCAGTTTGCATAAGGAACTCAGGCCAAGAAGCCTTCTTTTCTCTATTTCTTTTCTTTTTTCCTCTCTAATCTTATGAAGATTTTCAACGAGCTTGTATATGACATCATCTGTGAGGATTCTTATCCCGTTTCTTATCTCTTCAGCTTCTGGGTCAATGGAAACATTGAAGCCAGCAATCATGGCATCAATCTCGTTTATTTTTAAATTGGCTTTAGCGTTTGTTATGTCTGATTTGTTTATGCTCCCTATTCCTGCTTTTAACACAGGAATATTTTCCTGCCTGAGAATTGTTAACAATGCTTCCAAGCTTCCTAAAGAATCTGCCTTTGCAATAATCCCCTGGCTGTCTGTTTTTATGCTTTCTGAAATCTGCTGCCGGAAAACTTTCTGGATTTCTTCTTTGTTGTTTTTGTAAATCTGGAAAGGCATTCCTGGAAGAACTTCCTCTTTTTCCACCAGCTGAAGCCTCAGGCCTGTTGATGCCTGAACTTTTTCTTTTGGCTGGAATTTGAACGACAATGGTAAAATTTCTTCAAGGACCCTTATTCTTGTTATTATGGGATTCCCGGAAAAACCAGACACAGCTATTTCATCATTTCTTTCCAGTTCTCCATCATAAAGAATCGCCTCTATCTGATTTCCCTGCTCTTTCTTAAGTTCAAGAACAATGCCTTTTGCATCTTTTCCAAGCAATAGTTTTTCATTAAGGTATTTTTGGCTTAACCCGCAGAGAACAAGGATAAGCTCTGGAATTCCTTCTCCTGTTTTTGCAGAACATGGAATCAAGGCGATTTTTTTTGTGAAGTCTTCTACATTGTAGTATAAATCTGCATCAAACCCATGATTTTGCAAAGCTCCCATTAATGTCATGTATTTTTCGTTGAAATTCTGGGAAGTGTTTTTTGCCTGAGATTCCACCCTTTTCTTCAGACTTGAATCCTCCTTCAGGTCTTTTCCAGCACTGGTCCATCCGTGAATCTTGTCTATCTTGTTCAGGGCAATTATGAATGGAACTTTGTTCCTCTTTAAAATCTGGATTACCTCTGCTGTCTGCGGTTTTATCCCTTCGTTGATGTCGATGACAAGAATAGCTAGGTCTGCAAGAGAACCGCCTCTCTTTCTCAAGTTGGTAAAAGCCGCATGGCCAGGAGTATCTATGAACAAAAACCCCGGAATTTCCAGCTTTATTCCCTGTTTTTCTATCAAAGGACAAGAAGCTCTGAGCTGCTCTGCAGGATAAAGAGTGAATGAAATTTTCTGGGTTATTCCTCCAGCCTCTCCTTCATGGACAGAGCTCTGCCTGAGGTTGTCCAGAAGACTGGTTTTTCCATGGTCTACATGGCCTACGACTGTGACTATTGGCTGACGAATTTTTGGTTTCATCGTGCGATTCCTTAAGCATTTTTCTACTACTTTCAATAAAAGTTTATTTTTAAAGCTTGATGTCCCATCTATTCATGGCAAAATAATAGATTTTAAAAACAAGAGTCTTTTGTTATCAGGATGTTATGGTATGACCCTCTTTTAATAATTGCCTTTGTCACAGGGCTTCTTTTCCTATTTTTTAGCCATCACAGCGAACACCATCACAAAACCTTTATTCTTTGGGGAATGGTGCTCATGCTAGGTTCTTTAATAACAAAGGCTTTTTTATGGCTTGAAAGCATGATTCCATGATTTCTTGATAAATGTTTTAAGGTAAGGCATTAATTGTAAAATTAGTTTTCTCTAATTAAAATTGATTGATTTTAATGCTAAAATAACCTTAGTGAACAAAATTCGCCCAAAAACAAAATTGATGCAAAAATATGCGACAAAATATAAAATATCTTCAGAAAATCAATAATCTTCTATTTCTTCGTCTTCGCCAGCGTCAGCTTTTTCAAGTGTCTTCTGCTCTTTTGGAAGGCTCTTTGCCTCGTCTTTTCCCTGCTCTTTTCCTTTTTCTTCCTTGAGATGTTCTTCAGACACAGAATTTATCATTTCCTTGAATTTATTGAAATCAGCAGCAGATATTTTTACCCCTGATTTCGTGAAGCCGGTATATCTTTCGCTCGTAACAAATTCCCTTATTGTTACCCCAGGCCTTCCCCCAAAATCGTCCAGCCTTATTATTATGTCGGTTGTGTCGTTTTTCTTTATCTTACCAATGTCTTTTTCCATGATTTTTGTGAGGTATTGGGATTATTTAAAGATTATGGGCTTTTGCTAGAATCCTAAAACCCGATTCACAAAAAGAATATGAATCCTACTAGGAGAAACTTCTTTATTGATTATAAGAATTTTATTGACACTACTTCCAGGAACACCATATGCTTTTTTTGCTCTCTCACTTTCTAAAGGCAAGGAATGTTCATAAATACGTCTTATCCCCTCATCCAGGTTTTTCACAATTTTTTGAGTTCCAACCACAAAAATCACCTTGTCTGAACCATAGGCATATGCCGGAAGCTGACTTCCCGTACCCGATGCTATAAGAATCTCTCCGTTTTGTGTTATTGCATGAACACTTCCTATTGCATATTCGGGAGCAGCCCCAATTTTTTTCATCTCTCTTTTTTGTTTTTTATCTGCCATCATTCTTTCAAATTTTTTTCTGACATCATTGTATTTTCCAGATTTTGCAATTTCTTCTGCAATTCCCAATGTTTCCAGTGTAACTGATGTCATATTCATAACTTCGCTTCCTTCTGGTATTATGTCTAACACTTTTTTCTTTGCATCCTCTCCATCTTCAGCCAATTCTGCAAAAAAACCATTCTTTTTCAGGGATTCAATTGTTTTTTGAATTTCTTCTTTGCTTGCTAATTTTTTCCAGCCAACTGTTTCATTTTTTATATTGGACATGCGATATTTATAGAATGGCAGTATTTAAATATATCGGTTACCCAATATTTAGATGAAAAAGGAAGAGCCTTGCTGTGACATGAGGGGGATGCTATCCTTTCTTATATTATTTATTCTATCTAAGAAAATAATGAACGGACAGGAAATAGCAAAGGAGTTAGGAAGAAGAAAAGGCGGAAAACCAAGCCCCGGAACAATTTATCCCGCATTAAAAAGCTTGAAAGAGTCTAGATTTATTCACGAGAAAAGAGAAGGGAAATCAATAAATTATTCTCTGACAGAAGAGGGTAAAAGAGCGTTAAGAATTTCAAAAAAAAGGTTCATAAGCACCTTTATGGACGTGTTTTAATCTATCTCTTCTGCTTATGCTGGTCGCTCACATGGAACTTGTGCTCTATCTCCTGCTCCATCTTGCTGAATGCCTTGTGAAAAGTCCTTCTCAAATCCCAATCAGAGCTGTCTGCTTCTATGGATTTTCCTGCATAACTCACAAGCATGTGTATGCTGAACTTTGTTTTCCCTCCGGGGCTGTATTCCTTTATATGTATCCTGAAAGACTCTGCATTTTTCAGCTTGCGCTCAATTTTTGAAGAATACTCATCCCATAGCTTTTGGAATTCGTCCCTTGTTTTTTGGGTAAGAATCTCAAAGCCCTTTGTCTGGAGGTTGATCATTAAAGAAATGAAAGAGGGCGATTTATTTAAGGTTTGCGAATAAAGAACTTATTCTGATTTTGGAAGATGATGGCCTTTACATCCAGAAAGAGCCTCAGCAAAAAGGGCTGCTTTAGCTTCTGCAGCCTGAGAAGGATCTCTATTTAAAATAGTATTCTTCTTAGTTCTTTTAACAAGTGGAGTTTTAATTAACTTTTCTAATTCAATTTTAACCTGCGAGTGCTTTGATTCTTCACAGATAACTTCAAGAGGAGCATTATTTTTGAGATATTCTGAAGTTGCGTACCAATCGGCTATTCTGATTACCGAAGCTGGTTGATACAATAATAAATAATTAATCTGCCCTCCGTCAAGCATATCGTCATAGTCATATGTTATGTCCTCGGTTTTTCTACTCTCCCAAAGCCTTTTTCTAGCTTCTTCTACCCTTTTCCAGTCTGGGATTCTTTTGATTCTGAAGTCATATTTTACTTTTGTCATGTAATTCTCCTCCCACTATTTTTGGATAGGACATACCTACTAATTTATTGCACACTTCAGTAGAACGGTGACGTGCGTCTTCTAATGTTTCAGGTGTTATTCCTATTACTATGCCACACCCCTCTAGAAGACCAATACGATAAGGATTTTCAATCTCTTCCTTCCTAAAAAGTGCAGAATTGCCTTCTTCCCAAGCATCAAGCTCAGTAAGATATGCTATTCCTAGTTCAGTGTCCCAATGTGGAAAAGCACCAAGAAAAAGAGGCATAGCTTTTTTAGACAGGGGAAAAACGCAACACCGTGCATATTCTTCCAAAAGACGAGAATCCCATGCAATATCTTTATTGACAAATTCCGGATGCCTTGCAACTGTTTTCCATAATCGAGAATTAAGAGTCCTTTTTAATGTGAGAGTCATATGACAATAATCCATAGGAAAACCATCTTTACCAGGATGGAAGAGAATACCATCTAAAGGCTCAAATTTTTCATCGCGAAACTTATATACCCCCTGCCCAGAAGTTGGATTGAGTTCGCAAAACTTATCTATATCATATTTCTTAAAAAAATCATGAACATATCTAAAATGGTCATCTAAGTGGGGAGAAGGATATGCTACAAAAGCATCTCCCGTATAAAGATCACCTTTCCAGAGCTTTTGTTCCCACTCTTCACTTTCTTGAGGAAAGGCAACACATTCCAAGCGCCGTAGCATGACATATGCAACGGGTGCAACAACTAGGCCTAGGTTCTGTATTTCCGATGTATTCTCTTTGATACTCCCCTTACAGATATAAATTGTATCTTCGTTCTTGTCTCTACGAGTTGTTTTATTCTTCATACCCACTAAACGTAAAAAGAAGTTATTTATTCTTTTGTTGTTTCTATAAAAACAACAAATTTAAAAACTTGGGTTTTTTAGTTTATCAATGGAGCAAGAGCAAAGGATACTAGGTCTGACTAAGCAGGAATTGTTAGTTTACGAGGCACTTATACAATTAGGAAACTCCTTAGTTAGTGATATTGCTTCATATACTAAGTTGAACAGGTCTTTTGTCTATCATTGTTTGAAAGTATTAGAAGAAAAAGGTCTAGTAACCGTAAAGGTTCTTAATAAGAAACAGCAGTATGATGCAGTCAATCCATCTCGTTTGTTAGGTCTTTTAAAAGAAAACGAAACAAAAATCAAGAGTTACATAATTGAATTAGAAAAACAAAAAAGAGTTGATCAACCAGAAAAGCCAGATATTCAGGTATTTTATGGTAACGAGGGCATGAAAACAGCTATCGATGAGGAATTAATGGCCAGAGAGTTATTGGTAATAGGATCAACGCCAGATTTTGAGAAAAACTTGCCTTATTACAGGCCAACATTTCACCTAAGAAGAATTGAAAGGAAAATTCCAATTAAAGTATTATTCTATGAAAAAGACAGGGAATATGGCAAAAGAACAGGAAAAATGAAAAATTCCCAGGTAAAATTTCTTTCAAACAAGCTAAAAATACCTGTAACAATAGTCCTATTTAAAGATATCACGCTGCTTGCCTTTTGGAATCCTGTTCCTCATACTATCAGAATTAAGAATAAGGACACAACAGAGTCTTTTAAAGAATACTTTCAGTTTCTTTGGACAAAAGCTAAACCATGATAAATTTTATATGAACGCCCCAACCAAACTATGTACATTTTCGTTCTTTTTTTGGAGTGATTATTGATTGTGTTTATGATGTGTTATTCAACCCCAGACCAAATTTTATCCTTGATTTCATCATCAATTACTATTTGCTCTTTAAGTTTCTTAAACAAATTCTCCACAGAGGAAATTGCGGTCACGGCCCTTGATTCTACAGGGCTCACACCCTGATGTTTTACCAGATTATCCATTAAAACATGATTTTTTACTTCTTTCAAATATTCTACAGGACCTTTTTTATAGCTAATTAAAACATCTATGATTTTAGAAGTGTTAATTCCTTTTATTGTACTAGGAATATCAAGAGCATCTTTTAGAGCTAATTCAACTGCGGTATTTAAATTATTGCTAACCCCGCTATAATCTTGATTTTCAAAAGATACTCCTGCTTGTTTCAATTTATCATTAGCAGAATCTAAAAACTTTACAACTTCTGCATTTTTCTTAGCTTCTTCTTCACTTAGCTCGTCTACCCTCATTTCCAATATAATTTCTAGATAATTTAGAGAAGACAACATCTCCCCTTTTGTAGAGGTAGAACTATATGCTTTTCGGATAAATTCTCTATGTTCAGATAAAAAACCTTCAATTAAACTAAAAAGATTTTTGTACTGAATTGCCTGACTATTGGAAGGGCTATAACCACCATACCCATCATCTAAATCTTTTTTTAGATTCTTTAATAAAACTTTTACTTGAGAAATTTTCATAGACTTATTATAGATCCTTTTCTTTTATGCTTTTCTATACTCCGGAACCGAACGCTTTTGTTCTACCCCTACCCCTTTTATTAGTGGGAACCGAACAAAAGTGTACAACGCCCCAACCAGGACTCGAACCTGGATGCCTGTAAAGGCCGAGATATTTGTCTTCTCCATATCTGCATAGCAGCACATTTAGGAGATGTTATCGTAGAAGAACCTAGGTTCTTCCCGTTTTCCAATCTCGTGCAATACCCTTATGCGATTGGGGCTTGAAAATACAAGAAATCCGGAGATTTTAAAGCTTAACCCTTTCTGATAGACAATAAAAAATTTATAAGACGCTATGCTATCTTTTAAGATTAACAATTTAAAATATTAATCTTGTTTTATACTAAAAAATAAAAAGAAATCAATCCTTCATCTCTATCTTGATGTTGACGTTTTTGGGAATCTGCATCCTCATTATGTGGTGGAGGACTTTTTCATTTGCCGGCAGGTCTATGAGCCTTCTGTGGATGCGCATCTCAAAATTGTCAAATGTTGCTGTCCCGTTTCCGCACGGGCTTTTTCTCGTTGTGATTTTCAGTCTCTTTGTTGGGAGAGGAACAGGCCCGGAAATCGCAATTCCTGCCTTGTGCGCTATGTCCTTTATGGATCCGCAAATATTGTTGAGCATCTCTATTTCTGTGCTGTTTAATTTTATCCTTACTTTAGGCATTTTCTGTTATAGATAGGATTTAAAATTTGTTTTTAAATCTTGTGCTGATATTTTTAGTGAGCAACAAGGTTCTTGCTGCCTCTTTAAACTGTTAATTTGCTGCAAAAAGATGAAACCTTTTTATATCAAGAATTCCTCTTAACTAGAATAATAAAAAGAGGTAAAAAGAATAGCTCATGCTCGACACTTTTAATCAGATAAGCCTTATCATTGCCATTGTTCTTGGTGTTTCTCTTGTCGTGAGATTGCTGAAACAGCCTTTGATAATAGGGTACATAATTTCGGGAATAATCGCAGGCCCCCTCTTCCTCAAAATTCTTCCAGGAATAGACACGGTGAATGTTTTTTCCGAGTTTGGAATAGCTTTTCTTTTGTTTATCGTGGGATTGCATCTTTCGCCAAAGGTAATAAAAGAAGTAGGCAAGATTTCCCTCATTACAGGAATAGGACAAATTGTCTTCACCTTTCTTCTGGGATACTTCATATCGACCCTGCTCGGATTTTCGATGTTGGCATCAACATATATTGCGATAGCCACAACCTTTTCTTCAACAATAATAATAATGAAGCTCCTTTCTGACAAAGGAGATCTTTACACTTTATACGGAAAAATTTCCATAGGATTCCTTCTTGTCCAGGACCTTGTTGCGATAATAATCCTGATAATTGTTTCCTCTCTCTCTTCTGGCGGGAACATAGCCAGCCATGTCGCACTGACTCTTCTGAAAGGGATAGTAATTGTCTCAATCCTCGCTCCAATAAGCCTTTATGTCCTTCCGAGATTCCACGATTTTTTTGCAAAATCCCAGGAATTTCTTTTCGTGTTTTCGATAGCATGGGGGCTTGGGTTGGCATCCCTTTTCTTTTATGCAGGACTTTCGATTGAGGTGGGAGCATTAATCGCAGGGGTCTTGCTTTCTATGTCTCCCTACAGCCTCGAAATAAGCTCGAAGATGAAACCATTGAGAGATTTCTTCCTGATATCTTTCTTCCTTCTCCTAGGGGCACAGATGACAATAGGAAATATCGGTGATCTTATCATCCCAGCAATAGTCTTCTCATTTTTGATTCTCATAGGAAATCCACTGATAGTGATGATTCTTATGGGCCTTTTAGGTTACACGAAGAAAACGAGTTTTTTTGCAGGCCTTACCGTTGCGCAGATAAGTGAATTTTCCCTGATTCTCGTGGCTCTCGGAGTTAAAGTCGGCCATCTTTCAGGAGAGATACTCTCGCTCATGACCCTCATAGGGATTATTACGATAGGCGGATGCACTTACATGATAATTTATGCCGACAAAATCTACAGGAAATTGTCAAGACATCTCACTATTTTTGAAAGAAAGAAAATAAAAGAGAACGGGATGAAGGCAAAGGAAATCAATGCCGTGCTTTTTGGATACAACAGGATAGGGTTCAGCATACTTGGAGTTTTGAAAAAGATAAAAGAAAGCTATCTTGTTGTTGATTACAATCCGGATGTGATAGCTGATCTGAAAAAACTGAGAATTCCATGCGTCTATGGGGATGTTGATGACGAAGACCTTTTGGCAGAGCTGTCTCTGGACAAGATAAGCCTTGCAATTTCAACAATCCCTGATTTTGAATCAAACTCTTTCCTTATAGAAAACATAAGGCGCGTGAATAAGAATGCAATTGTCATAGTGAGGGCGCACAGCATAGATGATGCCTTTAATCTTTACAAGAAAGGAGCCAGCTACGTTCTTACACCTCATTTCTTAGGAGGGGAGTACATTGCAAGGATGCTTGCAATAATCAAGACAGACCATAAAGGATATGAAGAGGAAAAAGAGAGGCATATAAAGATGCTGAAGGAAATGTCTGCAAGGGGCAGCGAGCATCCCGAAATCCAGAAAGATTAACTCTTATTCTGTTATTTTTCTGAGCCAAAAATCGAAAAAAGGAAATCAAAGAATCTGAGGATTATCTCCAATGCCATTATAAACCCGAGATAATAAAAAATCTGGCTGAGAAATCCCGGAATCTGGTTCAGATTGTTCAAAACCCTTTCAAAATCAAAAAAGCCAGGAACGAGGAGAGAAATTGCCAATAAGTTCAGAGGGAGCAATTTGGCAAGCTCTTTCGCAGTGTCTTCACTGGCATAGGAAGTTATTCTTATTGCTGCAACAATAACTGTGGAAATGATAAGGATAGAGCCTATCTCAAGATCTGTGAATATAGCCAGAGATATTCCGAAAACAGAAAACCAGAAGAAAATGAGGAAAGGAAGGATTATGATATATTCCAAAAAGTAAAGGGCTACAGCGACTATTTTTGCAACTGCTGGATGTTCTGCAGTATTGTATCTGCTAAGGTCAAGATTAAGAATGTTCTTTTCAGAGATAAAATTATGGAGTTTCCAGATAAAAAGAGCATAGAGAAAAATCATCAGAGCAAGGAAGAAGAAATTGAAAAAGGTCTGGAAGAAAGCAGGAATCAGAGACAAAAATCCCTGATAAGCCAAACTTAGCTGGGAAACAAGGTCTGTGAAAGCCATGCATTATATTGGGGAAGATTATTTTTAAACTTATTTAAAAATAACCAATCTAGGACAACAAATCTTTTAATAGATCTCGCTATATAACTTAATGCGAGAAGTGAAGGGATATGTTTTCGTTGCTTCCTTCGATTTTTCTGAACAGATTTTCGGACAAAAGACTGATGTAGCAATAGGAATAAATTACCAGAATTTAAGGACCAATGGTATCAAACCTTATACAAAAAAGTCGGAAGCAAAAAAAGGAATGCATGAATTTATCAATCATATGGGTGATGTTAAAAAAGCAAGGCTTGGAAAATTGGAAATGCAGATAGCAGAATCTGCCAAAGAACTAGAACTTTTTAGAGATAAAGATTATTTGATTGTGATAGCTGATTTTGACAAAAGTCAGGATTTCTTTGGGGAAATTGTTGAAAAGATGAGAAGGAATATGGGTGCTTTGCCTGGGATGCGTATAACTGAAAATGGTTTTAAGCCTCTTAGTTTTAAAGGAAGAAGTCCATATGAAAGAGCACTTTACATTCTTAAAGAAATAAATAGACAAGGACAGGCACCAGCAACTATAGCTACTTTTAACTTAAAGTTTATTCAATAACTTTAAATATAATTATTCCCTTTCAAAAAAATGATTGACCTGAAAGATCTTAGGGAGCAGCCAGACAAGTACATTGCAAATATGAAGAAAAAGGGTCGCGATGAAAAAATCGTTTATCAAGTCCTTAAATTGGATGAGCAGTGGAGAGACATCAAGCTTCGTGCAGACAAGCTAAGGCACGAGAGGAACAGCATCTCAGAGCAGATTAACCAGGCCAAGAAGAAAAAAACAGATGCTTCTCAATTGATAAAAAAGGCGAGAGAAATACCTGAGAAACTGGGCAGGCTTGAATCTGAAGAAAAAGACCTTTATGAAACATTGAACAAAAGGCTTTTGGAAATCCCAAACCTGATGCATCCAGATGTTCCTGTTGGAAAAAGCGAGAAAGACAACAAGGTGAGAAAAGTTGTTGGAAAACCAACAAAGTTAAAATTCCCTGCAAAGACACATGTCGAGCTTATAGAATTTCTTGACCTGGGGGATTTTGATGCTTCTGCAAAAGTTGCCGGCAGCGGCTTTTATTATCTGAAGAAAGACTTGGCTCTTTTGAACAGGGCGTTGATAAATTTTACTGTAGACTTTATGGAGAAAAAAGGCTATGTTTTTATTGAACCTCCGCTCATGATGAGCAGAAAAGTTGCAGCTGCAGCAGGAGACCTTGTTGCATTTGAGAAAGCTCTTTATAAGATTGAGGGGGAAGACCTTTATCTTATCCCGACAGCAGAGCACGGAATCCTTGGAATGCTTTCTGACAAGACAATCCCTGAAGAACAACTTCCCCTAAAGCTTTTTGGATACAGCATGTGTTTGAGGAAAGAGGTCGGAAGCCATGGGATAAATGAGAAAGGGCTCTGGAGAACGCACCAGTTCAACAAGGTTGAGCAGTTTATTTTCTGCAAGCCTAAAGATTCCTGGAAATATTATGAAGAACTGAGAAAGAACTCAGAAGAAATTATGAAGAAACTGAAGCTTCCTTATAGGATTCTTGAAATGTGCACAGCTGACCTTGGAGACTGGAAAGCAAGGACAGAAGATATTGAAGTCTGGAGACCTACAACAAAAACCTACGGAGAAGTAGGAAGCCTTAGCAACTGCATAGACTACCAGGCAAGAGACCTCAATATTCGTGGAATTTCAAAATCTGGAGAGCGTTATGTGCTGCATACTCTGAACAACACAGCTCTTGCAACTTCAAGAGTAATGGTTGCAATCCTGGAGAACTTCCAGCAGAAAGACGGAACCGTGAAGATACCAAGCGTTCTCCAAAAATACATGGGTGGAAAAAAAGTTATTGGAAAGAAAGCAAAGAAGAAGATTGTTTCATTAAAAAAATAAAAATTTTAATATAATCAACCCAGCATTGAAAATACAGAGTTCTTTAAAATAAAACTTTATAAATTACTATCTTCATCTTTTATCGTGCCTCAATGGTCTAATGGCTATGACGATACCCTGTCACGGTATAGATCCGGGTCCGATTCCCGGTTGGGGCGAATTCCCAATTTGGGAGTAGGAAAGTTTTTTATATATCAACTGGCTCGTGATAAGTTTCAGTTATTTCAAGACCTGCAAGATATTTATTGGAATCTTTTTCTTTAGGATTATATACTTCATAAGTCATTTCAGTTTCTGTCCATTCTTCATAGGAATCTGCTGATCCTCTTATATTAACTACAATTTTATCAATACCCTCTTCTGCTTTTTTTCTAATAGACTCTAGAAGATTTTCAATACTTGCACGATGCTCTTCTGCCCATTTTCTACGTGTTTTGTCTCTCTCATCAAATGCCTCATCAAAAGCTTTTTTATATATTTCTCGTTCTTTTTCATATAATTTCTTCATTACTTTTTCATGTTTTTTCGGAGGAAATTTTTTAGAGTGGAAAAAATCTATGGAGGCTCTGCTAAGCCTTTTCCAAGCTTCATGATATCTTTGAGATTTTTCCATATTTCTTGCTTAGGTCTTAATTATTTAAGGTTTTTTATTGAAAAAGTAAACAATTTGGCAAGATTTATAAATAGAAAACCATTTTGAAAGAAATGAATTTGGATGTCAAAAATAAGATTTTATTTGAATATTTACTTAAATATGCAAGATTTTCAGTAAAAGATCTGGCAAAAATACTGAAAGTTTCAAAAGCAACTATAATCAAGCGTTTAAAATTTCTTGAAGAAGAGGGGTACATTTCAAGATATGACGCTATAATAAATTGGCAGAAAATACCCTTTATCAAAAAGATTTATTTTGTAAAGGTTGAGGAAGAAAATAAAGATTTTGAGAAACAAATAATCTCAAAAAAACCAGTATTTTCACTGATTACACTAAGTGGATTACATACCTATCAAGTCTGGTGTTTTTTCAAAACTCAAGAACAACAATCTGAATTCGAGGAATATCTTAAGAAATTTGCTTATAAGGACATTAAAATTTCAGAACTTATATTCCCAAAAGTATCTTTTTTTAATCTAGCTCTACAACTGCCTCTTCCCAAAATTGATGAAAAGATTATCAAAATTAAATCAACAGATGTAGATATTATGAAGTATATGGCTCAAGGTCACGGAAGAGATTCTTTTTATGAAATTAGTAACAAATTGAAACTTCCTTACGATTCTGTTCATTACCACGGAAAAAACCTATTAAACTCTGGTTATTTTTCTGCAATTATTGCACAACCAGGCACTAGCAAGTTCACTTTACAAACCACTTGCTTGTTAATACAATGTTCTGATAAAGAAGGATCTAATCAACTCTATAACTTATTACAAAAAACCCCAAAAATCCTTTCAGATGCTATTTCCAAAGACAACAGGATCCTAGTGCATTTTCTTAGTCAAACTCACTTAGAGTACAGGCAAACTTTATCCAAAATTTTATCTATAATTCCAAAAAACAAGATTAAAGACGTCTTGATTACTCATTGGGATAAAGTTCTATTAAACAATAGGTATCCCCTTGAGTACTTCTTAAAATGACTCTCCTACGCCCCCGCCTCGCTCGGTTGGGGCGTTTTCCCGACCAAAATCTTTAAAAAACCAGCAATTGGTATATCTTGATGCCGAAGAAGGTCAAAATGAAGAGCAAAAAAAAGAAGGGTGAGCAGCCTTTTTCCGAGAGAGAGACAGAAGAAACAGAGACAGTAGATGAAGATTTTTCTGGAGATGAATCTGATGAAGCATCCCCTGGCATTGAAGAAGAATACTGAAGGCGCACCAAAACTTCCTTTGATTTTTTATTTTTTAAGATAGCTGCAAGCATGTTTATCAACAAGTTTTATATACAATCTGATTTTAAGCTCATGAATGGCATTGAAAGAGGTAATTACCTCTATTGGCGCAGTTATACTGGTCTTGTTGCTGTTCTTTTACTGGGTGTTTCCACTTGAAACGATAGATTTTGGAACTACTAAGTCTAGAAATTCAAATTTCAGCCTTGGCAATTACGGAAATGCCAGCATGCAGTTCTATGAAAATATGAGATATCCGGAAAAAGATATTTCATACAGGATCCAGGGATGCCCTATTTCCAAATCAGATGAAATGAAGAATTCCTTTGAAATAATTGAAAACCTGACGATATTGAATTTTTATTCTGTGGCAGATAATGAGGAAATTTCTGTAACCTGCGACAGCAAGGCAAAGTTTGAAGGAAACCTGTTCATTGCAGGGGAAGGCGGGCCTATAAACATAACAAATGCGGGGGACTTTAACGTTATCAGAAGAGGAGCAATAAGTCTCATAAGAGAATCGAAGTGCGAGAATCCCAATGTGGGAATACACGAATTGCTGCATGCCCTTGGCTTTGACCATTCTGAAAATCCAAACAATATAATGTATAATATCAGCAAGTGCAGCCAGACAATAGGCCAGGATATTCCCGATACCATAAACCAGCTTTATTCTTTCCCAAGCCTGCCTGACCTTGCCTTTGAAAATGTTTCTGCAACTATGGAAGGCAGATACCTGAATGTGAACTTCACTATAAGAAACCAGGGGCTTAAAGATTCTTCCGGAGCAGCAATAAAAATCTATGCAGATGGAGAAATTATAAAAGAGATAAAAACAGAGCCCTTAGACATAGGAAGCGGCAGAAGAATATGGATAACCAACCTCTTTGTTTTTCAGAAAAGCATCAATGAACTAGAGTTTTTTATAAATACCAATTTTGAAGAATTGGATAGGGAAAATAATCGGGTCGTACTTGAATATAAAAATTAAAATTAAGAATTAGCATTAAATTAAAGGTTAAGGGCCTTCGTCGAGTTCTAAACCATCTATCGTATCTTCAAACTCATCGAGTCCTTCTGTCTCCTCTCCTGCTTCAACATCAATCTCCTCGATTTTTTTAGGGTTTTTTACCTCAACCTTGACGTTCTTCAATCCATTTTTACCGTTCTTCATCTCACCATTCTTCATATTCTTCATTTTCATCAGCCTCTTTTTCACCTCAGTTTATTTTCTAAATTCTAAAGAAAGATTCAGTTTTTAAACATTTCTATTCGGAAAAATATATCTTTTCCCTCGATGTTTATGCCTTATTTTTTCACTTAAAAAATAGTTACTTCTAATAATAGCCGGAATGATAACCAGAATAATATCCTGGAAAATGGCTGTCAGAATAAACTACGTTGTATGAAGAATCCCGGTAATCTGTGTTTTTTGGCTCATTCGCCAAGGGAGCAACTTCATATCTCCATGCTCTGTACTTGTATGAAGGAGGGGAAACATCTCTGTAGACAAAGGTTTTTTCCTCTCTTGGAGGAATGTAATATGTCTGGCTCTGCGAGTCAACTTTCCCAGAATAATCCTCAAAATAAAAAGTTGTCTTGAAATATCCGCCCGTGTATTCCCTGTTCCTTACATAAACTTCATAGCTGTTAACGTTGTTTCCTATGACTCCTGAATATTTCCTTAAAGCTCCCGAGTCATCATAGCTAACATATCTATAGTCAGAATAGTCTTTTGTATTTTTGTATCCCGAGCCATCTTCTACATAATAGTATCTTGGATAATCTTTTGCATAATAAACTCTGGAATAATCTATGTAGTCTGTCCTGTCAACAATGTATGGCTTCGTGTATGTAATGTATGTTCTTGAAGGAGAAGAGGTCTTTTTTTGCGTTGTGTATGCTACTGGCCTTGTTTTGGTTTGCGCTCCTGTCAATGGCCCTGTTGATGAATAAGTATTGAATGAATTTTTGTTATAGGAATTTACGTTGTAGGAGTTTGATATTGTCTTTGTGTCAGCATCCCCGTATGCGCTGACTATCATTATTGAGGCCAAGACCAAGAATGCTATTAACACCGCACCCAAAACTCCTTCAAGGAGCATCCTTTCCTTAGGTTCCATTGTCATTACGTGCAAATGCCTCCACGGTTTTTAAGGATTGTTGGAATTGAAAGATTGTTTTGAAGGCAATCAAAAATTACCATCTCACATAATAGTAGTCTGGAGAAGAAACATATCCGGGCACATTGTAGCTGTATCTGTAATCGCTGTATCTATATCCTGGCTCATACCCGAAACTTCCCATGTTTGTTCTGCCAGGGTAAAATACCCTGTAATCCCTGTCTCTATATGGCTGACCGTAGGAGTAATAAACGGGAATTTTTGTTTCCCTCTCTATATCTGTGTAAGATGTTGTTACTGTCTTGATTCTTTCATTTACATATCTGTCTTGGGAAGTCAAGACATTTGTGTGCTTGTTTTCTGTCGTGTCTCTGAAAGTTTCTGTCTTGTAATAACAAGG
>ERZ1292629.1758-Hain-H43-01um-R1-1758-length-20118-cov-4_pt1 | contig 20118 bp, 29 predicted proteins | sample MGYA00564399_ERZ1292629 | MGnify/ENA primary metagenome ERZ1292629 (study PRJEB36523, sample SAMEA6512636) | groundwater metagenome | collected 2019-01-08 | study: AquaDiva: Metagenomics assemblies of 32 groundwater samples | reverse complement strand
ATCGCCGACGATTTTGTCGAAAAATTCCCCGATATGCCGGCAAGGACGCGAAAAGCCCTCTTGTATTGGCTGACGACGCGTCGCGCCTACAGCGCGGCCTGCGTCGAAGGTGCGCCGCGGTACGGGTTTGATGGTCCCTGCGGCCATGTCGACGAGAAAGGCGCTAGGCAGGCCGCGCAACGATTTTTAAACCGTGACGCCGCCGCAAAAGACAAATGGCCGAAACCATCAGTTAGCGGGCTACCGCCCGTAGAAGGTCACACCAACCCATGAGATTTACTGGAACGCGCGCGCTTGCGACCGCTGTTGAGGCTATCGCTGCGCGCGCGCTCCCGCTGAGACTGGAACCAAAGCGCTCTACCGGGGCTCTGCCTCGCAATTGGCGTACCGATCCGGTTTCAAAAGAAAAGGGCCCGCCTACTGGACAGCGGGCCCCGAGCACGGACTACACGGAAAATGTTGCAAAGCCGACCAAGGCGCTTGCGGAGACAGTTCTACACGCTCCGCATTCAGAACGCAACCGTGCCCGAATCGTTCCAGTTGCGCGGATGCCGATCCGCCTTGAACAAAACCGGATGCACCGGGGGCACTACCCTCCGCCCTCGCTGGTGCCCGTCGGTGGGCCCAGGGATAACGACACGCTATACAAGCCTCATTCGAATAAATGCCGCGCTGGCAAAGACCAAGAAGCATAAACCAGCGTAGGGAGCGGACTGGCCCTCCGATAGCCTGGGTTGACCAGGCAGGGTATGTGTCGTGAAACGGTGCTAATGCCGACTGCCCAGACCGTGTTCCCCCCCAATCCCGGGAGGGAGGCAGACGGAGGGAGGAGCTTTGTTAAATGAAGAAGCAAAAGTTTTGTTGGAAGTGTGATTTGCCTTTATCTTTCAAAAGGTTGGCCAGTGGAAAATGGTATCCAACCAACCCAGACAGCTCCGACCATTGGGATATCTGCCGCGAGACACAAAATGCGGCCCTGACACCGCAAGATCGAGGCCGAAGAGACAAGGCCAGATCGCGACCCGTCGTCACCGGCACCATCACACACGCATATTGCGGTTCCGTTCCGCCATGGGATGATTCGCTCGGTCCGTTTCGCGATTTCACCGCAGAAGAAAAACGCGATAGTTCAATTACGCGCGCGATGTGAGATAGTCTTGCCGCATGACTGATTTGGCGCCCACACCCATCGACCTCACCAAAGCCCGCGCCATCGCCGCGATGCTGGACTCGAGCCACGACGGTGAAGTCGTCAACGCCGCCAGAGCGCTGTGCAGGCTCGCCAAGGCGGCAGGGCTTAAGGTGGATGCCCTGATCGGTGGAGGCGGCCCACAACGATCTGAGGCCGTTTCTGATGATCTCAGGACGCGATCGACGGAGACCTATAGGCGCGCGGCTGAGGTCGATGAGGCGTTTCGTCAAGGCATGTCCACAGATGTCCACGTCAAAAGTCGCGGCCTCAATGATTTGAAGGATGCCATTGCGGAGATGAAGGCGGCACTTGACGACGACTACAGGGCGGCTTTCAGCAGGATGCTCGCCAAGGTCCAGATGAAGACCGTCGGGACCAAGTTGCTCAGTGATGAGGAACGAGTTTTGATCTTCGGCATGTTACCTGGGCTTCGGCCTGAGTGGCTAACGAGACACAATGTCGAATCACTCTTGTCTATCGCGCGCCGGCTCGGTATTGTGTAGGTAATTCAACGCGTTAAGCAAGGTTAAAGCCAGATGGCGGCAACAGCCGTTGTCAAGAAACAGCAAAGGCCGGCATGGGGTAAGGATCTCGATGGGAGAGAATTTGCCTTTGTTTGCGCCTACTTAGTCGATTTCAATGCGACGAAGGCCGGCTTAGCTGCTGGGATGCCAAAGGCTGGCGCCCACGTCCAAGCCCATCTGCTGAAACAGCGCCCCCACGTCCGTGATGCCATCGAGGCCGGTCTCCGCGAGAAGATGCCGACGATCAAATTGGTGCTCGCGGAGCGCCTCGCCGCGATCGCAACCGCCGATCACGCCGATTACTTCCAGGTCGTCGAGAAGAAGACTTGGCTCAAAGACCCCGGCAAAAACGGCAAGCGGCAGTCCTTCACCGAAACGAGGATGCGAATCACGCCAACGGCTAAGCTGACCGAGAGGCAGCGCGCCGCGGTGAAGGGGATCAAGCAGCGCGTCGGACTTTATGGAACATCGCTCGAGCTACAGCTTCATGACCCGATGCAGGCCATCGACCGCATCGCGACACTGCTCAACCTGCAACCGCGGGAACAGGTCGCCGGCGGCGGGTCTGTGACTTTCCTGATCGAGGCTCCGGACGGCACCGTTTTGAAAAGCCTAGGCCAAACCACAACATCACAGATCGATCGCGCCGCCATCGACGCCCAGATCGCGGCCGACGCCGAACCCGTCGAGGATCTCCCGCCCGGCGCAAAACCTCAGACCGGGCTTGTCATCGAGACGCCCTGAAAAGAAGACTTGCGCGAAGTCTCCGCATCAGTCAGGGTTGGGCGAATCAGTGAGGATGAAGTCATGAGCAAGCCGCACTACTTCGAACAAGAGCAAGCCGACGCCGACGATCACGCTCTCGGTATGGCGAAGATGCAGGGCTATGTCCCCAAGACATGCCTTCTCGGCGGTGTCGTGGTGATGGCTGAGGTCTGGGATGGCCGCAATCCATGCTGGGGCTGTGAAGGGCCGCGCGAGCGTTGCAAGGGAAAACCGAAAAGGACAACGTCATGACCACATCGCACGGGATGACGGCGGAGCGGTTGGCGGACATTCGATATAGGGCAAACCAGAGACCATATGTTGGCTGGCTGCAAGAACTGTTCGACCACATCGACGCCCAAGCCGCCCAGATAGATCGCCTCTCATCCTCCCTTGCGCGGGTGAGAGGGGCGCTGTTGTGGGCCGATGGGCAGGTCGATGAGTTTCCCGGTCGCAAGCCGGGCGAAGGGGCGTTCTATTGGCGCAGAGAAATGATGCGTCGCGCAGGTTTGCAGCGCTTCGTTTACGACAAGGCAACGCGCACCCTCACCACCCAACCGGAGAAAGCCGATGACCCCGATTGAAGCGCTGATTGAGCGATTGGAAAAAGCGACGGGGCCGAGCCGCGAGATTGACCTGGAAATAGGCAAGGCGCTGGATCACATCGACGCGCGCACGGTTATCATCGGCGCCGGCGATCATGCTGGGACCATCGGCTACAGCGACCGCAATCAGTGGGCCTCTGTCAGCTTACCACTCTATACCGCATCCATCGACGCCGCCGTGAGCCTGTGCGAGCGGGTGTTACCGAACGATCACCGGCAGCATTGGACGGTCGGCAAATGGGCTTCGTGCTATCGCGCCAACATCAAGCCGCAGCAGTCTGGCGGCGAGATGATTTGTGGTGACGCACCGACAGCCGCCCTCGCTCTCTGCCTCGCCACTCTTCGCGCCCGCGCCGCCGTCGCAATTCGCGAGGGGGTGCGGGGGTGACATGGCAATGAAGATCGAGATTGTTGAACCATACTTTGTGACGCGATTATCCCTTTCACGTAACAGGCACGAAATGTGGGGTGCGGCGTGATCCGGCGCGTCTCACTGCTCGGCAGCGTTGCGGCGGTTCATATCTATAGCAAGCCGTCTGAGACCATCCATGTCATTCCAGATATCCAGGCTACTGACTGCTATGAGCGGGGGCCAAGTCACCTTGTCGTCTATGATTGGAATGATCTGGCGAAGCCTCCCCACCCCCTCCAGGCCGTTTCTCCAGAGGCGAACGATATTGGGACGCGTGGAACTGATAGCGAGGATGTACAGGCGCCCAAACGTGTAAGCCGTCATTTGCGTGTTGAGCGTATCCTTATGACCAGGATTGGCTTCCGGGACGCCGACGCCATCATCAGGAAAGGCACCTGACTGATGATTCCAAATAGGATCCTTTTCGCCATCTGGGCAATTTCCAATCCACACCTTCCAACTCGACGGAAGCATCATGAAATTGCGCAGAAAATCTCGATCGCTTTGCGGGATAGCGGCAAAGTCTTCGTCGCTATATTCGGAGCACATTACCGCCATGCCGACCCAAGCGCCCAGAAGCCGTTGATCGGATGCACTCAAGATCGCCTCGCGTCCAAGTATGAGGGGCAATGCGATTGGTTTCACCCGATCTTGCAGTTTGGCCATCCATCCGCCGTTGCATACATTTTTGCAAACCCTGCGGACCTTTCTACTTCTCGGATCACCATCGACTTTCTTGAAGTTGCTGACCGAGTTATCGGCAATACCGGGCATCTGAATCTCAAGCGTGAGCTTGGTGTGAAACGGCACCATCTTCGGGACAAACCGCGAAGCCCAATCGGCCCAAATGTGTTCCTTGGTCAGACCTGGACCACCGCAGAAGATGCAAAAGCGTTTCGTTCGTGTCATCATTGGTTCTATGAAGAAAGATTCGGATCAACTCAGCGCCAAAGAGACGGCGCAGCGACGCGACGCGGCTATCCGCAGAGCATTGAACACGCCGCCGACTCCGCTCAAGAAATTCGTCGGGAAAAGTACCACCAGCGCGGTCAAGAAGCGCCGCAGGTCGAAGCCTACAGGCCGATCATCCACAGCATAAGCCGCAGGCGTTTCAGCCCTTCGCGAAGCTTATGCCCGTCCGTCAGGTTGTCGATACGTCAGGCGCTTGCCTTCCGCGCCTTTGATCGCGCGGCGGGTACGCTCAACATCATCGACGCCCAAGCGGGCCCGGTTGCTCTGGCGGAAATCAAACTCGTCCAAATAGCGCTGCAAGTGCTGCTCGCCGCAATGCTGATAAACTCCAACCATGCCGCGCTTGAAGACCGAGAAAACGCCTTCGACGGTGTTGGTGTGGACATCGCCGCGAACGTATTCCTTGGCGCTGTGATCCACGCTGGCGTGCTTCTTCATCGACCCCTTGTAGTACTGCGCGCCATCGGGCGCGAGTGTGGATGCGGGATCGATATTGTCGGCGATGAAGGCTTTGATCTCGTAGGCCGTGGGATGGCTACCCAGCTTAAAGGAGCGGATGCGGCCACCACGCTCGACAAGGCTCAGGACGGCGCGCTTGTGGGCGTAGCCGGGAGCCTTCTTGCTCTTGGCCGATTTGCTGATGAACGTCTCGTCAGCCTCAATGGTCTTCCCTTCGCCGCCCATAGGTGTCGTGTCGGTCGAGCGCATCGCCTCGCGGATGCGATGCGCCATGAACCAAGCCGTCTTGTAGGTGATGCCAAGCGTGCGGTGAAGTTGATGCGCGCTGATGCCTTTCTTGCTCGCCGCCATCAGGTGGAAGCCCAGCGCCCACTTGTTGAGCGGGATGTGGCTTTTTTCCATGACGCTGCCGACCGTGACCGTAAACGGCTGGCGGCAGGCGTTGCACATGTACATGCCGGGACGGTGCGACTTGCCGTCAACGAGCGTCGCTTCGTCTTCGACACCGCAGTGCGGGCATGTCGGCTTTCCGTTCGGCCAGCGGATCGCTTCAAAGTGGGCGCGGGCCGCTTCTTCGTCAGTGAAAATCTTGTTCGTGAGGTTCGTCATGTCTGACCGCCTAAACAGTGAATTTGTTGTTGCAAGCGCGGCACCTGAAAAGGTCGCCGGTCGTTCCGCCTGGTACAGCCTTAAGAGGCGACCGCGTTCCACTTATGATCCAGCAACGGGGGCACTGATAATCACCCCCGAACTCGACCGTGTAATTTGCAAGGCGCTCCGGCGCGCCGCTTACCGCATCCATCTCAGCCTTTATCTGCGCCGCGCGAGCCTGCACATCCAAAAGCTCGCGTTGCAGACCCGTGGCGCGAACCTGCAATTCCGCTGCTATCTGCTTGGCCGTTTCGCAAAGGGTTTTCATCGAATCGCCTCGTTATGCCAAAGATATAGGGATTGATGCCGTTATGTCAAGTATACAATCGCCCTTTGTGACTGACGACACGTTGCCCGGAATCGACTTCAACCGCGAGATAGTTGAGCCGGGAATGAACGAGACGTTTCCAGATGGCTGCGTCGGTATTCGTGTGGATGATGATTTTTGGGCGGTGGCTGCGCTTCCGCTATCTTATCGCGACACGCCGCTGCCTGACTTAGTGCGCGCACTGTGGCCGCACTACGCAGATCAGGCTGACTTCACGCCTGACCACGGAACAATGGAGCGGCAAGTGTTTCGCGCCGAAGGGTATGCGGAGGATGAGCGCAAGATCAGGCTATCCCTCGACAAAGACTTGCAGGACGCAAAAGACGAGATCGAGCGATTGCGCGAAGGCAGGCCGGCACCGGAAGACCACCACTCAACAGCGCGCAGGCGCTTCAACAAGTACTTCATAGATCAATACGAGCACTTGCTGATCGCAATGGCGCACGCGAATGAGCCGTTCGAGGATGAGTGGCGGCGCGGAATCTGCCAGCGTTGCGGGCTGCTTGGGAGCGACCGCATGCATTCCAAACGCTTCCTCGACCTGCACGCGAAGGGCTACGAGCCGACGCGGCCTTGGTGGCGCGATGAACCTCGCCAACGGCAAGGGCTGACATGAGCGTGCGTGGTCGCATAGGCTGATGTCAGCACTGATTCGCCGACGGAGGGTTCCAACTAGCGGGGGTGAAAGGGTGCCGAGATGTATATCGACTGGATGACCTTCTCACTAAGCGCCATGGCCGGCCTCGCCGTCGGTTTCTTCGTCGGCAGCTTCGGCATCACTTATGCCGCGGATGCCATGGCGAAACGCAGCTTCGACGCGCTCCTCGTCCTGCGCGGCCAAGCCAAGATGCAAATGGACGAATACGACGACAGCCAGAAGCCAAAGGAAACACAGCCATGATCAGCAAGCTACTCGCCGGCATTAAGCAGGCCGCAGGATCGAACCGGACCGGCATCGAACTCATCGGCAAGAACGAAACCTTCAAGCATCAGCCCGGCAAGTTGACCGCGGTGATCTTGATGCCTCCAAATAAAGAAGACCAGTTCATTCTCCGTCGGAAGGACATCGTTGCCGCACGATCGGCGCGGGTGTCGGCGGCAACAACGACCTACACCAAGGCGACATCGGCCGCTCAAACGGTACGTGATATCTCGCTTGATGAGGCGGAACGCATCTATCGCCACGATCTCCGGGCTCTTTTCGTACAATTCAATCAGGTCAGCGATGAGGTGCCGGCGCCAGCACCGACGCAGCCGCTACCGCAGCGTCGCCGCATCGAGATCCCGGACAAGCTCGCCGACGTCGTCAAGGAGCGCAGTAACGGCGATCCGGCCTAGCGGAGGCGGTGGTGCTGGGTCATAGTGATCTGAAGATGGATGGTGACACCACCGAGGAGACTTCGTGATATGGGCAGCGCGCTTGGTGTTGAAAAGATTGCTGCGCATCGAGTCGGGCTATCATTGGACGCCTACCGCGCGAAAGTGGTGGCCGGTCTCAAGTGGTGCAGCCCGTGCAGAGATTGGCACCAACGCACGGAATTCGTCCGGGATCGTTCGCGTGGCGATGGCCTCAGCGCTCGTTGCCTAAAGTCAAATCATGGAAGCGCCCGCTCGCCACGTAACCAGTTGCACGATAAAGCGCGTCATGCAGTCATGGCGGCTGTGCGATACGGAAGACTTCCACGACCGAATACACTGCCATGTGCCGATTGTGGTCATGTTTGGAACGTCGGTGAACGGCGGCATGAATACGACCATCATCTAGGCTACGCACCAGAGCACAAATTGGCAGTTCATGTGGTTTGCACGACTTGCCATGCTGACCGTGAAAAAGCCAGGAGAGCTAACAGTGGGTAAGGACACAAAAATTGAGTGGGCAAACAACACGTTCTCACCATGGGTCGGCTGCACCAAGGTCAGCGCGGCGTGTGATTCATGTTATGCCGAATCGTGGGCGAAACGTAGCGGCCAGCCCGGTCTGTGGGCCGGTGACCGCCGCCGGACAACACCGGCATACTGGCGGCAACCGCTGAAGTGGAATGCCGAATCACCGGCGAAGCATGGCCGACCGACCCGTGTTTTCTGTGCCTCACTCTCCGACGTCTTCGACAATCAGGTGCCGACGGAATGGCGCAACGATCTCTGGGAACTGATCGGATCGACGCCAAACCTGATCTGGATGCTGTTGACGAAGCGACCGCAGAACATCGCCAAGATGCTGCCGCCGGCCGAGATGCGGCCGTGGACCGGCGGGTGGCCATGGCCGAACGTGTGGCTCGGCACAACCGTCGAAAATCAGACCGAAGCAGATCGGCGCATCCCGCTGTTGCTGAAAACACCAGCGGCGAAACGCTTCCTTAGCTGCGAGCCGTTGCTGGGGCCGATTGATCTTTCGCCATGGGCAGACAAAATTTCCTGGACGATAGTCGGCGGAGAGAGCGGACCGAAGGCGCGACCGATGGCTAAGGCCTGGGCCGAGATCTTGCGCGATCAATGCAAGGCTGCTGACGTGCCATTCTTCATGAAGCAAATGACGAAGAAAGCGCCGATCCCGGAAGACCTGCAGGTTCGGCAGTTCCCGGCATGACCGCACGCTCGCCCCACGCCACGCGATACCGAGGCATGGCCCATCTCACCTATGAGAATGCCGCCTTTCTCGCCGCGATCTGCAAACGATACCGTAGCGTCTTTGATCTGACTCTAGCAGAGGCCGGCGCCCGCGCCGCAGTAAGCAAGAATGAATGGTGGCAGGCGGAAAACATGACCCATGCCGGCTGGCGGCTGCAACCGACATCGCCACTACGCCGCATCATCAGCCTAGTCCTTCGTGTCAGCCCGGTATGCAGGAAGGGCGAATCACCTCATAATCGGCCAATATTAGGAGTGAGCCATGTCGAAAAAGAACAAGTCGAAATCGAAAGCGGAGCGCACTGACGCGGATGCCGAAGAGTTCCGGCGCTTGGCCGATGCGCCTGTTGTTGAGGTCGCGGAAGATGAGCCGAAGCCATTGATCGGTGACGGCCTCGCGCTGTATGCTGCGGCACATCCTGGCTCCCTGCCCACCGACATCAACGAAGACGCGCTGGAAACCGTCGAGATCGAGATCAAGAACGATCGGTTCGATCATGCCGTTGCCGAGGCAGTGCAGGCTCAGCTCGACAAGACCGTCGAAATGCCAGGAATAGTCGTGGGTCTAAACTTTAAGGCCATGGAATCGGCGTGGCAGAGCGCCCGTGATGCCTGTCTCAAGATCGCGATTGATGAGTGCGATTCGGAGTCGACGAAGGAAAACGGCCAAGCCTGGGTCAACTGCGCGAAGCAGATCATGGATCGGATCGCTAGGTTGGAGATGCCGAAGTGAAAAACATCCGCCGCAAAGCTGACGTCCAGAAACCGACAAGGACACTTCCGGTGCTGGCTGAATTCATCGGCAAGGCTGTCGCGCTCCTCGCCGGCCGCTCGCTTGTCGAAAGGGCCAGAGCCGCCACCGTGCGGGCTCAGCAGTATGTCGCCGTCGAAGACCGCGGCCGGCCCGGTCCGCAATGGCGTTACGTCGGGCATGACCACGGCAAGAAATACAACGGCAAGATGCTTCGCGCCCTACGATCACTGCGCGGCGTCGGATCGGTGCGGAGGATTAGATCATGAAGACCATCACGCCGAACTACGCGCCAGCATACATCACGCGTTTGCGTGAAGACCTATCCGCCCATGCAGATAAAATCGCCAAGCTCTTCAGAAATCCTTTGGTGACGATCATTGTGCGTGACCCAAATCTACCTCGCGGAACTGTCATCCTGACCCAGGATTCGCACGAAGAAATCGTTAAGGCGCTGGCCGATATCCTGAAGGATGACAAGGCTATGACGATCCCAGCAGACCCGGCGCGGAAAGCAGCCATCAAAGATTAACCGCTTGCATTGTCTCCGCATCATCAGGCATGCTCATCGAATCGTGCCTGCCCCTCACCAAACATGGAGACGAACATGAAGCTAAGAATCCTCGCGCTTGCCGTATCGGCTGCGCTTTCCACTCCCGCCTTTGCGACACCGCTGGTCGACAACAGTTGTCAGGGCATTTCGTGCAACACCGACAACAGCGTCAATCAGACCACGACGAACAATAATGCCGCGACTGGCGGCGCCGCGACAAACGTCAATGCACCGGTCACGGTCAATACCAATACGGCCAAGATCGAGCGTGGCGCCGTTGATGTCGACGTCCATAATTCCAATCGGTCCTACAACAAAAATACGAACATCCAAGGGCAGAAGCAGGGCCAGCTCCAGGGCCAATTTATCGACGACTCCGGCAATGCGTCGATCAACTGGCAAAACCAGCGTGAAACCGCATCGTCCTACGCGCCAGCGCTAATCGCGGCACAGGAATCGTGCGTGCAGTCGCAATCGATCGGTGGCCAAACGCCAGCTTTTGGGCTCTCGTTCGGCATCACTCACGACAATACCGGTTGTAATCTTCGCCGCAACGCCGGGATGCTGTTCTCGATGAAGCATGAGGCCGCTGCGATCGAACTGTTATGTACCGACGAAGATGTCCGTGAGGCCATGAAGGCTGCTGGCACGCCATGCGCTCTTGATCGTCAGACGGCACCACAAGCCTCGCTGCAGGACGGAGCCGGCGCCGCGCGCCTCGCCGCCGTTCAGCCGATGGATCCAATCGCCGACGACAGGTAAGGCTGAAAAAAATAAACTCAGGGGCCAGCGAGGCCCCTTTTTCTTTGCCCCGAATCGGCGCATCGTGACCGCACCGCTGATCCGGCGGCAACTTCCAAAGGGAGGCCTTCAACACAATCATATTGGATCAACCCCACCCCAAACAGACTTGGCCCTGCATCGCGACTCATGCGACAGGGCCTTTTTCTTGCGGAGCCAGCGAATCGGCGTATGATGTGCAAACGATTTGGAGAGCGCCATGATCCCGGACAGAATCCTCAAAGAAATGACTGATGGCCAGTTAATGAAGCGGCATACCGATGCGGTGGCGGCAAAGATATGGGACGATGCCGCTCAGATCAGAGCCGAAGAGCGGCGTCGACTCACCGCGCTGGCATTCAAAGGTCGCAATGGCGTCGATGGCCGCGATCTTGTTACACCTAATGCCGGACTCTGGATCGAGACCCCGGAAGAGACCATCCGTCGTCGTTACCGCGCGGCTCGCAGCGGCAATGTCCCGCGCGCGACGTGGAACCAGCACGGTCTCCAGTTCGTATTTGAAGCCCATGAGCGGAGCGGCGCCCTCATGGTCATCAGAATGGACCAATTGAGACTGTGTCTGGATCAATCGGCAGAGATCGCGATCCAGCAGGCGCTCGAATTCGTGGCCAGGTATGCGCCGAAGCCGGAACCGAAAGTCACCGGCCGCCGCTGGGCCGATGGATCCACGCGCGACGATCTCGGCAACATCACGGTGCCGTGGAAGCCTGACACCAATCACGCGCTGTGGCTGCAAACGCACTGTCCAGGCTGCGGCGTCGGTGAAGTCTACTTCTGCAATGATGGTTGCCCGCGGATCGAGATCGAGGCACGCAAGCGCGGCATGACCGTCTCTGAGTTCAAGGCGGAAGGTGATCGTCTGATGCTGGGACTGCCGGGTCCCATCGCGCGATCGATCCCGCTGACCGGGCCGGATGATGACGTCGACGAGGATGAGCGGCGCGACAAGAGATTCTTCAAACGGATCGTCGCCGCATTTGATCAGGCTGGCATCTATGAATGCCAGCAGGACGGTCTCGTCGTGCTTCTGCCAGATGGCGACATGGCTTGGATGGAGATCGCAGACGGCTCGTTTCCGGCACGCATGGTCGACCTGAGCGATCCAGTTGAGCCTGACGTGCTGCGGCTTGATTATCGGAGCTTCCCGGCTGAAGCATCGACCGAACAAGATGCCGCCGACGAGCTGGTGCGGATGCTGGCCGACTACATGAAGCGCATCATTGCGGCGAACCCGAATTCGACGAAGCTTGTTCAATATGTCCCAGGGGCGTCGCGAACCACGCACAAGCTTTTCATCTCGTGGCGCATCAGGCCCACGATCATGGAGGTCGCTGAGGGCAAATGGAAGGCTCGCGCCTGCTTCGTCGCGCAATGGGCGGATAAGAAGTTCGAGCCTGCGCATCCGTTGCTTAAGAAGACTGCGGAGTTCGATCTCGGCGGCAGGAAGTTCACGCAGGTTGAGGTCGATCTCGGTATGTCAGACCGCTGCGAGCACTGCGGCCTACCCAACTTCGACACACACGAGTGTCCGTCGCCTGAGCTACGCAAGCTCTGGGCGGATAGGGAAATCTTCGTGTCAATCCAAGCCGAGCGCGACGCCCGCAAGACCGCAAAGCCGGACCTTCCGCGCTGCGGGTATTGCAAGGCCGTGTTCGAGACCGATCGCCTGGGATGGGCACATGTCGAGAAATGCGGCCCGGCATGGAACAAGGCGGCATTCGCCAGCGAGCATGTCGCCTCCGCACTCCGCACCGAACGCGCGCTGGACTTCGACCGCGGCCACCACGATACGATCTTGACGACGCCGGCACCGCATATGAGATTGGCCTAACGATTCGACAAACCCGAGAGCGATGAAAGCCTAGCCTACATGTTCGAAAGCAGCCCGGTGTCTGCAGCATCGAAGGCCAGTTCAGCCCCGGAAAAGATGGGTCGCGGCATGCCTAATAAAAGGGTGCTGCGGCCCATCGCGCTTGAGCCCATCCGCGATTGGGACGTCGACCATCTCATCGCTTGGGGAAACTTTCCACGAAAGTTGCGGCGACTCTACATCGCGCAAAACGGTAAGTGCCCATATTGCGGACTTCCGATCCCGATGCTGCCGAGCCCGTCGCGATGGCAGCGCGCGGAACCCGGCGACCGCCATCCAACCAAGGATCATGTCAACCCGCGGCGACCGCCGGACCGGCCCGGTGATACCCTCAGAATCGGCAATCGCGTCGTGGCATGTCTGTGGTGCAATAAAGAGAAGGGCTGCCGAGCACCGCGACCCTGCGAAATCCTCTTTGCGGAGATCACCGGCGAACTCGTCATCGCCATGCTTCCACCGGAGCGGCGGATGAACTATCTTCAGTCCCATCTAACCAGCCAAAAGGAGCCAGCCAGTGACCGACACACCATCGATTGACGCCACCGAAGCGCAGTCCGCTGCAGTTGCCGTGGCGCCCCGCGTCACTCTCGAAAGCATGAAGGCGCGCATCAAAGAGCAATATTTCGTCAATGCCTACGATGCAGTTTCGCAAGACGGTCGCACAGAACTCGGTAAAAATACGCCGCTGGAAATCATGACGCTCTGCATTCTTGTCATGGACAATGGATTTGTCGTCATCGGCAAGACGGCGCCGGCATCTCCGGAGAACTTCAACGCGGAACTCGGTCGGCAGTTCTCGCTGGAAGATGCCATTCGTCAACTCTGGCCGCTTGAGAGCTACCTGCTGTGCACTCGTATTCATGAGGGGTGGTGATGGACCCCAAACTCACCGCCGAACCCATCATCGAAGTCGAGGCGCCACGCCGGCTGCCGCCACACGCCAGTTGTGGGAACTGCTTCTACGGCAAGCTGGAACCGCAACAGGACGGCACCATCGATATCAAGCTGCGGACCTGCTACCGGTTCCCGCCGTCCGGTCAGATCATCATGATGCAAACCGCGCGTGGTGTGGCACAGCAATACGCATCGGTTTTCCCGCCGGTGCAAAGCAGATCGCGCTGCCACGAATGGGCGCCGCAGGATAGAGATCACAACATCATCGGTGCGATCCCACAGGCCGAGGGAAAGGCGAATTGATCCTTGGCCGAGGTCATCCGGTATTCGTATAAGCATGCGCCGACGCTGTGGAGGTTCGCAAAGAGCGATGCTTTCGTGCGCGGTCTCATGGGACCGTGGCGCTGCCTGCCAGGCGACACAGAATTTCTGACGCCACAGGGCTGGAAGCGGCTTGACGCCTACCAGCTGGGCGACCTCGTCGCTCAGTGGGATCATCGGGACGGCACGACAACATTTGTGCCGCCGATCGCCTACATCAAGGAGCCAAGCGAAGGATTTCTCCGCTTTAACAGTGGCTCGCACATCATGGAGATGACACCGAATCATCGTGTGCCGCATTACGATTGGAAGGGCGCTTTCCGAATTCGCGAGGCGTCGGAATTGGCAGCAAAACCATCACGTTGCAAAATACCCATCACATTTACTCCAAATGATCGGCCCGGCCTCACGATGAGCGACGACCTCATCAGATTTGCTGTGATGATGCATGCCGATGGCAATTATCCGAAGCAAGGCCGGAAGGCTACTGTCTGCGTCAGAAAGGAACGGAAGAAACAGCGTATCCGTGAGGCGCTCTCTCGTCTCGATATCAAGTGGAAAGAGTTCACATACGCCCGTCGCCCAACGGAGACGACGTTTAGTTTTGAGCCGCCATATCGCGGCAAACGGTTCACGGGCGACTGGTGGAAGGCGACGCCGGCGCAACTCGCCGTGATCTTTGATGAAATGCGCTATTGGGATGGCCATGTCGGTGCCGAAAAAACGCTATATTTCTCGGTGTTTCGCGAAGATGTCGATTTCATGCAGTATGCCGCCCATGTCTGCGGCCACCGTGCCGGGATTGCGGCGCAGAGGCGATCAAGCCCAAAGCACAAGATTTGCTACAATCTGTCGATACGGACTGGCTATAAAAACACCGCCACAATCCGCGCCGACATGACGGTGACGAACATACCGTCACTAGATGGTCTCCAATACTGCTTCACAGTTCCGACCGGCTTCTTCGTCGCGCGATGCCGTGGGTCGATCTTTATCACCGGCAACAGCGGCAAAAGCTCCGCATGCGTCGTGGAGATACTACGCCGCGCCCAAGAACAGGCGCCCGGCCCCGATGGCATCCGTCGGACGCGCTGGATGGTCGTCAGGAATGTCAGAAAAGATCTCACCGATACGACGATCCCAACATTCATGCGGTGGTGCCCGGAAGCGCATTTCGGCGTCTTCAACAAGACATCGCTCTCGTATCACATCAAGGGACTGCCGGGCTGCGATATCGAGGTCTGGTTCCGCGCGCTGGACAGCGAAGACGATATCAAGCATTTGCTCTCGCTCGAGCTGACCGGGGCATGGTTCAACGAGGCCCGCGAGATACCATGGCCGATCATCAAGCACATGATGGGCCGCGTCCGTCAGTATCCGTCGCGCGAGATGGGCGGTGTCACCTGGGGCGGCCTGATTTTGGATACGAACCCCGGCGACACCACATCGGACTGGTACAAGTTCTTTGAAGAACGCAAGCATACGCCCGGCTTTGCGGAGATTTTCAAGCAGCCATCGGGGCTATCAGCCGAAGCCGAGAACCTCCCATTTATCAACGACGGCCGCGCCTACTATGAGCGCCTCGCCCAAGATGCCGATCAGGACTGGATCAATGTTTACATCCACGGCTACTATGGATTCCTGAAGGAGGGTCGCGCCGTCTTTCCAGAATATGCTGACGGCCTGCATTGCAAAGAAATCAACCCTGTCCCCGGCATTCCGATACACCGTGGGCTAGACTGGGGACTTCAACCTGCATGCGCATTCTCGCAGCTTTTGCCGGATAACCGTTGGCTCATCTTTGACGAACTGATCTCGGAAGATATGAGCGTCGATCATTTTCTCGACATCGTGCAGGATCATTCGCTGCGATCCTTCAAACGCAGGGTCGAGTTCATCGACACCGGCGATCCGGCAGGCAACATCCGATCGGAGGTTGATGCCAGGTCCGTCTTCATGATGGCGGCCGCCAAGGGCATGAACATTCAACCCGGCATTCAATCGCCAAAGATTCGCATCGAATCGGTCCGCAGACCGTTGCGCCGCATCGTGATGGGACAGCCGCAATTTATCCTGCATCCGCGGTGCACGACGCTTCGCAAAGCCATGCTCGGCGGCTATCATTATAAGAAGCTCAAGGTCTCCGGAGATCGCTATGCGGAGAAGCCAGATAAGAACAATTTCAGCCATATCACGGAGGGCATGTGCTATACAGCCACGCGCCTTTTTGCTCTCGAATTGATGACACAGAAAGATGGCAGGGAGCGGGCCGAAGATGACTACACAGAATACGACAACGCCACCCGCAGCCGCCACACAGGTTACTGACATGCCCGATCTCGATCATGACCGCATCGACGCCGAACTCGACAAGCTGATGACGACGCTCGGTCTCAAAGCCGTGGCACTAATCATCTTCGACGAAGCCACGGACAGCATCGGGTTGCACACCGCCGGGATGTGCATCCACACCGCGCAGGACTGCATGGCGGTGATACTTGAAGATGAGGCGGAAAGCGGAGACGATGCCGGCGAACCGAATCACGGAGTGAATTGATGTCGATCGTCGTCGCCCTCAAAACCGATACCGGGGTCTGGATCGGATCGGATACCTTGGCCATCAACTGCCAGGTGAAGGAACATTTCGGCCAGAAATGGGTCCGCTGCGGTAACTTTTGGGTCGGCGTCGCCGGTCAGATCAGAGCCAAGAACTTGATCGCGTCATATGCAGACGAAATCGGTCGGCAACCAAACTTTATCGGTATCCTGAATCTTATCGAGAAAGCCGTCGCCGACGACAAATGGAAGCCGACGGAAAACGCTGGCGAACCGAACCGGTTCAGCCTGGAACTCATCATAACCGATGGTGACACCATGATCTCGGCCGGCGGCAGTTTCGGCTACATCGAATGCGGAAGCCATGCCGTGATCGGCTCCGGAACCGAGGCCGCACTTGGCGCCGCATCTGTCTACGAATGGCGGACCAAGGATCAAGCGGAGACGGTACTGAAATCCATGATTGCGGCTGCGATCTCGATCAATCATAACTGCGGCGGTTCCGTCGTAACCGAATTCATTCCGAACCCTGGAGTTCCACAAATGTCTGACCAGCCCGATCACCTCGCCGCCGCGGTGCGGCAGTTCGAAGCCAAGTTCAGCGCTGTCGATGATTTTCATATGCACAACGGCGGTGATCGAACGACGCAGGGAGCTGCATTCGTCAAGATTGCTCCGGAAATGCCTACTCCATATGAAAGCCATGAGGTCTGTGTGGCGGATTGGCTTGCCGCGGCATCCGCAGCGGTTCCGGCCGGCGGTGTCTTGCTCTGGCGGGCGCAGCCGCATTTCATCGCCTTGGCTCAGGGCGGCTTCACTATTGAGTCGCAGTTCGCCGTTGAGGGTGACGTCACCACGGTCGACGGGGTTCCACGTGCGACGCGGAAGACAGAATTCATTGGTCCGCCGGTCGACATCAGCGGCTTCGCGGCGCCTGCGGCGGTTGATGTCGTCGCGCCATCGGATGATCCCGCGCACGACATGCCAGCCGTGACTGCGACCGATCCTGTCGTCGCGGCAGAAGACCCGGCGGAACCGGAAGTGACGTGACCATGCTGGGGCTTGATCTATTTTGTGGGGCCGGCGGCATCACAAAAGGATGGCAGCGCGCGGGTTTCAAGATGCTTGGCGTCGACATCGATCCGCAGCCAAATTATCCAGGCGATTGGTTTGTTCAGGCTGATGTCTTGTCTCTTTCGCCAGAATTTCTGCGGCGCTTCGATGTCATCTGCGCGACGCCGCCGTGCCAACTATTCGTTCAAGGCCTCAAGAACTTTCCCAATCCGCCCAACGAGATTCTGAACCTCATTCCGGCGACGCGCGCGCTGTTGACGAAGGCTGGTGTGCCGTGGGTGATGGAGAATATACCTGGCGCCCCGCTGCGCCCTGACGTGCGGCTCGGCGGCTGGATGTTTCCAGAACTCAAGGTCATCCGCGAGCGCTGGTTTGAGTGCTCGTTCCCAATCGACACACCAGCCTATCGGAAACCTCGAGGCTTATTGGCTAAGGGCTTCCTCTCGATCGCCGGAAACGGGACACAGAAATACTGCGTCGATCGTGGTTACCGGCGCGCGACTATCGCGAATTGCAGCGATGCGATGGGAATCGATTGGATGACGCGCGCAGAAATATCACAGGCCATCCCGCCAGCCTATGCCGAGTTCATCGCGCGCGCCTTCCTGGCGAAGCGCGCGCGTGCCGCCGCATGACCCTCGACGACGCCTGCAACACCTTCGAAGCCCTCTTCGCTGCGGTCAAAACCGACGCCGCGCACACCGGTGCCACCGCAATTGTCTGCAGCGGCGCCATCGGCATGCCGGATCATCCGCCGCCGGTGATCTGCGCCACGGAAGAACTGGCTGTCACGCTTTGGGCGCGGTGTGCCAGGGACTACGCAATGGATCACGCCAAGATCGAGGAAGCGCTCAAACTGCACGTCCTGACCTGGATCACGGAACCGCAGATGCTCTGCTTCAAGATGACGATCCAGGACCAAATGGGTGCACATCGCGTTGCAACTCAAAGGTTTGCGGTGTATTCAGTGTGCGCGATCACCGAGAAGCCACAAGATGTTGTACCGGAATGCCTGAATATGCCGACGGCCGAATCAGCTACGCCGCTGGACCCGGAGGCCAAGACGGCTCCGGCGCCGAAGCGGATGCGCCGCAAGGACAAGGTCAAGGCCTCAGCCCGGACATCCAAAAACTAGCGCAGCAACTACTGAAGTGGTCGCAGTCACCGAACATCGCTGCCGACATCGATCCCCACAAACTGATGCGGCTCGGGCTGGAATGCTGCTACGGCTACGAGATCGATCGCCGCAGCCGCAAGGAATGGGAAGACCGCAGCGAAGCCTTCATGGATATGGCGCTGCAGCGGGTCAAGGTGAAGAACTTCCCGTGGCCGAATTGCTCGGCGGTGATGTGGCCGCTGCTGAGCCAAGCCGTCAACGAGTTCGCCTCCGCGATTTATCCTGTCATCATGGACGGCGACCGCGTCGTCAAAGGTAAAATCCTGGGTTCCGATAAGGGCGTTCCGGACGAAGCCAAGATGATGGAAATGCTCGCCGCGGCGCAGCAGATGGCCGCGATGCAGCAGCAGGGCCCCGCGGCCGCCGGAAATCAGCCACAAACCGCTGTTTCTGCACCACAGAATGGCGGATTTTCACAACAGATGCCTGGGCCCGCGGCCGCCGGCGATGAACAGTCCGGTCAGCCCAAAATCCCCTACATGCCCGGCAAGGAACCCGGCGCCAAACGGAAGCGCGCCGATCATGTCTCCGAGCATATGTCGTGGCAGCTGCTGAGCCAGCAAAAGGAATGGCAGACCGATTCGGATCGGCTGTTCCGGGCCCTACCGATCCTGGGCTGCGGTGCCCGTAAAAGCTGGTTTGATCCGGTCTGGGGTCGGAACTGCTCGATGTACGTCTCCATGATGGATTTGGTCGTCAACTACTACGCCAAATCGCTGGAAACGGCGCCACGACTCACCGAGGTCAGCGAACTCTATCCATATGAAATCGTTGATAATATCCGCAGCGGCATCTTCATCAAGTTCGAGCACGGCACTGCGGTTGCCACCGACGAAAACATCGATGAAGCGCAGGCCTGGTCCGGCGATCGCTACGCCCCCCATGTCTTTCTGGAACAGCACTGCTTCTGGGATCTCGATGACGACGGCTACATGGAGCCGTATACCGTCACGATCCATAAGCAGAGCCAGAAGGTCGTCCGCGTCACCGCCCGTTATGACGCCGATGGGATCCGCTTAACCGAAGATCGGACCCAGATCGCGAAGATCGAGCCGCTGCACTACTACACGCTGTTTCAGTTCATGCCGAACCCGGAATCGGCGATTTACGGTCATGGTTTTGGCCACATCCTGGGGCCGATCAACGAATCCATCAATTCCGCCATCAATCAGATGTTCGACGCCGGGACGCTGCAAAATGTCCAAGGCGGCTTCGTCGGTTCCGGCCTCTCCATGCACGCCGGCGCCTTACGCTTCAAGATGGGGGAATTCAGGCCGGTGCAGTCCACGGGACCGGCGCTGCGCGATAATTTCTTCATCCCGGATTTCAAAGGACCATCGCAGGTCATGTTTGCGATGTTCGGGCTGCTCGTTGAAGCCGGCCGCGAACTCGCCGGGATCAAGGCGGTGACAACCGGACAGACCCCACCGGCATCGACGGACCCGCAGACCATGATGGCCATGCTGGAACAAGGCATGCGGGTCTTCAAGGATGTCCATAAACGCGTCCTCCGCGGACTCAACGAGGAATACGCCAAGCTTTTCGCCCTGAATCGCAAATACATGCCGAAGCAGGGCTTCAAATA
>ERZ1292629.1757-Hain-H43-01um-R1-1757-length-20126-cov-5_pt1 | contig 20126 bp, 24 predicted proteins | sample MGYA00564399_ERZ1292629 | MGnify/ENA primary metagenome ERZ1292629 (study PRJEB36523, sample SAMEA6512636) | groundwater metagenome | collected 2019-01-08 | study: AquaDiva: Metagenomics assemblies of 32 groundwater samples | reverse complement strand
CTATTTTTGAATTCATCTGATACCCCGCAGCTTGCTGCGATTGGGTTATTCATTTTAGCTGACGGAGTCTATGAAACTTTGGGAGGATTTGACTTCACAAGAAAGGAACTCGAAAGCATTACTGAAAGAGATTTAACTCTTAAAGAAGTAAAAGATCATCCTATGTGGCTTGCTCTGTCAAGAAATCCTGCTCTATTGAATGAATATTCTGCTAGAATGTTTGATGAAATGAAACAGAGATTTGGACAAGGCAATACAAATTATGATAACAACATGGGAGTTTATTTAGCTTCAGCAGAAAAGGTTCCAACTTTAAGGGCGTCCTATGTCTGCAGGCTTGAGTTCAGGTCTCAGCTTGGTGGCTGGGACTATCTCGACAATGACGGTGGTCGTTTGGTCGGGGTAGCGCCGGAGGCGCTAGGTGCGCCGAATAGTGTTATTGTTAGACCAAGTCTTGCTGAAATGTTAGAGTCTGTAAATTCAGAATTAGGAAAGGGAAATCTTGAATTAAGAGCTAAATAATAATACTTCTTTTCAATTAAGTATATTCTATTATATAAGTTCAATTAAATGAATCTTTTTATAGTGTTATTATTGAATTAACATTGTCCTAGCTAACCATACAACAAGGATGTATGGGGCAGACTGGGCTACACGTCCTTTCACTAGGGCAATAAATGTAGAATTATAAAAAAATAATTTTACAAACAGAGAATTTTAAAATTCTCTGTATTGCTATAAAATACAGCTCTAACAAAAATTATGAAGGGGCAGTGAATAATACAGAGGATTAGCAACAAAGTGTAAAGAAATTACCATAATCCTCTGTCTAGAGAATTCGAATGAAATGTAACAAAATCAACTCGAATTTTCTATATAAGTGAAAGGGCTATTCTGGGGGCGTCCTATGTCAACAGGCTTGAGAACAGGTCTCAGCTTAATGGCAGGAACAATCTCAACAATGACAATGGTCGTTTGGTCGAATAGACCTGTCTGCCGTTAGGAATAACAATAATAATAATGATATACTCAAATTTATGCTCATATGAAAATATTTTAGGCGCTTATCAAAAAGCTAGGCTGGGGAAAACTCAGAAGCATTATGTTGTAAAATTCAAAAAAGAGCTAGATAAGAACTTAAAACAACTACAAACCGAACTCATAAGCCAAACATACACACCAAAACCTCTCAAGACATTCGTTATTAGAGATCCAAAAACACGTAAAATATCCAAAAGTAAATTTAGAGACAGAGTTATTCATCATGCACTCATAAATATCATAGGATGGAGTTTTATCAAGAATTTTATTTATGATTCTCATGCAAATCAGATAGGAAAGGGAACACTCAAGGCAGTAGCTAGATTTGATGTCTTTAAGAGAAAAGTTTCTAGAAATAATACAAGAAATTGTTATGTATTGAAAGCAGATATTAAGCATTATTTTGAGGAAGTAGATCATGAAACGCTTGTAAAAATTATCAGAAAGAAAGTGAAAGATGAAAAAGTAATTTGGCTTGTCAAACAAATATTAGCAAATACTCCTCTGTCGTTTGGGGGGGGGGGAGAACGAGTCAAAGGCATGCCTTTGGGCAATCATACTTCTCAATTCTTTGCTAATGTTTATCTAAATGAGCTTGACCAATTTGTTAAACATGTCTTGAAAATCAAATACTATATTAGGTATGTTGATGATTTTGTTATCTTTTCAAATTCCATTAAAGAACTTCAAGAATATAAGAACAGAATTAATATATTTCTAAAAGAAAGACTTTTTCTTGAGTTACATTCTGATAAAACAAAGATTTTGAATTTACGCCAAGGAATTCCATTTTTAGGATTTAGAATATTTCCATATCACAGAATACCTAGAAAAACTAATCTTAGAAAGTTTCAGGGCAAAATGAATGAATTAAGAGTATTATACAAAGAGAATCAGCTAAATAGGGAACAGGTGGTTGAGTGCCTTGAAGGATGGATGGCTTATGCAAAGCAAGGAAATACCTATAAATATCGAAGAAATCTATTAAGAAATTTCAATAAAAACTTTCCAATAAGAAATAAAAGAGAAATTATAATTTCTAAGAAAATAAAAAACTTCTTTAGAAAATACTATTCTAGCAAGGTTGAATTTAGTTCTCAAAAAACTTTACTTTTACTCAGGAAAGGATTAACTGTCTCTGAAATATCAAAAGAGAGAGTAATAAAAGAAGCAACGGTCTGGGAACATTGTGTTAATCTTATTGAACATGGGCAATTGGCAGTTTGGTCTATTTTATCAAGAAGAAAAATTGTGTATTTGTTGCAAAAAATAAGAGACTCAGAGGAGTCTCTTAAACAAATCAAAGAAAGAATTTATGACAAAAGAGTAACTTATGATGAAATTGCTTGTGTGCGAGCACACTTAAAGATGAAAGAAAAGATTAAGCAAAAAAATTATATTTCAAAACAAAATTTAGTTTAAAGTTGACTCAAAGCGACACTTACTAAAATTGATAGAGCAACTACTGAAACGAGGGCAGTTAAAATGTAAGTCAATATTGCTCTTTTTAGATTTGAAGCTAATTCTGATTTTTCCTTTAGCGGATCTTTACCTGAGTCTATCGTGACTAATGCTTTTGTTAATATAAATGTTATTTCTATAATATAAATTCCTACTGCTATTTGAAGAAAGTAAGGAGGAATCATCTCGCTTGAATTAAAGATATTCATTATACTTGAGAGAGTGCTTAGAGTTCCTTCACTACTCTGTATTGTTTTTAATATAGTAAGTTTACCAAGTACTGCAGTAATCATTGCGGAAAGTCCGACAACTATTCCTGCTAACAAAGGAGCTAAAAATGTCATATTTGATTTCATATCTGAAACTATTTCTGCAAGAAGGTCACGAAGACGTTGATTTATTTTTTGAATGTTTTTTACATAATCTGAGATTGACATTAGAGATTGAGCTGCAACTTGTAATCCTTTCTTTACCGATTCAACAAGAATTCTCATGGAAGTAGATATTAATGCAGAAGGAAAGTAGGTAATAGCTCCTCGTTTTTTATCGAATATTGCAGACTCAAGAGACATGCCTATTTGTTGAATATTTTGATTTGTTATTGCAAAGAAACTTTGAGTTGTTTGTCCTTGGGTGGATTCTGCTACTTTTGCAAATGCAATTTCTGCTGGAATATTATCTCCAAGACGATTTCCAAGTTGGAATAAGGAGTTTGTGAATTCTTCTTCAAGTATTTTTGTTTTTTCTCTAGACTTAATTAATTCTTCAGTTTTTAGTTTGTAAGAAATTGAAAAGAAGAGAGCTATTGCGAGAGGGATAAGAAGACTTAAAATTATTGCTAGAGGTCCGAATGGTCCAATCTTGGAAGGTTGTGTTAGGCTTGTACTCGAAGTTGAGACATTCTTGAAATCGAATAACATAGTTTCTGATGAGCCTATTCCTATTTGTGAAAAACTATAATCATGTTGAAGACCAAAGATGTTTGTTATAAACTGTATTTGAAATATAAATGGAACAAGACCTATAATTATTAGGGGAGCAATTATTAACAAGGATTTTATCCATGGTTTTTTAGATGTGAATTTCTGATAATCTGGATTGAGTTCTAAAACAGAGGATTCTCCATATCCTCCAGGTCTTTTTAGGAGAACTTCTGAGGTAAGGAAGAATACAAGTAGAGGAATTATTAAGTCAAATAGCAAGAATAGATGTAATGCTGTAAAGCTTCCTCCCAATAGGGTCGATGCAAGCGGAACCATTGAAAGTCCAAGAGTTGGAAGAATTATTCCTAGCATATAGACATTAGTCATAGGAGAACGTATTTCTCTAGAATATTTTAGCATTTTTTCGTAAATTCCATCAAGAATGACTTGAAGAGATTTTTCAAGAATTTCTATTCTTCTTGTTTCGGATGGCTCATATAGACTAGACTCTACAAGATGCATTGACTCGACGAATTCTGGAGCATAAATATTCCAAGTTTCTAGATATTGATCAAGAGATTGTTTTATTGTGGAGTATTTGCCAATCTCTACGTCATAAAATATCTTTTTGAAGTCTAGAGCTAAAGGCCCTTCCAGATGTTGCGATGCAAATTCAATAGCTCTTTCTAGATTTGATGTATGCTTCATGTAAACTACTATGTAAAGAATTGCTGGAACCATTTGTGATGACGCTTTTAGTTTCCAACTATTTGCTAATCTTTTAGGCATAGTATATGTAAAGTAATATACTGTGATTGATGCAACCAAACCTAAAACAAAGAACAAAATCGAAAATTTATCAGAAACAAGATAAATTAATACGGTGCTTAGAAGAGTTATAAAAAATATTAAACTCATTGCAATTATGGATAGAGTGGCTGCTTGGCTGGGAGTTACATCTACGTGGGCTTCTTTTATTGTTCTTTCAATATTTGTTTTGTCTTTTTCAGAGATTTTTATAGAAACAAGGTTTCCTAGAGTTTTGGCCCATCTTTCGTAAAGGGTGTTTTCATGAATCATATCTTCTTTGAACTGGGAGTATTCAGATGAAACTTCTGCTCTTGATGAGTCTAACTGGGACTCTATCTTTGCAGAATACTTTTTCAAGATATCTTTTGCATCAACCATCTTTCTATTGATATATATGTAATATAGGTATTATAAAAGTATTCTTGAGAATTGGTAGAAGGAATGGTTTGAGCAATTAAATTTAATAAGCTTAGAAACTTGATTTTTTTATGGTTAGGTTAGATAAAAAAGGAAATGTTGATTTGGATACTCTTTTGCCTTGGATTATTGCATTAGGTGTGATTGGAGTATTTGCTTTTGCTTTAGGAGTCGCTTCTGGAAAACTAGATGGAGTAGCTTCTTTTTTTAAAGGATTTTTACACATAGGATGAAAATGAATAAAAGAGGGATGATTGTTGAAGAGAAGACTGTTAAGATTGTTTTAGGAATCCTAGTGGTTATTTTGATATTAGGGGGAATAGGATATATGGCTAGAGAAACATTGATTCCAGCAATTCAAAATCTTCCTGCATTTAATTGGATTGGAGGAAAGCTGGTTAAAAGTGATGTTGGACTGTTTAGGTATAGTTTTGTTGAAAGTCAGAAATCAGGTTCTAATAATATTGTCCAGTATTACGATGGGACTAGGTGGAATAGTTTTATTGAAAGAAAAGTTAATGATAAACTAATAGGTTATGGTTCATTGTTGTCTAGTTTTAATAATTATTTTTTGTCTATTTGTAGTGCAGGGGATTTTAAAGATTCTGTTAAACCTTGGATTAGTAATCTAAACATTTTTGTTTTGAAATCTTCTGATTTAAATATAAAAATTACTGGTTGCGGAATCAGATATTCTTCAGCTTATATTCCAGAGGGAATTTTTGGGCCTTATCTTATTTTGAATTATGGAGATTATGTTATGGAGGGAACAGGGAAGATTTATAAAAATTCTGTCTCAATGGTTCCAGGGGGAACAATATCTTCTGATGGAGTTCATGCTAAGATAAATGTGCTTAATCGAGGAGATATAAGCGGAGAATACTCAAGGGCTTCTTTAGAGGTGCAAAAGGCATTGGATGTTTTAGATGGAAGTGTTTTGGATTATTTGGATTTACGTAATGGAAAAGTTAAATTTTATCCTTCATTGTCTGGATTTCCTAATGCATATCTAAACTGTCATATTGATGCGGAAGATTCTTCTTTTAGTAAAAAGATTCCTTGTGAATTTGTTCCTGGTTTGAATCAGATTCCTGAACTTTCAAATTCAGATATCTCATCTAGAATACTAATAAATTTGATTGTTAATCCAGAAGGAAATTCTTTGGCTAAATTTATTACAGGAGGAGAAGTTTTATTTCTTTCATCTAAGGAAGGATATGCTCCTCTTGATGAATCTGATAAAAGTGTATCTGTTATAAGGAAAGCGGTTTTTGATTACTTAGATAAACAAATGGAGAAATCTATAAGTGCCGATATTAAGAGTGCTAGTTCTGGAAATATTAAGAATACTAATTTTTGTGTTACAAGAAAGAATTATGATCTTATTATTGATTTGAACAAACCTGTTTCTTCTAGTGCGATTTGTGGAGATAAATAGCATGGGTTTTAATAAAATGGGTGAAGGGAATTTTTGGGATGGATTTTTGGAAATTTTGTTGTGGATTGCTTTTTTAGTATTGGGAGTGCTTTTTGTGTTATCTCTTAAAAAATTTGTCGGATGGTAGTAATTGTTATAAACTCATATTTCTTTGGAAAGGAATGAAAAAGAGAGGAGAGTTGACGTCTACGCAAATTGGAATGTTAGTTATAGCGATTATGGGTTTTTTAGTAGTTTTATTTTTTATTTTGGGTTTTGATTTTGGAGGAGTATCTGAAAGAGAAGTGTGTCATTTGAGTGTTTTGACTAGAGGAACTAGTCCAGAGGCTGCTCAAATGTATATTCCTTTGAAATGTACTACTGAGAAAATTTGTTTGGACGATGGGACTGGAAATGGTTGTAAATCTTCATTTGCGGGAGAGTCTATAAACAAGATTTCTTTAGACAAGAAGGATAATGCTGTTGCAGCACAGCAAATTGACAAAACTAGCGCTGAGGCAATGTACGGCTGTTGGCAGATGATGGGAGAAGGAAAGATTGACTTATTTCATAGTTTATCTCAGAATATTGCTTTAGACTATGCGAAACCTGTTTGTGTTATTTGTTCAAGAATCGCAGTTGATGTTAAAGACGCTAGAAGATTGAATTCTATATATAGTCTTACAGATTTAGGAGCTTACTTACAGAATAATATTGCGGGGACAGATGGGACTAAGAGCTATTTGGAGTACTTTACTGATGGGCAGGTTTCAAGTTATGCTAAAGTTGAAAATAGAATAGTTATAGACAATCCTGTGATTGTTCATGGAGAAGGTTTTTGTAATGAAACTAATGATACTACTTGTGATTCAAGCGCTTATATTCCTATTACTGTTTCTGATAAGGATAAAGAATCTGCTGTAGTGTTTATGCAAATAAAACCAAAGAGTTATGGAGATGTTCTTAAATCATGGGGAGGTATTGCTGTTGGAGGAGCGGGAGGTGCTTTCGCAATTTCTCCTAAATGGACCATGAAAGGAATAACATATAGTACAAAATTCATTAAGAATTTTCCAATACTTTCTTTGATAGCTACGGGAGTTGTTGTAGGAAATGTTGTGAGTAATGTGTATGATGGTAGAAAGGTAGCTGCTGGATATTGTGGAGAAGTTACTCTTCCTGGAGTTGGGAGTTCTAAAATTGATAAGGATCGAGCTAAAAATGGTTGTTCAATTGTGCAGGTTGTACCATATGATGCTGAAGCGATAAATAAATTATGTACATCGATTGAAAGTTCACCATGATTGTGTCAAAAAGAGGAGGAATAGAAGATACTCTTACTTCTGTGGTTGTGGCTGTTATTTGTCTTATTATTTTAGGAGGTATTGCTGTTTTGGTATATAAAACGCTTACGACTTCTGAGTATAAAAATGCTGGAAAAGTTTTAGATTTTATTGAAATGAAAATAAATGCAATTAATGCTGACGAGAGTACAAGTTTTTCAGTTCAGAGTCCTTGTAAAAGCGATGTTAAGAATTGTCCTTGGCTTATAGCTGGATGGGGAAAAGAAAGTATAAAGAAACCAGACAGATGTTATTTTGATAGTTGTTTGTGTATTTGTAAATTCGATCCTAATCTTTTTGGTAAAGGAGGTTATGAGGAGAGTATTTTAGCAGACTGTCAGGACTCTTCAACTGGTATTTGCAAATCTTTTAACTTTGATAAAATTAATATAACTGATTTTTATACTGTACAAATTACCGAGATGTTTGTTTTCAAGTACAATTTTAAAAGAACAAGTAATGTTGTGTTCTTAGTTGATCCTTTGAGTAGATTCGTATTATCTAAAACTACAACTGGGCTCAATATCTCACATTATTCTACTCGAGTGAGATAAATAAAATGAAAAACAAAAAAGCAATGTCTTCACAGCTAATGGATACTATTGTAATGGTAATTTTAGTATTAGTTTTTACTTTGTTTATTTTTGCAATGCTTTCACATTATAAAAATGGTGCAGGAGTTTGGGAGGACTTTTATGCTAAGGAGATTGCTAGAGCGATAGATATGGCTAAACCTGGAGATACGATAACAATTGATTTAGATAAAGCGAGTATTGTTGCAAAAAGTAATGATTATGAGTTATATGACAAATTAGTTAGGTTCGATGAAAAAACTCGTGAGATTGTTGTTAAGTTGAGAACTAATGGAGAAACAAGATTTTCTTATTTTAATGATGTTAAGATTTCTAATGTTAAAACTTTTCTCGGAGTTCCTACTAATGTTCTTCAATTTAAGGTGGAGGCAAGGAATGTTTAACAATAGAAGAGGATCTGCAGTAGGAGAACAAATAATGAGTATATGGTTTGTTTTATTATTGATAATACTCGTTGCGGGTTTTTCTGTAGGTATTATTATGTATTTTGGTCAGAGTTATGATTTTAGAGGAGCAGAAGCAGGAATATTGAATTATAAGATTAGGCAATGTTTATTTTTTAACAATATTGATTTTAGTAATTCTAATGAATTTTTTTCTGTTTGTCAGTTGAATAAAATAGTATTAGAGGATAATTTTAATGAGACTAAGATTGCTATTCGTATTTGTGATGGAGATTGTTCAAATGGAAAGGTAGTTTATCAGCTCGGAAGCGATTTTTCTTCTTGTGATTTTATTGGGAAGAATACTAAGTATATGCAGTGTAATCATAAAAGTGTAAATAATGGTAAAAAAGTGTTCGATGTTATTGTAGGAAGCAATCATCAAGCGAGGAAAGTATAATGAACAATAAAGCACAAATTGGTAAGTTTTTGACAGGTTTTGTTGCGTTTATTTTCATAATAGTAATAATGGGAGTTTTTTTGGCATTAACAACTGCTATTTCGAAGATTAAAGGAAGCAATGATGGAGAAAAATATCCTTTTGTCGAGCCAGGATTTAGTTTGTATAAAGAGGTGAATTATATTTCCAATGGTAAAAAAGAACATTTTTTAATTTATGATTCTTTAATTAAATTTTATGCTGGGAAAATAAATAGCGATGAAGTTGCTGATAAATTAAAGGAATTAGTTAGTAAAGATAGAGATTGTTTTGTAATATTTACGAACAATATAGCTGGAGATAATGCTGTTCAAATTTTAGGCAAAGGGAGTGGTTTACTTGGAACTAATAATCAATTATTTCTTCCTAATTGGGATGGTGCATTTATAGGATTTGAGAATGGAGTTTCTAAAGTTCATAAAGAATATGGCTCTGAATGGTTTAGTTTTGGAAAGTTATCTAGTTATTATGGGAAATTTAATCTTATTGTTCTTACTTCTTATAGAGACAAACAATTGAAGAGTTCTTTTGTTTATTATTACTTGGGCAAATGTTTGGGAGGCAACAATGCATAAAATGAATCAACGAGGTGATGTTGCGATGACTCTTTTGGTCTTAATTGCTTTAGTATCTGCAATTGCATTACTTGGAACTTTCGTTTATTATAATCAAAAAAAAGTGAATACTCCTTTGGAGATTTCTGAAATGATGGTTGAAGTTGAGAATGCACAACAGTATGTTATATCTGAATCTCATGCAATTGGGATGCAGGCAATTGAACAGGGAGGAGAAATTAGAGAAAATTTCATTAAAATTGCTTTTGAGAGGGATTATTCTGTTAAGAGCTTCGGTAATTTCTTTTATAAAATTAGAAATAACGAATTTAATTTAGAGTATAAAGAGGATGGAAGTTATTTACTTCAGATTAATGATGTTTTTGTGCAATCTACAAAAGGAATGAACTCGGTGAAAAGAGAATTTAATATTTCAGTCGTTTTAAAATTACATGATTCTGAATGGAAAGATATTTCTCTATTTGAGTAATTTTGAGAAAGATTTATAAATGGGATTATTTTAGATAGAGGATGGTGAATAAAAAGGGAGAGGGTGGAGAAATTCCTTCTTGGATTTTGGGTGTTGGATTAGTTATTTTGGCCGGGATAATAATTTATGGTATTTACTCTTATGTGGGCGATACTATAACCACTACTCTTGAAAATGTTGGTGGAAAAGGATTGGAGAGTGCTATTGCAGTTTGTCAAGGAGTTTTGACGGTGAGCGGTTCTGAATTTGCTTCTCAAATTGTTGTTCAACAATATTGTGCGGTTCCAAAAGTTATTGCGGATAATGTTTGGGCGACTTGCGATCAGTTGTCCAAAGCTAAGAAGATAGATTTCAAGGCTCCTTTTACTTGTGAGAGTGCAGATTTAAATCAAATTAATGTGGACTTTTGCAAAGAGCATGCAAAAGACAGCAATTTTAAGAATTTGGTTATAAATAATGCAAGGTGTCAAACTTTTAGTTGTGCTTCGTTGGGTGGAAATTATCCTACTGCTGGAAGTGCTTGTTCTAATAGTTTGAAGAAAGTTACCACGGGAGTTACTTCAAATGGTCCATCTGAGACTTGCTGTATCTAATTGTTCTTTGGTAAAGTTTAATAACGATTGATAGTTGTTTTAGTTATGAGCGATGATTATGGAATGCCTGAGAGAAGGAAGAATAGGAACGATAAGAGAGCTAAACGAAGGTTTATGATGTTTCGTAAGGGTGGACAGCATAGAGTAGATAATGTTAATATTTCAGGGAATGAGAAGAAGTAGACTTTTGAAAAGAGTTAAATACTCTTAGAAAAAGAATTTTTATGGATTTCATGACTACTACAATGAGAAGTGTACCTCCTCAGTTTCTTAGACCTGCTGCTAGGGCAGTTAGAGAACGTTTTAGATATGATCAAAGGTGGGCACAATTTGAAGCGGAGCTAAGACTAGGAGATATATACTTTCCTTTTGGATTTCCAATGGTTGTTGATGGCTCTTCTGTGCAAAAAAGAAAGTTTAGGTATAATGCACAAGGACACCTTTTAGATACAAGACATACAAATCCTGAAGTTCATAGAGTACTTCCTTCTAATTGTTTACAAACTTATTGTCAGGTTATGACTTCTAAAGATGATCCTCATATTCATGATACTAACTGGGTTTTTGGTGCTAATTTAGCTAATGATCGTTTTGTAGTTTATTCATATCATACTCCAATTGAAGATCCATTAAATTCAAATTTGCGTTTTGATAAGGTAGTCTCAATTAGAGAAGAGGAAGCCCTCGCTCATATGGATATTCTTGCGCAACAACTTGCATTAGTAGGAAATTAGTTTTTGATTAAGTTATCTGTCTGTAATAGCATTATTTATGAACTTAAGAGCGTAGGTTAAGATTAACGGACCTATGATTATCCCAAATATTCCAAAAAGAGGAACTCCTCCAAGAATTCCTAAAATAAATATAAGAGGGTTTATTTTAGCTTTATCTTGCATTATTTTTGCAGCTAAGATTCGATCTATAAGAATACTTACTATGATTCCAGTAATTATTATTCCTCCTGCTGCAGTGTATGAACCAATAAATATATAATAGATGGCTAAAGGAATCCATACTGCTCCTGTTCCTAATAATGGAATGAATGCAAATATAGCTATAAGAAATGGGAAGAATAAGTAAAGAGTAACTCCAGAAATATAGAATCCTATTGCTGAAACTATAAACTCCAATAGCGCAATAAGAAAATATCCATGAATTAAATGAGTAGTTGTATGAGAGATTTCAGTTTCTATCTTATTTTTATCTTTAAATGGGAGAAGAGCACGAAGTTCTGAAACTATATTATTCCAATAAATAAGAATATAATATATACCTATAAATGTAATAATCAAACTCAGAACTAGAGATATTAAATAGGAAGGAGCAACTGAAGCTATTGAAAGTATTAGAGAAACTCCTTTCTCTTTCAATGAGCTAAAGTCTATATTTTGAATGAATGGAATAGTATTTATTTTTTCTACTACTGAATCTGGAAGAGAGAGGTTATTTGCTTGAGAATAATCGATTTGATATATCAATTTATTTGCAATTAGTGAAATTGGAATTAGGAGGATTAGAATTATTAGAGCGATACAAATTAGTGCACTTAGAGGTTTATTTGTGTATTTTGTTAACCAGTTATATACCGGTTTTATCAAAAATGCTAACAGAAATGCCGAAATTAGAGAAATTACAAATGGACGTATAATAATAAAGGAAACAACTAAAAGAATTGCAATAGTGATCCAAAAAAATGTTTTTTGAACATTTGGTTTTTGAGAAGAATTTGCTCTCTTTTTCATTTTCGATATAATATGATATGCTTAATAAATATTGTTCTTTTTAAGGGAAGGTTTAATAATTGAATAGTTTATTTGAGGTAATGGAAGAGGCATTGTTATATTTTATTGCATTAATTTTTATGGTTTTTGCGACTTTCCAAGATCTTAAAAAAAGAGAAGTTGCAAATTGGCTTAATTATTCTTTACTTACTATAGGATTGATTGGTAAATGCTTTTTAGCAATAGGTAATAAGGACTGGAGTGGACTTTTATATTCTTTAATTGGAATGGCTGTATTTTATGGATTAGCTCTGACTTTTTATTATTCTAGAGTTTTTGCTGGAGGGGATGCAAAACTTTTAATAGGAATAGGAGCGATTCTTCCTTATCACAGTTTATTTGATTTGTTAGTTTTTGGTGTTGGTTTTATATTTTTACTTTTTATAGTTGGAGCAGGATATACTTTAATTTATAGCGGATTTTTATTATTTCATGGAAGGAAAAGATTCTTTAAGGAATTTTATAGGCAATTAAAAAATAATAGAGTCATTCTTTTGATTGTGTGGATTATATCATTAGTTATGCTATTGTTTTATCAAAAGCTATTTGGTATTTTGCTATTTTTTATTCCCTTGATATTTTTATATCTTAAATCTATTGAAGAAAGCTGTTTAGTTGTTTTAATGAAACATAATGAAATTACCGAGGGAGAATGGCTTCTTAATGATATAAAAATAGGAGGAAAAGTAATCAGAAGTAGCGTTCATGGATTAAGTGCTTCTGAAATAGGTTTAATCAGAAGAAAAAGGAGAAAAGTATGGATTAAGCAAGGCATTCCATTTGTTCCTGCTTTTTTAGCTAGTTGGATAATTATGGGATTCGTCTTTTTATCGGTTGGGACTGAATCGCAACGCTTGGTTTCTTTACTTTTGGAATTCTTTGGCGTTTCTTGATTCTTATTTTTGATGCTATATTTTCTAATTCTTCTTTTGTTGACTTTTGTCTTGGTGAGCCTAGATGAACTGGTGTTTCAAAAACAGGGATAACATGAATTATACATTCTCCTAGTTTATTTTCTGTGTGAATTTCAGTGCTTTTTGCTTTCAATTCTTTTATTATTTTTTTGGATAAGGATTTTGCTAGTACAAAAGCAGAATTTGGAAGATTTTTAGAATCTCGTACAGGAGATTTCGGGATTATTAATGTATGTCCTTTGGAGATTGGATTGATGTCCAGAACTGCAAGAGCTTTTTTATTTTCACCTATTTCTAATGATTCTATATCTCTGTCGATAATAAGTCTAAAAACCCCCTTTTCTTTTTCTTTTGAAGGCTTTGATTGTTCTTTTAGCATATATTCCAGAGTATCTGCAGACATTTCTTCTATCTGTTTTTTTGCAATTACTTTTTTATCTTCTGGAAGAGATTCTATCTGAGAATATAACTGTGCTTTTAGTTCTGCTACCTCGTTTGTTGTAAGAGTCATGAATTTAGGAGATAAGTTAGAAATATAAATCTATTTGTATTTATCTAAAGAATACTCTCATCCAAATGCTCGTCTATAATCTTCAATCGTTATTGAAGAGACATTTGGAACTTTAGCTAGAGTGGTTTCTACAAGATCTGTGCCTTTTTCTTCTGATAGCGCCATTTTCATATGTATTGAATTTAATCCAAATGCAACTGGTCTTTCTTCAAATGAGATATTTTTCGCTCCTTCCAATTCCATTAACTCTTTTGCTTTTTCTTCGATTTCCTTTAAGTTTGTTGAAGGAGATTCTGGCATCAATTTGACTATTATAGCTACTGTTGCTCCCATAGCTTATTTGATTTTATTTCCCTTTTAAATGTTTGGGAAAAATATAAAATAAAAAAATAATTTATTCGAATTATTTAATCCTTGGAGATTGCGTAAATTAACCACAATCCAGATAGTCCAACTAGAACATATATTACTTTGGCAAGCCATGCTACGCTTCCAAATATTGTGTCTACCAAATCCAATTCGAATAGTCCAACAAGTCCCCAGTTAACTGCTCCAATAATTACTAGAACATATGCTATCCAATCAATTGCCGATTTTTCAGCCATTTTTCTTATCCTCCTTTCATCTCTTTTTGATGTCAGTATGTTGTGAATAAGTTATATAAACTTTACTTATTGACGTTAAAAAATTCCTAGAGTTTTGCTGGTAATCAATATCAAATGAGAAGCACAATTCTTTTAAAGCAAGAGATTATTGAAGTTCATGGTTGATGTGTATTCCTCTTTGGTTCAGAAGATTTCTTCTTTAGCTAAGTTGGAAAAAGAAGAGATTGAAAGAAAGATTGAAGCTAAGAGAGCAAAATTGTCAGGTCTTGTTTCTAAAGAAGGAGCTGCTCAGATTGTTGCAGCAGAGCTTGGGATTAATTTTGAGAAAGAAAGAATGAAAATTAATGAGTTGGCACAGGGTATGAAAAGAGCAAATATTCTAGGAAAGGTATTGCAAATTTCTCCAGTTAGAGAGTACAAAAAGTCAGGGAGAGAAGGAAAAGTAGCAAATTTGGTTTTAGCAGATGATAGTGCTAATGTTAAAGTTGTTTTTTGGGATACTAATCATATTAAACTAATTGAAGAAGGAAACATTTCTGTTGGTGATGTGCTTGAGATTTCTAATGGTATGATTAGAAACGGAGAGTTACATCTTTCTTCTTTTGGCGATGTTAAGCACAGTACTGAAGTTATTGATAAGGTTGTCTCGCAATCGATGGTTAATGAGTGTAAACTAATTGAAGCAAAACCTGGACAAAAGTTACGAAATAGGGCATTTATTGTTCAGATATTTGATCCAAGATACTTTGAGGTTTGTCCTGAGTGTGGTAAGAAAGTGGTGGAGGAGCAATGTCTTGTGCACGGAAAAGTTGTCGCTAAAAAAAGAGCTTTGCTTTCTGTTATTCTTGATGATGGCAGTGCTTCTATTAGATCTGTTCTTTTTAGTGAGCAAATCTCTGCTTTGGGAATTACAGATGATGAGATTTTTAATTTAGAACATTTTGTGAACGGAAAAATGAGACTTTTGGGAGAAGAAAGAGTGTTCATTGGAAGTGTAAAAAATAATCCTTTGTATAATACAACTGAACTTATGATTGAAAGTATAGACAAGATTGATCCTGCAAAGCTTATTGATGAGTTACAGAAATAAGATTGAAAAGATATTTAAACTGAAAGAAGATGTTTAGATTATGGTTTTATATTTAGATGATCCTGTTCCTTCTCAGCATTATCATGACAATTTAGAGAGGTATGTTGAAAAACATCCTGGAGAAGTTGTGGTTATAACTCATAAACCGTATGGGACCCCTAGTGAAGTGGTTGAGACTTTTTATTCTGTTAGAAGATATGAAACGATGATTCGTAGAGCGCAGACAAGAATGATGAAAGAACAAGGACGTTCTGACAGACAGATAGGTGGAGGAGTTATAGGTAACTCTGCAATGTTTTTGATTCCTACTCAGACTCCATTAAAGATAGTTAGGAACAGGCGTTAGAATTTTTTTGTTTAAAATCAGTAGATTTAAATTCTTTATTTTCTAATCTTAAGTATGTTGTTTAAAACGCATTTGGTTTTAGGATTTTTAGTTTTGTTAGTGTTTTTGCCTTTTGTTAATTATGATATTATATTCGGAGTGGTTGTTTTAATTTCTACTATGTTACCTGATCTTGATTCTATGAGGTCTCATATAGGAAATCATTGGTATCTTCGACCTTTTCAATGGGCTACAAAACATAGAGGCGTTTTGCATAGTTTTAGTTTTTGTGCAATAGTTTCTATTGTTTTTGCCTTTATTATTCCAGTATTAGCTTTTCCTTTTTTTGTGGGTTATGGAATTCATTTGGTTGCAGATATGTTTACTTCTGAAGGAATAAGACCATTTTGGCCTTTGAAAGAAGAAATTGAAGGAAAAGTTTTGACTGGGGGAAGGGTGGAGAAGGGAATATTTTATGGAGTTATTCTTGCTGATATATTACTTTTGGTGAGATTGTTTATGTCACGAACGTAAAAACCACGGCTTTTAAGCCGTGGCGTTCGTGAACATCCAAAAAACAAGTGCCTGTCACAAACCACACCTTTTAAGGTGTGGTGGCACATTGTTTTTTTGATATGATTCTATTTTCATTGAACTAAATATTTTGGTAAGCTAATCATTATTTTTTAATCTGTATTCTAAATCAGTATAATCTTTATATAGTCGAACAAGAATGAATTAGAATGGTGAAAAAATCTGAAGATGAAAAAAGAAGTTTTGAGATAGAAGAAAAAGAGAAAAAGAAGAAGGGTGCTGAAAATTCTGATGAAAAGAAGCTTACAGATATTCCAGGAATTGGTCCAGGAATTGCTGCAAAACTTGAAGCTGCAGGAGTTTATGATTTAATGGGTCTTGCAGTTATGAGTCCTCCTGCTTTGTCTGAACTTGCAGGTGTTGGAGAAGCGGTTGCAAGAAAGGCAATTCAGGCTGCAAGGGGAATGATGAATTTAGGATTTAGTGATGGAATGGAATTTGCTAAAAAAAGAGAAGATGTTTGTTTTATTACTACTGGAAGTCAAAATTTGAATGGTCTTCTGGGGGGAAGAGGAGTAGAAACTAAAGCGTTGACTGAAGCATATGGTGCTTTTGGAAGCGGAAAAACACAGCTAGGATTGACTCTAGCTGTGAATGTTCAGTTGCCTAAGGAACAAGGAGGAGCAAATGGGAAAGCAGTGTTTATTGATACTGAAGGAACGTTTAGACCTGAAAGAATAAGACAGATTGCGGAAGGACTTGGGGCTAATCCTGAAAAAGTGTTAAAGAATATCTTAGTTGCTCGAGCTTTTAACTCAGATCATCAAATTTTACTAATTGATAAAATAAATGAAATGATAAACGATGGAGAGCCTATTAAAATTGTAATTATTGATTCATTGACCGCACATTTTAGAGCAGAATTTGCTGGAAGAGGACAACTTGCAGATAGACAGCAGAAGTTGAATAGATATTTACATAATTTGATGAAAATGGCAGAGCAAAATAATCTTGCAGTTTATGTTACTAATCAGGTAATGGCTAATCCTGCTATGATGTTTGGTGATCCCACAACTGCAATAGGAGGGAATATTGTCGGGCATGCTTGTTTGACTGGAGATTCTTTAATACAATTGGCTGATGGAAGTTTAATAGAAATAGAAAAGATGAATTCTAATGAGGTATTTAGTGGCAATTTTAATAATTTACAACTTGATAAAAATAAAAGTGAGAAACTTTTTGTTAATCCTGATGTCAAAGAAGAATATAATATAAGAACTAATTGTCAAATAAATTGTTCTGGACTTCATAGATTTTTTAGCATTAAGGATTTTAGTATCATTGAAAAAGAAGCAAAAGATTTGAAAGAGGGAGATTTTGTTGCACAGATTGGAAAAATAGATTTTGATGGAGAAGATAGGGTTATTCCTCAATTTAAATTAAAAAGAATTGGTAAAATTAATAAACCTTCGGCAGAAATTATAAAATCAAATATTGCTTCTCAAGGTGTATCAAGAGAAGAAGTTTGTTCAAAAATTGGGATAACTCCAAGACAGTTTAGAAGGGTCATTAATCAGGAATATCCCACTTCTTTTGATGTGTTAGAAAATTTACAAAATAATTTCGGAGGGCAACAGGTTCTTCAAATTATTCCCGTTTTTACGAATAAACACTTGAATATAATGATTCCACAATTTTTAACGCCCCAGTTTGCACAAATATATGGTTATTTTATAGGTGATGGAAATTTTGAAGAAAGAGGAATTAGGTTTAAAGATGCAAGAATTCAAGTTTTAGAGAACTATAAGAGTTTGTTTGAAGAAGTTTTTAATATAAATGGAAATATTTCTAAGGTTAGCGGAAAAAATTGTTTTACTTTGAATATTAATTCTAAAGAAATTAAGGAATTGTTTGAATTAATGTATACAGAGATATTAGATGAAGTTGGAAGGTCAAAGCGAGAAGTTGTTAATGCGTTTATTAAAGGATTTGTTGATGCTGAAGGGCATATCGAGAAAAAAAGAGCAAATATTACTATTGTTCAAAAGAATTCTCTTATTTTGAAGTATATTCAGATGTTTTTGTTGAGAAGTGGAATAAGATCCACTATAAAATTCGATATCGGTAAGAAAAAAATGAATGTATTAAGAATTTGCGATAAGGATATTTTAAAATATGATGAGATAGGTTTTACTGCATTAGATAAGCAGAAAGAATTTATGAAAAGAATTCAAGTGTTACAAAATACTTATTCTTATGAGTTGATGCCTATTAGAAGAAATGAAATGGTTGAGCTTTTAACGGCTTGTGGATTGAACCCTCTTTCAATAATTAAGAGTAGACCTGTGGAGTATAAGTGGATAAGTAGAAAAGAGTTAGAATTTTCTTTTGGTAAAATGATGGAGTGCAATATCTCAGATAGACAAATAAAGCAGAAGATTGAGTTTATATTTAGTTTGTTAAATGGAAGCGTTCGTTTTGAAAAAATACGCAAAATAAACTGTTATAGTTGTGCTGGAAAGAAGTTATATGATTTTTCAGTTCCTATTGCTGAAAATTATATTGCTAATGGATTTATAGTACATAATTCTACATTTAGAATGTATCTAAGAAGAGGAAAACAGGGAAGCAGAGTAGCAAAGTTAATTGACTCGCCTAATTTACCAGATAATGAAACAGTATTTTTTGTTACAAAAGCAGGTGTTAGGGATGAGGAAGGAACGGAATAGATTTATGCCCTCACGAGGATTTGAACCTCGGTCAATTCCTCCGCAAGGAACTATTCTATCCAGGCTGAACTATAAGGGCATATAAAATGTGAGAAATTGGGGTTAATAAGAGTTTAGTTAGATGAATAATCTGGTCAGGGATTTTCATAGAAGAAGAGTGTATGGTTCTTGACATATCTTGAGGTGAAATATTCTATTTGAGAAAATTCTTTTGACGGATTGGGTATATATGTTCCTCTTTTTGCCATTTTTATCGGAGTGTTTGTAAGAATGAAATATTCTAGTTCTCCTGTCTTTCGGTTAGTAATTGTTTGATAGGTAGGTACTATTGCAAGGGTATGTGAATCTGATTTTCTTGTAATTGAATTTGTGATTGGAACTGAAATTATTGCTAAATGAGAAGTGTTTGATTTATAAAAATCAACTGGAAAAATTTGAGTAAGGTTTGTATCTTTTAGAGGAAGAGATTCAGGCGGAAGATAATTTAGATGATTGGTACAACTAGAGATTAATACCGAAAGGGTTAGAGGAAGAGTACGAACTAATTTTTTAATTAAACTCATGCGTTTGTTAAATGGAAAAGGATTTATAAGAATTTAGGCGTTTTTTTATTGTATATTTTCTAGTAGGTATTTATTTATAAACTGAAAAGATAGTAGTTGGGTATGAATATAACTCATGAGGATTTTGTCAGGGCTCAAAGGAGGATTATTAGATGTGTTATAATAGGAGACTATTCTTTGCGTATTAGAACAAAAGTGCATTTTTTCGAGGGAGAGGATGGAAGTCAGGAGAATCAATCCGGATGGTTTATGAAACAAGAGATTTCTTTGGTTTCTGTTTCGGGAGAGGATGGAAGTTTAATTCGCCAAATGGGAAAAATGCTTCCTTTGTTGATTTATCAAAGTCCAATGAGCTCAAATAAGGAGATAACTACTGAACCTGCAGGGTATGAATTTCTTTGTAGCAGAGAGTTTGTAAAAAACGTTGAAGCAAAACCTCATGATTATATAACTCATGAAAGTTAGTTAGTTTGCTTAAGGCTTAGAATTTTTAATTGATGTCAAGAACGTTCAAACCACTGCTTTTAAGCCGTGGCGTTCTTGAGCATCC
>ERZ1292629.1756-Hain-H43-01um-R1-1756-length-20168-cov-16_pt1 | contig 20168 bp, 25 predicted proteins | sample MGYA00564399_ERZ1292629 | MGnify/ENA primary metagenome ERZ1292629 (study PRJEB36523, sample SAMEA6512636) | groundwater metagenome | collected 2019-01-08 | study: AquaDiva: Metagenomics assemblies of 32 groundwater samples | reverse complement strand
ATGCACTTAATGCACTTCGTCTGATTCTCGCGCGTCTTGATGTATTTGTTGCCGCAGGCGCACACGGGCACATGCGTGAGAAAGGGCTTCTCAACCCACTTGCCGTGCCTTTGGTACGTCTTCGATGGGAGATTCATATTTCAGACAATAACACGTCTTAGGACAAAAATCAAATGGCGTGCTATATATTCGTGATGTCTTCGGGAAAAAAGAAATACGATGTCATCGTCATCGGCGGCGGGGCCTCCGGCATGATGGCCGCGGGCAGAGCGGCACAGCGCGGCAAGTCGGTATTGCTGCTCGAAAAGAATGCGGGTGTCGGCAAGAAATTGGACATCACGGGCGGCGGCCGCTGCAACATCACCAATGCCGAATTTGATAGACATGCATTTGCGAAGCACTACGGCACGGCCGAACAATTCCTCTATTCCCCGCTTTCGCAATTCGGTGTGCAGGACACCTTCGATTTTTTCGCAGAGCGCGGCCTCCCGCTTATCGTCGAAGCGCGCAAACGCGCTTTTCCCGAAACGCAGAAGTCGCCCGATGTGACACGCGTGATGAAGAAGTACCTCACCGATGCGGGCCCCGGCGGCGGGGCGGGCGTGGTGGTCATGACAAAAGCCGCTGTAAAAGGTCTCACCATCGCGGGGAATCGCATACTGGAGGCAAAGACGTCGCAGGGCACCTTTGCCGCGGACACATTCATTATTTCTACGGGCGGCGTCTCGCATCCCGAGACGGGCTCCACGGGCGACGGATTCAAGTGGCTCACGGAGCTCGGCCACTCGGTCCTCCCCTCCACACCGACCATTGTGCCGCTCAAGGTAAAGGAGGCTTGGGTCAAACCGCTCGCGGGCGTCTCACTCTCGTTTATGAAAATCACGTTTTTTGCGGACGGCAAACGGGCATTTTCAAAAACGGGAAAAATTCTCTTCACGCATTTCGGGCTTTCGGGACCGCTCATATTAAACAGCGCGAGCGCCGTTGCGGAATTGCTCAAGAATGCCGAGGTCACCGCCACGATAGATATGTACCCCGATACGGATTTCGCCGCACTCGAGCGGCAGATAATCGCAAAGATGGACGTCAACAAGAACAAAGATTTTAAAAATGTACTGGCCGAGGTCGTGCCTCACGGCTTATCAAAAGCGATACTGGAATTACTCGCGCTGCCCAACCCGAACGTAAAAGCACACAGCGTGACCAAAGAAGAACGCAAACGCCTCGTTCATCTATTGAAAGGTGCACCGCTTACCATCTCGGGACTCATGGGATTCGACAGGGCGGTCATCTCCGACGGCGGCGTGCCGCTTACCGAAGTGGATACGCGCACGATGCGCTCGCTCAAAATAGAAAATTTGTACCTTACGGGCGACATCCTTCACATCAACCGCCCCTCAGGCGGCTACTCGCTGCAACTAGCCTGGACCACCGGTTTCGTCGCGGGCAGCAGCGTTTAGCGCTGTAGTTACTGCGCTGCGTCGACGAGTAGCACGCCTGTCGCAAGTACATAGCCTGTTTTCTTGTCGGAAACGACGACGGTATAGATGCCGTTTTCCAATTTGATACCCGCGCCGCCGACCGTAGCTGACCAGCGACCGCCCACGATTGGAAGTCCGCTCGAACTTCGCCACGCGTAGTCTTGCGAACGGGTATCTATGGGCGACTCCACCGCTACGCGTCCTTTCTTAATCCGTACTTCGATATCCGCGTTGGAGGCCGTACCCGAAATCGTCGGGTTGGCCGAAATCGTTGTGAGAGATTTCTGATCTATCGTCGCAAAAGCGCTACTCGCCTTCGGTTTGTAGACGGTAAAAAGTACCTGCTTCCCCGTCCCCTGCCACTGCGAACCGTTCCCCGCTCCCTTTCCGATGAGCTCTGCACGGTAAACGCCCGGCATTGTGTATGCGTGCGTCGTACTGCATACGGTATTGTTCGTGCCTGATGCCGAGGCACATGCCATTGTGCCGATGCCTGTGCCGTCTCCAAAATCGACGGCAAAACTCCCGCCGTCAGAAGCAGTGCGTTCCCGAAACGCCACCGAGAGGGGCGCAGTACCCGAGGTCGGCGAAGCCGTAAATGTTTGTGAAGGTGTGACGATACTCTCTGTCTGCAGCTGCAGCAATTTAGATAGAATCGACTGTATTTGGGCTTGTAGCTCGCTCACGGTTGCGGCTGACGCAACCACAGGCGATGCGAGGAAAAATAAGCCCAGGCCTCCAAACACGAGCTTTTGTATCATGATTCCTCATTATAACCCTTTTTCGTCCTTAATTTTGTTGAGTATCTTTTTTACTTCTTCGAGGCTATCGGGCTCGAGGACGGATATCGCAAGCGGCTTGAGACCGGCTTTTTTTAGCACTTTTATTTTTTCTTTCACCTCCTCGGGCGTTACGGAATCGGTCTTCGTCAGAAACACGTGCTCCGTCTTTCTTGTAAGCTCCGGATTGTAAGCTTCCAATTCCTTGCGGATGACCTTGTAGTCGCGGACGACATCTTCGGATTCCGCATCTATCAGATGGAAAAGTACTCTTGTACGCTCGATGTGCTTGAGGAATTTGACGCCGAGGCCTTTGCCGCCGGACGCCCCTTCGATGATGCCGGGGATGTCGGCAAGGATGACGCCGTAGTACGAGCCGAGATGCGGTTCGAGTGTCGTGAAGGCGTAATTGGCGACACGGCTCTTGGCGGCCGTAAGCTCGTTGAGCAGCGTGGATTTGCCCGCATTGGGCAGACCGACGAGCCCGACGTCGGCGATGAGTCGCAATTCGATTTTATAGGTCGCGACGTCGCCTTTGGTTCCGTCCTCGTGCTCCATCGGCGTCGTATTCGTCGCCGAGCGGAATTTGAAATTTCCCCGCCCGCCGACGCCGCCGCCCGCGGCAAGAATGCGCTGCCCGACTTCTTCTATTTCTTGCGCGAAATTTGTTTCGAGATTCGTGACCCGCGTGCCGACGGGAACCTTCAGGATGAAATGCTCGCCCTTGCGGCCGTCGAGGAATTGGCCGCGGCCGTCGCGGCCGCGCTCGGCTTCTATTTCTTTTCTGCTCGCAAATACCATGAGCGCGTTGATGTCACCCGTGCCTTCGAAGTAGACGCTGCCTCCGTTGCCGCCGTCGGCGCCCGTGGGCCCGCGCGAAAGTTTGACCTTGTTGAAAGCCACGGCGCCGTTGCCGCCGTCACCCGCCTTTATGGTTATCGTTACCTCATCGATGAGCATGGAGGCATGCTATCACAATCGGCTCTATTTGATGTATTCTGAGCGGGATGTTCGAATTCAAAATACTCAAACGTTCCAAAAAATCCCGCGCCCGCCTCGGCGTCATCACGACCCCGCACGGTGAGATAGAGACGCCCGCATTCGTCCCCGTCGCCACGCGGGCGACCGTGCGCACGCTCGAGAGCGACGAGGTCGAGGGGGCGGGCGCGCAGGTGCTCATATGCAACACCTACCACCTGCATATTGCACCGGGCGAGAAGCTAGTGAAGCGCGCGGGCGGCATCCACGGATTCATGCAATGGAAAAAGCCGCTTATGACGGATTCGGGCGGATTCCAGGTCTTCAGCCTCGGCTTCGGCACGGACCACGGCGTCGGGAAGATATTGAAAGAGGAGCCTGAGAAGCGCATCCCCCTGGGCACGCAACCGACCAACATCAAGATAACTCCCGACGGTGTGCACTTCCGCTCGCCTATCGACGGCACACAGCTTTTCCTAGGACCCAAAGAATCCATCCGCATCCAGGAAGCCCTTGGCGCGGACATCATTTTCGCTTTCGACGAGTGCCCTTCGCCGCTCGCCAATGAGGCGTACATGCGGCGCTCGCTCGACATGACCCACCGCTGGGCGGACATGTGCATCAAGGCGCACAAGACAAAGCAGGCGCTCTACGGCATCGTGCAGGGCGGCAGTTTCAAGGCACTGCGTAGCGAGAGCGCCAAGATTATCGGCGCGATGCCTTTCCAAGGATTCGGTATCGGCGGGGAATTCGGCTACGACAAACGCTCGCTGAAAAAGATGCTAAGCGACGTCCACGACCTCCTACCCGAAGATAAGCCGCGGCACGTGCTCGGCGTCGGGCACCCCGAAGATTTCCCCTACATCGCGAGTGCGGGCGGCGACACTTTCGACTGCATCGCACCGACGCACTACGCGCGCCGCGGCGTTATTTTCACCTCCAAAGGCCGCTTCGATATCCGCAACCGCCGTTATCTGACCGATCAGAAGCCGCTCGACTCTAAGTGCAAGTGCGATATCTGTGAGACCTACTCGCGCGCATACATCTGCCACCTCATCCGCGCGCATGAAATCACGGGCATGAAGCTCGCCTCCTTCCACAACCTCCACTTCTTCAACGCCGAAGCGCAGCGACTCCGCACGCGCATCAAAAACGACGAACTCTAGAACCTCCCCGTGCGCTCCCACCGCAAGAGCTGCCGGCCGAGCTTCCAGCGCATCTTGTTGGTCCACTGGCTTAGGCGGTAAAACTCCCCCTCCTCCTGGCTCTGCGCGTGAGCCGCGACGTCCTCGCCCGCGAGAACCCTCTTTGCGATATCAATATAGAGATTGAGGCTTGCATCGTTGAGCTCCCTGAACGCCTGCCTCGGCGGCTTCGCGATATCGAGATACAGCTGCGCGATGATGTCGCCGCGGTCCACACCCGGCGACACGTAATGAATGGTGCTGCCGATGTGATCCGTGTCGCGGTGCAGGACGGCGAATTGATTCGCCACCGAGCCGCGGTAGTACGGCAAAATGCCCGTGTGATAGTTGATGACCTTCTTCGCCGTCGCCAAAATATTCGCGCGCAGAATTGAAGGAGTCCATAGCACGATTACATCGGGCGAAAGCTGCTTGAGCCGCGCTTCGGTCTCCGCATCGTTTACATCGTCAACATTGATAACGGGAGCGTCATAACCGGGCGAAGCGGATGGAAGGCCGCTCGCACGCAGACAGCCGAGCACTGCTCGCGTCTTGCCGCTTAGGCGCAGCAATGCGCCGTACCAGAGTTCAGAAAAGATCGCGCCCGAACGCACCGCCGCAGAGATGCGGTGCATACGGCCGTCGGTATTCACGCGCGGCTTCGTGACGATGACGAGCTCGACTTTGCTCGTCGCCTTTTGGAGAGCGTTGACCAAGGCCCGCTGCTGCTCCCCGGGCAAGACGATGCAAACGATACCCATATGGGAGGATTATACCTCCCGTACTTTGGTTTCGAACATCTTTACGGCTTCCTCATCTTTCATATCTTCGATGTCGGCCGCGTGTTCCGCCCGCGCATGGACGAGCATTTGTTGCGCTGCCTCGGTGCGGGTAGGGGCCTCAACCTCAAAATTGCATGTCGTGTCGGGACTGATGTCTTTGCAGGCTAGTTTCATATAATATCCAATATGTTAAGCGTCTTTTATAAATGCTCGACCGGCACAGAAGACTCTACCACGCCCTTCCTGTGGGCAAGATGAAGACATTTGTGTCCGGAGGTATACTGGAAGCATGAAAGACAGGGAGCATGAGGAGTGGCTCGAAAACAGGAACGCGCGCCGGGCGGCCGCAAAAAAGAACACCGCGCATCCGCTTATTCCGCCCCCAAAGGCGGACGATACAAAAAGGGCGGAGGAGGGCGACGACCAGGACGGGCGCGTGTGGCGCGGTGAAGCGGCGTAGCGGATACTATCCTATCAGCTCCAATTTTTCCTTGCGGGACAGGTGTCTGATTGCGGCCTCGCGGGCGCGCGCTTTCGCGAGCGTGTGAAATCTTTCGAAATGTTTGAGTACGACTGGTCGCCGGATTTTGGTGTAATGCGCGCCCGCTTTCGCCCCGTTGTGCTGCTTGAGGCGTTTCTCCAAATCGTTGGTACACCCCACATAGAGCGTCTTATCCGCGCACTCCAAAATATAGGTAAAATGCATCATGTAGTGTTAGTGTACCCCGTGAGATACCTATGGACACAGAAAAGCCTCAATTCCCTATGCGGATAAATAAGTACCTCGCCTTGCAGAAGCTTTGCACACGCCGCGAGGCCGACAAGTTCATCGCAAAGGGGCTCGTCATGCTCAACGGCCGCCCCGCGGTCCTCGGCGACAAGGTGCAGGAAAAGGACAAGGTGGAGGTGAAATGGCGGCAGACAAAATACCGCTACTTCGCCTACCACAAGCCGCGCGGCATCATCACGCACTCCGCGCAGGAGGGCGAGGAGGAAATCAAAGAAATCCTTCCGATAGAAGGCGTCTTCCCGCTCGGCCGGCTCGACAAGGATTCCTACGGGCTCATTATCCTCACCGACGACGGCCGCATCACCGACGCACTGCTCAATCCCGACCGCGCGCATGAGAAAGAATACGAAGTGATGACCACCGAGCCGTTACCCACGAATTTCAAAACCAAGATGGAGCGCGGCGTAGATATCGGCGGGTACGTCACGAAGCCATGCATCGTGGAGGTACTGGGCGAACGGAAATTCTCAATCACGCTTACCGAAGGCAAGAAACACCAAATCCGCCGCATGTGCGGCTTCTTCGGACTTGCCACTTCGCATCTGCTTCGCAAACGAATAATGAATATCAAACTCGGCGGCCTCAAATCAGGCGAATACCGTCCCATCCAGGGCGCGGAACTAGATACCTTCCTCAAATCGCTCGGCTTCTAGTGCTACAGCAGGATAGTGAGCGTAAATGTGATTGTGTCGCCTGCTTGGATGCCTTCGGCTCTCCTTATTTTTGCTTTGAGAGGGAGGACGTAGACGCCTGAACGGCTGTCGGGAAAGATGGATGTTTCCCACTCTGTCTTCCCAATACAGACCCATACGCGCACGGCGCCGAATCCCCTGCGCGGTCCCGTATACTTTTTGCGTATCTCTTCCGAGTGTTTTTTATCGACGTAAGCAAAATGCCAAGCGCCCTGCGCCCCCGGCCAGAGCACCACTTCCGAACGCACTTTGTAGCGTTTCGCCATACGAGAATGTAATTATTTCTCAAGGTCGAGGGTGTCGTCAATCCTTATCTTGGCTACGAATTCGGGTACGTGCGAGACGAGTATCATCGCTCCGTCGTATTCGTCGAGCGCTTTTGCGATGACGGGCAAGTGACGGAAATTAATGTGGTTGGTCGGCTCGTCGAGGATGAGCAAGCCAGGCTTCATAAGCACGAGGCGCGCGAATGCCACAAGCCCCTTCTGTCCTTCCGAGAGATGCCCGATTTTGGTTTGAATCAAATCGCCCGTGATAAGGAATCCCGCCGCGACATGCCGCATGTCACTTTCGATTTCCTTATCCATCGCCCCTGCGAGCTCCTCATACACAGTGGAGTTGAAATCGAGGTTGGAAAAATCCTGGCGGTAGTAGCCCACCTTCACTCCTTTGGTGATGGTCGCTCCCTCCGCCGTGCCGTTCGCCAGAGATTCGAGCAGCGTGGATTTGCCGATGCCGTTGGGGCCTTTGAGCAGCAGATGCTGACTTTTGCGCAGCGAGAGCGTCTTCTTCTTGACGACTGGTCTGTAATTTTTGATTGTCTTGAAGGAGGTGATATGCAAAAGCTCGCCGGAGAGATTGGGCGGGCACGGGATGTGAAAGGGTTTGATGGTCTTGTCTTCGCGGCGGACCTCCACCTTTGCTTCCTCCGCCTCAGCGGCGGCTTCGCGCATGCGTTTGGCGACGGCACGAAGCTGGCCTCCTTTCATAGCGAAGAAATTCGCCTTCTCTTTCTTGGCGATGATTATTTTCTGCATTTGGGCATTTTTCATGGCCTCCTTCTCCACCCGCGCGGAAATCTCCACGACGACATCCGTATAGTTGCCGACGTACTGCTCCACCTTGCGTGTGTGGACGTCGAGATAGAGCACGCCGTGCGTGAAGGCGTTGAGAAAGTCCGCATCGTGGGAAATGACGATGACGGTCTTTTCGTATTCGACAAGGAATTTCGTCAGATGCGCGATACCCTCTTTATCAAGATTGTTGGTCGGCTCATCGAGAAGAAGTAAATCGGGCTTCTGGATGAGCGCCGATGCCAGCAGTAGCCGCGCCTGCTGCCCGCCCGAGAATGTGCTCATGATACGCTCGTGGACTTTCTCGTGATTTTTCAGATTCACCACTTCGAGCACGTCGTCGATGAGAGGGTCAATGTTGTACATTTTCCGCGGAAAAACTTTTTGGAAAAAATCGCGCACCGTAAGCTTGAGCTCTTCCCGCGGAATCACCTGCCGTGAGAGGGCTATACTTAGCCCTTTTTCAATGTGTATCTCCCCCGCCTCCGGTTTGATGGCTCCGATGATAAGTCCGAAAATGGTGCTCTTGCCCGCGCCGTTCTGGCCCATGAGCGTCATCTTGGCGCCGCGGCGTATGGGAAAAGAAACCTCTTCGAGAATTGCTTTGCGAGGGCCGTGCTCAAAGGCGACGTCCTCGAATCGCACTATCGTGTCTTCAGCCATCGTGCAAACCTACCCTATATGACGGGCTGTGTACAATGCGAGCATCTCTTTGCTCCCATCGGAATCTCGCTTAGGCACTCGGCGCACTTCTTCGTGGTCGGGTCCGCGGGCGGGCCTTTGCGCGAGCGGCCGACCAGGATGTTCATCGGCTTCACGACGAAAAAGAATATCACGGAAGCGACGAGGACAAACGAGATGATGGCGTTGATGAAATGTCCGTACTTGAATTCACCGCCGTTGAATGTGAAAGAGAGGCCGCCCATATCGGGGACGCGGGCAACGGCCGAGATGAATGGCGTAACGAAGTCGCTCACGAGCGCATTGACGATGGCGGTAAAGGCGGCGCCGACAACGACGCCGACCGCGAGGTCGACGACGTTGCCGCGCAGAAGGAATTGTTTAAATTCTTTCAACATACAAACCGCTTTGCTCTACTTCTTTGCCTTCTTCGGCTTCTTGGCCTCCTTACGACGCGAGTTGTTTCCTTTTCCCATATAAATAGCGTTAACGAGTAACGAGCCCATTCTATCACGCGAATGCGGAGCTATGCGATTCTGACACTCTGTATGACCATGGGCTCGAGCGGGCGGTCCATCGGACCTGTGGGGGTGGATTCGATTGCCTGCACGACCTCCATTCCCCCGACGACGCGTCCGAAGGTGGTGTGTTTGCCGTCGAGGAAATTGTTGTCGGCGGTGTTGATGAAAAATTGGCTGCCGTTGGTGTCGGGACCCGAATTCGCCATCGAAATCGTGCCTATCACGTTGTGATTGTTGTCGCGTATTTCGTCGGCGAATTTGTAGCCCGGGTCGCCCGTGCCCCAGCGCGCCATCGCGGCGTCGTCTTTTGTGAGCGGGTCGCCGCCCTGAATCATGAAATCCTGAATGACGCGGTGGAATTTGGTGCCGTCGTAGAATCCCGCCCTTGCGAGCTTCACGAAGTTGGCGACCGTATTGGGCGCATCGGCCTCAAAAAATTCTATCGTAATGTCTCCCTTCGTGGTCGTGAGTGTTGCTTTCATCGGGCTAGTATAACCTGAAAAATCTGCGGTCCGACAACGCCGGACGCTTCAGGCGCAAGATGCTATCAACGCCACTCTTTCGCGATGTCCCACTTTATCTTCATCATCGAGCCAATTGCGAGCAGGACGAGCACGAATTTCGCGATGCCGCCGAGGACGGGGATGAGTCCGAGGAGCGTATACACGACGGCTCCAAGTAGAATGGTCTGCCACACGATTTGGTATTCAGCGGGCTTGAACATCCACTTGTGCAGCACGCTACCCAATATGATGGCGGCAAGCGGCGATGCGATGAGGAGAAGCGTAGCGAACGCGATGAGACCCAGGAGTCCGAGCGGTACGCCGATGAGCGTCACGAGAAGCATGACGGACACGACGGGTAGAACAATCAGCACGATGAGCCCACGCCCCATCTCAAGCAAGGGCTGCGTAACCGCATTGCCGACGAGTACTCCCGCATACCGGCGGAAGAAAAGTCCAAGCGCAAGTGCAAAGACGAGCAGCGCAAGGAATTTGCCCAAGAAGAGCACCGAGAGTATCGCGATGATGCCTTTGGCTGACATGCCCCGTGCGGGGGTCTTCAACTGTTCGAAGTTGGTCTGTCCTTTGACCACGGCGCCCGCTTCCATCATCGCCTCCTTTTGCGCCGAGTAGTCGAGATTGCCGTCTATCACTGCATCTTTGCCGAGGGTAAGTTTCTGACCCTTGAACTCCACGTTGCCCCGCACATGTGAATTGATGACTACTTCGCCGCCCGCGAGTTGCATGTTGCCTCCGACGGGCGCGTCCATGCGGAGCATGCCGCCGGCCCAGAGCACATCGCCGCCGACGCCGCTTCCCGAAATACTTGTCTGTCCGCCGCCCACGACCAAGTCGTTCCCGACTTTTCCGTTGATAATTATATTGCCGCCTCCGACGCGCACATCGTCACCGACATCGGCGACGATGGTAATCGAACCGCCGCCCACAAAAAGGTCCTGTGAGACCGGGCCGTTGACGAGAATATTTCCGCCGCCGACCGCGAGGTCGCCGTTGACTTTGCCGGAGCTGGTGACGTTGCCGCCCGCCAAGTACAAATCTTTCTGCGCCGTCTCCGACGACGAGAAAGACGGTGACTCGCCTATCCGCAGCTCTGCTGCGAAGGCAACGACGGGGATAATAAGCGCACTTACGAGTAAGCTAGCCCCCGAAACCGCGAGAGATTTATTCATATACCGCTACTATACACCTGGGCTTTTCGCACGCCAGATGCGCTCAATTGAGCACGAAAGACGGGATTCGTGACCCCTACGCAACTCTCACCCTGCCGCAGGTTCCTCTGTAGAACTTTCTGCCTCCTCCTTGGCAACCGCTAGGCGGAGTTCGGCGACAACAGCTGTGTCCTCCAATTTCTCTTCCGGATCGGAAGAATCTTTACGGCGGTAACGCCTTTTTTTCGTGGGTGGCGTCCGGGGGTGAGCCCCCATGTATTCGAATGTCATAACAACACCAGAGTACGTCCGGCATTGTGAAGAGCCGATGAACACGAGCATCATTATCGGACAGAAATATAATGCTTTTTATTGAAGTCTTTTGAAAAGACTATCTGCCAGAGTTGCATATGCCGTGAACGGAAAGCTCCCGCGCAAGAATGCAGATAGTACTTCCACATGCGGTAGAAACGTTCGTCGTAGGTATTTTTGAGGGTAGTCCAATTCGCATCAAACCGTTTGAACCATTCGAGAACCGTTTTTTCATAATCGGTTCCCAGATTGTGCCAGTCTTCCATTACGAAAAGTCCCTCCGCGGCCGCCCCGATTTGTTGTATCGAGGGGAGCATGCCGTTGGGAAATATATATTTTTCCAGCCACGGCTCCCCGTGGGAAGTCGAAGCGTTGCCTCCGATAGTGTGGAGGAGGAAGTACCCGTCGCTCCGCAGGACGGAATGTACTTTGCGCATGTATTCGCGGTAGTTTTTGTACCCGACGTGCTCAAACATACCCACGGAAACAACGTGGTCGAACGTATCATCAACGGACCGGTAATCCTGCACCTTCGTTTCTACGGGATACTTGGCATACGTCTCGTTCGCATACCGTGCCTGTTCTTTGGAAACGGTTACTCCAACGCCCTCGGCGCCGTATTTTTCCGCCGCAAACCCCAGGAAACTCCCCCACCCCGAACCGATGTCGAGGATGCGCCCACCGCTTTGGAGGCCAATCTTCCGGCAGATAAGGTCGAGCTTCGCCTCCTGCGCCTCGTCCAGGTCTTGCGGCGCTTGCCCTGAGCTTGTCGAAGGGTTCCAATATGCGCACGAGTAGGCGAGCCGTTTATCCAACATGGAGCGATACAAATCGTTTCCGATATCATAGTGTTTCTCACCGACCTCGAATGCTTTCCATTTTTGGTTGTTGAGGACCTTGCCCCGTACATAACTCCACATCAATCCGAGATCGAATGGGATTTGCTCATGCAGCCGGTTTCGTAAGATGCGGTTTATCAATTCGGGAATGTCATTACATTCCCACCAACCGTCCACGTATGACTCCCCGAATCCCAACGAGCCGTACGAGAGAACCCTCCCATAAAACTTCGGGTTGTGGATTTGGATGTCCCACGGACGATTTCCACCCACCTCGACATCAGCCCTTTTCAGCACTTTCCGTACGAACGTCTCGGCCGACGAACTCATTTTTGCAGTATACCTGACGCTCCGCGGACAGCGAGGTCCCCGTTTGCCGGAACTGGTGATGCGTCCACTGCCTTGCTCTATTCGAAGAGACCCCAGAACCAGCGGTACAAGGACGGCACGGGCGCGTTCTCTTCGGGATTTTCATTCTCGAGTGTATAGCGGTCGCGGTCGGGCGCATCTTCATATGTATCAAAATATGCATCGGCATTGTCGGCGTTGGCTTTTATCGAAGGGGCGGCATCTCGAACTATATCCACCGTGTCGCTCACGGTGCCAGGCGGTGCAATGCCGTTGGATTCCGCCACGACATCTATGACATTTACCGCGGCTTCCTTCTGTCCGCTCGTGAACCAGCTGCCGAGCCATGTCCATACACGCGCCGGAAAACTCGGACCTTTCGGAAGCGGCGCCGGAATCGTTTCACCGTCGCCATCGCCGTGCGGAATGACGGTCACCAGGCCATGGCCGCACCCGTCACTATCCGGGTCCGCGACACCGTCCAGAGTGCCGTGGTAGTGAATGGCATTACAGCCGTTATCCGTGCCTCTGATTCCCGGATCATTGGAATCAATGAGTATCTTTCCGCCAACCTCGGCCTTGTGGTTTGCCAATGCGATTACCGGTATAAAAAGCGCCGCTACTAATACGACCGCCGCGGACGTCGTTAGTGCTTTCATAGTGCCATTATACTACACCTTCAATTGTACTTGTGCTTGCACGGCGGAACAGCAAGGCCGATGCGACGAACAGCAGGTTTAGCCTCTGTTCTGCGACCAAACGAGTGCATACGCGATAATTGCCCCCGCAGCGGCTGAGGTAAGAATCTGCTGGTTAAGATTAAACGGCACTTCCAAGACCCAATAACCGATACTGCCGATGATAAAAATTACCGCAAATTCGAGAACAAAATATTTCAAAAACTGCTTCATACGTGCATTGTAACCTACGGACTGGGGGACTTGGAATCGCCTCTCGTTGCTGCTGCAACTCGAAACCTACGGTCTCTCTTCGAGACCTGCGGCCCGCGGTTCGTATTCAAGTCTACCCCATTTTTCCGCTTCGCTTCAAACTGGGGGACTTGGAATCGAACCAAGATACACAGCTTCAAAGGCTGTTGTCCTACCGTTAGACGATCCCCCATTAACCTGCCCGGTTAGGGCAAACTCTCTAAAATAGAGAGTTTCTCTTTGGAACCTTCGTAGCTCTTGAGATACTTCTCGCGAACTCGAGCTTCCGCCCTCGTAGCATAAGCTTCTTTATACAAAAGCTCAAAGGGGCTTCTGTGTTTTGTTGAACGAACTCTGCCGGCATTATGATATTCGATCCTTGCAGCAACATCGGACGAAAGCCCGACGTAGTGATTGCCATCTTTAAGACTTCGAAGTATATAGACCCAGTATTGCATGTTGGCCTACCGTTAGCCTGCCCGGCCAGGGACGATCCCCCAAACACCCGAACACGCTAAAGATAACAGGATATCGCCTTATTAAAAAGGGCTTATTGCTTCTGTGCCTTGAGCATCAAGAAGAGTGGGAACTCTTTGCGTGCCATGTCTTCCGCCTCCGCACGCGGACCCTTTTCGCTGACGCGGTGGGATATCCATTCTTCTATCCCCGCGAGGACGAATCCATGCTTGGCGAGTTCTTTCATATAAAGCTGCAGAGGCCGGTGGTACGAAAGCGTTGTTGCGGTCGGGTCCGAGCCGGGATGCATTTGTATTTGATATGAAGTCTCCGATAGATAGCGGTCAATGCGGCGGAATTGAATACCCGCATCGGCATCGAATCCCCACTCCGAATGCCGCGGAATGCGAAACGCCGGGTGATTGAGCACGATTGCAAACGAAGCCCCGGCTTTTAACAAGTGCGAAACCTGCGCCAAGGCACCCGAGAGGTCTTTGATGTTTTGGAGAGCGAGCACGCAAATGGCCGCATCGAACGATTCGTCGGGCAACGGCATACGCGAGGCGGGCGCTGCGAGGTAGGTAATGCTCGCAGGTCCGAGCTTCTTTGCGATAGCGATGAGCTCAGGCGCGATGTCGGCACCCGTGACATGCGCGCCTGCAGCCGCAAGCTCCCTCGAGAAAAATCCCTGACCGCATGCGACGTCGAGAACCAGCTTCCCTTTCACATCGCCGAGTACGCGCAAGAGGTTCGGTTTGATGACCTTTTCGTGGTACGTATCGTCGGATTCCGAGACGTGTTCGTGGTACCAATTGGCCACATGCCCCCACGAGGTTTCCGATTTCGGCTTCGGTGTGGGTTTCGCTTTCTTTATTTCACGGCGCATATATCAATGATGGCGAGCTCAAGCGGCAAATGCGGTACGGCGGCGTAGGCCATCTGTGAATATGCTTCGAGCAGCGCGCGCTGCGTATCGGAATTTACTCCCGGTTCTTTCGAAAGTTCCTGAGCTAGTGCGAGATCGGCTTCCGTCAATTCTTGGGCGAACGATTTGGCAAGGTCGGGCGCGTATCGCAAAAGAAGTACGGCGCGCAGACGGTGGATGAGCAATTTCGCGAGGGTGCGTGCGTCTACATTGTCTTCGACGCTTTTTCTCACGACGGCAAGGCCTGCGGCGACATCCTTCTTCGCCACTGCGGAGAGGAGTTGTCGCACGACTTCGCCGCGCGGCGCACCCGAAACGACTTCCACTTCCGCCACCTCGATTTTTTTATCCCCTGATACCGCGAGCACTTTCTGAAGTATGGAGAGTGCGTCGCGGAAGGAGCCTTCCGCCAAAAGAGCGACGAGCTCAGCGGCGGAACGTTCGAGCGTGAATCCCTCTTTCTTTGCGATGTCGGCCACTGTGTCGGCAAGCATGCTGCGCGTCGGCTGCTTGAAGGTGTATATCTCACAGCGTGATTGGATGGTGTCGGGCACCTTGGCAAGCTCGGTCGTCGCCATTACGAATATCACGTGCGCGGGCGGTTCTTCGAGCGTCTTGAGAAAGGCATTCCACGCGGCGCGGGAGAGCATGTGCGCCTCGTCGATTATGTAAAACTTGTAGGGGGATTCGAAAGGAACCGTATTCACGCCTTCACGCAGCTCGCGGATGTTCTCAACGCCCGTATTGGACGCCGCGTCTATCTCGTAGAGATCTTTGTCGGTTACGCCGAGCTCCCGCGCGAGGATACGCGCGACGGAGGTCTTGCCCGTCCCCCGCCCCCCTGCAAAAAGGTACGCATGCGCGGGCTTGTTGTTCTTGATGGCCTTCGCGAGCACGTCTACGACCTGCGCCTGCCCCCGCACTTCCTTAAAAGTAGCCGGGCGGTATGCACGGTAGAGCGTCGTGTGTCGCGCCTCTTTCTTCATGCGGACAGTATACATAAAAAAAGCCAGCCGTCGGAACGCGTTCCGCCGGCTGTGCTGTTGTCCGATTTACCAGTAGGACTTACTGATTTTCGGATTTTATTCTTCGTTTACCGCCGCGACATGTTGAAGCTCCTGAGCATCTCCATACTTGGCGATGTAGCGGCGATACGCATCCGCAGCCGCTTTGCGCTTTTCACTTCTTCCTTGTATCGCCCGCGAGATGCTGAGTGCCTTGTAGATGGCGTACATCTCATTCTGGACGACGGGAGTCGTCTCATGCAGAGCGTCAGCGATTTGTTGATTTCCCGAGCCATCTGCGCACAACTTCAGAACCGAAAGACGTCGGGCGTCGAACAATCTGATTGCCTCCAGCTGCGAGTTCGGATCGGAATCTTTGCCGACTCCTTCCCCACCGATAGGAGGCGCGCTGCCACCTGTTCCTGCTTTCTTCTCGAGGAAGCGTCGATACGCAAGCGTTGCCAATACACGCTTGTGCTTCCACGACTCGATGTCATACAGGCCGAGCTCGTGATACATGCTGTTGAGGTAAGAGCTCAGACTCTCAGGCGTAATCTCCATTTTTTCGGCCAGTGCCTTATTACCCTTGACCCCCGCATGAAGGTGCCCCAACAACCTTATGACTCGAGGACTTGCTCCATCAACCTTACCCGCAAGCACATTCAGGTCGAGGTCGTAGAGTTTCAGAACATCTTCCGGATTTTCCCGTGAGCTTTCACCCACGGGAATTGCAAGTGGCGGCACTGGCTTCCTAATGTCTCCACCAACTTTTTCAAGTGCCACGGCCGGTTTCGCCGGTGGTTCAGCAGGACGTGGCGCAGGTTTCGCCAAATTCGTGACTCCCGGACGAATTATTGGCGGCAAGCCCTCTTCTCGCCGACGGCAGTCTTCTGCGAACTGATACGGGGTCCGGTTGTCTACCGACTCCGTTGCCTTTCTGTTGCTAGACATTGGAATCCTCCCGTTCGAGTTAATTTCTGGATGCCCTTTCTAGATTGTGAAAGAGCGACTGAGCGTAACAATAGGCTTATTTGGTGTTTTCAACAAGAATGGCCTTTGCCTCATCCGCACTGTCGGTTTCCATAAGGCGGATGCGCAATTCCTTGGCCCCGTCCCACCCGGAAATATAGGCTTTGAAATGTTTTTTCATCGTCGCGTAATTCGAGACTTCTGACATTAGCTCGTCGAACAGTGCGAGGTGTTCGGAGAGTGCCCGTACTCTCTCCTCCGGACTATGTGCTAATTCGCGCGAATTAGAGAATAGCCAGGGATTGCCGTAGATGGCGCGCCCGAGCATCACCCCATCGCATTTCGTCTGCTCCGCTTTCGCGCGCGCGTCGGCAATATCCTTCACATCGCCGTTGCCGAGAATGAGTGTCTTGGAGCCGAGCGAATCCCGCAGAGCGACCGCGCGCGCGACGGTATCCCAGCGCGCGGGCACGTCCGACATCTCTTTGCGCGTGCGCGCGTGGATGGTTACCGCCGCAGGTTCTTCCGCGAGCAGTTCGGGCAGCCATGAATCGAGCTGGTCGGTGTTGTAGCCGATACGCGTCTTGACGGAGACTGCTAGACCGCTTTTCTTCGCTGCGCGGATAAGCTCGCGCGCGAGTGAAGGATTTTTGATGAGCGCGGCGCCGCAGCCGCTTTTCTCTACCGCTTTGTCGGGACAGCCCATGTTGATATCAATGCCGTCGAATCCGAGGTCCGCCGCGAGCCGTGCCGCGGCTTCCATGCGCTCGGGCACCGCAGTGAAAAGCTGCGCGACGATTGGCCGCTCCTCCTCGGAGTAGAGCAATTTTTTGAGAAGCTTCGCCTTGCCGTCTTCGGGAGCGAGCACCAGCCCGTCGGCCGAGGTAAATTCGCTGAACATCACCGAAGGTTTGCCGTAGCGCGCGATGAGCCGCCGGAAAGCGGCATCCGTGACGTCTTCCATCGGCGCCTGGACGAAAAGCGGCTTCGGCAGCGTGTGCCAGAACGATTGCATCGCCGAAATATAGCATAAAAACCGCTTTTTTTGACATCTTGGAAAATAATGGGTATAATCTTGATTGGCGGAAAATTGTTCTCACTCGTACCGCCAAAGCACAGTAAATGGAGCTAAGCGAAATGGCCGTAGATAATGGCGTTGACCTGGGCGAAATCCTTTCCCATCCCGAGACTTTTCTCGGCACGGGACCAATCGAGGATACGATGGTGGCGGACTGGCTGAAAGCCATGACGATGATGCGGCCCGAAGACATCGGGCGTATGGCACAGCGATATATCGGCAGTTTGCCGGCCGATCATGCGGGCGTCGTTCTGCAAGGCATCATCAAGGGTCTGCCCCCCGAGGAACTCGGCAGATTTTTCAAGGGGCGTGTAATCGTGCGCCTCAAGAACCAGAGCAAAGCGGAATAACGACAGTTGGCGTCGAAAAGGGCGGCCCAGAAGGGCCGCCTTTTTTCTATTGTGCACTCTGCTGCTCCTGCCCCCTCAATTTGTAATACACGCGATTGCCGAAGCGGAGGTCTACATATTCGAGCTCGGCCGTCTTCCCTTTCAGCACATCGGACGACAGTACAAGCTCAAGATTTTTTGCGAGCGTGCCTGCGTCCGCTCCGAAAGATGCTTTGACGAGAAATCCTTCCTGCAGCTGTATCAGAATATCCTGACCGTCCACCTGCGCGCTCTCTGCGGTGAAGCCCGCTTGCCCAAGGTAGGTGAGAAGCGAGAGCAGCCCCGGCAGATGCGCCTGGACGAACCACTGCCCTATCGGATAGGTCGAGGTGGTGCTGTCGTCGCGTGGCGGTAAACCGCCGGCAAAAATATACTGCGTGCTCGAAGTACTTGTGCCCGCCCAACCCATCGGCGCATAAATAAATCCGCCCGAATCCATGAGATAACACTCCCCTTGCCCGATTCCCGTGCACCAACGCGCAAACGCGTCGCGCTCTTCTATCGTGATAACGATGTCTGTCGCGAATATTGAAGGCCGTGTGATGCGGACTGATTTTACGGGAGGTAAGGATGTGACGGCTTTCTCGAGCTCTGCCCGCGGGTACAGGAAGATATTGCGGCGCGAGAGAATGCGGTACGCACCGTCGTCTAGTACCGTCTCGACATACCGTTTTATGTGTTCTTCCTTCATGCCGTTTGCACCCGCGACGGAAATGCCCGATATATTGAATTGCGGGAGATATGAGAGCCAACTGACTCCGTAAACGAGCGCGGCACAAAGTACGAGGATGCTGGCGACTATGAGCACACGGACGCGCCTGCGCCGCGCGCGTAGCGGCATCGGACGCCCTGGCCGGGCAGGCCGCGGGGGCAGGGGTGCGCGCGGAGAAAAGAGCGGCACCTGGCCGCGCGGCGGGCCCTTCGGCGCACGGCCGCCGCGTAAATCAATGACGCCGCTACTTTTTTTCGATTGCATCTTTGCCCATGTAGCCCCGCAACACGTCGGGGATGGTTATTGAACCGTCCGCCCGTTGGCCGTTCTCGACTATCTGGCAAAGGATGCGCGGCATGGCGAGCGCGGTGTTATTCAGTGAATGCACGTAGCGCACCGTACCGCTTTCATCGCGATAGCGGATGTTGAGCCGACGCGTCTGGAAATCGTGAAAGTACGAAGATGAGTGCGTTTCGCGGTATTTTTTCTCGCTCGGCATCCATGCTTCGATGTCGTACTTTTTCACCTGGCCCAATCCGAGGTCACCGCCGCAATTGACGACCACGCGGTACGGCAGTTTCAATTCCTGCAGCAAATTTTCGGAATTCGCGGTAAGCTCTTCGTGTATCTTCACCGACTCCTCGTGGCTCGCCTCGCAGAGCACCACCTGTTCGTACTTCACGAATTCGTGAATGCGGAAAATTCCTTTTGTGTCCTTGCCGTGGGAGCCCGCTTCGCGGCGGAAGCAGGGTGAGAATGCAAAGAATTTTATTGGAAGGTTTTTCTTGTCGAGGATTTCTTCCATGTAGTACCCCATCGAGGCGACTTCGGCGGTGCCCGCGAGGTACTCGCCGTCTTGCGTCTTGTAGAGATCTTCTTCTGATTGCGGCAGATATCCCGTACCGACGAACGGCTCACGACGCACCATCGAGGGCACTATCATCGGCGTAAAATCCTTTTTCGAGAAACGGTCTTCAACGAATCGCTGCAGCGCCCAGACGAGGCGCGCGCCGTCACCTTTGAGGAAATAGCCGCGGAAACCCGCGACCTTGGCACCGCGTTCGTAATCCGCCATATCATTCGCGAGAAGAAGTTCGCTATGCGTCTTTGGTTCAAAATCGAATTTCGGTAGTTCGCCCCACACACGTATTTCCTGATTGTCCGCATCGGAGTCCCCATCAGGGACGGACATGTCCGGGACATTGGGCACCATCACCATCATGGCGCGCCACTCCTTCATCACATCCTGCATAGATTCTTCGGTGAGCCGGAGCGTCTCTTTGACGGCCTGCATGCGCGCGATTATCTCCTTCTTTTCATCATCGTTTTTTGCGCTCGCTATCGCATCGGAAGCGATGTTTTGCTCTGAGCGTTTTTGGTCTACCAATTGCTGGAGTTCGCGGCGCTTATCATCTACCGCAAGGAGCTTGTCGATATCGATATCAATATGCTTTTTCTTCGCGCCGAGGGCGACAATGTCCTTGTTTTCTCTGATAAACTTAATATCCAACATAAGACGATGATACCACCATGGCGGACGAGCTCAAATTACTTTCCCCACAAGAATTCCCTCC
>ERZ1292629.1755-Hain-H43-01um-R1-1755-length-20172-cov-7_pt1 | contig 20172 bp, 18 predicted proteins | sample MGYA00564399_ERZ1292629 | MGnify/ENA primary metagenome ERZ1292629 (study PRJEB36523, sample SAMEA6512636) | groundwater metagenome | collected 2019-01-08 | study: AquaDiva: Metagenomics assemblies of 32 groundwater samples | reverse complement strand
CAAAGCAAACTCTCGGCACATTATATTTGTCCGCCTGCCTCCAAACTGTTTCTGATTGAGGCTCTACTCCTGCTACCCCGTCAAAAATAACAACTGCTCCGTCTAAAACCCTTAAAGACCTTTGCACTTCGGCAGTAAAGTCAATGTGGCCTGGAGTATCAATTAGGTTTATCTGGTGATCTCTCCAATACATAGTTGTGGCAGCTGATGTAATGGTAATACCTCTTTCCCTTTCCTGCACCATCCAGTCCATAACAGTGTCTCCCTCGTGCACTTCTCCTATTTTATGAGAAACTCCTGTATAAAAAAGCAATCTCTCGGAAAATGTTGTCTTTCCAGCGTCAATGTGAGCGATAATTCCAATGTTTCTAAGTGTTTCTAACGGATGCTGTCTTATCATAAATTACCTTGCGAAGTGAGCAAAAGCCTTATTAGCTTCTGCCATTCTGTGAGTATCGTTTTTCTTTTTAATTGCGTTTCCTTGGTTATTTGCCGCGTCAATCAATTCTTGGCCTAATTTTTCAGTCATTGGCTTTCCTTTCTTTCCTCTTGCTCCTTCTAATATCCACCTAAAAGCTAATGCTAGCTTTCTCTCTCCCCTGACTTCCATAGGCACTTGATAGGTGGCTCCTCCTATTCTTTTTGGTTTTACCTCTAACATTGGTGAAGCGTTTTCAATTGCTTGGCGGAATATTTCTAAGGGCTCTTTCTTTGTCTGCTCTTTTATTATATCAAAAGCCTTGTAAACAATTTTTTGGGCAATTGTCTTTTTTCCCTGCTTCATTACTTTATTTATAAACTGGGAAACTACAACATCATTATAAACTCTGTCTGGCGCTATTTTGTGTTTTTTATAAGCTCTTCTCATCTTTTTCTCCTTGGCTTCGCCAAGGAGATTTTTAAGTTATTTTGCTCGTTTTGTTCCGTATTTACTTCTTTCTTGTTTTCTATTCTCAACTCCGGCTGTATCTAAAATACCTCTTACTATATGGTATCTTACTCCAGGCAAGTCTTTAACTCTTCCGCCCCTTATTAAAACAACCGAGTGCTCTTGCAGATTATGGCCTTCTCCAGGAATATATGCTGTAACCTCCATGCCATTGGATAATTTTACTCTGGCTACTTTTCTTAAAGCTGAGTTTGGCTTTTTTGGCGTTTGGGTAAACACTTTAACGCACACTCCCCTTTTAAAAGGAGAAGAATAATGCGATGGTCTGTTTCTTAAAACATTGAAACCAAACTGAAGCGCCACTGTTTTCTTGCGCTTTTTTGCTGATTTCCTGTTTTTCTTTATTAATTGATGAATTGTCGGCATTTTAAAAAAATTTAAAATATGAGCGCCGGGCGCTCAATAATAATTAGCTTATCAAATAATTTTTATAATGTCAATAATTTTTTACAAAAATGCGAAGGGAGCTCCGGTTACGAGCTGGTAAAAATATTGCGCTAAAGCGCCAAGCCCCGTAAGGCCATTAAAGAATAAAAAGAAAATTAGTATAAAAAGGCCGTACTGCTGTAAAAATATTTTTACTTTATCAAATCTCTGCGGCAAAAATCTAAAAAGTATCCAAGAGCCGTCAAGCGGAGGTATGGGAATTAAATTAAATATTCCCCACAAAAAATTGTAAAGAGTTATAATTCCCAGCAGTTCTATAAAGGGAAGTGTCTGCGGCAGGTTAACTATTCTTATGAGCAAGCCAAAGAATATTGCTATTCCAAAATTTGTTGCGGGACCGGAAATAGCAACCTTTAATGTGCCCCACTTCTGGTCTTTAAAATTATATGGATTTATGGGCACTGGTTTTGCCCAGCCAAATATGGGCCCTTGGCCTCCTGTAGCAAATAACAATAAAAGCGGCAAGATAACAGACCCAAAGAGATCTAAATGCTTTAAGGGATTTAAAGTAAGCCTGCCGGCATATTTTGCCGTAGGGTCTCCCAAAGAATAAGCCACGCTTCCGTGCGCCAATTCATGAATGATAACTGAGAAAAGCAAAACAATCAGAGAAAAAATTGTGATAACCGTTGCTGTAAACATATTGTTTATTTATAATAACATAGCTTGCAGAAAAGAAAAGAAGATGGTAGTATAAAATACAAAAATGAAAATATTTTTTGTTCGGGTTTGGGTCGCGAGAGCTTCCTGCGAAGCAGGAGCTCCCGACCTAGGCTGTGGGCGAGGCGTGCAAAAAATATTTTTATTTTTGTATTTTATTATTTTTTGTATTATTATGGCAGAAAAAATTTGTTCAATCTGCAAAAAAAAATCAGCGATGGCTACAACCCTCGTAAAACTCAGGGGTAAATACAATCCTACCCAAAAATTAAGAAAGTACCCAAATTTGCAATGGGTTCGTTTGCCTTTCGGTAAAAATGCCGGAAAAAGGGTTTTAGCTTGCGCTAAATGCATAAAACGAATGGCAAGAGTTTAAAAAATAGTTCGGGGCATAGTATAACGGCATTATGCAGGGCTGGGGGTCCTGTGACCTGGGTTCAACTCCCAGTGCCCCGACCATACGAAACTTGACGGATTTTGCGACGAGTTTCGTATGGTCGGAATTACTGAACGAAGTGCGAACTTTTTTTGAGCGGATGCTTGCGCCCTGACGGGCGCAAAAACTGACCGCTCGGGCGGGGCGGGAAGGAAAGGGGGTTGGGGGGAAAGGAATTCCCGTCCCGCCCTCGCTTCGGAAAAATTCGCGCCGACAATTTTCACAAGGATTTTGAGTAGAACCTCGCAAGAGGTTCTATTTTTGTTTTCCCTTGACATCTGGCTGATAATATTCTACCATTTTACTTAGTTGTTTGACATAGTAAAAAACAAAAGGGAAGGAGGTTCGGATGTCAAAACGCTTGATTTCCCGAACGGAAGTACCGTTTGCGCCGTCCAATGAGAACACGTTTAGCCTCTCGATAGTGAAAGAAGTTTGGGAAACGGATCGGGGAGAAAAAACCTACTGGAAGTATTCTCTCCCTAACACCGTTCAGATTTTCGCACTCACCACGGAAGGCCAGATCATCGCTATCTCCGAGTTTCAACCAGGCGTTGGAGCCGACTATCTCCACTTGCCCGGCGAGACAATGGAGCAAGGCGAGACGTCGCTTGAGGCTGCCGTACGCGGCTTACTGGAGGAAACTGGTTACAAAGCTGGATCAGCGAAACTCTTGAGCTCGATCCTCGAGAACTCTGGGCGGAGCGATCGCCTAGTTCACATCGTACTCATCACCGAATGCAGTAAAATCGAGAGTGAGGGCGAGAAAGGAATCAAGGTGGTTCTGCTTTCGCCAAACGAGTTCTGGAATCGTCTCATGCAATATTTCGTGACGAATCCGGATTACAAGCATGGTGGTGGCAACACCTTGAAAGCGGCGACTCTCGCTTTCAGTCAACTCTGTTTTATCTCAACGTTTCCCGAAAACGAAAGGAGGCAGTAATGCCCGACGGAATCTTTGAGAAACTTGCTGGTGGATTCACCACCATAACTGGCGGCGGCACGAGAACAGCGATTAAGCTGTCACGGCCGTGGCAACCGCCACTTCCCCTCGCGCCCGAGAAGTGCCCGTTCTGTACGAAGCCGCAAGAGGAAATTTCTATTCCTGGCATCCCAACGGGCTGGCGACTTCTGGGTAATCTCTTCACTCCTCATCGTCGCCATCGCCTCATCATCCCTAGCAAGTGTTGGGATGCGGAGGCACTTCAGACGCTCGGCGGCTCTACAGCAATTCGCGATGCCGTCGAGATCGCTCGCCTCGCGACGGCGGATGATCGCGTGGAGATGTCCACGTTCATCCACATCGGTCAGAATGCCGGACAGAATCTCGGTCATGCTCATTGGCACCTCATGGAAGTTCTGGTTCGAGAGCCGCTGGCGTTCACCGAATTTTCTCGTGAACTGCTCGTGCATCAGCGCGAAAACTTCGAAATCTTCGCGATGGGAGCGCGCGCCGGCGAGTGCCTCATTGTTCAGAGGGACAAGCCGTTGAAGTTCGACGAGAATGCGGTTGAAGAAATCGCCGCCGCTCTCGAATGGATCGTTTCGCGTGGCAATGAGAAATTCCGTAGTACCGAGGGTCGGCCACCCGAATTCATCGTGTCGATTCGTATCTCGGCAGACGGACACTTCCGCTACGCAGACTACTGTCCCATTCTCACGGCGTGGGGCGCACCGGAATATGTATTCGCTCTGTTTGAGGGCGGACCGGTTACGCTTCCATGGCCTCACGAACTCACCGCCGCTCACCTGCGTGGCTAGTCAATTCCATACTCACTCACGCCCGCCATGTCTTCGGACCTCTGGCGGGCTTTTTCTTTTTTCAAAATTTCAAAGAACAATTTATTGCGAAAACAAATTTTTTCAGCTATTCTTTATTTGTATTTGTTTCTGCAATTGTCGGCGCGAATTTTTCCGAAGCGAGGGTGCGGCGGAATTCCTCCCCCCAACCCCTTCCTTCCGCCGCACCCGAGCGGATTTGGGAAGTGTCGCGAAATTGCATCAGCAATTTCGCTCAAAATGGGTTCGCGCTAAATTCAGAATACGCGACATCCTGGGTTCACCCCGTCACTAAAAATCTCCTTGGCTTCGCCAAGGAGATTTTTAGTTTATGATTTTTGTTGTTCAGTAAATAATTTTATTGGCAAACATATTCAGCAATCTTTTAGTGTTTTCCTGCGCCTGCGCCTCTGTTTTGCTGTCTAAGAAATCGTGCCACCCGTCAATTATTTCCTTATCCTGAGTTTCTATTGCTGCGTTTTCTAATTTTAACCGGTCTTCATAAGAAACCTCGCCTTTGCTCTGTAAAACATTGCTGACAAAAAGCTTATTGAAATTAGCGATTTTTTTATTAAGATGGCAGGTGCTTATGATTTTTTGATTTAAATCCAACTCTTTTTGAAAAAAATAATATTTCAGGCCCAATAGAGACACTGCCAAAAGCAAAATTGTTATTACAATAGAAATCGTTATATTTTTCATAATTTTATCCTAGTAATGCGAAAATAAAAATATTTTTTAGTTCGGGTTGGCTGTGGGTTGGCGCACTAAAAAATATTTTTATTTTCGCATTACTTGTTTAATGGTAAAGTTTCTGGCGGATTTTCCGGCTGTGGCTGCTGCTGATTTAACCCCTCTAAGGCTGGTTTTCCACCTCGCAAGTTGCTTAATATTTTCTGAACATCCTGATTGTCCGGATTTAGGTTTTGAAGTTTGGAAAATGATTCAATTGCCTTGTCTTTTTGGCCCATAGAATCATACACCCATCCTAAAGAATATAGGGCGTTAGAATAATTAGGATTTAAATTAACTGCTTTTTCCAGCTGCTCCTGCGCTTGCTCAAAATACTGTGTTTTCTGTTGCGCTTGCTCCTGAGGCTGGCTTAAAGCCATAGCCAAAAATACATTTCCTTTTTGAGCCAACAAATATGGATCATTTGGACTCAATTTAAGCGCTTCGTCATATGACTTATCTGCCCAAGTTCCTGCGTCGCTAATAACACCGAACAAACTCTGATAGACATATCCCCTGACTGACCAGTTGTTAGCATTATTCGGATTTAAATCAGCTGCAATTTTTGCGGCGTTTACAGAATTTGCAACTAATGTTTGGATTTTTTTTGTTTCTTCATCGCTTGGAGCACTCGCGCTGTTTTGCAGCTCATCTTGGAGTTTTGCTAAATAAGCCTGGGATAACTGTCTAAAATACAAATCCGAAGATGAATTTGTAGCAGCTGCCGCCTCTATGCTTTTAATTCCTTCGTCTTTTTGGCCGGCCTGGTATTTTACTAATCCTTTTAAGTAACTCACCTCAGCTATATATTTTTGACCGTCTAAAATAATAAGACCCAAACCAAAAATAAATACTAAGGTGAATACAAATGTAATGAGCAAGGTCATTAAAGAAGACGGCTTTAGCTCATAAGCTTTTCTTTCGGGGTACCCTTTGGGTCCAGTTAAGCCAATTAAGCTTGCTATTAAAAAGAAGTAGACAAAATCTAAAACAACGTTTGAATTATACAGAAAATATGTTAATCCAAAGACAACCAAACAGACAGATAAACCTAAGGTTAGAATCCAATAAAGCGGGTTAGCTTCTTTTTCAACAATAAGGAATTTAACACCCAAGAAAACAGGGAAAGCCATCAATGCTAAAAGAGCTAAAGCTCCTAAAATTCCTGTTGTTACTAAATCATTTAAAACTTTTGATGCCCCTCTGTTAAAGGCGAGATTCCACAAAGAACTTTTGCTAAAATCCGGACTTTTATACTTTAAAAAATCATAAGTAAAAGTTCCGGGTCCAGAACCAAAAATTGGCCTTTCTTTCAGCACCTGCAAAGATATATCTAAATTGGCTCTTTGCGACAAAAATATTTCATTAGGTTTTTGGCTAAGTAAATTAACTTGAGGGTTCAAAAGCACAAAAAACAGAGATACTGCCAAAAAAAACATTGGCAAAGCCATCCATCTGCCGTCAAAAACCCCTCTTTTCATTATTCCAAAAATCATAATTAAGGCGGAGCCCGCAATTACGGCCCACCAAACTATTGGGTAGTTGACTAAAAACAATATTAAAGCTGAAAAAACTATTTCTAAAATAAATAAAAGCTTCCACCACTTTTTAGATAAAATTAACAAAACTATTGCCAAAGGAAGCATAATTGCTGCAATAAATCCCAAACTACCTACAGAGCCTAGTGTATTAAATGCAGCTGTTTTGGCAAAATCAAACGGAAGAACAAATAAACCAAAAAGCTGCAGAATCCCGATCAATTCAGCCAACAAAACAGAAAAGGAGAGAATAATTGTTGCTCCAAAGATATTTCTCTTTGAAAAAACATTGCTGACTAAGAAATAAAGCAAGACGAAGGCTATTAATGAAAGCAGGGATTCTGAAGTAATTTGCGGCCAGCCCCAAAAACTTCCATAGCTGTACGTAGAAAAAACAACTGATAAAAGGTATATCAGAAATAGCACTCCGACAACTATATGCATTGGGCTTATGTTGAGCTCAAATTTACCGGAAACTAAAGTCCGCATCATCCAACTAAAGAGCGCAACAAAAACTAACAAAAGCAGCAGGGTCTGCTTGTTAAAATCTAAAACTTCGGCAGTCCAGGGCAAGAAAAAAATCGGCACCAAAAATATTGCGGCATAAATACTGTATTTTACGACCCAATCGCAAATTTTTAACAAAAGCGATGATTCTTTAGGCATAATTTTACCCCGTCAAATAATGCTACGCATTAATTTTGCTTCGCAAAATTATTTGACTGGGTGAATTTTTTAAAATTTAAAATAATTATAAATTGATTTAATCTGCGAGAATAGTTGCAGAAAGTCTGCTCTGACATCTTGAACTACAAAAGAGGTTAATCCTGCTGAAGACGACTTGATTCCATCGGGAACAAGTTTAACTGCTCCTTGTAAAGATGCTTGAAGCGCCCATTTGGCAAATTGCCAGATTGAATTAAGCAAACTTGCAGTAGAACTTTTAATTAAATCTTCGAGCATTGCCGCAGGTCCCGGTGTTTCTGCTGAACTTGAAGCAGGATTTTCTTCTGGCGCTGCCGGCTGTTCTGTTGGTTGTTCCGCTGGAACTGGCGCTTCTGATGGTTGAGCTTCTTGCTGCAATTCCTGCTTCACTTCTTCCTTTATCTGGTTTTTTACCTCCTTGACTGCTTGCTTTGCCGCTTTATCAGCGCTTTCTGCCGCTTGTTGTACTACCTGCTGAACCTGTTCCTGCACCGCCTGCCTAGCCTGTTCTGTTGTTTCTAAAGCATTATTTGCCGCCTGTTGGGCTTGATTTGCGGTTTCCTGAGCCTGCTGAACAGCTTCCTGCGCCTGCTGGACAACTTGCTGAGCTTGGTCAACAGCCTGCTGAGTTTGCTCGGTTGTTTGTTCAGTTGACACGGCCGGCTGCTCAGGCGTTGAGATCGAAGTAGGTATCGCATTGCACTCTCCTTTTGTCTTCTGCCACTCGCCATTTGAAATCCAAGCGCACCACACCTCGCCTGTTGCTTTATCCACCATTTCTAAACCCTCAATTTTGGCTGTTTTTATTGTCGCTTTCTGCGCCACCAGTTCCTCAACCGTAGCAACTCCTTTTTCAATATAAACACCGAGGGAAACAAAAGCGGATTTTAGTTGAGTTGTGAAAGAATTGGTTTCCACTCCTTCAACTTGTCCCGTTCCCAAAGCGCCGGTATCAGATAAACTGCCCGAAACGCCTTTTAGCGCCAAGTCCTGAATTGACTTGATAATTAAGGGAATAAGTTTGTTGTAGTCAATGGCTTTTAAGTTGTCGGAACGGTAAATCACTGCTTCGGGATAAATGGTTTCCACCTCTTGGGCAATTAAACCGGTGTGTTCCTTTTGCGTCTCGCCTTCGTCAACATATTCTTTTTTGTATTCAAAATTCTTAATTGAAAACTTCATTAAATCCGCCAACCCGTAACCAGTGGCAGTGATATTCTCCTTGACGCTGATGTCGGACGGAGCGGTTGTGTTTATCGTATAAGTTCCGATATACATTACGGTGGTTCCTGTTCCGCCAGAAGAAGTGCTAAAGGTATTATTCGCCGCATTGGCGCCAATCGCAAGCGTGGATGTAAACAAGTTTGTTCCGCTAAACGTCAGATTAGCGCTGTCTGTCAGCCGTCCATTCGTAGTGGCATACGGCACTCTGGTCGCTGTAAGATTAGTCCCGTCGTTTAACACAATTCCTTTCCTGGCCGGACCTGTTGTAATGGTAAAATATAAGTCATCTGTGGTAAATTCCATTGCTCCCGCTTCGGCTACTGTGTTGCTAACCCCTGTCGTAAATTTAAGCGGAGCTTGTCCCGCGGTGGCTGTTCCAGCTCCAAGAGTTAACCACGAAGTAGCCGCTACTCCTGTGTTAACCGATAATCCCGCTGAAGTTAAATACAATTTAATGGCGTTGCTGATGTACCAAGAATGATAAGTAGATGTTCCGATATAAATGAATTGACTTCCCGCCGCATTGAGAATATCAAATCTGCTACCTATTGGCTGATAAATAAATCTGGTTGATTGGTCATACATCAAAGAACCATTGGTGAATTTATGAGTAAATCCGTTCCAAAATAAAGTAGCCGCTCCTGTTCCCGAACTGAAAATTATATTATTAGTCGTTGTTTCAAAATCAATAAGCAAATTTTCGTTAAAACCAGCTGTTTTTAATCCCGCAAGAGTAAGAATTCCATTAGTGGCAGTAAGATTAACTCCCGTAGCCGAGCTGATTTGTATAGGACCTATAAGGCCGGCTGCGGTCAAAGTTGTTCCGTCAAAAGTAAATCCTGCCGCATCGGTCAACCTTCCGTTCGTAGTAGCGTAAGGCACTCTTGTTGCCGTAAGATTAGTCCCATCGTTTAACACAATTCCTTTCCTGGCCGGACCTGTTGTAATGGTAAAGTATAAGTCATCTGTGGTAAATTCCATTGCTCCCGCTTCGGCTATTGTAAGAGATACTCCTGTTGTGAATTTAAGAGGAGCTGTTGAAGCAGTGATAGTTCCAGCTTTGAGATGAAGGAGAGCGGTCGGGGTGAGCCCAATGCCCATAGTGCCATTTATCGTCAAAGCGGAGGTTGAAAAATTCCCATAGATTAAAGGCGTAGAAGTATTTGAGTTGGCGATATACAGGAGATTACTTGTATTTCGCACCTCGGAACCCGAGCCTGCCAGATAGCCAATCAACACGTTTCCTGCGCCTGTGCCCACATCAAAACCAGCCTGATAGCCTATAAGCGTGTTGTTTCCACCAGTAGAAAGACCAAAACCAGATTGATAGCCAAAAAGCGAATTATTGGAAAAAGACTGATTCGTGACGCCATAACCAGCTTGATACCCTGCAGCGGTATTGCCTAAGCCTGTTTTAGTTTTGTAGAGAGTATTTGTTCCTATCGCTAAGTTATAGTTGCCCGTAGTGTTTTGTTCAAGGGCGCTTCTACCCACTGCTATATTAGATTCACCATTATTAGAATAAAGAGTATCTATACCTATCGCTATATTGGAAATACCAGTAGTATTTAAGCGGAGTGCGCTTCCTCCTAATACCGTATTATAGCCCCCTGTAGTATTAGAATACATAGCCTCTGAACCTACTACTGTATTAAAATTTCCTTCAGTATTAGAATAAAGAGCATTAAATCCTACTGCTGTATTATCACCACCTATAGTGTTGGAATAAAGAGATACTCTTCCCACTGCTGTGTTCCAGGCGCCGGTGGTATTGGAATAACCAGCATTTGAACCAACAAAAACGTTATAAAGACCATTTTCTCCTCCTCCTACCTGACTGTTAACCCTGCCTGCGTTTAGTCCGATAAATAAATTCGTAATGTCATCCGAGTGAATTCTCAATAACTCCGTTGTCCCGTCTGATTTAAAAAATTTAACAAGGGGGTTGGTGTTGGACTGGGTAGCGTTCGCCGTGATTACTAATTGTTCATCGTCCGCATTGCCTACTATGTGCAACTTTGCCCCCGGAGTCGTCGTCCCGATGCCGATTTTGCCTGTTGATAAAGTTGTGCCTGAACCATCTAACCCAGTCCCAAAAATCAGGTTGCCGATGTTAAGCGTCTGGGTACTGCCAACAGCTGGAGCATCAATGTCATAGCCAATAACAATGTTGCCAGAGCCAGTAGTCAGATTATCTCCTGCCTTGTAGCCAAAAAGCATATTATTGCTTCCGGTGGTAAGAACATAACCAGATTGATAACCAAAAAGCGAATTATTGGAAAAAGACTGAGCCGTGACGCCATAACCAGCTTGATACCCTGCAGCGGTATTGCCTGAACCTGTTTTATTTTTATTAAGAGCTTCCACTCCTATTGCTGAGTTTTGATAACCTGAGGTGCTGTTTGCAAGAACACTCTTTCCCATTGCTGTGTTGGAGTAACCTGTGGTATTGCTATTGAGAGTGTCTGCTCCTACTGCTGAATTTTCTATTCCTGTAGTGGAAGACGTAAGAGAACCCCATCCTATTGCTGAATTGCTGTTGCCTGTGGTATTGGAGTAAAGAGCATCCAATCCTATTGCTAAGTTGTAAGAACCTGAGGTGTTGGAATAGAGAGCATCAAATCCTACTGCTGTATTATCAAGACCAGTGGTGTTGGAATAAAGAGACAATCTTCCCACTGCTGTGTTCCAGGCGCCAGTGGTATTGGAATAACCTGAATTTGAACCAATAAAAACGTTATGAAGACCATTATTTCCTCCGCCTGTTTGGCTATTTACTCTGCCTGCATTCGTACCGATAAAGAGGTTAGTAGTGTCATCCGAGTGAATTCTCAATAACTCTGTTGTTCCGTCTGACTTATAAAATATGGCAAGAGGATAAGTATTTGTTTGACTGGCATTAGCTTTTATTACCAGTTGAGACACATTTGAAGCACTGCCGAAAGTTCCCACGCCTGTGGTGGTGAATGTGCCCGTGCCTGAAAAATTGTTTGAACCGAAAGAATAAACCGCAGATGCCGTAACTGTGCAATTGGCGTCTGTCGGGGCGCATGAAGGGTTTGTGGTTTCGCCCGGGCTGTAGGGCAAAGCAAATGCATAAAACACGGCTGAAAACAGGCCAGCTAAAACAAGCCCAATTAAAATTGACGAGAATATGCCTAAAGGTTTTTTCCTGACAATTTTTATCTTTATTTTTTCCATATTCACGGTTCTTTTATTTTAACACGGATTAATAGATTAATACATAATCTTGCTTACCAGCCCCTCTAATAAATTTTTAACATTCTGCTGGATTTGCTCTGATGTTTGAGCCTGTGTAAAACTTTCCCAAAGAGATAAAAGCTCTTTGTCGTTTAGGTCTCTGACAGCGTTTTCTAATTTTAGCCGGTCTTCAAAAGAAACTTCGTCTTTGGCTTTAAGAACTTTTTTGATAAAAGTGCTCAAGAAGCTCACTATATTAGTATTGGTCTGATGCACATTTAGTTCTTTTTGCAACCTCTGTATTTTTTGAGCTTGCAAAAAATACCCAACGCTAAGCAAAATAACGCCGGAAGCAACAATTAAAGCTATTGCAGTTAAAATTATTTTTTTCATACGCTTTTTAATACTACTATGTCTCGCAGTTTATCTCTGTAAAAATTATACAAAAGCAAAAGTATGACCGCAACCAATAAAATGGTTTTCCAGTCAAAGAAACTCAACCACCAATATTTGGTTTTTAATTCAATGTTAACGTGTATGCCGCTGCCTTCTGTTACTTGAAAGGGCTTGCCGTCGTAGCTTGTATAGCCCGGAGCGTCAACCCTTAAATAATAGTGGCCTTCGGGCACCAAAAAAGAGTATGTGCCCCTGACATCGGTGGTTTGCGGATTTTCCTGCTGATAATCTTTAGCTGGCCAAAGTTCATATTGTTTAGTATCAGAATTCAGCCAATAAAGCGAAATAATAGCGCCGTTTACTCTTGTCTCCTTGTCTTTGTCTTTTTCATATATATATCCTTCCGGGTCAACAACAGTAATCAGTTTAATCTCTTTTGACTGAATCAGCTCGCCTTCGTAGTTTATTACAGTAATAATCTCATATTCGCCGTCTACAACCGGCGAATTAATGTTGGCAACATAAACTCCGTTGCCAGTATCTTCGTACTCAAACTCCTGCAAAACAAGCTTTTCTTCAAGAGCTATGGGTTGAGCTTGGTTCTGCGCCAAATCCGGGCCCGAGAAGAGCAAAGAAGCGGCAAGATAATTCAGGGGCACTTGGAAGGAGGGCTGCTGAGGCTTTTTTGATTTAAAAATCATATAGCCCTTTACTGTTTTTGCCGGCTTGTCGGTTTTTATAATCAACTGCAAGGGTCCGCCGGCAATGGTCTTGATTGTTTGCTGGGCTTTACCTTGGTCATTAATAGACAAGGCTACATTAAAATCAACCAATCCCCCTCCGGCTTTGGCAAAAACAATTTCTGAAGGAATTTTAACTCTGGCAGCGGATGTCAAATTAGCAATAGGAATGCCCTTTGGCAGAGCAAATTTTCCAGGCGTTATTTCAGTTCCCGAAAATCCGAGAGTCTGGGTAAGCCCGGGCAGCTTTAAATTAGCTGTTTTTAATTTTGAAACATCTGTAATTTTAGCAACGCCAACTTCTGTAAAAGTTTTTTCTATTTGCGGAAATTTTTCAGCAATAAGTTTTATATCGCGTGGTAGAGGAGATAAAACAAATCTTTTTATTTCTTTCACTGGCAAATAATTCCATGCTCCGCCAAGCGCAATGGGAGTGGTTTTGGGTAATGTAACGATTTTTGCCGGCTGTAATCCTTTTGGCTTTAAAATATTAGGCAATATTGGAGTAAGGCCCTCTTTAATCTTTTGCAGCAATGGCGGGAGAATTGCAACAGGGGTTGAAGTTACACCCGTCTCAACTGAAAAATCAGCGCTAATGGTTTTGCCCGTGTTGCCAGCTAAATCTTTTGCAAAAAACTCTATATGGTGCTTACCTATTGCGAGCTTACCAAGGGTTATTAACCAATCTCCCTGGTTTGAAGCTTTGAATATACTGTAATCGTTATCAATGAATAAAGTGATCTGAGCTCCTGGTTCTGTTGCGCCGCCAATAATAACTTCTTCATCTGGGCTGTATTTTTCTTTAATATTAGTTATTTTAATTTCCGGAATTTGCGTGTCTAAAATAATGCTGACTTGGACAGTCTGCGACGGCTGGCCGTATTGAGTATAAAATTTAGCATAAACGGTTTTTACGCCGTCGCCCGAGCTTAATGTCCAAGTTTTTGTTACTTTATAATTTTCCTGTACGGCATTTTCAAATCCTGGAGAATTAGATACCGCCATTTTCTTTGCATCAGAACCTGCCTGCAGGTTTAATGTAACAGTTGAATTATTGGTGTATTGATTTCCATTGTTTATTAAAATAGTAAAACCAGATGCCGGAGCTGACGGCGCAGAATATGCGCCCGAAGGCAATCCTCCTCCGCCGCGAGAGCTTAATGGCCGCCAATCAGTTTGCACCTTGCATTGGTCGCAGGAAAAATTAACGCTTACGCTGTTATCCCCTGTCGCTGTGCCCAAAAACCTGCCCGAAGAATTAATCGTTACTCCGCTAAAATTTATCCAGCCAGTGCCTTCGCTCCATGCATAGCCGGAAAGCGTTCCTTCATTGTTATTTGTTACTCCGCTTCTTGTCGGATTTAAGTTTATCTGTCCTTTGTTTTCATTCCAGGCATAGCCAGTTAATATAGAATCTGTAACATGCACATTGCCGGAGCTTGTGCCGAAATTTATCCAACCCATCTGACTTGACCAGGCATAGCCAGAAACTGTGCCGTCAGTAGTAGAAGCAAAAACTGCCTCTATCGCTAAAAACATAAAACCAGCCAGACACAGCAACCCAGCAAAAATAAATAAAAATATAAAACTAAATCTAATCATTCTACTTTCTGTTTTATGTTTTTATCGTTTTGTGTTTTTATTATTTTTTATAATAAAACTCTCTGTTCGGATTTCTTTCATTCCGGTAATAATTCATTCTTTTATTTTACCATAAAAAATAATTGTCAACACCTGTGCATAACTCACTTTTTATTGCGGTGTCAAAGACCGCAATAAGCTAAGATTTAAGCAATATTTTCATAGTGGTTTAAACGTTCTATGCTGTAATCTGGCTTTAAAACAATACATATTGCGTCTATCCTGAAAGAACCATTCCATTTTTTAATAGCCGTGTAAGCTGTAGCATTTCCCAAAAGTTTTCTAATTTTCTTTTTGTTGATTGTTTCTTCCGGCATTCCGAAATTTTCTCCAACTTTTGTTCTTACTTCTACAAAAACTAATTCTTTTTCTTTTCTGGCAACCAAATCAATCTCCGCATATTTTGTCTTATAGTTTTGTTCTATTATTTTATAGCCCTGCTTTTCCAGAAATTCCTTGGCTAAATTTTCCCCTATTTTTCCAACTTCGTTATGTCCGCTCATGTAAAAAAGGCAGAAATGAAAATAATTTTTTGTTCGGGCTGGCCGTGGGCGAGGCGTGCAAAAAATTATTTTCATTTCTGCCGTTAAACTGACTCATAAATTTTTGGTTTATACTGCAATGCTTCAGCCATATGGGAAATGGTTATTTCTTCAGCTCCCTCCAAGTCAGCAATGGTCCGGGCAACTTTTATTGTTTTCATATAAGACCTTGCTGAAAGCTGAAATTTTATGCTGGCGCGATGCAAAAGCTCTTCAATATCTTTTGTAAGCTTGCAATAATTTTTAATATGGGTGTTTTTCATTTGGGCGTTTGAGTGAATAGACTCTTTTTCAAAACGTTTTTCCTGCTTTTGCCTCGCTAAAACAACTCTCTGTTTAATTACTTTTGAAGATTCCAATAATTCGGAATTTCTCTGATTATCCGAAAATTCTGTCGTATCAACCGGCTGAATGGCAATATGCAAATCAATCCTGTCTAAAATGGGCCCAGAAATTCTCTTTTGGTATTTTCTTATCTGATGCTGGGTGCAAACACAATTTTTCTTAGGATGATTTAAATAACCGCAGGGGCAGGGGTTTGCCGAAGCCACCAGCATAAAATCTGCAGGATACATTCTTCTTTGTTTACTTCTTGAAATAGTTAAATATCCGTCTTCTAAGGGCTGCCTCATTGCTTCCATAACCTGACGCGGAAATTCATTAAACTCATCTAAAAAAAGAACCCCTCTGTGGGCTAAACTTATTTCTCCTGGATGCGGTCTTGCGCCGCCTCCGATAAGACCAACTAATGAAGCCGAATGGTGCGGCGCCCTAAACTGCCTATGAGTTATTAATGAACCTCCGGGCGGAATATTTCCCGCTGCTGAATATATTTTAGTTACTTCCAGTGACTCTGTTTCATTCAAGGGCGGCAATATGCCCGGTAACGCTCTGGCCAACATAGTTTTGCCAGAACCCGGGGAACCTACCATAATAATATTATGGCCGCCGGCCGCCGCAATTTCCATTGCCCGTTTTGCCTGCTCCTGTCCCAAAACTTCTCTCATATCAAATTCGGCTAGCGGCAAAAACCTGTCTGAAATTTCTTTATATACAACGGGCTCAATGTTTTTTCTTTTCAAAAAATAAGATGAAAGTTGAATTAAATTTTCAACAGGAAAAACTTTCGCTCCTTTTATCGCTGCTGCTTCGTTGGCCGAATCTTTAGGAACGAAAAGATTCAAAAATCCAAATTCTCTGGCAAAAAGAGCCATTAAAAGCGCACCCTTTGTATGCCTAAGGGAACCATCAAGCGATAGTTCCCCTAAAAATAAAGATTTTTCTGGCAAGGAAAACTGCAATACGCTGCTCAAAATTCCAACAGCAATCGGCAAATCATAAAGCGACCCTTCTTTTGGAATATCGGCCGGAGCTAAATTAATTGTGATTTTCTTTGCCGGAAAATCAATACCGGAACTTGAGATTGCCGCTCTAACTCTTTCTTTGCTTTCATCAACCGCTTTGTCAGGCAGACCAACAATCTCAAACCCCGGCAATCCTCTGCCTGCCAAATTTACTTCCACATCCACTTTTATTGTTTCTAATCCTAAATTTGCTACCGATGGTACTTTAATCAACATAATACTTGCCTGATTCTTGATTAATAAACCCCTTCAATTGCATCAAAGAAAGAGTGGTACCTATTTTTGCAACAGATATGCCCAGCGCTCTGGCGAGTATATCTGCTTCCATCGGCTCTCTTTTTAATTGATTGATTATCTCTTGCTCCTCTTTTCCAATATTCAAACTTGGCTTTGCGTAACTCCCGGTGTTACGCAAATTCGCCAAGGAGATATTGTAGTATTTTAAAATATCCCTTGCCTCTGTGGCAACTTCTGCTCCTTCTTTTATTAGTTTTACCGTTCCTTTTGAAACCTCGCTGGTAATTTGGCCTGGCACGGCAAATATTTTCCTGCCATATTTTTTTGCATATCCTGCCGTTATTAAAGAACCGCTGTTTAAACCAGCTTCTACAATCAAAATTGCTTTTGAGAGGCCAGCTACTATTCTATTTCTCTTAACATACGTCCAATTGGCTGGCAAAAATTTTCCGCCAAATTCTGAAATAATCAAACCTTTGTTTTTTAAAATTTCATTATAAAGTTCTTTTTGTTCTGCGGGGTGTATTATATTTATTCCGCAGGGCATTACGGCAATGGTTCTTCCGCCAGTCCTAACTGCTGCCCTATGGGCGGCTTCATCACCGCCGTACATAAATCCAGAAACTATAGTTATGCCAGAGGCCGCTATTTCTGTCACGAGTTGTTCTGTTATTTTTCTTCCATAACTGGTTAAATGCCTTGAACCCACTACCGCCAAACAATCTTCAAAAAGAACCTCGTTCCAATCGCCCTTGTAATACAACCTTTTCGGCGCTTGACTGCCAATCTCTTTTAATAATTTAGGATATTCTTGAGCTTCTATCTCAATAACCTGCGCCATGTTTTATTTATTTTAACATAAAAGATAATGAAGACCAATCAAAAAAGCGATAATTAAAAATTGTCGCCTTTTTGGCGCTCTGACTTTTCTATAGATTTCTAGTAAAATCTAAGTGGGTGTCCTCACATTCGGGCCAAAGCCGGAACGAATAATTGAACTCCCTGAAAAAAGCTTGTATAGAATCTATTATTAGAAATATCAGAGCTACTTTAATTTTAACTCTTTAAACCTATAGGTCAAGGGCTTTTACCAATTGCTTTATTAGGGAAACTACTACCGGAGGCGGCATTAAACTGTTGGAAATAACGCCTTCATCATCTAAAACTTCCCATGGTTTTTCTAAAGTTTCCACTTTTTTCTCTTTTTCATTCCACTTATAGCTGTATTCAGGAGTAATTTCATAATCATCCGTAAATTCTTTTGTTTTGTCTGCAGGGATAGAGTTTCTTAAAAGAACTTTTGGAATTCCTTGTAAATTAAACGCTTCTTTTATAAGCATTTCGTCTTTGTTTAATCTTTCCCTTATCGGCTCAATGCCTAATTCATCTCCTTCTTTTGTTACCATACGGGCGCCTTTGCAGCTGGAATTGTCGCACAATAGATAAAACTTTCCGTCTTTTTCATCATACTCAACATTTTTAGTTGTTAAAAGTTTTAAATTCCTTGATGTCTGGCACAATGGACAGATTACTCTAGATTTTACTCTTTCATCTATTACTGTTGTCGGCACATCTATTAAAACAAAAACATCCGGGTCATCTCTATAACCAATAAGGTCTCTGAAGAATAAAGAATAAGAAACTTGGTCTAAATCTCTTGGAAAGCCGTCAATAAAGATTGCTTTTCTGCCAAGCTTTGCAATTTCTCTTTTTGCTAAAGCTAAAATAAGTTCGGAAGGCAGAAGCGTTTTAGTTGAGCGCTCTTGCATTAATTTTAAAATTTTATCTAAAGGTAAAAACCCTCTGTAGTTCTGCTCTAAAAAGGAAATCAAATCTTTTTTCTTTTCTGGATCTCGCACTATTTCGTCAAAAGACCTAACCATGTCGCCAACAGAAAAATGCGCAATTTTGTCTTGAGCAACTACTTCAGCCAGCATTTTAGCGTAAGTTCCCTTGCCAGATGATTTTTTACCCAACAAATAGGCAATAAAAGCATTAGTCTTCAAATACTCTTGAAGCTTTTTAATTTCAAGGCCAGCCTTGTACTCAAAATATTCTTGACGCTCCTTGAAGTCGGTCAGAGCAAACTTTTTATATGCGTCGCTCTTTGTCTTAAAAATCGGGAAATCTAAATCTTTCATAGTTTTGTTTTAAGGCAGGAATGAAAATATTTTTTGTTCGGGTTCGGGTCGCGAGAGCTTCCTGCAAAGCAGGAGCTCCCGACCTAGGCCGTGGGCGAGGCGCGCAAAAAATATTTTCATTCCTGCCGATAAATACTCTTTCCGTCAGACACAATCTCTATATCGCCTTCAGTGTCTGTTCTTAAAACCTTTATACCAAAGTTTTCCAATCTTTGCAAAGTTTCGGGAGTTGGATGGCCGTATGAATTTTCTCCAACTGATATAACGGCAATTTTTGGATTGACTTCTTCTAAAAATTCATCCGAAGTTGAATATTTACTGCCGTGGTGAGCCACTTTTAAAACATCTGAAGCTAAATCGCTTTCTTTGCTTAATAACTCTTTTTCCACCCTGCTTGTTATATCGCCGGTAAATAAAAGGGAATCCTTTCCAAAAACTATTTTAGAAACAACGCCGCTATCGTTGCTTGTGTTTTTCATTATTTCTCCTTCTAAATATTCAAAAGGATAAAGTGTATTAATTGCAACCTGTCCTGCTTTTATTTTTAGATTGGCTTTTGCAATTAAAATCTTTGTGCCTTCTTGTTTAGCTTTCTCTAAAAGCTTAACCCATTCTTTGTATTCGGCGGTATCTCGCACAACGCCCGTCCACAAAACATAATCTATTTTGTATATCTGCAAAAGAGCTAAAAGGCCCATTAAGTGATCTTTTTCAGGATGGCTTAAGACTACAATATCAATTGTTTTGTCTCTCACTGGCATTAAGATTTGCAATTTTGATAAGATTGTTGAGTCTGGCCCCCCATCAATTAGAATCTGATGCAGTTGCGGCGTTTGTATAAAGGCTGAGTCTCCCTGACCTACATTTAAAAAGTAAATCTTTAGCTCGCCGCTATTTACTAAAAGAAACGCCTCTTTCCAGGCAAATATATTCAGCATCAGTAAAACTCCAGTAATATACAAAGCTGTCTTTCTATTCATATTTTTAGAAAACGCCCCCGCTAAGCGGGGGCGTTTTCTAAAAATCTATTTCTACTTCTTCAATCCCATTATTCTGAACATTTTTGTTCCGCACTTTACACAGGTGCCAGTCATAGCCATTCTGCTTTTTCCGCCTTTTCCTTTCATTGTAACTTCTTTAGGTTCTTTCATTTCTCTTTTTGCTTTACACTTTACGCAATAACCTTCTGTCATATTATTTTAGTTTAATTTGCCCGATTAAATAATTCGACCTTGACCTTGTTCCCCGCAAAATTATTTACTTTACAGGGTTAGTTTGCAACGTTAGTTCATTCTATATTACCGACTATTTGTTCGTCAAGGGCTTTTAAGCTTTATCCAGCCAGCCAGCCGCCATCGACTACTACAACAGAGCCTGTCATGTAAGAAGATTCATCTGATGCTAAAAATAATACTGCATTAGAAATCTCCTCGGGATTAC
>ERZ1292629.575-Hain-H43-01um-R1-575-length-40405-cov-8_pt2 | contig 20177 bp, 22 predicted proteins | sample MGYA00564399_ERZ1292629 | MGnify/ENA primary metagenome ERZ1292629 (study PRJEB36523, sample SAMEA6512636) | groundwater metagenome | collected 2019-01-08 | study: AquaDiva: Metagenomics assemblies of 32 groundwater samples | reverse complement strand
AAAGCCCAAACTATGTTGGTGGCAATTTTAATAATTACTGCGGCGGCGTTGGCGATTGGCTTGGGGATTGTTGGGGTAGTTTCTTCCCAAATAAATTTATCAGTTTCCAGCCGCGAGAGCACTTTGGCCTACCATCTTGCTGAAAGCTGTCTTGAAAATACTTTGATGAGAATGGCAAGAGGGGATGTAACTTTACCGCCGGATTTGGAGATTTCTTCGGGAAAATGTATAATTAGTATAAGCGGAATTTCGCCCTATGAAATTACTGCCGAAGGCATTGTCAGCCGGACGAAGAGAAAACTTAGGGCAACCGTCAATATTAATAATGAAGTTTTATCGATTGTGGGTGTTAGAGAAGAATATTAGGAGCTATCTTAATTTTCAATTATCAGTAATCAATCAATATTCAATTTTATAATTTGCATGCCTAAAGGTAAACATTAAAACATTGGAAATTTTTAAATAAATTGCCCCACAAATTGCTTTCTTTGCAAGCTATTACATAGTCTAAGCAAAGAAGCGCAATTAGCGGGGCTTCCCCGCCCACAGCTACGCAGTTGCTGGCGGGGAGCGGAGGGGATTTGGAAGTTGGCGGCTTAGAAATTAATCAAACATTTTTGCGCGCCATTCGACTTAAAAGGGTGGGCAATAATTTAAAATTGGATAAAGTCGCCGAAGTCGCTTTGCCAGCGGGTATGATTGATGAAGGACGGCTAAAAAAACCGGCTGAATTTAGCCACATTTTGAAGAATTTTTTAAAGTATAATCGTTTTTCGACTTCTTCCTGGGCGGTTTCGATCAGCGAAAAACCAATCTATACTACTTTTAAAACTTTTCCTCAAATGGAAAGTAATGATTTAGCCGAGGCGGTGGAGATTAACGCTCCCGGGCTATTGCCGGGCAAGCAAGAGGAGAATTTCTGGGGCTGGCAGGAGGTAGAAGGAGGTAAAGAGGATAGAGAAGTTGTTTTTTCTTCTACTTCCAAAAATATTTTAGAAGAATATCTGCAGAGTTTTAGCCAGATAGGCATTATCCCGGTCTCCATTGAACCAAAAAGTTTTTCCATTGCCAGAGCTTTCGGCCAAACCGCCAGCACTTTAATCTTAAATTTAGAAGGAGAGGTGATTACTGGAGTAGTCATCAATCGCGGCTGTCCTCGCTTTGCCCGCGAATTTAAAATTGCCAATCAATCCAAGAACCAGTTCAAGCAGCTTCTAAAAGAGGTTTGGAAAATTGTCAATTTTTATCTTACCGAAAACAACGAAGAAGAAATTGAAAGTTTAATTATTGACGGCGCTAATGCCAATTTAGAATTAGCCGAGGCTCTAAAGAAAGCCTTAAAGATGGAGGTAAAACTTTCTTCAGAATCGGTGTCAATTAGTGGTCAAAGAATTCCCTCGCTTAGTCTTTTTGGGGTGGGTTTAAGAAGCTTAATCCCTCTTAACCAAGATAACAACCTCTCTTTATTGCCAGTGGGGACTAAAGAAGCCGCTGAAGAAAAAATGGCCCTCTTATTTTATGGCGGCCTGACCAATATTATCGTTATTACCGCCTGTTTGTTTCTTTTGATTTTTTGGGGGACATTTATCTTTCTTTCTCATCTTAAAACTCAAGCGGATAATCAGCTTTTAGCTTTAAATCAGGCAAACGCCACAAGTATTAATTCCCAAGAGGCGGAAATCAAACAAGAAATTGACGAAATTAACCCCCAAATTAAAAGTCAGGTTCAAATCGAGAATCAAATGACTTATTGGTCGCCGGTTTTGAAACAATTATCAGCTATTCTTCCTCAAGGAGTAACTTTGTCCGGGATTAGTTTTACCGGCGCTGGGGCGCCAATTAATATTGCCGGCCAAGCGACTTCAAAGGAGGCTTTAACTAGTTTTCGAGAAGCAATTGCCAGCCAAGATTTTGCCGAGGCCGTCCAAATGCCTTCTTCTAATTTAGACCAGAATCAAAATATCAGCTTTACAATTTCGCTTACTTTAACTAAAGAGGCTTTAAAAAGAAAGTAGCCAAAATGGAAAAAATTGCCGGCATTCGGCTTTATATTGAAGACCCCCAAAAGGCAATCAAAAAGCAGATTAAAAAATCCTTGATAATTATTGTTGGCGTTTTGGTTGCCGCGGGGATTTTAATCTTTTTTGCCGCCAGCTCAATTAGGAAGCTTGCTCCAAAACTGGCCGAGACGGAAAATCAAATTTATCTTAATCTAAATTCAGGCAAGCTTGATTTGAACCTTAAACAGAATTGGCAAAGTATTTCGCCCTATAAGGATAAGATTAATCAGGCTCTGCCTTCAACCACTGACTTGTTAGCCTATCAGAGCGCTTTAGAGAGTGTCGCTCAAGAAAGCGGGGTTAAAGTTTCGATCAGTTTTTCAGCTCTTCCTAAACCAATCAATCAGTCAGCTGGGCAAAAATACCAAACAGTTGATCATAGTCTTGAGGTAACAGGAACAAAAACCGCCTTTAATCAGTTTGTAGAAAAAATCGAAAATTTACCATACTTTGTCGAAATTAGCAGTTTTAATGTAACTTCAATATCAAGTGCGAGCGCAAGTCCAATCCAAGCTGAAGAGGAAATGAGAGCCACCTTATCATTAAAGGTTTATACTAAATGATTAAAAGCCGAACGCAAAAATTAATTGTCTTGATTATCATCCTGGTTTTTGGGGTAGGGTTGTTTTTATCCGTCAATTTTATTAAAAACCAAATAACCCAAGCTACTCATCCAGAGGAAGACCTCTCATCTTACGCTGACAAAAGCTTGGACATGGACGCTTGGAGTAAAATCGAGCATCGGTTTAGGTAAGAGTATATAATAGAAAGTGGTAAATATTTACTACCTTGCAATAATAGCGTAATAACAGCATAAGAGTTTTATTGAAATAAAAATATGCTAAGAGGTACACAACAAAATAGAGAAAGAATAGGACGGCCTCGCAACACAGAGGTTGATGCCTATTTATTTATCAAGGAAAACCTCAAAGCTTTGGGTTGGGATGTTCGAAACCCAGATCGCTTTTCGAGCGGCCAAGTTTATACTCAAAATGAATGTCTGGGTCATCATGAAATGCAAAAATATCTTAAACAAGAAAAGCCCGAGAATGTTATAAAACTGTCAGAGTCAACCTTTTGGATTATTGAGGCGAAACGAGAACATCGGCAAATTGAACAAGCAGTAAGCGAGGCGATTGATTATGCAAAAAAGATCAATCAAAGCGAATCCATTAAGGTAAAAATAATTTCCGGTGTTGCGGGGAACGAGGGAGATAGTTATTTTATCAAATCACGGTTTTTTGACGGCAGGGAATTTTTGCCAATCAAGATTAACGGCAAAGAAATTTCGGGTCTTATTCCGTCCGACATCGCTAAAAGACTTTTAGAAAAAAATAAACCGGAAATTGAGGATTTTCAAGTTGATGAAAATCTATTTATTTCAAAAGCGGAAAAGATTAATTCAATACTTCACCTTGGAGCTATCAATAAAAATTATCGGGCAAGAGTAATGGCCGCCCTACTTCTTTCGATTGTTGACGAAACTCCACCTAACGTAGACGCATCGCCAACAGTTCTGATCCAAGATATTAACACGAGGGCAGAGAATGTCTTGCAACGTCAAGGAAAACCGGAGTTTTCCGTGTATATAAGAATAGCCCTGCCATCAACACCCGATAATCACAATAAGTTTAAACGAGCCTTGGTACAAACGTTGCAGGAACTGAATAACTTAAATATTCGCTCTGCTATGAATTCGGGAACGGACGTACTCGGAAGATTTTATGAGGTCTTTTTGAAATACGGTAATGGTGCGAAAGAGATTGGAATTGTTCTTACCCCTCGCCATATCACGAGATTTACAACCGAAGCTGTCAATGTAAATTTGCGCGATATTGTACTCGATCCAACATGCGGAACGGGCGGCTTTCTCGTTTCGGCTTTTGACTACATAAAACGCGGGGCAAACCAATCACAAATTGATAGGTTTAAGCAAAACAATTTATTCGGGATAGAGCAAGAGCCAGAAGTTGTTGCTCTTGCTGTCGTAAATATGATTTTTCGCGGCGATGGTAAAAATAACCTCATAGAGGGGAATTGTTTTACCAAGTGGTTAGTGCCGGCTACCGACAGCGGAATACCAACGGCTCAATATGGCGATGTTACGCCTCAGGAGGGATCTCAGGTTATTACTAAAGTTTTAATGAATCCACCTTTTGCGTTAAAAAGTAGCGATGAAAAGGAACATAAATTTGTTGATCATGCTCTAAAACAAATGAGTGATGGTGGTATTCTTTTTTCCGTGCTCCCAAACTCCAATCTTGTAAAATCAGGTGGGTATTTAGAGTGGCGTAAAGAACTTTTAAGAAAAAATACGCTTCTTGCTGTAGTAACTTTTCCCGAGGATTTGTTTTATCCGATCGGGATTATCACCGTGGGGGTATTTATAAAAAAGGGCATTCCGCACCCCCACGACCAGAAAGTTGTTTGGATGCGAGCACTGAATGACGGATTGCTTAAAAGCAAAGGGAAAAGGTTGCCAAATCCGCGAGCAACGAATGATTTTGAGAAAATTAAACCTGTTCTAAGGGCGTTTATCAACGATCCAGATATAGAAGTAGAAGATATTGTTGAATTCCAAAAAGCAGAGGTGATTGATTTTGACGATCCAATTCTAGAGCTTATCCCTGAGGCATATCTTGATGAACGAAAGCCGACTAAAGAAGATATTGCGAATGATTTAGATACTATAGTAAGAGAAACAATATCTTTTCTCGTTGGCTCGAATCGTGAAAAAGATTTTATAAAAAATGTACTCACTAATGAATTATTTAGGGAAACCAAGCCAAAGGAATTAGAAGGACAGAAGGAAATACAAATTACAGAATTATTTAAAACTCCTATACAAGCTGGAGAATTTCATGTGAGTGGCGAGATGGATGATGGTAGAATTCCTCTTATATCAACTTCTGCTGTTAATAATGGCGTAGAAAAATATGTTGATATACCTTTGGAACAAACCAATGTTAATGCCATTACAATCGCATCGGATGGAACCCCTCTTACTTCCTACTATCACTATTACAATTTTGTTGCAAAGGATAATGTTATGGTTTGTTTTCCAACGCAAGAGTATCGATTTACAACTTTGCTTTACATAACAACACAGCTGAATAGATTGAGATGGAGATTCTCATATGGTAGAAAGTGTTATCTCAACAAAATTGATAAAATCAAGATATATCTGCCAACCAATCGTGCCGGAGAGGTTGACGAAGATTATATAGAGTATTTAGTAAAGAATTTACCATCTTGGCATATATTAGTTAAATTATTTAAGAAGTAAGCCCGCCGAAAAAATCGCCAACCCAAGCGTAATTTTTCAGAAGTCAGTGTTAGGATTTGCACGGAAAAAGTTTGGTGCTAGCCCTGAATGTCCTCTATCAAGCCGAAACCGACGACCAAGGCAATTTCCGCTTAGAAAATGTCCCACAGGGCTTTTACTTTGTTACTATCATTACCGAAGACGGCCAGTGGATTACGCCCGGACACTCCTTCCGCACCATCTCTGTTATCGGCCGCGGCCAGACGCAAGAGTCTAATATTAGTTTAGAATAAATTTATCTCATTGACCTTGATTTGTAAATCTTTAATGTATAATGATAAATGCGGAGGCAAAAATGAAATTGGATAAAGAGGATTTAAAACAAATTAGAGGGGTAGTTAAAGAAGAAATTACACAGTCTGTTTCCGAAGCTGAAGAAAAATATCAGCGTTATCTTAAAATTCTAGCTGAGGATTTTAATTCCAAAATTAAAGTTATCGGAGAGGGAATTAGCGGTATTTTGGCAAGTCTAAAGAGTATTCAAGAAATGGTCGCTAAAAATAGTGAAGATATAGAAATAATAAAGCTGGATATTTCTTTTATTAAAAACGAACTCAAAGGCAAGGTTGATCAAGATCAATTTGCCGCTTTGGAAAAAAGAGTTATTTTTCTTGAGAATAAATTGAAAAGAGCTTAACCTTATTTGACTAATTTTTCGTCTCTGCTTTAATGAAAGCGTGGCGAATTTTTTTCAAAAAAAAATTTACTCCGAAAAAACTTTGGGCGAGAGGCTAAAGTCTCTTCGACGGCGCAAAAGACTATCTTTAGAACAAGCTGAAGAAGAGACCAAAGTCCGGCTCAAATATCTTTCGGCTTTGGAGAAAGGCGAATACTCGCGCTTGCCGGCTGATGTTTTTGCGATTGGTTTTTTAGTCAAATATATTGAACTCTTAGGCGGTCCGAAAGAAGATTTAATTTTACTTTACAAACAAGAGCGCTCAAAGGTCGAAAGACCGGAACTTTTTTCTCCCCAAACCCAGTTTAAAGAAAGAAGATTTTTTTTAACCCCCAAATTAATCTTTTTGGGCATCTTATTTTTAGCGATCGCCGGCTTGGTGGGCTATATTTTTTACGCGGTTAAAAATTTTACCTCGCCGCCAAATTTGGAAATAACTTCGCCCTCAACCGAATCGGTTATTCGGCAGGATAAAGTGGAGATTATCGGCAAAACTGACGAAGGGGTGACTTTGACAATCAATGACCAAGTAGTGTTAATTGATGATAAGGGGAATTTTAATCAAGTCGCCAAACTCCAGCCGGGCTTAAACAGTATTGAAATTAAAGCTGTCAATCGCTTAAAAAAAGAAAAAGTCTTGATTTTGAAGGTTTTGGGAGAATTTTAACCGACGAATTTTTTACACGAATTATCACGAATTTAATATTAATTAGCGAAGATTAGTGATAAAAGATTAGCGGAGTGTTATACAATTAATTTATGTGGGGATGAGGAGATTAAGATGGCACATGAAGAAAAAGCCCGTCACGGCTCGCATGAAAGCGAATCGAGCCGGGCAAAAAAGGAGGCCTTAGAGATGGCTTTGGGCCAGATTGAACGGCAGTTTGGCACCGGGGCAATTATGCGTTTTGGCCAAAAGGAGAGTCTTGAGGTCGAATCAATTTCCACTGGGGCGATCTCGCTGGATTTGGCCTTGGGTGTAGGCGGCTTGCCGCGGGGAAGAATTGTGGAAATTTTTGGGCCGGAATCAACCGGCAAAACCACTTTAGCCCTACATTCTTTAGCCCAAGCTCAAAAGCAGGGCGGAATGGGGGCTTTTATTGATGCTGAACACGCTTTTGACCCGGAATACGCCAAAAAAATTGGCATCAATGTTGAAGAACTGCTGATTTCCCAGCCCGATACCGGCGAGCAGGCTTTGGAGATTGTGGAAACTTTAGTCCGCTCAAATGCTGTTGATTGTATTGTGATTGATTCCGTGGCCGCCTTGGTGCCGCGGGCGGAAATTGAAGGTGAAATGGGCGATGCCATGATGGGAATGCAGGCGCGGCTGATGTCGCAGGCTTTGCGGAAGCTGACAGCGGCGATTTCCCGTTCCAAAGCAGTGGTGGTTTTTATTAATCAGCTTAGGATGAAAATCGGGGTGATGTTCGGCAACCCGGAAACAACTTCCGGGGGGATGGCTTTAAAATTCTACGCTTCGATTCGCTTGGACATCAGGCGAATTGAGCAAATTAAAGAAGGGGAAACGCCGATGGGCAATCGCGTTAGAGTCAAAGTCGTCAAAAATAAAGTCGCTCCGCCTTTTCGGACGGCGGAATTTGATTTGATGTTTAACGAAGGGATTTCACGAGAAGGCGACTTGCTCGATTTAGGTACCAAAGAAGGTATTGTGATTAAATCCGGGGCTTGGTATCAGTATAAACAGGAGAAAATCGGTCAAGGCAGAGAAGCGGCCAAACAGTTTTTGAAAGAGCATTCCAAAATCGCCCAGGAGATAGAAGAAGAGATAAGGAAGAAAGTGGGGAAAGCGGCATAAGCCGCAAATCCGAAATTAGAAACCCTAAATTCTAAAGAAAATAGTTAGTAGAAAACAGAGATCAATATGGAAATCAGAAATGGGAAATCGGAATTGCTATTTTCCGTTTTCCAATTTCCAAACCGTTTTCCATTTTCCTTTAACCAATTTTTTACTTAATTTTGAGTTTATTATTTAGAATTTGTTTAGAATTTCGTGCTTAGTGCTTAGGATTTAAATGCAGGATGCATTACAAATCCCCTCCATTTTCTTGAATTCCGGCCAAGGAGTGTTTTTGAAATTGGTGTTGTTGAAAGTAACTAACCATCATGTTAAGATAGAACTATGAAATCAGCTATCTTGCCCAACCGAAACCAACTTGAAAAAACTTTCCGCGAAAACCACATTATTTTCGCGGCGATTTTTGGATCGCGTGCCAAAGGCACAGCTAAAGAAGAAAGCGATTATGATTTTTTGGTAGAATTTGAACCGAACTTTAGCATCCCTTTATCTCGATTTTTAATTGTCAAAGATAATTTGGAAAAAGCCCTCCAGAAAGATATTGATTTGGTAACTATTCATGGTCTTGGCCGGCGACGTTTTAAACAAGAGGTTTCAAAAACAATGAAGGTGCTTTATGACCAACGAAAAAGATCAATGGCGTCTTAGCCATATTATGGAGGCAATCGAAAATATCGAAGAATTTGTTAAAGATATCGATAAAAAGAACTTTTTGGAAAATCTTCAACTCCAAGCCGCTCTGGTTAGGATGTTCAAGATTATCGGAGAGGCCGCCAATAATTTAAGTTCTCAATTTTTAGCCGAACACAAAGAAATTAAATGGCGAGATGTCATCGGTATGCGCCATGCGATAGTCCACGATTATTTCGAGGTTAATCTTGAAGTCGTCTGGGATACAATTAAAGTGGATATTCCCAAACTTAAATTACAAATAAACAAACTCTTAAAACAATCTTGAAATGGCCAAAGATATTTTATCTATTGCTCTCCACTTTCTCAAATTCCGGCCAAGGAGCGTTTTTGAAATAGAGCAAAAATTAAAAGCTAAAAAAATATTGCCAGCAGAAATCAAAAAGGTTATTCAGATTCTTCAAAACCAAAAATTGCTCGATGATGAAAAGTTTGCTAAAATGTGGGTGAGGGACAGAAATCTTCTTCGTCCGAGCGGGTCTTTTCTTCTAAAATTGGAATTGAAAAGATTGGGCATCGGCGCTGAAATAATCGACGAAACGTTAAAAAATCAAGATGAGGAGACATTGGCGTGCGAAGCCCTCAAGATGAAGTATCGTAAGCGCGAAATTGCTTATGAAAAAAAAGCAGCATTCCTTCAAAGACGGGGATTTTCAACCTCAATAATTTATAAATTATTGAGGAAATCCTAAATCCGAAATCCTAATTTCTAAACAAATCTTAAATTACAAATCACAAAATTGTTTATAATGTGGAATTTGTTTAGGATTTAGTGCTTAGAATTTAGAGTTTCTACCCCGACGAGCGGGGCGAGGAGGGGTTTATCAACAACATTCTTTGGTTTCGAGAAGTCTCCAAAGACGATATCAGCCAAGTTGGCGGCAAAGGGGCTAATTTAGGCGAGCTGGTAAAAGCCGGCATTCCGGTGCCGCCGGGTTTTATTGTTACCGCCAAAGCTTATTTTGATTTTTTAGATCTTACGGATATTGATTTAAAAATTGCTAGTCGGCTGAAGAATCTCGATGTCAATAATACCAAAGATTTAAACCAAGCAGCCGCAGATATTCAAAAAGAAATTCTTAAAAAACCCTTGCCGGAAAAACTTGCTCAAGAAATCTCCACCGCCTACCAAAAGCTCTATACCGGTTCAGCGGGAAACATTTTTGTGGCGGTGCGGTCCTCTGCCACTGCCGAAGATTTGCCGACTGCCTCTTTTGCCGGTCAGCAAAAGACGTTTTTGAATATTTCCGGCACCGAAGAAGTTCTAAAAGCAGTGCGGCTGGCTTGGGCGTCATTATTTGAAGCCAGAGCGATTTATTACCGGGCGGTCCATAAATTTGAGCATTTGAAAGTCGGCATTGCGGTGCCTGTCCAAAAGATGGTCCAGTCAGATGTCTCGGGAATTATGTTTACCGTTGATCCCCTAACCGGGAGCGCGGAAAAAATCGTCATTGAAGCCGGCTGGGGTTTAGGCGAGGCAGTGGTGTCCGGAGCGGTTACCCCGGACCGCTATGTTTTAAGCAAAAAAGACGGCCTCAAAATCTTAGAAAAAAAGATCAATTCCCAGGAATGGAAAATCGTTAAAGTTGGTTCTCAAAATAAGCATGTAACAATCGCCAAAGATGAACAAAAAAAGCCTAAACTAAATGATGCAGAAATCAAAGAAATTGCCCGCTTTGGCCAAAAGATTGAGGATCATTATAAGTTTCCTCAAGATATTGAATGGGCGATTGAAAAAGGTAAAATTTATTTTGTCCAGTCAAGACCGGTAACCACCATTAAACCAGTCGCCCCGGAGGAAGAGAAACTCTCGGGCAAACTGGAGATTTTAGTCAAAGGTATTGGTGCGTCATTAGGGATCGCTTGTGGACCAGTAAAAATTATTCATTCGCCCAAGGAAATTGATCAAGTTGGAAAAGGGGAAGTCTTGGTGACTGAAAAAACCAATCCTGATTTTGTGCCGGCAATGCGCCGGGCAGTGGGAATCGTCACCGATACCGGCGGGGTGACCTCGCACGCGGCGATTGTTTCAAGAGAAATGGGCATTCCCTGCGTGGTCGGCACCGGTAAAGCCACCAGTGTTTTAAAAATGGGCCAAGTGATTTCCGTTGACGGCGCCAAAGGTTTAGTCTATAAAGGAAAAGTCTCCCGTGAGGAGTCGCCGCCGGGAAAAACCGACGGCGGCGGGTTTGCTGAAGAAATTCCGGTGACCGCCACTAAAGTTTATGTCAATTTAGGCGAGCCGTCACAAGCCGAAAAGGTAGGCAAACTGCCGGCTGATGGGGTAGGACTCTTAAGAGCGGAATTTATAATCGCCGGCATCGGCGAACATCCGCGGGCGCTGGTTAAAGCCAACAAAAGCGAAATTTATGTTAATAAATTAGCCGAAGGAATTTCGCAAATTTGTCAAGCTTTTTTCCCGCGGCCAGTAGTTTATCGGGCGACTGATTTTAAAACTAATGAATACCGCAACCTCAAAGGCGGGGAAAAAATTGAAATTTCTGAAAATAATCCCATGATTGGCTATCGCGGTGCCTTTCGTTATCTTAAAGAGCCGGATTTATTTAAATTAGAGCTTGAAGCAGTAAAAAAGGTGCGGAAAAATTTTGAGAACTTGTGGCTGATGATTCCGTTTGTGCGGACCGTTGAGGAGCTTCAAAATGTCAAAGAAATTATCGAAGGAGAAAATTTGCGTCAGGGGCCGGATTTTAAACTTTGGATGATGGTGGAAATTCCTTCTAATGTTCTTTTGATTGATGATTTTTTAGCTTTGGGAATTGACGGGGTTTCCATCGGCTCCAATGATCTTACTCAATTAATTTTAGGCATCGACCGCGACAGCCAAATTCTCGCCGAAGAGTTTGATGAGAGAAATGAGGCGGTCATGCGGGCAATGGCGCACGTGATTAAAAAATGCCGGCGTCGGCACGTCTCTTGTTCGATTTGCGGTCAGGCGGCAACGACATATCCGGAAGTGGTGGAAATGATGGTCCGCGAGGGGGCGACTTCGGTTTCAGTCTCGCCAGACGCAATAATTGCTACCCGCCGTTTAATCGCCTCGGTGGAGAAAAAACTATTGCTTTCGAAGATTATTGAGGGATAAATAGTAAAAATTCTAAACTCTAAAATCTAAATCCTAAGTAAATCTTAAATTCTAATATTTTAAAGACTATTTTGAATTTATTATTTGGGATTTGTTTAGAAATTCGAATTTAGAAATTAGGACTTTTCTCTTATAGACTTTTCAAATTCTGGTTTTTATGGTATTTTTAAAATATCTTGCGATACGGAGGACCTTGTCTATGAGGGAAGGAAAACAAGTACCAGCTGGCATCGCTTTTGCTCAAGTGGTAGCAGAGGTCATCGAAAGCCTGGGCGGTGATTGGGGAATAACCCATAAGGCCGAGGAAGGTGTAGTGGAGTTGACTCTTGGGTGTGGTCAATACCTCCTTCGGCGTCGTAGGGAACGCCGGACGGTATATCTCCCCGAAACACTCACATTAGTCGAACAAACAGGAAAGGATGAGCTCGAGAGAATCCTTCTGGAGGTATTAACGCCTCCATCAGCCTCCCAAAGTCCCTGACGCAAGGTGAATCCTGATCTCGATAGCCCGCCTCCGACTGGAGGCGAACTTTCCTTAGGGGGTGAGGTCGATGGTACAAAACCTGAGCGAGGCGCTTCAAGAGCTTCGCCGCGAAGTTGACACATTGTTAAGCAAGTACCGGTCGCCCGCAACCGATTGGGATAGGGAGCCGACAATGGCTCCCCCGTTTATCACACTCGGTCCGCCTGGGCCAGGTCAACTGGAGCTTGCATACCGGAAAGGATTGGCGAAACGGGCGGAGGGAAATTCCCTACAATAGGGCTCCTCTGCCCAACCCTTATCGTTTGGATCGTCATGCTCCTCGTCAATGCTCCGAACGCCGGTGTTTTCCACACTTATCCTCCGAAAGGAGGTCAAACGTCCGGTTTGGGCAACCTGCTCGACGAGAGCGATTGCTCAAGCCGGCTTTTTCTTTTTAATATTCTCTTTATACTCAAAACTTGATAAAATAAATCTCGTGGAGAGGTCGCATAGTTGAGCCTCAACGGCTCATCCGCCGAAGAGGCGGAGGCCTAGTGTGGAGGAGACATGCATTATGTATATGTTTTGAAAAGCATTAAAGATAATAAGTTATACATTGGCAAAACAGATAATTTAGAGATAAGATTTAAAGAACATAATCAAGGTAAAGTAAGATCTACAAAATCACGCATACCATTCAAATTAATTTTTTATGAAGCTTTTTCAAATAAGACCGACGCAGGGAGAGATGAATTATTTTTTAAATCTGGATATGGGAAAGAAGTGTTAAAAGAGAAAATAAAATATTCTCTTCTGGATTAAGTTCCCTTAGCGTGGTGGGATGCCTGAGCGGTTTAAAGGACACGCTTGGAGAGCGTGCGTGGTCGTAAGACCACCGTGAGTTCGAATCTCACTCCCACCGAATTAAACAGAAATGGGTTCCCAGCCTCATCGGCTGGTCATCCGAAGAGGATGAGAATCCTCTCGCCTCCGCCAGTTGGTAAGTCCGTTTGTTGGATGAGCTATAGTATAAGGGACTTGGAGTAAAAGATGGAATTTTATGATTTAATAATTTTTATTTTGGCTATTTTTATCGTAATTTTATTGTCAGTATTATTTATATTAATACGAGTAAAACCTGAGATGGAATATAAAATCTTGGGTAAAATTTTTGGGAATAAGTGGCTATTTATACTTAATATAGCAATAATAATTATCGGTTTATTAATTTGGCAAATGATTTATACAAGTAATATTCCAGTTTTTAAGTAATACTCTTATGCAAAGGTCATCACTTACGGGGTTGTCCAGATCAGCCTCCGCTACGCTGAGCGTGACTATTAATCCCGCTTGGCGGGGGCGGGTTTTGAAAATTATGATATAATAAAATTAAGAATTTAATCATTTAATTTTTAAGAATCTAATTGTCCGATCATCCAATTATCTAATTAACTAATCAACTAAAAAGGAGGTTATTTTGAGCGAAGAAAAAACAGAAGAAAAAACCGGTAAAAGTAACACCGGTTTAATTGTCCTAATAATTGTTTTGGTGGTAATTGTCCTTGGCGCCTTGGGCGGCGGCGGATATCTTTATTACAAGTACGCCAAGGAAAAGGACGAAAGCGAAAGCTTAAAAACTGAACTTCAGGTTTTCCGCGCCAGCCCTACGCCGAGCCCAAGTGTTAGCCCAACCGCCACCTTGACGGCAACGCCGGTGACCGCCTGCAGTAAAACCGGCACTATGCCGACTAATGGTTATGTGATTGCTGATTCCTCAAGCCGGGTGATTACGACTGCTGAAATTAAGAATTTGACACCTTGGCAGTTAAAAGTCGCCCGAAACGAGATTTACGCCCGTCATGGCCGGCCGTTTGTTCACAAAGACCTATCCTGTTATTTTGTCGGCCAAAACTGGTATCAAGTTAATCCGAATTATGCCGAGGGACTGCTTTCGGTCGTGGAAAACAAAAACGTCGCCACGATTTTGGAATTCGAAAAAGCCACCGGCCAATTTTGTAGCAGTGAAGATAGCGGATGTTAAACCTTAAATTCTAAATTCTAAATCCGACCATGAACTAGAATAACGTTCAGTTCATGGTCGCCCCGAACCGAGCCTTGATCTGGTTCTGGGGCGAAATTCGAAAGAAAACATTAATAAGAAAACAGAATTCGGTACAGAAATTTGAATATAGAAATCTGTTTTCCAATTTCCTCAAACCAATTTCTTTAATATATTCCGAAAAAACGCCGTCCGGAGAACTTTTAAGCGGCCAGGAGGCCCAACAGGCTTATAAAAAAATTATTAGTTCTCTTAAATAACGAGAACCACCCCGCCAAAGACAGCGGGGTGGGATAGACTTGATAGGCACGATGGGATTGGTCATCTGGATGGTGGTTGAGATTCTCGATGTTCAGCTTGACCGGATGGGGTCATCGCTTGTTGGAGAAGAGCATCCCAAGGATCAGGGTTCGCTGGGGGTTGTTTCTTGCCCTTTTCCCTCTTAAACCTCGAGCGGAATCCTCCTTTGCTTTGGGCGGATTGCTCCGTAGCTGGTTCGGGGGTCAAATCGACAGGTTGTGGGGTCGGTTGGAATCTTGGCGGTGAGCTGAACGGTGGGTTGCCGGAGGCTACCCGTACACAGAGATACCCCGGAATAGAGACTGGGCCGGCTATAACCAAGAGGCCCCCTATTGGGAAGCGCTCATCCTGTTTGATAAAGCCTAGCCAGGCACCGAAACCGGCATAGAAGGCGTAGAGACCGCTGCCTACCAGCAGGACATATACCACTTCCAGACTGTCGGATCCGTACTCGGTTTTGACCTGAAGGAAGCTTGCAACAAAGGCAACCAGCACTCCAATCACGACGACGAGGACGACTACTGTCCTGAAGCCCTCCCGGATCTTTTCGATCATCGGAATTCCTCTCCTTTTCTTTCGAATAGCAGTGTTAGATCTGATCTTATTTAATCAGAAAGATCTTAAATTGTCAAGCAAATTTGTTTTATTTTCCTCTTTTGACGTAGTAAAAATTTTGATATAGTAAAAATAGAAAAATATTATCAATAAAAGTAGCAAAGATATTGTGAGACACAAAGATAGAAATATAATAGTTAAGATTAAGAAAAGTAAATAATTCAAATCAAATTCGGGTATTTTCGACGATCGCGGAAATGTCGGTATAATATTAACCTGTTAAAATACAAATAAGAAAATACCAATAATAACATACAAATTAAAAAATACAAGTCATTGTTAATTACAAATAATAAAATGAAAAGACGTTCGCTTTCAGAAAAAATTTTAATTGTTATTGATGGTTTTATCAAAGAAAATGCCGCCGTTTGGTATCCCTATAAAGGTTTTGGGAGATCATTTAGAAAATATCGAGGCAGTTTTTCGAAGGCTCTTTATGAGTTAAAAAGACGCGGCTATCTTGAAGAAATTGAAAATCATGGTGAACGTTCCCTCAAATTAACTTCTAAGGGTAGATTGAGACTTATCAAAAAGAAATTATTGAAGAAGTGGGATGGCCAATGGCGTATTATCGCTTTTGATATACCAGAGAAAAGAAGAAAAACTCGAGATCTTTTTCGTTTTAAACTGGATGACTTAGGTTGTCGTCCGATTCAGAAATCAGTTTGGATTACACCTCAAGATATATCAGGGGAATTAGAGGAGCTAATTATTTTATTAAATCTTAGATGTTGTGTAGATTATTTTGTTTCTCAAGCTCTTACTAATGAAGAAAAGTATCTTAAAATGTTTAAAATTCGCCAGTAAATTATTTCCATTGAGATTTCTCAAAAAATTTATCAAATCAATCTCCAGTCAATTAACAGGTTGAAATATTCGTTGAAAATTTGCGATCGTGGAAATATTGGTATAGATTAAGTCTGTAATTTGAGATAATTTTTAATTATGATTGATTATGATAGTTCTTATGGAATCTTCGGTTAGGTTTTTTTAAAAATTTATTATTATTTAAGAACATTTTTTCAAAGAATTGATTTTTTTGTATTATTCGCCATATGGTTTGAATGAATTTTAATGTTAGAGTAAAGAAAAAAGGGAAATAAATGGACGAAATAGACCCTAGCACAACGACTTCCTGTCAAACGGACTGCGTCCTGTTATGACAGGAGCGTCGTATGCGGGGCAGGAGAAATTAAGTATGGACGAAGTTGAGGAAATTAAAAGACGTTTAGATATCGTGGAGCTTATCTCTACCTATCTAACTTTAAAAAAAGCCGGCGCCAATTACCGGGCCTTGTGTCCTTTTCATCAAGAAAAAACGCCCTCTTTTATGGTCTCCCAGGAAAAGCAGATCTTCAAATGTTTTGGCTGCAACGAAGGCGGCGATATTTTTTCCTTTGTGATGAAAATGGAAAATTTAGAGTTTGGCGAGGCCTTAAGGATGCTGGCTGATAAAGCTGGCGTAAAGTTAAAAACAAGACATCCCGAACCAGAAAAGACCAAAGAACATAAAGTCCGGCTTTACAAAATTAATCATTTTTCCACACTGGTTTTTCAAAAAATCTTGCTTTCCCATCCAGCCGGCAAAGCGGCTTTAAAATATCTGCAAAATCGGAAAATTACACTCGAGACGATTAAAGATTTTCAACTCGGCTATGCCCCCAAAGCTAAAATTTTGTCCCAATTACTGTTAAAAAAGGGCTTTAATCCAAACGAGATTGTGGCGGCCGGTTCGCCCGATCGGTTTTTTGATAGGATTATTTTTCCGATTTTTGATAATCTTAGCAATATAGTCGGATTTACTGGCCGAGCGATGGAAACTGGCCAGGAGCCAAAATATCTCAACACGCCGGAAACGACTATTTTTCATAAAGGCCAAACGCTCTATAATCTTCATCAAGCCCGGGGACCAATCAAGCAAACCAAAGCAACTATTGTGGTTGAAGGTCAGATGGATGTGATTGCCTCCTATCAGGCAGGAGTCAAAAATGTCGTCGCCTCTTCGGGGACGGCTCTGACCGAAGAACATCTGGTAATTTTAAGCCGCTACACCCCAAATATTATTTTTGCCTTTGATACCGACAGCGCCGGCGAGCTGGCGGCCAAAAAAGCCTACCAACTAGCAATTGTTTTGGGGATGAATGTCAAGATGGTCTTGTTAGGCGATTTTAAAGATCCGGGAGAAATGATTGCTTCAAATCCAAAATTATGGCCAGAGGCAGTCAACAAAGCGGTTGGGATTATTGACTGGTATTTTAATTTAGCTTTTGAAAAAAGAATTGCCAAAGGAAAAACCGAAGCGCTTTTATCTTCAGAAAAAAAAGAGATTGCCCGGGAGATTTTACCGATTATAAAAATTATTCCCGATAAAATTGAGCAGGCCCATTTTGTCAATTTATTGGCAAAAAGACTTTCAATTAATGAAGAGGCAATTTTTGATGTCTTAGAAAATCTGGCAAAAGCAAAATCGCCAGAGAAAAAACCGGCTTTGCCAAAATTGAAACCTGCTTTAACTTATGAAGGATTGCTCTTGGGGATTCTCCTTTGGCAACCGGCAAAAATAAAAGAAGTCGCCAGCAAAATCAATCTTGAAGATTTTAATGACCCGGAAATTAAGGCAATTTACAAAGAGCTTCTTTTGAGGTATAATCAAGAAAAGAAGATTAATTTAGCAGAATTCAAAGAAAGTCTATCATATCAGCAGAAGATTTTTCTTGATTTGATAATTTTAGAGGTGGAATATCTTTACAAAGTTGATGAAGATAAGCTCGAAGAAGATCTAAAACAGACCTTAAGTCATATGAAAAGCAGTCAAAAAGAAGCTTTAAAAATATTTTACGCTCAAGAAATAAAAAAAGCCGAAGAAAAAAAGGACTATTCGAAATTAAAAAAATTAATAAAGGAATTTCAAGATGCCCTCAATTGATAAATCCTAAATCCTAAATTCTAAATCCCAAACAAATGAATAAAATAAAAAATTCCAAATCCAAAATTCCCCAAGCAAAAAAAGCCAAAGAAATTGTTGTTAAATTTCCCCAAGAAATTGAGGCCCTTTTCGATAAAGGCCGTCAGCACGGGTTTGTGACTTTTCAGGAAATCCTGCAAGTTTTTCCCTTGCCTGAGAAAAAAATATCTCTTTTAGACGCGATTTATGATGAGTTTTTCCAAAGAGGAATTGACATTAAAGAAGGCAAGAAATTTTTAGAAATTGAAGATACCCCGACCCAAAAAGTCAGCGAGTTGAAAGATATTTCCGATGATTCGGTGAGAATGTATTTAAGAGAAATCGGCCGGATTGCCCTTCTGAAGACTGAAGACGAGATTAAACTGGCCAAAAGAATTGAGGTCGGCGATGAAACTGCCAAAAGAAAACTGGCGGAAGCAAACCTGCGTTTAGTGGTTTCGATCGCTAAAAAATATATTGGTCGGGGGCTGTCTTTGTTGGATTTAATTCAAGAAGGAAATACCGGACTTTTAAGGGCGGTCCAGAAATTTGACTGGCATAGAGGTTATAAATTTTCAACTTATGCCACCTGGTGGATTCGCCAGGCAATTACCCGGGCAATTGCCGATCAGTCGCGAACGATCCGCATCCCGGTCCATATGGTGGAAACCATCAATAAAATGATTCGCACCCAAAGACAATTGGTTCAGGATTTGGGCCGGACGCCTCTGCCGGAAGAAATTGCCGCGGAAATGGGCTTGCCAATCGAAAAAGTTGAGCATGTTTTGAAAATTTCTCAAGAAACAGTTTCCTTGGAGACGCCGGTAGGGGAGGAAGAAGACTCCCGTTTGGGTGATTTTATTGAAGATAAAGTTTCCCTTTCGCCGGAAGAATCAGCGATTTATCAGTTAATGAAGGGTCATATCGGGGAATCTTTAGCGATTCTTTCGCCCAGAGAACAAAAGATTTTGAGAATGCGCTTTGGCTTGGAGGATAGCCAGCCCGGACGGACACACACTTTAGAAGAGGTCGGTAAAGAATTTGGGGTAACTCGCGAACGGATTCGTCAAATTGAAGCCAAAGCCCTCCAAAGACTTAAAAAACACGAGCAGACTAAAAAACTGCAGGAATATTTAAAATAGTTCTCATATCGAAAGTTATTTTAGTATGGCATCTAAACATTGCTTTATTGTACTTGTTGTAAATCAATAATTATTGATTTATGATAGAAACAAAAGGGGGTCACGCCATTATGGCAAAGGACGAACATCAATGTCCCGGACACGCGCCCTTGGAGCCTGTCGAACAAGATGGATCCCTTCGGTGGCGTTGCCAGTTGTGTAAGCGTGTCTATCGTCTTATCATCTGTTCTGACTTGGATGCTCCTCGTGTTGATGGCGACAAGACGCGTTCTAGTTTCCCCCGACTAGCCGAAGTAATAGGATCGGCAGGGTCTTGACTACTTGTTCTTCTTCACCGAGATGGCTGCCGGATGAATAATCCGGAATAGGGTTCATTATGCGTCTGACAACACCTGTCAGGCCGAACTGCACTCATCTGGGAGGATCGACTTGATCCTCCCTTTGCCGTTAAAGTTTATTAAAATTCAGATAATTGTCTTTAAGATCTCTTTTATTTATAATATCGATAGGAAGTTTGATGAAAAAGAGCCAACTAATTTTGTCAGGGAAAATTTTAAAGGTTTTGGGAAAAATTGCCCTTGTTGTTTTAGCATTCAGTTTTTTAGGGACTTGGGAACCTAACAAGTTGCCAAAACAAGTTTTAGCCGAGCAGAATCTCCAATCAGGAATCCAATATGACGATTTTCATCTAATAATTCCCAAACTTAATCTTCAAGCGCCGATTATCGCTGATGTTGACGGTCAAAATAAAAAGATTTATTTCAAAGCGTTAGAAAATGGAGTGGCTCATTTTAAAGGGACAGCCAAGCCGGGCGAGGGTTCGAATATTTTTATCTTTGGCCATTCGTCCTTTTACCCTTGGAGCCCCGGCGATTATAAAGAAATCTTTCGTTCTTTAGAGAATCTCCAAGAAAACGACGAAATTATTATTTGGCATCAAAAAAAAGAGTATAAATATTATGTCTTTGAGACAAAAGTAGT
>ERZ1292629.1754-Hain-H43-01um-R1-1754-length-20179-cov-6_pt1 | contig 20179 bp, 29 predicted proteins | sample MGYA00564399_ERZ1292629 | MGnify/ENA primary metagenome ERZ1292629 (study PRJEB36523, sample SAMEA6512636) | groundwater metagenome | collected 2019-01-08 | study: AquaDiva: Metagenomics assemblies of 32 groundwater samples | reverse complement strand
CTTGTCCAACCCAAACCACCCCGCCAATACCACGCCGTAAAGAATATCAGGGTAACACCAATTAACGCCTGAACCATACCCCGCCACCCGATTGACATTATTACCCCGAAACTAACCGATGCGCCGAGTAATACCAGTCCCACCTTGATGAAGAACTCAGCTTTGGTAGCAGACTTGATATACATAGACACTCTAGGTATATTGCCTGCGATAATACCAAGTACCGCCGCATAAATCGGGAACTCAACCACCGCATTGAGTTTGGATAACTTGTTGGCGATGACGGTTAATGCTATGATAATCGCCAAAGAGCCGATAAACTTAACAACTTTCATTGAGGTAATTCCCCCTTTATGTGTTCCCTGCAAATAACACCACCCACTCTGGGCGGTATAAGGACTATTGTAACACCGCAGGAGTCGCAAATATCGCTCTTACAAATAAGACATTGATGCACATAGAGACGTAGGGCGCAATCTTCTTCTCGCCCACATTTATCGCATACCGTTGCCTCATATTCTGTAACAATCGTCTTCTTCATTACCACACCACCTTAACTATAAGTCCCATCAATACCACCCCCGCCAGAATGATACCCGTGAATAGTGCTAACCAATCTTCCATACTAACCTCCGACTATTCCCACTTGGAATATCAGCAATACTACTATCACGGGAACGCTAATCGCCATCAGCAATAATAGTCCCATCGGAATGATACTCAGGAATAGTTCCAACCAATCTTCCATTTTAACCTCCATTATTTTCGCCTTGCCAACGATTTATTAAAATACTTGCTAACTGAAAGTCCTCCATAGTATCAATATCCACACTCGGATGTGGAGTAATATAGGGATAATTCTTAGAACCATAAAAGCCCCAGTCGAATTCAATCATAAAGATATTGGGATTGAAGAAAATAAATCCACCATCGTGAACATATCTCGGCTCCAAAGTTTGACTCCGCCCCAAGTCCTTAATAGGTTCGAGACAGCCCTTAATCAACCTACGGGCGTTTTCTACGGGTGGCTTGACCAATTTGACGCTCATCACGTAATTGGCTTGCTTATCACGGAATAGTTTTAGACCTTCCTTCAAATCGTCAGGCGTAACGAATGGATTGCACGCACCCATCAAGCAACAGCAGTTCCCATAATCAAACTGACTCATCAGATAACGAATAACGTGGCGCATTTGAACAGTATCACCGCAAAGGGTTTTCTCCCGTTTATGGAGTTGCACCTTCGCCTCGTACGCCATCTCCAACACATCTTCGTCATCCGTGCTAACCATTATGCCATCGAATAAGTCACTCTCCTTAGCAACGTCTATATTGTACATTATCAGTGGTTTACCATTGAGGAGCAACTTGCGCTTATTCTTCAGGCGTTTACTCCCCTTCCGTGCCAGTATAATACACTTGGGTTTGCCGTGAATGGCTTGCTCCTCTAACTGTACAATCTCAGGCGCCTTCTGGTTTAATGTCGTCATTCCGTTTTATATTCCTCTTCGCAATCTTCCCCACGATATTCCACATTTCGAAGGGTGATAGCCCAGTCTCCCCACGCTTGGCTTCCAGCATCGGTCTGAGAATAGCATCGCCCTCTGGTATATCCTCATCTGCCACTATTCTCCGAAACCATTTCTTGCGTTCCAGTAAATCATTATCGCTTACCTTCCAATCGCAGACACCCAGTTGAGTTTTGAGGAGTTTCATTTTATCCACATACGTCTTAAACTCGTCAGGTTCTTTACTTACGGCATCGTGCAATACTCCGCCCCCCCTATCAAGTGTCAGTCTCTTTTCAATCACGCAAGCCCCCAATCCCACAGCCACCATATCTAAATCATCGGCTAAGTCGGGGGCGGAGTATCCCACCAGACAATCGTACCTTTTTGCCATAAATGGTATAGACATTAAGTTTATTTGTTCGGGGACTTTAGTGTGAACGCAATGGAGCAATACAACATCCCCATTACGGCTATCTTTAAGCAACTTCATATTGCGGTCAAACTCCTTAAGCGTTACAGGGGCGGTATCAATGATTAACGGCAGTTGTGTATTGCCCGCCCAATCCCATAAGTCGTAGAAGTTCCAATCCCACGAACTCAACTTAATCATCGGGAGACACAAACCATCTTCGCCCGCCCAATCAATCCCGCTCGGTGATAGAACCGTAGCTGTCATTATAATATCGATGTGGTCGCAGTATGCCTTGACTTCCACCCATTCACCTAGAGTAAGGCGGAGACGATTGAGCAAGTCAAATAATACTTCTTGGTTTGTGCCGACAAGGGTATCATATTTATACATCAGGTTCTTGTCTGCCAATATTTCATCAGGAAACCAAAAGATAAACTTGACGGCATCAGCCCCCGCCTCTTTAGCGGCATCACATAGTCTTAACGCCTTCTCCAATTTCCCGTCAAACTGGTTGCCAACTTCCGCAATAATAAACAGTTTATCCTGCGTTATTGTCTTAATGCCGTTAGGTGTTAGTATCTCTATTTGTTTGTTTCCCATCGTGCTCCTTCCAGAATTTCTCCTGTTCCTTCTCGGTTAGATTTTTACCCGCCATAACGCCCGCAGGGTCTACACTAGGAGCGTTCTTTTTAACATTCTTCTTCATTAAATCCCACTTGCCATAGGGCACACCAAGCGGGTGCATCAGGATAGTCGAACCCTGCACATTCTCAAACTCAATCCCCATACCATACCCCACGCCCAACCAGTATTCCACCCCCCCCTTCGATTGGCTATATTCCCTCGTGGTGGACATATCAATACCAAAAAACTTTATTTTAAGTGGTTCTTTAAGTTCTGGTCTAATCACACCATGGGGGCTTTGCGCTAGATAACTATGCGTATAAAGACAGTAGGCTATCATATAACAAATCGTGTCCGTGAAATAATCGCTCCTAAAGTATCGGACAATTTTGTTATACGGATACGGCTTGGTTTTCAAGATATGCTTGCCGAGTTTTATCTTATTGAGGCTAATTATTTCACACTTGGTCTTCTCGGCAAAGGCGTTCAACCCGATAATATCAAAGTTCAAAGAACCTTGCTCGTGAGAGAATAATGTATCAGTCATAAACAATTTGGTCATCCAGAACTTATCGCGATGTTGTTCGGGCATTGCATTGGGCGTGGTATAAGTTCCGTTGACTCCCCAAATTTCATCCGCCTTGAAGTCGCAAAACCTGAGACTTGCCCCCGTACCCAAAATTATAATCGTCTTTGCCAATAGTGTTCCCCCTTGCGGGCTTCCATACCTTTCTTGAAGCCCAGTTTCTTCATAATCTTTTGTGATGCTATATTGTCATCCTTAATCGTGGTGTGAATGTGGGTAGCGTGGGTATGGTCTTTCGCATACCCACGCACCCATTCAATACCCAATTCTACTGCTCTAGTTCCCACCCCCTTTCCCCAGAGACTTATTTCGCCTATGTAATATCCAATCTCTGGACTCCAATGGTCTAATTGCCCAATGGTTACAACGCCGACCGGCCTACCGCACTCTTCAAAAACAATAAACGTCCGCCAATCTTGGTTTCTTGCATCGAACCATCGACAATGTTCAAACCATTCTAGCGGACGTTGTTGCGTATAGAAGCCTTTATAGACTAGCGGGTGAGACCGCCACGCCATCATTAGTGACAAGTCTGAATATTGCGCCTCACGCAAAATCAAATTCATAAGGTCTTCCCCCTCAAAATATTCAGTTCGTTCTCCAATTCCTTAATTTTTCCTGCTTGGTATTTTATCTTTCGTTCTAATATTGTTATTTGTTTGTGCCTATCATCAGTAACGAGTTGAAGATTCTCAATGCGATTATCCTTTTTATCGTGATTTTTATGATGCACGATTTCCCACGAATGAAGATTGCGACCAAGATGCTTCGCCATAACCAGACGATGCTCTAAAACATAACCGCCATTACTAGCCATAGAATGGAAAAAATCATCGGGACTAACCCAAATTTCGTAATACTTACCAATGGCGGTTTTCCCGCCCTTCCAATTAGTATTTTCCGAACCCTTTTTGCGGGGTAGCAATTCCCTAATTAGTCGCAAATGACAATCGAGGCAATTTTGTTGCCTCCCCTCTTTATGGCAACGATAGGAAATCCATCTTCCCTTACCGCAACTAATACAGGAATGCCAAATATATTTAGTACCACCCCTAAAACCAATATCAGATGCTTTTCTAATTTCACCTATTTCGGGCATAGCCCTCCAAAAACAAAAAACACCATCTCAAGACCAACAATACCAATTTGCTGATTTCAAGATGATGTATAAGTTTATCATCGGTATTAAATTCATTGTTACCTCAGTAGTAACTTGAGGCGTTTAATCCCACTACGCCTCGAAGACCGAAGGGAGTAAAGCGGACTAACTCATCCGCCTGTTTACACTATACTTGATTTACTTCCGTTTGTCAAGTAGTTTTTAGGGGGCAATTTTCAGGAATATCATCCTGTATTCGCCCGATACGCCGACCACCATTGATACACCCAGACCAGCGATGATGTTGCTCACCGCCGTCCAAGTGGCAATGGAAGCAGCTGAAGTCGCCTTGGTGGAGTTGATGCCGATATACCTTGCCGTGGTATTGGTAGAAACACCGACTGGAGTTCCAATCTTAACGGCAACGGTGTCGCAACGGACGGGGCAAGCGCCCCAAGTTTGCATCCAGAAGTAGGCATTGGCGGCAACTAACCTGACGGGAACGCCTAACGGCAATGCCGTAAGACTACCCGATGGCTTGACCACCACTTTGTCAAACGGGTTTCTCTGCACACCGACTTTGGCATTGGTGTTGCCCACCACGCTTGTTGGGCTATAAAGACCGCCACCTGGATAGAAGTAGATGGAGACCACACCAGTCGCCGTAAGGGACTGCGTACTTTGGGACTTAATCTGAGCATAGACCGCAGACCCCTTCGCCGTAGCGGAAGTCAGAAGATAGAGATAGCCGTCAGCGAAGGCGTTGGCGGTGGCGAACTGCCCCGTGCCTGAAGTAACAATCTTTATTTTGGAACTATTCGCCTTGAGTTTGGTAGTACCCGTGCGGTTTAATACCTCACTGGCTACGGGTACGGCGGACTGAAGGGGAACGCCCGCCTTTAATGCAGTAGCGCCATTGCGAGAATACCGAAACGACCTACCATCTCTCGTATAACCACGAGTACCAAATGGAAACCTTTTGTCTGTGGTGGTTTCCTGAACCTTTTCATCTGTTAGTAAAACCGAACCTGGAAAACCCATTTTAGACCTCCAACAGTCTTATTTTATTTCTTTTTCGTGCTTGCGCTTGTGGGCCTGAAGCCCGAAATCACCAACGCAGGTCTGACCGCAAATATCACACTTGCGTTCTTGGTCTGAAACCTGGGAGGGGGAATCAATCTCAAACTTGAATTCCCCCCCCTCAATTCTAACGAGTTTCTTGTCAGGCATAAGTTCTTGCGGTGAAGGTTTATAACCTTTTGCCTGCCAAAGTTGCCAATGATGTTCATCGTCTGGTAGATTAGACATCGTTATGACTGCGCCTGGATACTTCTTCTGGTCAGGATGGAGTTTGAAATATGTCCTGCGCCGTTCTTTAACGATGGGACTAATTTTCCCTTGTGTTACCATTTATCCTCCATTAACTTTACGTGGTTCTGATGTTACCGATTTCATACCGTGCTGAAGCGCCCATCAGACCATCGACTTCAACCGCTATATAGTCGGAAATCATCACGACTTCTGTGGCTCGCAGAGATTCGTCCCGTTCCCTTGCGGTATACGGGGCTTTACTCTCCACGATTGCCATTGCGCCCTTAGATGCGATAGTGCCGTAACCTGAGTCCGTTGCCCCAATCTTCGGAATAGCGGCTGTCTGGTAGAAAGTCGCACCGTTCAGACTCATTACGAAGAAGTTGGCGAGTTTGCTTACCTGTTGCTGGCTTGTAATGGCACTCACAGCAACGGCGGTAGACGGCACAGCACCCAAGTTGGTCAACATACCGACATTGGATTTTGTCAACGTGCCCATCGCATTGGGATGATGAATAACGAAAATGGGTGGCATAAAGTTGTAGACAGCGGCAAGAGTAACGATACCAGAGGCCTGCGTCATACCCAATGGAGCATTGTCAGCACCCCAAGCGTAGTCCAATGACGCAAACAGGGTGATAATATCGCCTTCTCGCTTGCGGGTAAAACCGTCACCGAGTTGTCTACCGATAACCGTAAAGGCGTCTTCCGATGCCTGTCTAACGAGTTTATCGGTAAGAATGAATTTAGCGCCGACTTCCGATGGGGTCGCCGTAACATAGGTCAACCCGATGTCCTGACTATCCACCATATCAACGCCGTCAACTAGACCCAAAAAGGTGGCCTGACCGACTTTAGGGAAGGTATACTGTTTCTCACCTGCCCCCAAAGTGAAGTGGTCAATTAGGTTGAAACAAGGAGCATTATTCTCGGCGGTATATCTCCACGCCGCAATAACTATGTTTTGGGCTTGCTCCAAATCGCCCGTAGTAGCTGTCTGAATTGCCATATCTTAAACCTCTTTATTTTTGATTTATTGCCCGCAGGTAGTCGTCCTCTGTTGCCTCTCCCCGACCATAACGAGCTATAATTTCTTCCCTTGAGCCGACTCTGCCCATTGCCGTAGCGGTATCGGTCTTCAGGAGAGGATTGCCCTTTATCTTTTGGGTTATCCGTTCTTCCACCAAGCGATTTATTCTTTCTTCCTCAGTTTCCACCTTTTGCGTTTGGGCTACGGGCGGTGTCTGGGTCTTCGCTTTCGCCTTAGTAATCTTCTTTTCCGCCAGGTCAAAGTCCCCGCTCCTGATTAAAGAGCGGACATTCGCCAGTGCGTCCACATCGTCCCCGTACACTTCCTCGGCGGACTTGTAGACATCATCAGCCCTGCGGAAATAATCTTCCTGTTTCGCCCTTGCGTCAGCCTCAATTCTAGCCTGCTTCTGTTTGGCGGCGACCTCATCAAATTTCTTTAAGAGGTCTTGTTTTCTCGGCGTTTCATCCCCTTCGGGATTTTCACCCAGTTTCTCAGCCATTAAAGCCGCATAGATTTTCTGAGTTTCTTCAAGATTGTCAAGGCGTGAGTGGAGGTCGGATGCCCTCTTTAACTCTGCGTCCTTTTTGTTGATTTCCCTCTGAAGCCCTTTGTAACTTTCGTCTTTCGCTTTTAGCTGGGACTCGAATTCGATTTGCTTCGCTTGCAGGGATTTCAACTGTTCTTCTGCGGTGGGAACTGGCGGTGTCTGAGGTTCAGGGTTTACCTGTGGCTCAGGCGCTTTCGCTTCTGGCATTATTAAACACCTCTTTAACAAAGTAACGCCCTTATTAAACATAATGGGCGTTTCCTCAAATAACAAAAGGTGGCTTTCACCACCTCTATATATATTATAACATATCTGTCAAGTCGGTTATTTACGAGTGGGTACTGGCGACTTTCGAGTTACCCTCCCGCCTTTCCCTTTCGGTTGTTCGGGGAATGTTCTCAAGCCCATAAACTCTCCCGCCGCTCGGAACGCCCTTTGCCCCAAATCACCACCCTCAATGATAACACTCTGTATCCAGATAGGTAACATATTACGACCTAATACCCGTTCCGATAAACTCAGGAGTCCATCTCTCGTGGGTTCGCCCACAAAGTCCTGCCCCATTAACAAGTCTAATCCCGTTGAGGCGGCGGGGGCCAAATTACTACGCACGAACCTCAAAAAAGGGTTCTTCCAAATATAACCGCCCTCCTGCGGTTCAAGTAAACTTTCTGGTTCTTTCGCTACCTGACCCATAAGGCGTATCAAAGACCTGACTTTACCACCAGGCCCGATACTTTGCCCCATAATATTCCACGTTAGAAATTCGGGGGAAGTCGGATTGAGATGCTCAACCATCTCGTCCATATCTTCACCCAACGCCATAGAAACAGCCGTCCCCATAGCCAATACTGCCGTTACACCCTTCGCCATTGCCTTACGAGCCAACGAACCACGCAAATTCCCCCTGAATATATCGGAGAGTAAAGCGACAACCGCCCTATTGTATCTGGGTGCTAATAGAGCGGCGGTTTCTAATTGCCTTTGTCCCAAGCTAATACCAACACGGGATGAATTAAACAGCCCCCTAAATTCGTTGATGAATTGTTCAACTTGTTCGGCGGACTTAGGATTGGTTGCCAAATGTTCGTAAGCCTCTCGCATCTCAATACCCGCCACATCAAGAGCGGTCTCAAAACCACGTTGGAACGGTTCGAGTGCCTTGCCCATCCACTTCAGTGGCTTGGCTCTCATAAAACCGCCCTTCGCCATAGCCTCGGTAAACTCGGTAGCACCACCACGGGAAAGTAACAGGGAGGGGGATTTGGCTATCGTGGTAGCGTGATTAGTATAATACTTCGCTAGGAATTGTGGGTCGAAGAACGCCTTAACAAAACCGCCCATCGACTTAGCATAAATGGTGGGATGCGCTCCCGCTAAAAACATAAGTTGGATAGTAAATGGCGAGGCATCACCCGCTAAGGCAAACAACCTCGCAACCGCATTTGCTTTATTCAATTCCCCCAGTGCCTTGATATACTGTGGTCTTAACTCCTCAGAGAATATCTTAGCGGCTTCCCTTGCCTGCGGCCCAGTAAATATCTTGCCCGCAAAGGCAGGAGCGGCAATAGCGGCTTCCTCAAAACCCGCCTTTCCCAGTCTAGCCTTAGCCATAGATTGCGCTTGTTTCGCTAGTGCGTATTCCCCCTGAAACCTTAGCGACATTTTCTTGGCTTGAGCCAGACCTTCTTTTATTGTTTCCTTGCTGGCTAATACCGCACGAATATTAAATTCAGGGAATGCGCCCTCAACGGAGCGTATACTGGATTCAGGTAGTTTCTCACCACGCAATACCCTCTGGAGATAACTTATTGTCTGTTGTGATTTGCCCGCCCTCTGTTTGGCAATACTACTGGCAACAATCAATTCCTCTGGCGCACCCGTAGTCCGCCACGGCACATTCGCCATAAACCAATCCGCCATCTGTTTATCGGCTACTCGGTTATATGCCGCCCGAACATTATAATAAAGTGCTTCTTCTTCAGGGAGATAGCGATAACCTTCCTTGAGCGCCTCTTCAGCAGATTTGAAAGTTCTGATTTTCTCAAAGGCGGCTTTACCGCCAGGTCTGCCAACGCCAGCCCCAACATAAGCGGCATCAACCAATTCGCCGTCAGAAGTTACTTTAGCAAACACCCGTCTGCCTGCGTATTGCCCGCCTTCACCAAAAGATAACTCGTTAATTTTGATACCATTGCGAGCCAAGAAAGACGACTTGGCTTTTTCAATCTCGTTGGCTTGTTCCACCCACAACTTCTGGGTAAATGTTAGCGGATATTTATTGGGATATGTCCGTATGTCGTTAAGGTGGATGCCCTTCAATGCACCCTTAGCGACTGTGCCATCCGCCGCTAAATTAAATGCCTCGGCTGAGTTACCCAACCGCCAAAGGGGAGCCAAAACGCCCTGTGTCTTAGTTGCCGCCTCAGCCTGTTGCATCGCCCGTCCGACTAAGGCAACTTCGGCGGGGTTCTTCATCGTTGTCGCCTTGCCCGTAAGAATTCGAGCGACCCCACGAATACCAGGTAAATTCCCTATCCTGCGAAGCAAGTCGGGATTTTCAATCTGGTCAACCGCTAACTTATAAGAGTCCGCTAAGTCATCCATCAGGGGGGCGACAACCCGCTCAACTACTTTGGCAACTTTGGGGGTTTGTTTGGCGGCTTGTTCTGCACCCTCGCCAACAACCCTTTTACCACCACCACTTATCCCGCCAGTCGCCGCCGCACCGAGAGCAAACTCCATTCCGCCCTTAACCCCCCACGGTGCTTGCCATTGTTCATAGGATTGCATTGGTCTATCAGTTTGGGGAATTATACCACTAGGGAACGACTCGGTTAATGTGGGTTTAGTCATTTCAAATGGTGGTAACTTTTCCTGCGCCTTCCTAGTCCACGGATAAGCAACCTTGGACGCCAAAAACTTATCGATAAAGATACTAAACTGCGAGGAGATGTCCCAGAGATTCCGCTCCTTTCTTTCCGTTTTGGGTTTCCATTGCCCCATATCAATCGTCATTTATGCCCTCTGGGATGCAGGCGACCACCGATTTGCGATATTGGGGGTAACTGTTTGCCTTAATCCCGTCTCAGCTATCCAATCTTCTGGTTTCTGTCCCGCCCAACCAAGATAACTCTGCAATCCCTGTAATTCACTGGGCATCGCAGTTCCCAGAGTCTGCAAACTAGCGGGAGCAACTTTGTATGGTTTTGTTATTTCAGTTCCCGCAGGATATTCGGGTACATATTTAGATAACCAATCAGGAGCTTTCGGCCCCTTTGGTTTAACAACTTCATCTTCACCCTTAATAGACCAGTTGCCCATAGCATCCTGTTGCGGGGTGGCTCTTAACAATGCCTCTTTATATTCAGGACTGGATTGTTTTTGTTTCATCTGGAGTTCGAGATAGGGGACGGACGCATCAATAGACTGCTTGGCTTCCATAAGGGCGTTAGCTTTAGCCATCAATTCCTGCGATTGAAAAGTATCTTCTCCAGCCGCAGTTGCCCTATCCCACAAATCAGACCATTCATTCTTCATTGTCTTGGCCTCAATTTTAAGGGCATCTGTTTCCCGTTTAATTTTTATAACTTCCTCGATGGCGTTTAGTTTGGGTGGGGCAAATGGGTCTTCCATCTGACTGACTTCCCACTTCTTCATAAAGTCCCAATCGGGAGTAGCGGCTGAAATTCGGTTGCGCCATTCATTCCACAAACCAGAGGCCTGCGTCCGTTCCGCCTCTCCACCCCCACCCCGATTATAAATAGCGGCTAGCCGTTGCTGTGTTCTTTCGTGGGCTTGCTGTTTGGCGTTTTCCAGAATGCTCGTTTGCCGCCACCACTGCTCTTGCGCCGCCCGTTGATTTTGCTGTTCTTGTTCATACTGCCACCTTCGATTTTGCTGTTGCTGTTCGTATGCCCACTTATAAGTTGATATATCGGTTTTAACTTGAGACTCTAATCGTTTGGTGAAATCAGTTACCCGACCCGTACCCGCTTCCTGCTCTTTCACGAGTTGGAATTGAACCCAATCAGGTGTGAGCGAATATTGAATAACCTCTTTATAGTAGGGTAGCCCCGAATGAACACCGCCAGATTTAGATTCCATCTGCGCTTGCGTAACAATGTCGGTCTTTTCTTCCGCCGTTATTTCGCCCCTAGCGATAGCACCATTCAAATAGCGAGTTAGACCCCCGATATATTCCGATTCGGATATTTTGGGCGGTTGCCATTGTTTCAACCAATTAAGAGCGGGGGATAATGGCAGTCCAGCCCTAACATACTCATTATAATACGGACTCCCCTGCCATCTATCTTTCCAAGCATCCCATATTTTCTTAAAATCTTCTGGGTAAATTTGCTCAAGCCATTCCTTAAATGCTTTCTTCGTCCCGATTGGTTCAGGCATTTTGCCCACCTGCCTTCTTCATCTGAAGCTCGTTCATTTTAGCTAAGTAAGTATCTAATTCTTGCGGGAAATTTTGTCTGGCGAAATTTATCTTATCAGGTGTCAACGACTGAAAATCCCGCAACCTATCTTCGTCTGTTACCTTTTCCATACGATAGGGATTGGTGTTCTTAAAACGCTTCTGGGCTTCCCCGATGGCTAACCCTATCCGTCTTTTCACTAAATCAGTTACGATGTCAAATTTATTATCTTTCATTGCATTGCGCTCATTCGCTCAGGCCTTTGTGTTAATGACATATCTGGCATCTCCGCCCCCGTCTGCGTCTTGATATTACCCATTCTTGGTTCGCCACCATATTTGCCCGTTTCGGGGGCTGACTTGAGAGTTTGCTTTTCCATCTGGGCTAACTGTTTTTCAAGGTCGGTATACTGCTGTTCCATACCAATCTCACGGGCTACTTGTATCGCCATCAACCTGCGAATTACAGGGTCGTTCATTATGACGTTATCCACCAACAACTTAGAGGTTATCTGGTCAGCCTGTTCCTGCGTGAAACCCTGATACTCGATAAGGTTAGTCTCGTGGTCTATGATACCCTGAGTCTGCTTTCTATCCCCATCAGCACTCTTAATCTGGGAGGCTACAGGGTCTTCGGCTTTGAGTTCGATAGTTACATTGTAATTTTTACCAATATCGTTTTCCCCGAGAGTGTCTGGTTTAATCGTGGGTATCTTCTCAATCATCCTGAGAGCTAGTCCAAACGCCGTTGAGAATGATACTGCCGTATTCTCAACCACTGTCTCAAACCGTGCCAGCGCTCCCGCCTTAGCGTCCAACTGTTGTCTGCCCGATGTCCCTATTTGCTGACCGATTTGACCTAACGGGTCTTCCTCATCAATCTGGTTTTCAATAGTGGCAAGATATTGGAATAGTTCCTGTTCGGGTAACTTGTCTACACCCTTGGTTATCGTAGCCCCTGCGGGCAAGCCCATTACGTTAAATGCGTGAGGAGACCTGTCGTAGTTCTCGCCAATATCACCAGTGGGCGTTCCGATAGCAGGGTCATAAACCAGGTCTACGGGCGGTGAGGCGTACTTGAAGATAAACGAGTTTACCACGCTCTTAATCGCCGTATACTCGCCAATCAAATCACGGCACTTTCGTATTCTGCTGACCGCCAGAGTTGACGGGTCGCCATCCGCCGAACCTTCCCCGAACCCAGAATAACAATGCACCAATGGCACGAACCCGTAGACGTTAGCCTGTATGCCTTCCGAGTCCGCCATATCCGCCTCAGTATACAATGCTTCTTCATCAGCCTCGATATACCGTGAGTCTTTGTCCCAATACATCAGCATCGGGATTGAGGTATCCCACTTCCGCCTTCCCTTTTTGAGCCATTGGAAGTCGGGATAATCACGCTTGACCAATGATGCTATCCTGCTGAATGAAATAATAACCCTGCCTGGTACGCCGTTGACTTCCCCACTAGCCACATCCGCAAACACTATGGTCGGGTCGGGTATCAGGAAACTGACTGGTAAATCGTTTATATCATCTGACTTGTAATCGTTGTTGTGCAGAACGTAAATCCACGCCTCGCCCTTGCCCAAGTTCTTTCTAACGTGTTCCTTGTACGGGTTGGGATTTTGACGGGACATAATCTTCGCCCATCGGTTGACTTCAATGCCCACCCGTTTTGCCTGTTCGGAAGCCTTGCCAATCTGCTCCCTGTAAACTACGGGATTATGGGTGATGATGTGTTCGGCGGGGGCGGACACCATACGATAGGCTTTACCAGTCTTTAACTGAGTAGTCCCCTCTGGTAAATAATCAATACCGAATGCGTCATCAACATACTGCTGGTCAATCGCCTGTTCCCTGAGTCTCTTGGAATGTAATGTGTTGATGAGATAAAGTTTAAGTTCTACGATTTCTTTTTTGGTTATCATTCTTAACCCCTGTATTTCACTGACGTAATCCTGTAGGCATCCTGCGGTACGAATAATCTCTTGAGATAGTAAGCACCCGCAAACGCCATAATCCAATCATCGTGAGTTCCGTGCACACTTCTGGGTTTAATTTCACCTTCTGGTTGCACAAACATCCTGTGCTGGTTGAGTGCTTCCTTGTCGTGAATAATAACTAACCGCTTCCTGATACCTTCCCGATAATCATTGAGCATTCTGTCCTTGAGTGGTTCAGTGGTATACCAACCAATCTTGCCTGGAATTATTTTGCCGTCAGGGGAACGCCTCGGTGCTAGGTTAGGGGTGTTTAAGTCCTTAATAGCATCAATAAACGCACCACCAGCCTGAGCGTTTGTTTCCCCCGTATTGAACGCATTATTGTAATAACGCACTAGACTATCGTGAATAACAGCCACGTCCTTAGCGGTTATCTTAGCCCCCGCACCCGCCACCTGCTCCCCAGTCTGCCAGTCAATCACCACCGTAGCAAATGGGTCTTCGATGCCATTGGATGGGTCGGTGAAACAAATATACCTGCGCCCCACAATCGGCTTGACCCAAATCTTGATTATGCCGTTGCGGGTATCTATGTCATCAACTTTGCTCAAGGGAGCAGGGCGACCCAATAACTCAATCTCGTTAAGGGCGTCAATATCAAAAAACTGCCTCGTCTTGGGCTGGCGTAGCATTTCTTCTATGGTGAGCGGATATTCCTGTTCCCTATCACTTTCGCTGTAACGGGGAACAACCTGAAGTTGAAACCACTCATCGTTGGTTAACCCCTGCTCCCTCACGGGACGAATATTCCAGCCCAAAAACACAAGGCAGGACTTACGGATTTTATCGCCAATGGTTCGTTGTTTCTCAAAAAGAACGATACCCGACTTGTAATCTATTCTGGTTGACTCGGTAAGGAACTGGGCTACCCGTTCGCTAAAGTGGTTTTCAAGGTCGTACTTAGTATAAGTCGAAAGGTCTATCAGTTGACCGCCCGCATCAATGGCGGGGGAGACGGCAAGGAAGTTTGCCTTTCCTTCGGGATGGTCTCTTAATTCATCCCTGACAATAAGCGTAGCATCCGTGCCACGACCCGCACCCGCCACCGAAGCAAGCGCCTGAATTTCGCTACTATTACCCGCAAAATCCATATATGCCTTGCCAACGTGGATAGAGGGTATGCGTAAGTATGGCGGTAAATTATCTCGAATGAAGGTTGACTTGGCTACCAACTGCCACGCCAAATCCTCCTTAGCAGACATATAGAGAATCTTGGCACTGGGGGAGAACATTGCCTTCCAGAGACCATATCCCGTAACAAGCCACGAGATACCAAGTTGTCTAGCTTTGGCTATTACTATCTCTGGATATATCTGGAACAACGTCAGGAGGTCTAGTTGATACTGCCACGGTTGCCATTTCACTACTTGCGCCGTGTTCCTGTCCTGAATCAGCGCAAATTTTGACAAGAACCTCTGGCAACTTATGGCACACAGGGCAGTTTCCACCACCCCGTCTGTAATCTTCTCGTAACCGTTCGACAACCGTGGTGGCGATTCTTGCGTAATCGGTTGGAGTGAATTCAACAGTCTGTTTTACCTCTCTCCTATCAACGTATAAACCCTTGAGACGAGCATAGAGTTCCCTAATACCCGATGTGGCACTGGGCTTTCGGGCGTCTTCAGCTAACTGTTGCAGGAAAAGAACAGCCTCTTGCTCGTCTGTGGTCGGCTTGATATTCTTTAACTTGTTTTTCCAGTTTGAAAGAGTAACTTCGCTAATCCCGTGATGAATCGCAAACGCCTGTTGCGTGAGGGGAAGCCCCTGCGCTTTTTTGGTTTCGTCTGATATCGCCAACCATTCGGCGAACTTGGTCAATATGAGGTGCTTGGTTTCCCTGGTCATTTCTTTTTGCGATGAGTACCCTTGATTGTCCCCTTGTTCTGGCTGGCATAGAATACCTGCTTGCCCTTCTTAGCGCCGTATTCTTTCTGCATCGCCCTCTTAATTGTTTCACCCTTTTTAGTTAATGGCATCTAATTACTCCTCACCCAATCTAACCACCGTTCTACCAACTTCTGTTCTATCCACATCCCAAACGGGGGCAACATCCCACTGAGGGTATCCCATTCCCTTATGGCCTCATGGACAAAGACGCCAGACTTAAAACGGCATTCTTCCAGAAACCACTCATTCAAGGCGTTTATTCTCTGTGTTTCGTTCATAGTCTTGGCGATACTTCTCATCGGCAACCTTAATATTCCTACAAGGACATTTAATTTCGTGTTGTCCACCCGTACTCATTTGGCAATGGGGACAACCTTCAATGAAGAACCTTTTGTTACCAACAGTATCAGAAATGTAATGTCCGTAAACCATCTTTATCTTCAGAATCTTGACCTCTCAATTTGTGATTTCAAGGGAGTGGGCGGGTGACTATCGCTAATAGCGTTCTTATTCCACCATCCTGCTTACGTATACAGGGCATAGCTGGTGAGCTTTGTCCTAACCCCAGACGTTCTCGCCACTGTCGTGATTCGGTTCTACACTATGCTTTCGCCATTGGTTTGTGCGATTACGCCACTTCGCATTTTCACCCACCCCTATATTTATTATAGCATACCTGTCAAGCCTTATTATTAGGAATTAGCTTCTCTAACTTGAAAACAACCTCCTCAATCGCCTCATATATTTGAGACTTTCGGCAATGTCTGTCATAAGCCAAGTCTTCTAATTTACCCAGTAATAGGTGAAGCGCCTCGTGCTTTGCACTACGTTCCACATCTTCGAATGCCTTGTTTTCAATAGGATGGCCTTTATTTAATCTAACGGTAACAACCATACTGGGTTGTTCAATAGTAATATCGGCGAAAGCACCATCAAGCTTTTCATGTTTGAAGTAGGTTCTGTAACCAGTTAATCCAAACATTTCTCTATAACTACCAAAAACCTTCTGAAATAATGCGAAATCTTTATCTATTTTCATATCCCTATTATACCATACCACAATCCGTCCGTCAACTATTAAGTTTAACTGTTCCTATTCCCAATACAATTTAATGTTTTTTCTGGAGGTTAAATCGTATTATTCCGCTCGTGGTTCGGCAAGCCCTTCGCATCTGGCTGATACCCCAGGATAACCACTTGCTTAACATAATTCAGCTATGTAATCATCAGTTTGTAGCTAAATCGGGGGCGCACTATGATGCTTATGTTAAGTACAAAGCTAATACCAAGGATTATACCTAGATAGTCTATGCATCGGTGCGTATTCGAAGGGGTAGTTTAACCCCGTCAGCTATGATACTACCCATAGTATCACTTAACCACAGGTAGTATAGGGTAGCAAGTTAGACCACTACAGGTTGTGGTTAGTAGTTGACAAAAGAAATATATTTATTAGGTATTGACAATTAGGGCTGGGCATTATATGATGATACTGGATAACAAAATAGGATAGGAGGGAAACACAATGGCGCAACTAAGTACAATCGGCAAGGTGGCCACCACGGTCAGGACTAACGAGCAAGGATGCACGCAGGTAACATATCACAACACGGTGGTTGTAGCATTCACCGGCAAAGCAATTGTCCTCAACAATGGCGGATGGATGACTAACACCACCAAGACCAGGATGAACCAAACCTCCCATCAATTCAATCTTGGTTATCAGGTTCATCAAAGGGATTGGAACTGGTATGTTACCTTCAAAGGAGAGGAATTGCCGTTCACTGGCAGAATAATTGAACTAACGAGGTAACACCATCGCTAGCCCTCCTGAGAGCCTGGAACTAACACCTCCAGGCTCTTTTATTGTCTATAAGTATTAGGGTACGAGCTATTAAGTAGAATGCCGGAGCGGAGCTGGTAAGGCCGGCGGGCCGTTCCAATACCAGCGTAGCGCAGGTTAATTAACTAATAAGACAACAATTAATACTTATCTTAGAGAATAACTAAGAATTAAGTATTAAGACTTAGGTCTTATAACCTAAGTCTTAATAATGCCTAGAACTTATAATAATACTTATCTTAAAGATATACTATGAATTAGTAATACTACCTTAGAGGGTAGTATTACTTATATTAATACAGACTAGAAAAGCATTACCCTTTCTAGTGTCGATGTGGTATAATGGGAGTATGAATAAAATAAATTATCCTTTGAGAATTGGACACACTGAGATACAGGCCTCGTTATGGCGGGAGTTGCACAAATATATGATTGATGCAAGGCTTGAAGTGATGATACGGACTAAGCCCCGTGGTTGTTTCCTTGACATAGTGGTATTCAGTGATAAGCAGGCCGTCTGTATTATCGAGTGTAAGTCCTGGTCGAAGTCATACCTCAGACAGCGCAAATATCAGACGGCTAAAAACTCTAAGCAAATTAAGAGATACCAAGAATACTTTGGATTGCCCGTCTTGGTATGCGGATGCGTCAACTCTATCAAGCCATTAGTAGTCATTGTCCAGAAGCTAATCTACAAGGCTAATTGCCAATCAAAATAGCACTGGGCTACTTTACAAAAGAAATATATTTATTACCTATTGACATTTAGCACCATAGGCGTATAATGAGGGTAGGAATTGAAATTAGGAGGGAGAAAAATGTCTACATGGTGTCAAATCGGATTCTATGAGCAAGGTGTCAAGGATTTAGCAAAGTTTGAGGCACTTATATACCGGCATTGTGACGGTTATCCTGATGGTGAAAGTGGCGTTCCAGCGACTATTGTGCCTATCCTAAAGGACTTCAACAAGAATCGTGGGCTTGATGATGTCGAATATGCCTCAGCGTGGCTAGTGGCAAAACTCAAAACAAATTATCTTAACATCGGTATCTGCAAGGACTTTCACGGGGACATAGAATATTTTTATGTCGTATACCCCGACAGGCTCGAAGTCTACAAAACACCGTTTGACAGCAAAGCCGATTCGTGGAAACTACTAGATACCATTAGTCTAGCCCAATAAGAGGGCATAGGAGAGGAGCGACGATGGAAAGTAACGGCTATGAGCACCAGCTATTTAGGGCGGTAGAGGCATTATCAACTATTGCCAATCAAGCCTATTGGAAAAAACGCCAAGATTGCGACTCGGATTATAACGCTGATACCTGTGCGGATTGTGACCACAGCGAGGTATGCAAAGCGGATGTTGTCTTGAAACAAGCCATTGATACATTGGCAGAATGGGAGTGCTAAAATGAAGGAAGGCGATTATCTCGTGGCAAGGTGGCAATCAATCAAGGCGTTAAGACGCTGGCTCAATCATAGCCCGTCATTTAGCGACTTGATGTTCCTGCTCCTGGTGGATGGACATTCGGCGCAACTAGCAAACTACGGGCTACCGACTTATTTCCAGATAGCGGTAAGTAAAAACTAAAAGGAGAAAACAATGACTGACAGATGTAGCGAGCGAGTTTGGACGGATGATTGGCACAAAGGGCAATGTTCCCGCAATGCTAACGTGGTCAGAGACGGCAAGCCATATTGTGCCATTCACGACCCCGAATATATCAAGCGGAAAGAGGCAAAGCGAAAAGCAAAGGAAGATGCTAACTCGTGTCCAAAATGTGGGTATCTTTTCAGGTATGACTACTTTGGATATTGTCCATTATGTGGTACTAAAAGAGTCAAAAAGTCTAGCCCGCAAGTCCATTCCATCGACACTTCGGCAAAGCTCAGTGTGAACACGGCTCAGGATAAATAAGGACTAGGGCAGGGGAGGAAAACAATGAGTATGCAAAATGCTCCTATGACAAGACTACAAACGCCCGTGGGTCGTCTCAAGGGTACGGGTATCAGATTAAAGGTGGTTGAAAAGGTAACTGGCAAGCTAGTCAATTATGGAGTGCAACTGAATAACACTACACTGGAAATTGAGGCGTTGCCCAACTTGGAAGTAACAGTTGCGGAGGTTCACAATGGCTGAAAGATTGGTATATAAGCCCCCTTGCGGTTGTGAAGTGTACCGCATTATGAACAACAAGCCGAACCTATACCGCATCCAGTATTGCTCACTTCATCTCTCTGCGCCTAAACTGTATGGGGCATTACAAGCGGTTAGGCAATGGCAAAATGACCCCGAAATGTATAAAGAGGAAATTATGCCCATAGTTAAAAAAGCCCTCGCCTTAGTTCATACTGAGCCTGTCGAAGATGTTGAGGGGAAGGATGGGGAAAGTGGCTAGAATGTTACTCGATTGGGGGATGTATAAATACCACATTGCCAGAGACCGCTTTCAGTGCAAGAAATGCGATTACCATACTAAGGACGAAGACGCAATGATTGAGCACGTGAAGGAAAACCATCCCGAATTAGTTGGGGCGAAGGAGACTATAAAATGAAATGTCAGTTCCCTAGTTGCCACAAGAAAACAGCACAATACTTTATCTGCTGGAATGTAGACGTTCCATTCCATCTTCAAACTGAACACTACAGCGATATTAAGGGTTGTGGGATGGTTTGCGCTCACCACGACAAGGTTATCGGTCGGACTAACTTGATTAAAAGCGGAATGACATTGGATGACGCTATTTTATGGGAGACCACCAATAGAAATCAAATAGAAGGGGGCAAAAGTGAAAGAAGCTAAAACTCAGGCGAAATTTGAGGAACTATCTAAACTCGGCGACTGGTTTTATGTAACATCGGGGCGATGGACGGCTTGGGAACAGG